>FWPV01002048.1_pt1 | contig 51103 bp, 40 predicted proteins | sample 2228371 | NCBI WGS metagenome assembly FWPV01 (sample SAMEA103939776, study PRJEB20133) | metagenome
AGCGGCTGGCGCCCCACAGGCAGGGGTCTGGGGAAACCCGGGTTCCCCATGGCCCAACCGCGGGTGGGAGCGGCTGGCGCCCCCACAGGCAGGGGTCTGGGGAAACCCGGGTTCCCCATGGCCCAACCGCGGGTGGGAGCGGCTGGCACCCCCACAGGCAGGGGTCTGGGGAAACCCGGGTTCCCCATGGCCCAACCGCGGTTGGGAGCGGCTGACGCCCCCACAGGCAGGGGGATGGGGAAACCCGGTTTCCCCGTATGTTCACATCAGGAACTCGTTCTTTCATCCCGCTATGGGTGGCGAAGTCGTATGGAGGTCTCAAGGCATGTCAACCACAAACATCGAACTAACCTCCTTTGGGTACCTGCACTTGCCCGCGGATGTGGCGGAACGCTACTTTCCACACAACACGGTGGTGGCGCTGCCGAAGGGCCGCGAACTCTGGCTGCTGCCCACGCGCGGGCCGGGGGCAGGCGGGTTGCTGCTCAAGCAGCGTAACGCCCGTGGCGACCGCAGCGTGCTGATCTGGGAACTGCTGCCCTCGGGCACGCCGCCGGGGCCGCGGCCGGCCTTCTGGGATGAGCGCGATGGGGCGCTGCGGGTCGCCCTGTGAACAGGCGCGGAACCAGGGTGGGCTTCACCCTCCTGAAAAGCAATCTGTATTCTGTCGGCGAACCGGAGCATAGCTACACTTCACCATACGCATGACTGATCTGGCTGTACGCCCCCAACCCCTGGGCATTTTTCCGCTGCCGGCGGGCTACCTGGTGTTGCCGCCCGCGGCTGCGGGCGACGCGGCGCTCGCCGAGTTGCTGCGTGGCCGCGTTCCCGACACGCTGCCGCCTGCCTGGCGCTTCTACGCGCGCGCCTGCCGCGGTGACACACCGGGCGCCCTGGCAGCTCTGGCGGGCGATCCGTCGCCCGAAGCGGACTACAACCGCTTCGTGCTCAGCGGTGACCCGGCGCTGTACGCCAGGCTCCGCGCAGAGACGCGGGGCGACCTGGCGCTGCTCCTCGAGGTGGCCGCCTATACCCTTGGCCTGGCCGACCAGCCCCCCGACCCGGCGGATACGACCGCTGAGGTGCGCGCCTGCGCGCTCATGGCCCGCGCAGCGTATGCGCTGGAACACAACGCGCCCGCCGAGGCCGATCTGGAGGCTGCCATTGCCAGCGCCACGCCCGTGTCGCCCCTGCTGGCAGCGCAATTACTCCTCACCCTCGCCGAGACGCGGCTCAGGCGCCCCGGGGCCGAGGCCCTGGCGACTCAGCACTATCGCCAGGCCCTGGGCCTGCTGGCGGGCAGCGGGTTGGAGGACGTTCGCGCCCACGCCTGGCTCAACCTGGGGATGCTCTACCAGGAACGCGCCGGCGGCGAGCGCGCCCCGCTGCTCGAAGCGGTCAGGTGCTACCAGGAGGCCCTGCGGTTCTTCAGCCGCGCCACCCACCCCGAAGTGTACGCCCTGGCGCAGAACAACCTGGCCCTGGCCTACCTGGCCATGCCTCTCACCGAGGCCAGTGATCAGTTGCGCAAGGCTATCGCCGTGCAGGCCCTGCGCGAGGCGCTTGGCGTGTTTACCCGTGAGGGCCATCCGCAGTTGTGGAGCAGCGTGCGTCTGAACCTGGCGAATGCCCTGCAATACCTGCCCTCGGCCCGGCCCGAGGAGCATCTGACCGAGGCGATCGCGTTGTACGAGGAGGTGCTGGCCGCCCGCGACCCGGAGGCTGACCCGCTCGGCTACGGGCGCGTGCTGGCCAACCAGGGGAACGCCCTGGCCCACCTGGGCAGCTTTACCCACGCCCGGCCAAAGCTGCAAGAGGCCGCCCGGCTCTTCGCCGCCGGGGGCGACCACGAGGCCGCCGCGACTGTTCGCGAGATGTTGGGGGCAATCGAACGCCATGTGGCGGCGCAGAAGGAGGCGCCAGGCGTATGAACATCGCCTTCCACCCCCTCCCGGCCTCCTTCTCACGTGTAGAGTTTTTGGGGCGCCACCCCCGGGCCTTGCATACCCAACCCCCTGCCCCTTCCCCTGCCAGGTTTAGGGGCGGACAGAATGTATGGACGCCGACGGGCGTTCTGGCGTTGGGATGCGCTGGTTGGTCCTCGCCCCTGGCCCCCTTCGACAGGCTCAGGCTTCGCCCTGAGGCTCAGCCCGAAGGGGCGGGCCGCTCCAGCTTCGCTGGAGCGCCTGCGCTGAGCCTGTCGAAGCGGGGAGAGCAGAGCCGCGCGGGGACGTTCCAATGCGGTACAAGCCACGTTGGCGCGGATGTTCTGTCCATCCTTAAACCACCGGGGAGAGGAGTCGGGTTCCCCGGTCGGGTGGGGTCTGAGAGGGCTGCGCCCTCCCAGGCGCATCTTGTTTCATCGATATGAGGAAAGCGGGTTTCCCAACATCCCTCCCAGACCCTGCCGACCCGGGACGTACAGCATAAGCCATGAAGGAGGTTGCGTGACCATCACACCGTCGCATACGGCCCTGGAAAGCCTGGCCAAAGAGGTTGACCGCGCCATGGCTGAGGTGCGCGCGCTCGACGAGGGCGCGCGTGGGAAGGCCATCGCGCTCCAACGGGCCATCGAGGCGTTTCACAAGGCCGGCCTGACAACGATCATCCAGCGGCTCAAGGCCGACCCCCGCGGCAAGGAACTGCTCTTTGACCTGGTGGATGATCCGCTGGTCTACGCGCTCTTCGCCATGCACGGCCTGGTGCGGCTCGACCTGGCGACCCGCGTCACGCAGGTGCTGGAAATGGTACGCCCCTTTATGCAGTCGCACGGCGGCGATGTCGAACTGGTTGAGGTGCGCGATGAGACGGTGTTTGTGCGGCTGCACGGGGCCTGCAACGGCTGCTCGATGTCGGCGGTTACCCTGCGCGAAGGGGTCGAGGAGGCCCTCCTGAGCCAGATCCCTGAGCTTCGTGGGGTGGAGGTGTTGCCCGATCAGCCCGGGCCGGGGCTGATCCTGCCCGAGGCGATTGGCGTGCGCGGCGCCAGCGCCGAAACGGGCTGGACGCGCGGCCCCCGGGTGGAGGAGGTGCCCCCCGGTACGATGTTCACCCTGCGCGCCGGTACGGTCGAGGCGCTGATTGTCAACCTCGACCATCGCCTCAGCGCCTTCCGTAACGCCTGCGCCCACCAGGGCCGGCCTCTCGACGGCGGCTTGCTCGACCCCGACGCCGGCACGCTCACCTGTCCCTGGCACGGTTTCTGCTTCGATGCCGGCAGCGGCGAGTGCTTCACCGCGCCCCAGGCTCAGCTCGAACGCTTTCCGCTGCGGGTCGAGGAGGGGGTGATCTGGGTGCGGCTGGAAGGGTGACGAGGTGTGGAGGTGTGGAAGTGTGGGAGTCTGAGAGTGATGCGGCGCTGAGGCCGTTTCGTATGTCTTCGCCTCTCCATCCCCCTCTGCGGCTGGGGGCGGCGTCACCGGGGGGACTGGCGCTGCCGGCGGCCCAACCCACCCCTGAGCAACTCTACGCGCCCCGCGGGGTTTATCTCGACGCTGAGTGGCTGGTGGTGGCCGACTCGGGCAACCATCGCGTGTTGATCTGGCGTGGCCTGCCCAGCCGCGACGGCGCACCCGCCGGGGTGGTGCTGGGCCAGCCGGATTTTACCAGCGAGGGACCTGCCGCAGGCGGGCGCGGCCCGGCCAATGGTATGCACCTGCCCACCGGCGTGCTGGTGGTCGCCGGACGGCTCTACGTGGCCGATGCCTGGCACCACCGCGTGCTGGTGTGGCAGCGTGTGCCGGAACGCTCGGCCACCCCGCCCGACTACTGCCTGGGCCAGTTCCGGCTCGATGCGGTGGAGCCAAACCGCGGCGGCGCCCCCGATGCGCTGAGCCTCTACTGGCCCTACGGTCTCGGCTGGTGCGCCGGGTGGTTCTACATCGCCGACACGGGCAACCGGCGCGTGCTGGGCTGGCGCGGGCTGCCAGAGCCCGGGCGCGCGCCCGATCTGATCCTGGGCCAGCCCGACCCCACCGCCCACGACGAGAACCGCGGCGGCCCGCCTGGTCCGGCCAGTTTCCGCTGGCCGCACGCCATTGCCGGCGACGCCGCGACACTCTATGTCGCCGATGCGGGCAACCACCGCGTCCTGGGCTGGTCGCCGCCGCCCGAAGGCGACCGCCCTGCCGATCTGGTGCTCGGCCAGCCTGACTTTACCAGCAGCTTTGAGCTGGCCCACGTGCCCCAGGGTCCCCACCGCCTGCGTTTCCCCTACGCCCTGGCGCTCGAAGATGGGCGTCTGGCCGTGGCCGATACCGCCAATAACCGTGTGCTGCTCTGGAGCGCCGCGCCACGCGCCGGGGCCTTCGCGCCTGCCGATACGGTGCTCGGCCAGGCTACCTTTGACGAACACGGAGAAAATCGCTGGCGCGCGGTCGCCCCCGATACCCTCTGCTGGCCATATGGCCTCTGGTTGCATCGTGGGCGTCTGGCAATCGCCGATTCCGGCAATAATCGTGTTATGATCTGGACACTCGACGGCGCGGGGAAAGGAGGTGGGTGATGTGTCTGGGCATCCCTGGTAAGGTGATCGCCATCAGCGATATTGACGGTGTGCGTATGGGCAAGGTAGACTTCGACGGCATCGTCAAAGATGTATGCCTGAGCTACCTGCCGGACATCCAGGTCGGCGACTATACGATTGTCCATGTCGGCTTTGCGATTACGCAACTCGATGAGCAATCGGCAAAGGAGACCCTGGCGCTGTTTCACGAACTGGGCATTCTCGACGAAGAGTTGCGCCAGGACGACGAGGAGGCAACGGCGTGAAGTACCTCGACGAGTTTCGTGATCCCGAGGTGGCGGCCCGGCTGTTCGAGGAGATCCGGCGCATCACCACCCGGCCCTGGGCGCTTATGGAGGTCTGTGGCGGCCAGACCCACTCGATCATCCGCAACGGGATTGACCAGTTGCTCCCGCCGCAGATCGAGTTGATCCACGGCCCGGGCTGCCCGGTCTGCGTGACTCCGCTGGAGATCATCGACAAGGCCCTGGCGATCGCCGCCCGCCCCGAGGTGACATTCTGCTCCTTTGGCGATATGCTGCGGGTGCCCGGCAGCCATCGCGACCTGTTCCAGGTGAAGAGTATGGGCGGCGACGTGCGGATCGTCTACTCGCCGCTCGACGCGGTGCGGCTGGCCCAGCAGCGCCCCGACCGGGAGGTGGTCTTCTTCGGCATCGGCTTCGAGACCACCGCGCCCGCCAACGCCATGGCCGTTGTGCAGGCCGAACGGCTCGGATTGACCAACTTCTCGATGCTGGTTTCGCACGTGCTGGTGCCACCGGCGATCAGCGCGATCCTCGAGTCGCCCCGCAACCGGGTGCAGGCCTTCCTGGCCGCCGGTCACGTGTGCAGTGTGATGGGCACCTGGCAGTACGGTCCGCTGGTCGAACGCTACGGCGTGCCGATTGTGGTAACGGGCTTCGAGCCGCTCGATATTCTCGAAGGCATTCGCCGGGCCGTGACCCAGCTCGAAGCCGGGCGCGCCGAGCTGGAGAACGCCTACCCGCGGGCAGTGCGCCCCGAGGGTAACCAGCCCGCCCAGGCCGTGCTCGAGCAGGTCTTCGAGGTCACCGACCGGACCTGGCGCGGCATCGGGGTGATTCCGCAGAGCGGCTGGCGTCTGCGCGAGCGCTACCGGGGCTTCGACGCTGAGGCGCGCTTCGACGTGGGCCACATCCACACCGCCGAGTCGCCCCTGTGCCGCAGCGGCGAGGTGCTCCAGGGCCTGCTCAAGCCAAACCAGTGCCCCGCCTTCGGCAAGCAATGTACACCCCGCACCCCCCTGGGCGCCACCATGGTCTCCAGTGAGGGGGCCTGCGCGGCCTACTACCAGTACGGACGCTTTATCCCCGCCGGGGAGGTGGAGGTCACCCGATGAGCCTCTCGTTCGAGGACTGGACCTGTCCCCTCCCGCTGCGCGACTACCCGGCTATCGTGATGGGTCACGGCGGCGGCGGCAAACTCTCGGCCGACCTGGTGCGCCACCTGTTTTTGCCGGCGTTCCGCAACCCGGCGCTGGAACAACTCGGCGACGGCGCAGTGGTCGAGGTCGGCGGCGCGCGTCTGGCCCTCTCCACCGATGCCTTCGTGGTGCGCCCGCTCTTCTTTCCCGGCGGCAATATCGGCGACCTGGCGGTGAACGGCACGATCAACGACCTGGCGATGTGCGGCGCGCAGCCGCTGTACCTGACAGCCAGCTTCATCGTCGAGGAGGGGATGCCGCTTGATCAACTCGGGATCATCGCCGAAACTATGGGCGCGGCGGCGCGCCGCGCCGGCGTCACCCTGGTGACCGGCGATACCAAGGTGGTGGACCGCGGCCACGGTGATGGGGTGTTCATCAGCACAACCGGGTTAGGGCTGATCCCCGCAGGAGTGCGGGTCGGGCCGGAGCTGGCCCAACCCGGCGACGTGGTGCTCATCAGCGGCGAGATCGGCGTCCATGGCGTGGCGATCCTCAGTGTGCGCGAGGGATTGGAGTTCGGCGCGACCATCGCGTCGGATACCGCACCGCTTCACGACATGGTCGCCGCTCTGCTGAACCAGGGCTGCGCCGTCCACACATTGCGCGACCCCACCCGTGGCGGGGTAGCCTCGGCGCTCAACGAGATCGCAGCGGCCTCGGGGGTCGGCATTCGTCTGGACGAGCGGGCGCTGCCGGTCCCCGGCGCGGTACGGGCCGCCTGCGAGATCCTGGGCATGGACCCGCTCTACATCGCCAACGAGGGCAAGCTGGTGGCGCTGGTGGCCCGTGAAGACGCCGAGCGGGCCCTGGCGACGCTACGCGCGCATCCCCTCGGCGCGCAGGCGGCGATCATCGGCGAGGTCACGGCCGACCACCCGGGGGTCGTAGTGGCCCGGACGGGCATCGGCGGGACGCGGGTGGTGGATATGCAGGTGGGGGAGCAATTACCGCGGATCTGCTGATGGCTCCCCGCAGGGAGGGGCGTACGTGTTCACGCTTCTCCTGGGTGCGCGGGCATTTTGCCCGCATCCCGCTCCGAGGTGAGCGTGAGCAGACCAGGCTCGGGCGGCAATTCACCCCGGCGGCAACGGTTGCGCAACAGCAGGGGGCCACCCTGATGCAGCGCCGGCTCGTCATCGGGCCAGGTCTCGTGGGGCGTATAGCCCTCGTGCTCATCGCCACGCCGCAGGTAGATCGGCGCGCGGTACCGTTGCGCCTCTGGCAATACCTCTTCCCAGCCGTTGGCGTGGGGAAGGAGTGCCAGGTCATAGCAGTGCTCGCCCAGACACCGGGCCTCGGGCGTGGCGCAGGGTACGCCGGCATGGGCCGGGCGCGTCCCCAGATCGCCCCGCGCGAGCCGGCCCACTGCCCGCTCCACCGAAGGCGTAACCGACCCGGAGGCGCGGGCACGCATCCTGGCCACCAACTGCGCCCGCGACTGCCGCATTCCAGTGTGGCGCGGGGAAGCCTGGCTTGCTTCACCGCCACAGCAGCGCCGGGCAAACGTACTAACGAGCCTGCTCTCAGGAGGGTACAGTCTTATGCGTGGAAGTCGTCTGCGTGAACGCCAGGCCCGTGAGGAAGCCCTGAAACGCGCCGCCGCCGCCGAGCGGCAACAGCGCCGCGCGTTCCTCCAGACTGTGGAGACCATCGCTACGTCGCTCGGCGAGACTGATCCCCACGCCCGCGAGAAGATCCACAACTCGGTCACCCTGCTGGGGATAGAGGAGGCTCTGGCACTCCTGCAAGAGGTCCTGGCGATCGAAGCGGCAGAGGGGATGCTCACTGCCGACGGCAGCCGGCGGCGCACGCCGGGCGGCGTCTATCATTACCTGCTCAAGCAACGCCTCATCCAGGCCGGGCGCAAGGCCGATGTGAAGAAGATTTGAACCCGGGCTCACGCCACCCTCCCCCGCCGGGTTTAAGGGCGGACAGAACGTATGGGCGCCGACAGGCGTTACGGCGTTGGAATGCGCTGGTTGGTCCTCACCCCCGGCCCCTGTCGAAGCGGGGAGACCAGAGCCGTGCGCGGGGGCGTTCCAGTGCGGTACAAGCCGCGTTGGCCTGGATGTTCTGTCCGCATTCGCGGGGCGCACAACGCCAGAATGAACATAGTATTGTTCTTGGGAGGGCTGCGCCCTCCCAGACCCTCCCCGCTGGCGGGTTGGTTCCCAGGAGGGCTGCGCCCTCCCAAACCCTCCCCGCTGGCGGGTTGGTTCCCGGGAGGGCTGCGCCCTCCCCAACCCTCCCACGCGCGGGCTATGTTCACATCAGCGCTCCCGTTCGCGCTCCGCCTGCTCCTCGCGCGAGCCGATCACCAGCGCGCCGGCGCGCAGCGTGACGGCATAGCGCCCCGGTGGCAGCCGGTCGAGCGGCGTGCCCGGGGGCGCCAGGCAGCCCGGCAACCCGACACCGGTTTCGATGGGCAAGCCGCTGGCGGCCCGCGTCGCCACGATCCAGATTTCGGGTCCCGTGGGCTGCACCAGAATGCGCTCCGGGCTGCCCAGCTCGAACCAGGCCTGCTTGCCGAGCAACAGGCGAATGCGCCGCGCGCCGGTGCGCGGATCGGGTTCGTGGCGAATGCGAGCGTACATTCCCGCAGGGCGGCGACATTGCGGCGCCGGCTCGCCATTGGGGCCGCGCGCCTCCACCCGCTCGGCCATGCGCGTCTGCTGCTCGGCGAGGGCGCGCAGGTCGGCGGCGATCTGCCGGCGCCGCTCCGGCGTGGGGCGTGGCCCCAGCGCCTCGACCACCGCCCGGCGCAGGATGTCGTAGCTGTCGCTGGTCATACGCAGTTCCTCGATGGAAGCGTTTGGGGAAACCGGGTTCCCCACGCCCCTTCCTGATAATAGGAAACCAGGTTTCCCCATGCCCCCGCCCATCGGGGCGCCGGACGCCCCACATCGATCGGGGCTACCGGTCGCCGCCGAGGGGGATACCCCGGTGCAGCCCCAGCGCGCGCGCCCAGCCGACGACGGTGGCGTATTCCTGTGGTGTAACCCGCCGGCTCAACTCGGGGTAGTCGAAGGCCCGATAGGCCGGGTAGTACTGGTCCATGATATTGACCCAGGCCTCGCGCGACAGCTCCTCCGCAACAAAGCGCAACACCTCCCGCGAGCCGGCCAGATCCCCCGGCAGCACCAGATGCCGGATCAGCAGGCCCCGGGTCGCCAGCCCGCGCTCGACGCGCAGATCGCCGACCTGCCGCTGCATCTCGCGCAGCGCCGGGCGCGCCACATCCCAGTAGCGCGGAATGCCGGAGTAGCGCTGGGCGAGCGCCGAGTCGCTGTACTTGATGTCGGGCATGTAGATGTCTACCACGCCATCGAGGAGCCGCAACGCCGCCACCGAATCGTAGCCCGAGGTGTTATAGACGATTGGCAAGCGCAGGCCGCGTGGCACGGCCAGTACCAGGGCCTCCAGGATCTGGGCAATGACGTGGGAAGGGGTGACCAGGTTCAGATTATGGCAACCCTCGCCTTGCACCTCCAGAAAGATCGCCGCCAGTTCCGCGGCGTCGGCGGCGCGCCCGCGGGCGATCTGGCTGATGTCGTAGTTCTGGCAGTAGACGCAGCGCAGATTGCAGCCGCTGAAGAAAACCGTACCCGAGCCGCGCCAGCCGCGCAGCACGTTCTCCTCGCCCATATGCGGCCCATAGGCCGCCACCAGCGCCTCGCGCCCCACCCGGCACACACCCGCCTCGCCGTGAAGCCGGTCGGTGCGGCATACCTGCGGGCACAGCACGCAAGCTGCCAGCCGCTCGCGCGCCGCCACCGCCCGCTCGCGCAGCACACCCCGCTCGTAGAGTTCGAGATAGGCCGGGTACGTCATACGTTATTCCTCCGCTAGCAGTATTATACCTGCGCCCGCGGTACGTGTTCACCCTTCTCCCGGGTACGCGGGCGTCCCGCCCGCAAGGGCCTGGATGCGGGCAAGCTGCCCGCGCACCCGGAGTTGACGCCTTATACCATTTTAGATTGTGGATTGCCACGCTGGGCAGCACAACACCTGAAACTGCTTCAAGCAATGCGGCATCATCAACGTTAATTGGTATTACCTTAAGAGTGAATACGTATGCTTGCAAGGCCTATTGACAAAAAAATATCCTGATTTATAATTAAGAAAATTTTCCAAAAAAGATCACATTTATGAAAAAAAGATCTTATTTTACCATTAAGAAATTTTAAAATTTATCGCATTTTATTCTGTAAATAATTTACATTGTTTTAATAAAAAAGGGTAAGATAAAGCTATGCGTTTCCTCTTGCTCATCACGTCGCTCTGGGTAGTTCTATGCGCCAACGCCGGCTGTAGCGGCGCTGGGCAAAGCGGCGCGCCAGCGCCGGTTGCGCCGACATCAGCGCCGGTCGCGCCAACGCCGCCCCTGAGCGGCGACTCCATTACCAGCGGTCCCTCCGGCGATGTGGACAAAGGTGGACCGGCAGCGTGCCCGCGGCTCGACCCGATCCTCTACGCCCTGTCGACAGCGAGCGATCCCGCGGCGTTTGCAGCGGCCTCCAACATCCCATACGATCAGGGCCGCGTGCTCGTCTTTGTTACCTTTACGGCCCCGGTTGATTTTGATCAATATAGAGCACGTGTTACCGCACAAACCGATCAACTGGCGCAGGCGCTCGTACCCCCGAACGAGCTTTGCCGTCTGGCAAATGATGCTAATGTGACTGCTGTGCGGCCCCCCGACATGGCCGCGCCAGCCCGTCCATAGGCTGCCCGTCACCTTATCTGTGCTTGCAATACTCGGAGTATAGTTCAGACCCGCTTGACCATCTGGCCTTCACCTCCACACCTCCACGGTTCTACGAGCCGGTAGTGTGGAGTTGTGGAGCTGTGGGGCTGTAGAGCTGTGGAGCGCCTGTAACGTCAGAACGCCCGCTTTAGAGATCAGTGTTTGCGGCACGCGGCAACAATGGCTCGCGACCATCGAGCAACCCGGTTTCCTTATGCTCCCCGGTCGCCAGAGGGCCTGGTGTATCGGAGTCCAGGCAGAGCACGGCCCGGAGCATCACGCCTGGAGGGAAACTGAGGTTCCGCGCGCCGCTCCCGCTGCCCCGTACAGAAAGGGAGGAACGGTTATGGGTCGGTTGGCTGGAACGACACGCCGGGTCAGCGGGTTGCTGGTTCTCTTTGCGCTGGTTCTGGGGCTGGCAGGCCAGCTCCTGGCTCAGGGGAGCGGACCGGCCGCGCCACTTGATGCAGCGACGCTGGGGACGATCCAGCCCGAACATTTCAATTTTGACCTCGCCGAGGAGCTGAAGCCAGAAGCGACGCGCGACGCGAACCTCGACCCGGCGCTGGCCACGCTGGCCGACCAGCGCGCCTCGGGCGCAGCGCTGGCCAGCGTGGCCCGGGCGACCGGGCTGAAGGTTGAGGGTGACCTGGTTGAAGTGATTGCTGAAGTAGACGCGCAACACGTCTCCGCCGCCCAGCAAGCGCTTGAAGCCGCCGGTGGACGGGTGGTCTATACCAGCCTGGACAACACCCAGATCCAGGCCCTGGCGCCCGTGGCGGCCCTGCGCGCCCTCGCCGACGATCCGGCGATCCTCTATCTGCGGCGCCCCGATTACCTGACGACAACCGGCGAGCTGCAGGTCGGGCGACAGACCACCGCGGGTGTCAGCTTCTCGAACGCCACGGCCTGGCACAATGCCGGCTATCGCGGCGCCGGCATACGCATCGCCGTGATCGACGGCGGCTTTCAGGGCTACACTGCCCTGCTCGGCGCCGACCTGCCTGCCAGCGTGGTGGCGCAGAACTTCGCCTCAACCGGCGATATTGGCGGCGGTGAGCCCCACGGCACAGCCTGCGCCGAGATTATCTACGATATGGCGCCGCAGGCGAGCCTCTATCTGCTGCGCATCAACACAACCCTCGATCTGCAGCGCGCGGTCACCTATGCCGTTGAGAATGGCATCCAGGTGATTTCCACCTCGCTCGGCTTCTATAATGTGGCGCCAGGTGACGGGACGGGCTTGCTGGCTAATGAGGTTGCGCGCGCGCGCAACGCCGGGATCACCTGGGTGACCGCTGCCGGCAATCAGCGGGAACGGCACTGGGGCGGGATCTTCAGTGATCAGGACGGCGATGGGTTCCACGAGTTCGCGCCCGGCGTCGAGATCAACTGTTTTGCCGCAGCGCCCGGCGGCGATTGCGCAGCTATTCCGGCGGGGTATCAGTTCGTAGCCTATCTGCGTTGGGATAACTGGACCCCGCCAGTGAACCAGGATTACGACTTCGTTATCGTTCGCTGGAACGGCAGCGTGTGGCAGCAGATCAGTAGCGGTGGTAACAACTTCCAAAACGGCGGCGCCAACCAGCGGCCAGTCGAAGTGGCGGTTGCGCAGACCTCAGGCGCCGCGACCGCCTATGGCATCGCCATTGTGCGCTACAGCGCCAGCCGCGCCGATGTGAACTTCAACCTGTTTGTCGAGGGGGCGCGGCTGCGGCTGAACGTGCCTCCGCGCAGCCTGAGCGATCTCGCTGATGCGCCGGGGGCGATCACTGTAGCCGCGCTCGATGCGCGAAGCCCCTTCCCCCAGGAGCGCTACAGCTCGGAAGGGCCGACCAATGGCCCGGGGGGCGCGCTCAATGGCGGCAGCGTCAAGCCCGACCTGGCCGCCTTCGCCAATGTTGATACGGTCGCCTATGGCGCAACTGCCGGTCAGCAATTCAACGGCACCTCGGCTGCCACGCCGCATGTCGCCGGGGCCGCCGCGCTGGTGCGGGGGGCCTTTGCCGGCTATGGTCCCGCCGAGATCACCAGCTTCCTGGCTGGCCGGGCGATTGATATGGGCGCTCCTGGCCGTGATACCCTCTTCGGCTATGGGCGCCTGTGGCTGGGCCCGCCATCGCCATCGCCGTCGCCGTCGCCGTCGCCATCGCCGTCGCCATCGTTTCAGGTCTTCCTGCCAGCAATGCACCGGTAGTCGCCCACGCGGTTGCGTCTCACACTATGAGAGCCGCGCAGGCGGTTCGGGTCGCCTGGCGCCCCCATAAGCAGGGGCGTGGGGAAACCCGGTTTCCCCGATGTTCACCTCAGCCCCTATGCGGCTACGCCGCACACTGACAAGATGAACACAGGGTTTTCCTGGGAGGGCGCAGCCCTCCCAGACCCTCCCGGCGGTGAGGGCTTGCCGACCCCTACAGGAAGGGGGATGGGGAAACCGGGTTTCCCCATCCCCCAACCGCGATTGTGGTCGCCTGACACACCTGTAGGCAGGGGCACGGTTCGACCGGCGCACCACAGGCGGTTCGACCGGCGCACCGCCTGTGGTGAGCCAGTCGAACCGCAGGTGGGAAACCCGGTTTCCCCGATGTTCACCTCAGCCCCCATGCGGCTGAGCCGCACAACGCCGGAATGAAACGTGTAGAGACGCAGCGGCGCTGCGCCTCTACGCCCAACCCCTCCCCGCTGGCGGGTTGTTTCCTGGTACGCCCAAACCCCTCCGCGGGCGGGCTATTTGCACCTCAGGATGCGTTGGCGTGCCGACGTTGCTCATGCGCTGGCCCCTACCCCGCGAGCTGCACCATCATTGGCCGAGTCGTGTATACTCTTAAGCGCAGCTTGCAAGTAGTGTGGGAAGGAGCGAGGCATGGCCCGGCTCAGTGAGGCGGAGATTACGGCACGGCTGGAGACGCTTAGTGGCTGGACACGCCGCGGTGAGGAGATCGTCAAGACGTATAAACTGTCGACCTTCCCGGCAGCGATCGCGTTCGTCGTTCAGGTTGGCTTTCTGGCAGAGGCCGCCGGTCATCATCCCGACATTGATATCCGTTACAACAAAGTGACGCTGGCGCTGACGACCCACGACGCCGGCGGGCTGACGGCAAAGGATTTCGACCTGGCCGCTGCCGCAGATGAGGCGATGGGGTAGCGAACATTGCCGCTGGCGCTCCGGTTGCGGGGGAACGGGAACCCGCGGGTTCTGTTCCCTCGTCTGCCGGGGCGCCCGGTGTCATTGCACACGATGGCCACAATTGACGGGATCTTTTACGCCCAACGCGGGCAGGGTACGCCGGTGCTCTGCCTGCACGGCGCCGGGGGCACGCATCGCCACTGGGGGGAGCTGTTCGCGCCGCTGAGCGCCACAGCGCGGCTGATCGCCCCGGATCTGCCCGGGCACGGGCGCTCGGCGCTGCCCGGACGCGCGACCATCGCCGACTATGCCGCAGTCGCCCTGCACCTGCTCGATGCCCTGGAGCTGGAGCGCGCCGTGCTCGCCGGCCACTCAATGGGCGCGGCGGCGGCCCTGGAAGCGGCCCTGGCCGCGCCGGAACGGGTGCGCGGGCTGGCGCTGATCGGCGCCAGCGCCCGGCTGCGCGTGGCCCCGGAGTTGCTCCAGGCGCTGGCTGCTGACCCCGACGCGGCGATTGAACGCCTGGTGCAGTGGATTTACCCCGAACCAGCCGCGCACCTGCGTGCCGCCGCTGCTGCCGAGTTCCGACAGTGTGACCCGGCGGTGCTGCGGGGCGATTTTGCCGCCTGCGATGGCTGGGACGCGCGCGCGCGTCTGGAGTCGCTGCGCTGCCCCGCGCTGGTAATCTGCGGCGAGGCGGACCGTATGACGCCGCCGAAGCTGGCCCGGGAGTTGCAGGCTCTGCTCGACGGCGAGCTGGCGCTGCTGCCCGGCGTGGGGCATATGCCGATGCTTGAGGCGCCTGCGGCCACTGCGACGGCCCTGCGAGCCTGGCTGGAGGGATTGTAGGGGGCGATTCCCGCAGGCAGGAGCGTGGGTAAACCCGGTTTCCCCGGGTTCCTATCAGTCAACAGGTGGTTTCCCGGGAGGGCTGCGCCCTTCCCAACCCTCCCGCGCGCAGGCCAGGTTCACCTCAGAGTCAGGCACACCTTGGGCATTCGTTTATTCGTTTCCCATTCGTTGGCCCATTTCCCCTCTGCGTCCCAGGAAGCCCTTTCCAGAGCAGGTGAAACCCGTTGAAGGGCTACGCCCTCCCCAACCCTCCCGCGGGCGGGCTATGTTCACCTCAGGATCACTTCCCAATACAAAAGCGCGAAAAAATCACCTCGAGCAGATCATCGCCAACGGTCTCGCCGGTGATTTCGCCGAGAGCGTTGAGGGCCGCGGTCAGGTCGCCGCCGATGAGGTCGGTGGGATGGGCGGCCTCCCAGCCGGCCAGGGCGGCGCGGAGGTGCTCGTCGGCGCGACGCAGGGCGTCGCGGTGGCGGGGGTTGCTGACCAGCCGGGCCTCGGCGGCGGCGGGCGGCACGCCACCGAGAAGCGCCGCAGCCACGGCCCGGGCCAGCGCCTCAATGCCCGCGCCGGTGCGCGCCGAGGTGGCGACGCTGCCCAGGAGCCGCGGATGGGGCAGCGGCGCCTCAGGCGCTCCTGCTTCTTCCGAACGGGCGTCGCTCTTGTTCCACACCAGAATGGTCGGCTTCTCCAGGGTGAGTCGGGCGATCTGCTCGTCGCCGGGGGTGAGAGGCTGTGCCGCATCGAGCGCCAGCAGGGCCAGGTCGGCGCTTTCAAGGGCGGCCCGCGCCCGCTCGATACCCAGTTGCTCGACCGGGTCGGCGCTCTCGTGAATGCCCGCGGTATCCACCAGGGTCACCGGAATACCTTCCAGGCTGGCCGTCTCTTCCAGCGTGTCGCGGGTTGTGCCGGGAATAGGGGTGACAATAGCCCGGTCGGCTCGCAGCAGGGCATTGAGCAGGCTGGACTTGCCGACGTTGGGCCGGCCCACGATGGCGACCCGCGCTCCCTGGCGATAAATGATGCCCTGCTCGGCCCCCGCAAGCAGGCGCTCCACCGTGGCCAGGCCGGCGCGCAGGCTCGGGCCGAGATCCTGGGGTTCCACCTCGTCTTCGGGAAAATCCACCACCACAGTGACATAGGCCAGGCATTCCAGGAGGGCGGCGCGGACGCTCCGCACCTCCCGGGCGAGCCAGCCCCCCAACTGGGCCTGCGCCAGCGCCAGGCCGGCGGCGGTGCGCGCGCGGATGACATCGAGCGTGGCCTCAGCCTGCGAGAGATCGATCCGCCCGTTGAGAAAGGCGCGCAGGGTGAACTCGCCGGGACGCGCCAGGCGCGCCCCGGCGGCCAGTACCAGAGCCAGAGTGCTCTGGAGCGGCTGCGGCCCGCCGTGGCAGGAGATCTCCACCACGTCCTCGCGGGTAAAGCTGTGGGGCGCGCGCATAAACGCCACCAGCACCTCGTCAATCACCGCGCCGGTGGCCGGATCGACCACGTGGCCGTAGCGCAGGCGAAAGGGACGCAGGGGGCCAGGGCGAAGGGGGCGGAAGATCCGGGTGACAATGGCGCGGGCGTCGGCCCCGCTGAGGCGCACGATCCCGATGCCACCCTCACCGGGCGGGGTTGCGATGGCGGCAATGGTATCCTCGTACACGGCTAACTGGCTGTCATGAGCAGGGTGTCCTGATGTTTCCGCCGCCCTCCCGGCCTCCCCTGCCAGGGGAAGACATCCGGCGCTCCGCGCCGGGGGTAGGAGGGCGTCACTTATTGTAACAGTTCCTGAGGTGAACATACGGGGAAACCGGGTTTCCCCATCCTCTCAAGTGTAGAGTTTTTGGGGGGTCAACCCCTGGGTCCCGCATGCCCCACCCCCCTGCCCTTTCTCCTGCCAGGGAAGGGAGTCAGAATCCGGCGTTGCGGCACGTCAGCAGAACCGGTGTATCGCAGCGTCAGCCACATACCCCCCTCTCCCGCTCAGGGAGAGGGGGGCAGGGGGGTGAGGACCAGCAGCGCATCAGGACGCCATCCGCCAAAAACTCTACACCTGAAAAGTTTCCCCGTCCCCCTCCCTGTAGGGGCGTCAGCCGCTCCCACCAGCCATTGGGACATGGGGAAACCGGGTTTCCCCACGCCCCTGCCTGTGGGTCGCCGGGCGCCCCCAACGGGATATGGGGAAACCGGGTTTCTCCAAACCCCTCTCCGGCGGGAGGGTTTGGGAGGGCGCAGCCCTTCCACGTCGCTCTCAAGGGGACGTGGGGAAGCCAGGTTTCCCTGTATCAATGCGGATCGGGCCTACGGCGTTGAGATGGTCCACCTGATCATCAACCACGAGGATGCGCGCCGGTGGATGCATTAAGGAACCTCCGTCATCGGCAGATAGACCGCGAAGGTGCTACCCTGGCCGGGACTGGAGCTTACATCGAGGACACCCCCGTGGCGCCGAACCAGTTCGGCAGCGATCGGCAGGCCCAGGCCGGTGCCGGGGATCTCGCTCTGCGAGCGGACACGGTAGAAGCGCTCGAAGATATGCGGCAGATCCTCGGCGCCGATCCCGATTCCCGTATCAGCCACGGCAACCGCCGCCCAGAGGCCCTCCGGCAACCCCGCAGCGCCAGGCCAGCGGGGTTCGTCGGCGGGAGCCGGGGCGATGAGGGCGCGCCCGGTGACGGTGACCCGCCCGCCATCGGGCGTGTACTTGATAGCATTGGTCAACAGGTTCCGCAGCACCTGCTGGATCTGGCCGGCATGGCCGACGACAGGCAGACTCTCCGGCACGTCGGCGGACAGGCGCAGCGCCTTACGCCGGGCGACCGGCTCCAGGTGCGTCAGCTCCTGCAACACCAGATCCGCCATATTCAGCGACTGGCGATCGGTGGCGATACGCCCACTGTCAATGCGTGAGATTTCGAGCACGCCGCCGATCAGATCACTGAGATGGCGGGCATGTTTGCGGATCTCGCCGATCACCTCCAGGCGGCGCGCGTCGTCCAGGCGGTGGTAGAGCATCTCGAGATTGCCGGCAAGCAAGGTGATCAGCGACGTGGGCGAGCGCAGTTCGTGTGAGACGTTCGACACAAACTGATCCTTCATCCGCTCGGCATTCTTCAGCGCCGTGATGTCGCGGTGCACGCTGACGAAGCCGATCACCTGCTCAGGGTCATCGGGGGCGAACAGGGGCGTCACGGTGACCGCAGCATCGTACAGGGCGCCATCGGCGCGCCGGAAGGGCAGCTCGCCTTCCCAGATACGCCGGTTACGGGCAGCGGCGCGCAACTCGGCCAGCAGCAACTCGCCCTCGCCCGGCTGGTAGTCCCACCAGTAACCGGGCGCCTCGGGGTTCGCGCCGGTGAGACGGGCTGCCGCCGGATTGACATAGGTCAGCCTGCCGTCGGTATCAAACACCATGACCGCCTCGCCGAGCGACTCGAGGATGGCGCGGGTGCGGTCGCGCTCCAGTTGCAACTCGCGGGTGCGTTCAGCGACCCGGGCTTCGAGCAGGGCGCGTTCTTCGCGCAAAGTCTGCTCGGCTAGCTTGCGATCAGTAATATCGCGCGCAATACCCTCAACGGCCACCAGGTTGCCCGCAGCGTCAAGAATCGGCACATTGCGCTGTTCGACCCAGAGCAGGCTGCCATCGCGACGGATCCAGCGCAACTCGAGCGGCTCGGCCAGCAGCGCACGATCGTGCGTGAGACGCAGAAGCAGAGGCAGATCGTCTGGATGCACCAGTTTCAAGCCCAGATTGGGATCGGCATAGTGATCTTCAGGCGTGTAGCCAGTGAGGGTAGTTGCCGCAGGGTTGACGTACTCGAACGCGGAGGAGGGTTGCAGGCGAATGCGATAGATCAAATCGGTAGCGTGCTCGGTCAGGCGGCGATAGCGCGCCTCGCTCTCACGCAGGGCCTGCTCGGCCAGCCAGCGCTGCTCCTCATCGCCAGACCAGGGGGAAGGCGCCCTGCTCAACGGCGATCCGGCACACCGTCTCGAACAACTGCTCGGGTCCGGTAGCGCGGAAGACCGCCTCGCCGACGTGGCTCAACAGGGCATAGAGCCGGCTGGTGTGGCGCAGGCGCTGCAGCGTGTGTCGCAGCGTCACGCGCCGGCGGGTGCGAAGAGACATGGACCACCATCTGGCGGCGTGTGGAGAAGTCTGGTTTCTCCACCAATTTTTTCAGCGTAGATGTAGTATAACATAGCGTGGAGCGGTAGCATCGCTCCACGCAGGGCGCCATTCGCGGGGCGTACAGCCCCGTCCCGCGCGGGGGCTATTTTTCGCCCGCGGCGTCACGTGCGGCGCCGGCGCCTCCAAGCCCTCCCGCCCGCGGGCTATTTTCACCTCAGGCGTGGTTCAGATCCGCCTGACCATCCGGCCTTCATCTCCACACCTCCACAGCCCTGCAAGCCGGTTATGCGGAGGTGGAGAGCTGTGGAGCGACGGTAACAGAGAAACGTCCGCCATTGAACCTTGCCTTAGCAGGGAACTGCACCGCAGGACACGGCAATGCGCTCATCGTACCTGAACGCCCTGGGAGCATGGTTGGGAGCATTGGAGGGCCTGGCCGCCGCAGCCGGGCTGCGTGGGCTGAGCTGGGGCGGCGGCGTCGGGGCGATGCTCCTGGCCGGCGCGGGGCTGGCCGCGCGCCCCGCGCCGCGGGCGCTGGCGCTCGCTCTCCCGCCGGCACTGATCCTCCAGGTGAGCCTGGCAACCCTGCGGCAGCGGCAACTCGACCCGCGGCGCGCCCTGCTGCCCGGGGCGCATCCCGGCTACAGCGTCGCGCGAATAGACGTGCCGGCGGCCTACGGGCCGGTGCCGGCACTGCACATCGTGCCCGCAGGAGGCGCTGCAGGGGCAGTGGGCGTGGCTCACGGCTCAGGCTGCGACAAGACCTTCTACGCCTGGCGGCTGGTGGAGGATTTCACCGCGCGGGGCCTGGCGCTACTCCTGATAGACCTGGACGGACACGGCGAAAGCCCACGTCCGCAATCCTTCCCCGAGATCATCGAAAGCGTAGCAGGACCGGCGCGCTGGTTGCGGGAGCGTTACGCGCGCGTGGGCCTGCTGGGGATGAGCCTGGGCGGCGCGGTGACGACGCGCGCCGCGGCCGACGGCGCCCCCTGCGACGCCCTGGCATTATGGGCCGTACCGCCGCGCCTGCGGATGAGCATGGCCGAATACCGACGCGCGCAACTCATCGAGGCCCTGCGACTGGCGCGCCCACAGTTGTTGCACCTCTTCCGCGACGGCTCGCCGTACCACGTCGCGCGCGCCTGGCAGACCAGCGGCATCCGGGCGCGCATCGGCACCTGGGACCTGTTCGACGCCCTCGACGTTCCGGGCAGCCTGGCCCGCATCGCGGCGGAGGCGTCGCGCCCGCCGCTGCTGCTGATCTACGCCGGACGCGACGGCGTGCTGCCAACGGGCGCCGCCGAGGAGATCCAGGCAGCAACAGCCGGATGGGGTGAGTTCCACCTGGTCCGCGGAGCCAGCCACGTATCGGTAGCCATCGAGCTAGAAACCATTCGGCGCACCGGGGCGTGGTTCGCCGAGCGACTAAGATAGGCTGTGCGCGGGAGAGTGTGGCAGGGCGCAGCTCTCTCAGCAACAACCCGCCAGCAGGGGAGGGTGTGGGAGGGCTGTGCCCTCCCAGAAGAATCTCTTTATCATTCTTGCGTGAGGACCGAGAGTCATGACACCAACACCCAACCAGGCCAGACAGGAACGCACGTTCGGCGGCATCGTCGGCGGATACGGTATGCTCTGGGTTATTGCCGGCCTCTTCACCATATCCTTCGGCCTGGTCAACCGGTCGGCCATCGGGTTAGGGGGGCTGGCCGCATTCTTCGCGCTGGCCATCATCGGACCACTGATCCTGCTCGTTGCCACCCTGCTGCTGATCAGCGCCATCGGGCTCTGGCAAGGCAGACGCTGGGCGCGCCCTCTGGTGGGCGGTCTGGCGAGCCTGCACCTGATCGGTGGCCTCTTCTTCACCTTCAACCAGATCTGGCTGGTCGGCCTGTGCGGCCTGGCCCTCTCCACAGCAACCCTCGGATACCTTTTCTCGACCCGTGCGCGCAGCCCGGCCTGATACCAACCCGTCCGAGGCGCCTGCGGCTGAGGTGAACATAGCCTGCGCGCGGGAGGGTTTGGGAGGGCGCAGCCCTCCCAAGAGCAATACTATTCTCATTCTGGCGTTGTGCGCCCCGCGCATGGGGCCTAACGTACGGGGCAACCGGGTTTCCCCATACCCCCGCCCACGGGGGAGCAAGCCCTCCCCACGGGGAGGGTGTGGAGCGTATGGGGCAGCCAGCGCTGCGGATACTTTGACGCGGCGCTTTCTCTGAGCTATAATGCCTACGGGCCGGTAGCTCAGGGGTAGAGCACCTGACTTTTAATCAGAGGGTCGTGGGTTCGATTCCCACCCGGCTCACCACTCCGGAAGCTCTGCTGTCGTAATGACATCAGAGTTCTTTTTTGCCTTTGATAGCCAGCGTCTGACTGATAGCTAGAAACGGAGGCACAGCTACGCTCGCCTCACCAGGGCAGCAGCGACCACAGGGCCGCCACGCCGAACCCCAGGATGATCACGCCTGCCCCGCGGTTGATCCAGCGCAGCGCCACGGGGCCCAGCCGCGCCCGCAGCAACCCCACGCCCCCGCTGAGCATCAACCACCACGAGGCAGAACCAGCAGCCACCCCTGCCGCAAGCAACAACCCCTCGCCATAGCCTCGGGCCGTACTCCCCACCCCGAGGCCGGCGAAGATCGCCGCAAAGGCCATCACCGTCGCCGGGTTGGTGAGGGTCAGGACAAGGGTCGAAGCGTAGGCGTGCATCAAACCGCCGGACGCGCCAGCGGCGGGGGGCGCGGCGGCTGGCGCGCGCAGGGCGCGCAGCCCCAGATAGCAGAGGAACAACCCGCCCAGCAGGCGCGTCCAGAAGCTGATCCCCACCAGCGCTCCGGCCAGCGACGTTAACCCCAGCGCCACCACCGTCCCATAAAACAGGTCTGCGGTCGCCGCGCCCAACCCCGAGACAACGCCTGCCATCCGCCCATCGCGCAGCGTGCGGTTGATGCACAGGACCCCGATCGGCCCGACCGGCGCGGCAATCGCCAGGCCGATCACGGCCCCGCGAACGAAGAGGTGCAGGTCCATCTGATACCGATTCTGCTTAATGGCATCGCATGCGCGCAGATCCACCCCGCCGCCGCGCTCCAGCTCCACAACGGCCTGTGTGGCGGCGGAGCGCGGTGGAGCTGCGCTGGACCATGCGGTGTCGCCAGTTCCATCTGGTATGAGGTATGCCTGGGGGAGCAGGATGCGCGACCCGACGCCCTATCCGCGCGCGTCCACCGGCGCAACCGGGCCGCTCTCGTGGCGCAGGCGCTGCGCCACTGCGCCGGGCAGCGCAACATTGCATCGCGACGGGCCACACTCAGCCGCCAGCTTCGCCACTGAGCAGCGGCAGCAGCGCGGCGTTCAAGGCCCTGTACCCCGCCGCGCTCAGGTGCAACTCGTCGGTGGCATAGTGGTCATAGACATAGCCGTCCGGCCCACAGAGCACAGCGGCGCTGTCAAGCACCTGCACGTTATCGCCAGCCAGCGCGCTCAACCGCGCATTCACCGCAACAATCGCCGCCTGGACCGCCGGATCGGCCCACGGCCCACGGGCCAGCGGGAAGATCGTGGTCACCACCACGCGCGCCCCCAATTCGCGCGCCTCGGCCACTATTCGCGTAATAGCTTCAACCACCGCCTGTTGCGTCGCCCGGCCCGGCGACGAACTGACCAGGTCGTTAACACCGAGTTGCAGAACAACAACATCCGGGCGCAACGGCGCGACCATCGCCGCAAAGCGCCACGCCAGGTAGTTAGCGCTGGCCCCGGGAACACCGGCATTGATACAGACCAACCCCGGGGCCTCCGGGGTCAGCCACCAGTCAGCGCGCGAATCACCAGAGAAGACAACGCGCCGCACCGGAACGGGTTGGGCAACAGAGGGCATACGCTGGTCCAGAAACGCCATGAGTCGCGTTGACTGCTCTATAGTACCACCTTCTGGCCCGATCGACGGGCTGGAAAAGCCGGACAACGTCAATTGCCAGCTCGGTGGGCGCATGACGCAGCCGTTTCCATGACATATATGCTATAATTGTCGCTAATTATACCTCCGACGCCCATGCGCCTGCGCCGCATAACGACACGATGAGCATAGGAAACCCTCCCCGTCGGGCAGAACGGTGGGGAGATCCGGTTTCCCCACCCTTCAACCAGTTTAAGGGCGGACAGAACGTATGGGCGCCGACGGGCGTGATGGCGTTGGGATGCGCTGGGTGGTCCTCACCCCCGGCCCCGCTCCAGCTTCGCTGGAGCGCCTGCGCCGAGCCTGTCGAAGCGGGGAGGCCAGAGCCGCGCGGGGGCGTTCCAATGCGGTATACGCCACGTTGGCTCGGATGGTCTGTCCGCCCTTAAACTTCAACCGGCATGGGGGACGCCGGCTGCCCCTGTGGGCGGGCAGGAGCATGGGCAAACCCGGTTTACCCTTCGTTCGTCGCACCGAATGCAGAAAGCGGGAGCGTTATGCAACGCACGATCCAGAAAGTGTTGGTGGCCAACCGTGGCGTCCCGGCCGTGAGAATCATGCATACCTGCCGTGACCGCAAGATCCCCTCAACCGCGGTGTACAGCACCCCCGACCGTCTCGCCTATCACGTCTTTATGGCCGATACCGCCATTCACATCGGCGATGCGCCGCCAATCAATTCGTACCTGAACACGGACCGGATCATCGAGGCCGCGCTGTGCAGCGGCTCGAACGCCATCCATCCCGGCTGGGGGTTTCTGGCCGAGAATGCCGACTTCGCCCAGCAGGTCATTGATGCTGGCCTGATCTGGATCGGCCCTAAACCGGAGGTCATCCGCTTGATGGGCGACAAAATCCGTGCCAGGGAGGTCGCCAGACGCTCGAATGTGCCGACCATCCCCGGCATCGAGAATGTTGCCAGCGCCGAGGAGATCAGTGACTGGATGCGCGACGAAGGCGTTACCTTCCCGATCATGATCAAGGCAGCCGCGGGCGGCGGCGGTAAGGGTATGGTCAGGGTTGACACGCCCGAGCAGATCCCCGTCGCTCTTGCCCAGGCTCGCTCGGAGGCCAGGAAATTCTTCGGCGACGATATGGTGCTTGTCGAGAAGTATATCGAGCACGGTCGCCATATCGAGGTGCAGGTGGTGGCCGATGAATACCATCACGTCGTTCACCTCTTCGAGCGCGAGTGTACCCTCCAGCGCCGCAACCAGAAGATTATCGAGGAGGCGCCTTCGACCCTCGAAAACGACCTGCGCCAGGAGATCTGCGTCACTGCGGCGCGCCTGATGCGCCGGATTGGCTATACCTCGGCGGGTACGGTCGAGTTTCTCTTCGACCCCGCCACGCAAAATTTCTACTTCCTCGAGGTCAATACCCGCCTCCAGGTCGAGCACGGCATCACCGAGCTGATCACCGGTCTGGACATCGTCAGCATTATGCTCGATGTCGCCGAGGGTAAGCCCCTGCCCATCAAGCAACTCGATGTCGTCCCCAACCGTTGCGCCCTTGAGGTGCGCCTGAATGCCGAGGACCCCAAAACCTTCGGCCCTTCGTTCGGTAAGATCACCCGCCTGCGCACCCCCCTCGGCCCCAACGTGCGCGTCCTGCTTGGCGCCGCAGAGGGCGAGGATATCCCGCCCTACTACGACTCGCTCTTCATGCTCCTGATGACCTCCGGCGCCGACCGGGCCGATGCGCTGCGGGTTATGGACCGGGCGCTCACCGCCGATCTGCGGATTGAGGGCGTCAAGACCCTCGCCCCTCTGCTGCTGAGCATCATCAGGCACCCCAAGTTCATCGCCGGTGACTTCTCCACCAGGTTCATCGAGCAACACCTGCCCGAACTCGTCTCCGGCTTCCGCGAGCGCACCGGCGAGGATGAGATGCTCCGGGTCGCCCAGTACGTGGCCGAGATCTCCGCCCTGGGCCCGCAACCGTGGATGTGAGGAGCGCTATGAACGCCCGCACCCTCTCCCAGCCTGTCAGTACGCAGGAAGACTACATTTTCGTTCGGCCCGGTATGAGCCCGCGCGAGATCGTCCGGGCCGTCCGCAACCTGCGAGGGGTCTGTCTCACCTCGGTGAGTATGCGCGACGCCGGGCAGTCGGATTTTAAGAACCGCCACCGGATCTACGATCTGAAAACTCTGGCGCCGATGTACAACCGGATGGGCCTGTTCAGCGCCGAGTGTCACGGTGGCGCCCGCTGGCACGTCGGGATTATGAACCGCCGCGAGAGTCCCTTCGAGGAGATCCGGATCCTGCGCCAGTTGATGCCGAATGTCCTGCTCCAGACCCTGATCCGTGAGACGAACCTGTGGGGCTACCGTCCCTACCCCCGCAATGTCATTGAGTATGCCGTCTCGCAGGTGGATATTGATGTCTGGCGCTGCTTCTCGTTCCTCAACGATGTGCGCAATATGCGCGCAGTGGCCGAAACGGTTATGAAACGCGGACGGTTGTTTGAGCCGGCGATTTCGTTCACCGTGGCCGATTGGGCCACCGATGCATACTACCTGGGCGTGGTGCGCGAGATCGTTGCCCTGGCCGGCGGCGTTGATGATATCATCCTCTGCATCAAGGATATGGCCGGCGTCGGCAACCCGGAGCGCATCCGCCAGCTTGTGACGACGATCAAAGAGCACTACCCCGATCTGCTGGTCCACTACCACCGCCACGTCACCGACGGGCTGGCCGTCCCGGCGCTGTTCGCCGCCGCTCAGGCCGGCGCAAAGATCGTTGATGTCCAGGAGGACGCCCTGGTGCGCTTCTACGGCCACTCGCCCATCCTGGGGGTGCAGGCCTACTTCGAGGAGGGTGGGATGCACGTGCATCTTAACCGCCCGGCTGCCGAGGAGGCCAACCAGCAGGTGCGCGCCTGGATCGGGCACTATGAGTGGGCCGAGTCGCCATTCAAGGGCTACGATCACGGCGTTACCAAACACCGTATGCCCGGCGGGGCCTTTCCAAGCTCGTTTGAACAGGCCGAGAAGGGCGGCTTCCTGCATCTCATGCCGACGATCCTGCGTGTTATGGCCCTCTACAACCAGATCGTGCGCTACTTCGATGTCACCCCCGGCTCGCAGATCACCTGGGTGACGTGCAGCGGGATCGTCAATCGCTACGCGAAAGAGCAGGGCGAAGCCGGCGTCAAATGGCTCGTCGCGCTGCTCAGCAAGTTCGTTGAGGAGCAGGGCCAGGATCTGGCGGCTATGAGCGAGGCGGAGCGCGATGAGCTGCTGCAACTCTTCCGCAACGCGCCCGGCGATTTTAAGAACCTGCTGGTCGGGCACTACGGGCGGCTGCCCACCGGCTGGCCGGCCGACTGGGTCTACCAGAGCGCCTTTGGCGATGAGTGGCAGGCGAAGATCGAGGAGCGCACCGATCGCTCTCCCCTCGAGACGCTCAAGGACGACAACCTCGATGAGCTTCGCCAGAACCTGAGCGAGGCCATCGGGCGCTCGCCGACGGAGGAGGAGTTCGTTCTCTACCTGATGCATCCCAAGGACGCCCTCAGCTTCATCGAGTTCCGCGAGCGGTACGGCATGGCGCCCCTGGTGCTGCCGACCGATGTCTGGCGCTCCGGCCTGCAACGCAGTGGTCAGAAAGTCGATTTCGAGCTTGACGGTAAGCCGTACTGTATCGAGCTTGTATCGATTGGCGCCGAGCACGAGGGCGTGATCCACGTGGTGCTGAAGGTCAACAACGTAACCCGCGTCTACCCCGTCGCGACCCCGCGCGCCAGGAAGGCGGAGATCCGGCTGGCAAAAGGGCCTAACGACATCGGCGCGCCGATCAATGGCAATGTGTGGCGGATCGGCAACCCGAAGCGCGGTACGATCAAGGTCGGCGATGTGGTCCACAAAGGCGAAGAAGTGGCGAACCTCGAGGCAATGAAGATGGAGCACGCCATTCTCGCCCCCTTCAATGGCCGCGTTGCCGAGGTGTGTGTCAAACTGAACGACACCGTTCAGGAGGGGCAGGTGCTGTTTGTCATCGAGAAGGTAGTCTGACCGCCGGCAGGGTGAGCGTCTGGCCCGGCGGCGCGGGCGCCGGTGACGCGCGGCGCGGTGTGTGGCCGGGCTGCCGCGCGCGACAACGCAGGCCGGTCTCCGGGGCTGCCCGCAGCCAGCGGGCTATGAGCAGGGAACTGCCGATAGCTCATACCGTTTCGCCTTGATGGCGCCGCATTGGTTCAGATCCCGCAACGCTCCAACTCCACAGCGCCACAAAGCCCCGTGTGGGGGCTGTCGGGCTGTGGAGGTGATGCTAAAGCATGCGAGGTCGTCAATTCCAGTTGGTATCACAGGACCAGCGCTGCAGTATGTGTGTTTGCCGCGAAAGAACTCAACGATGATGCTTGACCTGTGATCTTTGTGTTCTTTTGCGGCAAACCTCAGCGCAACCTGAATAGCCAGTTCTACGACGAGCGTCGCGATCCGCTCTCCCCGACCTACCTCTGGCTGAGGCGGGCCAGGCGTTCGCCTGCGGCGTGCAAGGTCTCCAGGCGCTTGGCGAAGCAGAAGCGGGCCAGCAGGGGCGCCGAGGCCGGGTCGGCGTAGAAGGCCGAGGGCGGAATGGCCGCCACTCCCACCTCGCGGGTGAGCCAGCGGCAGAAGTCGGCATCGCTCGCGAACCCCGTTCGGCTGATGTCAACCATAATGAAGTAGCTGCCCTCGGTGGGGAGCGCCGGCAGCCCGGCGCCGTCCAGTATTGCGCGCAGTGCCTGGTAGCGCCGGGCGTACTCGGCGCGGAACTCGCTGTAGTAGCCGTTGCTCAGGGCGCCCTCCAGGGCCACAGCCGCGGCGACTTGCAGCGGCGTGGCTGTGGCGAAGGTGACCCACTGGTGGGCGGCGCGCAGCGCCTGGTTGAGCCACGCCGGCCCTACGGCGTAGCCGATCTTCCATCCTGTGACGCTGAAGGTCTTGCCGGTGGAGTTGATCGTCAGCGTGCGCTCCCACATGCCGGGCAGGGTGGCGATCGGCAGGTGACTGGCGCCGTCGAAGACCAGTTGATCGTAGACCTCGTCGGTGACGACCAGCGTGTTGTGTTCGATGCACAGGGCGGCGATCAACTCCAGTTCGGCCCGGCTGAAGACCTTGCCGGTCGGGTTGTGGGGCGTGTTCAGCAGCAGCAGGCGCGTTCGAGGGCCAAAGGCGGCGCGCAGTTCATCGGGGTCGAAGCGCCACCCGGTTGAGCCGGGCGCCGGGGGGTGCAGCCGCACCAGGCGTGGTACGCCGCCGGCCATGGTGATATCGGGCACGTAGGCGTCGTAGAACGGCTCGAAGACAATCGCCTCGTCGCCGGGGTCAATCAGGGCCTGCATCGCCGCGAACAGCGCCTCGGTCGCGCCGCTGGTGACCGTCACCTCGTGGGCCGGGTCGAGTTCGCGCCAGCCCTGGGCGCGCCAGGTTGCGGCAATGGCCTCGCGTAACCGCGGCAGGCCCTGATAGGGAGCGTACTGGTTCAGGTCGGCGGCGATGGCTTCGGCGGCGGCCTGTTTCACCCAGGCCGGCCCGGCGAAGTCGGGGAAGCCCTGGCCCAGGTTCACCGCCCCGCACTCCAGGGCCAGGGCGCTGATTTCAGCGAAAATCGACGTGCCGAAGCCGCTGACGCGAGCGGCGGCGCGAACATGGGTCATCACAAAGCTCCTGCGGCGCTGTCTCTGCGGGCAACCAGGCGCCCTGTATGGTACCACAGGCGCGGCCCGGTTGCCCCGGGCGCCCCGGTGACGGGGCGCGGCTCTGCGCCGTCACTTGACATGCTGCGGCAAAGCGCCGATGATTAGCAGCGGCTGCGGGTAGCGCAGCAAGGGTCGCGCCCTCCCGGGCCCGGCCCGGAGGAGCGAGCGGGAACTCCGGCCTCTCCACCTCCCCTACGAGGGGCGTTTGGGCGAGCATGGCCCTCCCCCACCCTCCCCTCCGGTCAGGGTACGGGGAAACCTGGTTTCCCCACCCGCCAGCCGGCGCCGGGGGCGCGTGTCACCCCTGAGGGGCAGGGGCACGGGGAAACCCGGTTTCCCCTCTGTTCACATCAGGCCCCATGCGCGGGGCGCACAACGCCGCGATGAACATGGGGTATCTTTGGGAGGGCCGCCCTCCCAAACCCTCCCCACAGGTAGGGGTTGGGGAAACCCGGTTTCCCCATCCCCCAACCGCGGTCGGGGTCGCCTGACACACCCTTAGGCAGGGGGTGGGGAAACCCGCTTTCCCCTCTGTTCACATCAGGAGAAGGAGAGCAACGAACCATGTCAAACGAATCTACCAACCCGGCCGCGGTGCTCGGCGATAACGCGTTCGACGGCTACAAGCTGCTGATGGATGCGGCCAAACAGTGCGAGCCTATCACTGTGGCCGTGGCCCACCCCTGCGACGATGCTTCGCTCACCGCCGCGGTAGACGCCGCCCGGGAGGGGCTGATCAGGCCCGTCCTGGTCGGTCCGCAGGCGAAGATCCGCACCGTGGCCGAGCGTGAAGGGCTGGATCTGACGCCCTTTCCGATTGTGGATGCCGCCCACAGCCACGAGGCGGCGGCCAAAGCCGTGGCGCTGGTGCGGGCCGGCGAGGCCGAGGCCCTGATGAAGGGCAGTCTCCACACCGATGAACTGCTGGCCGAGGTGGTGAACAGCGCCACCGGGCTGCGAACCGGGCGGCGCATCAGCCACTGCTTCGTGATGGACGTGCCTACCTACCCCAAGCCGCTGATCGTCACCGATGGGGCGGTGAACGTGGCCCCCGATCTGGTGGCCAAGCGCGACATTGTGCAGAACGCCATTGATCTGGCGCTGGCCCTCAATATCCCCGAGCCGAAGGTCGCCATTCTGGCCGCGGTCGAAACTGTAAACCCGGCCATGCAGTCAACGATTGACGCCGCGGCGCTCTGCAAGATGGCCGACCGCGGGCAAATCACCGGCGGCATTCTCGATGGTCCCCTGGCCTTTGATAACGCGATCAGCGTCGAAGCCGCCCAGACTAAGGGCATCCGCTCGCCGGTGGCCGGGCAGGCCGACATTCTGGTGGTGCCGGATCTGGAAGCGGGCAATATTCTGGCCAAGCAACTGACGTTTCTTGCCCGGGCCGAGGCGGCGGGCATTGTCCTGGGCGCGCGCGTGCCGATCATCCTCACCAGCCGCGCCGATAGCGTCCGCGCCCGCCTGGCCTCGTGCGCCCTCGCCGTGCTGCTGGTCCACGCTCGCAAGAGCGCCCAGGCTGCCGCGGCAGCGTAAGGCATGGTTCAAACCAGCCTGACCATTGGCGGTGATCGGAATGCCGGCTGATGGTCGTTGAGCAATCCATCCGCGCTCGCCCGCAATGATGGACGTTACGCATGTACTCTGCTCTGGTGGCTCATCAACCTGGTTGTGATGGATAGTGTCCTGCGGGGAGGGCTTCGCCCTCCCCCGGCCCTCCCGCCACGTTCATCACAATTATCGTAGTGGAGCAACTGGCAAGCAGAAACGCCTGGTTCTGACCCATGCCGTACTTCCGAGAGGAGGCTCCAGGTGACCAAAGCAATCCTCGTGCTGAATGCCGGGTCATCAAGTATCAAGTTCACAGTGTACGATTGCGACACCGACACCGCCCACGTCACGGTTCGCTTCAAGGGTCAGATCGAAGGGATCGGCACCCAGCCGCGCTTTACGGTTGAGGATCGGACCGGCGCGACCATACACGAAGACACCTGGGCCGTGCGCCCCGCCGGGCGCGGCCACGCCTACGCCCTGGAACGCCTGGCGGCGTATCTTGACCCCCAGTTGCCCGAGGATGGCCTGCTGGGGATCGGGCACCGCGTCGTCCACGGCGGCCCGCTCTTCAGCGCCCCTGTTGTGGTTGATGAGACGATTCTGGCAACCCTCGAAACTTTCGTGCCCCTGGCGCCGTTGCACCAGCCTGCTAATCTGGCGGGCATCAGCGCGACGATGGAGTTTCTCCCCGGCGTACCCAATGTTGCCTGCTTCGACACCGCCTTTCATCGCACCCATACCGAAGTTGTGGAGCGCTTTGCCCTTCCAGAGGAGTTCTATGCCGAGGGTGTGCGACGCTACGGCTTCCACGGTCTTTCCTACGAGTATATCGCTCAGGCGCTACGCAGCATCGCCCCGGAGATCGCCGATGGCCGGGTGGTGGTGGCCCACCTGGGCAACGGGGCCAGTATGTGCGCCATACGCCAGGGACGCAGCATCGAGAGCACTATGGGCTTTACGGCGCTCGATGGGCTGCCCATGGGCACCCGCTGCGGGCAGATCGATCCGGGGGTCTTGCTCTACCTGATGCAGGAAAAGGGCATGGGCGCGAGGCAGATCGAGGATCTGCTCTACAAGCGCTCCGGACTCCTCGGTCTCTCGGGGATCAGCAACGATATGCGCACCCTCCTGGCCAGCAGTGACCCCCGCGCCGCGCTGGCAATTGATTACTTCGTCTACCGCATTGTTCGCGAAACAGGCGCCCTGGCCTCGGCCCTGGGCGGCCTCGACGGCCTGGTCTTCACTGCCGGCATCGGCGAAAACAGCGCGCCGATCCGCGAGCGGGTCTGCCGCGGCCTGGCCTGGCTGGGGGTGCATCTCGATCCCGCGGCCAACGAGGGCCACGGGCCGCGCATTACCACCTCTGACAGCCGGGTATCGGTCTGGGTCATCCCCACCGACGAGGAGCAGATGATCGCCCGCCACACCTTCACCGCGCTTCACGGGCGCTGAGGGGCTGCGCGCCCGCCCGCCGTGGCGTGGGAGAAGCCGGGTTCTCCCACCTACCCCCTGCTCGGCCTTACCCGCACCGCGGCACAGTGCATATGCCCCTCCTCCACCACCAGAGCCAGCGCGCCGCTCGTCAGCGGGGCGCTGGCATCGCGCAGCTCGAAGACGGGCGCATCGTCCACGAAGGCCCGCAGCCACCGGCCCTCGACCACCAGGCGCAGGGCGTAGCTCTGGTAGTGGCGCCAGGAGAATGGCGCCTCAGCGAGCAGCGTGTCGGCGTCGAGCGCGCGCAGCAGAGCGATGCTGCCCCCTGCGCGCAGCAGCAGGGCATAAAAGCGCCGCAAGCCGCGCACCCGCGCGGCTATGCCTGCCGCCGCGCAGAGCGACGGCGTGATGACCGCCTGCACCTCGTAATCTTGCCACTCATCGGCGCCCTGGATAAGCAGGCCGCGCCCGTTGTTCTGCGTGAGCCAGAACGCCTCGGGGCGCCGGTCGTCCCACTGATCCACTGCGTTGACCCAGGCACGCCGCCAGGCGCTGCCCGCGAAGGGCGGTCGCGTGAAGGTCAACGTCGGCGCCCCCGTCCATCCGAGCCGGTCGAGGAGCAGGCTGGCCGGACCCGCAACCTTCACCTCCACCCCGATGTCGGCCAGCGGCGCGCTGGCAGTGTCGGGCACACGCCAGCGCAGTTCGGCCTCCGCGCCGGGGGCCAGCGTGTGGGCCGGGCCGTTCAGGGCTTCCAGGGCATCGTGCGGGCCGTAGACGCGGGCGCTCAGGCGCGCGGTGATCGGCCCGGCGTTCGTCGCCGCGGCGCTGACGCGGGCGAACACCTCTTGCCCGGCGTAGAGACGGGGCGAGGCAAGCAGCGGATAGCCGGGCATCGACAGTTCTTCGGGCTGAATGAACACCGGCGTCGCAGCGCGGGCTGTCCCTCCTGCGGGAAGCGTGGCGGTAATAGCGAGCCGGCGCGCCCCGTCAGGGCCGATCAGGTTGCTCAGGCTGGCCCCCTCGCCACGAAAGCCCTGCACCGAACCCGGCAGCGAAAAGTGGAACTGCGCGCCACCTTTCGGCGCCAGCGGCGGCAGACCGTGGAGGGCGCGGCCGATGTTGGCGACCCGCAGGGCCTCGGTCACGGCGTCGGTAATTGCCCGCCCACTGTCGGCGCCGGGGAGGAAGAGCCGATCGGCAACCGGGCCGCGCCAGTCGTAGGGGTCGGCGTCGAGGGCGGCCAGCCCGCCGCGGATCCCCAGCAGGCAGCCCAGGTTGCCGGCGTTGCAATCGGTATCGAGACCGGCGCTGACCACCATCCGCAGGGAGCGCCCGAAGTCGCCGTCGCCCCACAGCAGGCCCAGGAGCAGGACGGCCTGGTTGGGAACCACGTGGCAGCCGCCGCGGTAGCGTTCGTAGCTGTAGCGTTCGGCGATGAAACGACGCGCCACATGCCAGTCAGACTCACGGGCGCGCAGGGCGCGCAACTCGATGATCAGCCTCGCGGTCGCACAGTCGGCGGGGATGCGGGCGATTGCCGCATCGAGCAACTGTGGAATGCTCTGCTCGACAAAGGCCATGGCCTCCATCGCGGCCAGCGCCTGCGCCGCATAGACCGCCTCGCCATCGTGGCTCACCGAGGCGGCGCGGCGGGCCAGATCGGCGGCCATGTCGGGATCGCCCGGTGCGACCATCGCCCAGCCATCCACGAAGATCCGCCCGCCGATCTGCTCGGCAACGATCGGCCCGTTGAGCGCAGCGGAGCCGCTGGCGGGCGCGGGAATCCCTCCCTTGAGGCGCAGATAGGCCGTATGTTCGGTGGAAACGCCAAAACCGCCCCACCAGATGCCCGTCTGGCCCTCGACCAGGTAGTTCAGCCAGGTCGCGCCGATCTGCGCCGGAGAAAGGGCCGGGTTATGGTCGTGGTCGGGCAAGGCCCGCAAAAAGGTAAAGGTCCCCGTAATATCGTCATCGGTCACGACCAGGGGCAGGCCGAAGCGCGCGTGCGCATAGCCCTCGAGCAGGCCCGGTTCGGCGCTGATGCGCTCGTGGCTCCACTGCTCCACCGGTCGCCCCAGGTAGACGCCGATGAGCTTACCGAGGACGCCGGCATAGACCCGCTCCACGTAGTCATGCGCGAGAGCCATATCCCTGCTCCTTCAGCATCGCCAGCACCTCGTCGCGCGAGGGCATAGCCGGTTGCGCGCCGGCCCGGGTCACGGCCAGGGCCCCCGCAGCAACGGCCCACCGCAGCGCCGCCGGCAGGGACTGTCCTTCAACCAGGGCTACGGCCAGTCCGGCGTTGAAGGCATCGCCGGCAGCGACGCTATCAACGGCGCGCACGGGCAGGGCCGGCAGGTGGAGGGCCTGCTCATCGGCGAAGAGCAGCGCGCCCTGCTCGCCCAGCTTCAGTACCACGGCGCCGCCGGTGCGGGCGTGCAGCGCCCGTGCTGCGGCGATCCGCGCCGCTTCGTCGCTGGGGGCGAAGCCCACCAGCGTGGCCGCTTCGCTCTCGTTCGGGGTGATAATGTCAATAAGCTGATACAACTCGACAGGGAGTTCGCGCGCTGGCGCCGAGTCAAGAATCACCCGCACCCCGGCGCGGCGCGCCGCCCTCGCTGCAGCGATGACGGCTTCCAGAGGGATCTCGAGTTGCAACAGCAATACCTGCGCGCCGCGCAGCGCCACCTCCAGCCGCGCCACGTCGGAGGGACCAATCGCCCCATTCGCGCCGGGCACCACGATGATCGTGTTGCGCGCCCCATCGTCCACGGCGATCAGCGCCACCCCCGAAGGACCGGCAGTAGAGACCACATCGCGCTCATCAACCCCGGCGGCGCGGAGGGCCGCCCGCAGTTCCACACCCAGCGCATCGTCGCCCACCCGGCCCACCATGCGCGTCGGTGCGCCCAGGCGGGCGCAGGCCACCGCCTGGTTGGCGCCCTTGCCCCCGGGCGCGGTAAAAAACGTGTGGCCCGGCACCGTCTCGCCGGGGGCGGGCAACCGCGGCGCGCGGGCGACCAGATCCATGTTGATGCTGCCAAAGACCACGATGGTCATCGCCCCCTCCTGATCGCGGCGCTAACACCTCCCTCGGGGGAAGGTGTGGGAGGGCTGCGCCCTCCCAAGAAAAAAACCTGTCTTCATCGTCTCATACCAATTACCGTTGATGATACCGCATTGCTTGAAGCGGTTTTAGGCGTTATGCTGCCCAGCGTGGCGTGTCCCGCATTGGAACACCCCCACGCGTGGCTCTGGTCTCCCCGCTTCGACAGGCTCAGCGCAGGCTCTCCAGCGAAGCTGGAGCGGCCCGCCCCTTCGGGCTGAGCCTCAGGGCGAAGCCTGAGCCTGTCGAAGGGGGCCGGGAGTGAGGACCAACCAGCGCATCCCGTTGATGATGCCGCATTGCTTGAAGCGGTTTTAGGGGTTGTGCTGCCCAGCGTGACAATCCAAAATCTAAAATCCAAAATCTAAAATCTAAAATGGTATAACACCCGTCGGCGCCCATACGTTCTGTCCGCCCTGAATCCAACGAGAGGGGACGGAACGCCGTGAACGGTGAGCCACCTGCAAACCCTGCTTGAGGTACAATAGTATACATTAACCCCATCCCCGCCACCACGGGCGGCGTTCAAGGAACAGCTATGCCAACCATCGCCGTTTTTCACGTGTCTGCCGGTGTCGGGCACACCAGCGCCGCCCAGGCTATCGGCGCCGCGCTGCGCCTCCACCCCGGCGTCACCGTCGTGGTCGAGGATGTCTTCGACCACGTCAACGACATGGCGCGCAAGGTCATTACCTCGGCCTACAACGAACTGTCCACCCGCCTCCAGCCGCTGTACACGATGGTCCACTCACGGCTGCACTTCGACGACACCGAGGACGCCCTGCGGGCAAATACAGTGCTCAAGACCATGGGCCAGCCCTTTCTCAAACGCTTCGAGCGGCGCGTCGAGGAGCTGCGACCCGATGCCATCATTTGCACTATGCAGTGGCCTCTGCACGTACTGCAAGACTACGGCGAGCGCGCTGGCGTCCCTGAATACGCCGTCATTACTGACTTCTCGGTCCAGAGTAGCTGGCTGCGTGAGGGCGTGGCAGCCTATTTTGTGGCCAGCGAGCTGACGCGCGACGTCCTGCTGGCCCGGGGGATCGATCCGGCGCGGGTCGTTGTCACCGGCATCCCGGTGCGGCTGGAACTGGCCGAGCCGAAGGACCGCGCGGCGTTGCGCCAGCGCTACGACCTGCCCCTGGAGCCGCCGCTGATCACCGTCATCGGCAGTGGCGTCGCGCCGGAACGGGTGCGGCACATGGTCGCCCAACTGCTGAAAGGCGACCGCCCGGCCACCGTGGTCACCGTGGCCGGACGCAACCAGTACCTCAACCAGGCGCTCAGCGACCTGGAGCGGGGCCCGCTGGTGGAGCTGCGCAAGCTTGAGTTCATTGACTACATAGACGATCTCGTTGCCGCCAGCGACCTGGTGATCTCCAAGCCGGGGGGCCTGATCACCAGTGAAGTGCTGGCGCGAGGCACGCCGATGATCGTCATTGATCCCATTCCCGGCCAGGAGGAGTGGAACGCCGATGTGGTCTCCGGCTCGGGGGCCGGCATCCAGATCCGGGTGCCGGAACTGGTGCCGCGGGCAGTGCGGGCGGTGCTGGCCCGGCCCGCCTGGCTCGAACTTATGCGCGCTCAGGCCCGCGAGATCGGGCGCCCCCGCGCCGCCTACGACATCGCCGCGCGCGTGCTGGCCGACCTGGAACACCGGGCTACATTTCCGCCACCGGGCGCCGACGGGCAAAGTTGAGGGTGCGACGCGGGGCAATCGAAGTGCCCAGCACCGTCGCCACCTTGTGGCCGAACACCGCGTAGAACGACGAGATACGCAGACAGGCCAGATGCGCCGCCGTCACCGACAGGCCACTGTCGAAGAACTCGTCGTCCACACCATCAATCACCCCCCGCACACTGAAGCTCAAAAAGTCGTGCGGGTCCCACACGTTCCACCAGTAGCCAAGAAAGCGCCGGTCGGGGAAGGGGGCGGCCTTGCCTTTGCCGTAGATCGGATCGCTGGCCAGAAATAGCTTCATCTCCTCGAACATCCCGATCTGCGACGAGAGCGAGGCCCAGAAGTCCACACGGATGTCTTCGCACCCCGGTGTGGCGGGAAGAAAGTGCGTCACCACATCGTAGAAGATCGTGCCCCCCAGGCTGTGGGTAAAAGCGACAAGCGGCTCGCCGCCGCGAGCCAGTTGCTCGGCGCGCGCCCGGCGCAGCGCCTCCAGCACCCGCGCCGGAATAACGCCGGGGTTGGGCGCCCGGCCGCGGTGGGCAAAATAGTAGAGCGCGTCACCCATAAACATCGCGCTCAGGCGGGCCTGGGGCCGGCCCAGCATGGCCAGCACGCGCCCGATGTAGTAGCCCAGGGTAGCCGAGAAGCGCAATACCAGCTCGCGCGCAATATGACGTTTGCGCCCGACGATCAGCAACTTCTGCAACGGATGATCGCGCCAGAAGAGCGGCGGGGGCGTTGGTGGCATACTCTCGCCCTCCCAGCGCAACTCGGCGCCGATGTCGCCCCAGTACGCGGTGATGATCGCCACCCGCTCCGGATCGGGCGCAATTGCCGGCGCAACGTAATGCCGCAGATGCGAGCGCACGTGTTCGTGGTCAACGTGGTACTTCTGGTAGTACTCGCGGGTTCCCGCTCCGTGCACGAAAACGATCGGCATAGCTCGCTCACTCCATCGGCACGCCGTGCTGCGCAATCACCCCGGCGTACCAGTGCGCCGAGGCCCTGGGTTGGCGCGCCTGGGTCGCGTAATCAACGTGTATCAAACCGAAACGCGGGCCGTAGCCATCCTCCCACTCGAAATTGTCGAGCAGCGACCAGACGAAGTAGCCCCGCAGGTCGATCCCGGCCGCGATTGCCCGGTGCGCCTCGGCCAGGTGCGCCCGCAGGTAGGCAATCCGCTCCTGGTCATCAATGGTTCCATCCGGACCAGGACGGTCGGTGAAGGCAGCACCGTTCTCGGTCAGGTAGAGCGGCAACGAAGTGTACTCGCGGGCCAGGGCCAGCGCCTCGCCAATGCACGGCGGGTAGATCTCCCAACCCATAGCCGTCTTTGGCCCCGGACCCGGCACTTGTCTCGCGCCCATAATCAGATCGTTCTTCGCAAGCACACGCACATACACATTGATCCCCAGAAAGTCCGTCGGTTCGGCGATGATCGCCATGTCGCCAGGGGCGGCGGGGAGTGACACAAAGCGTCGGCGGAAGAAGCGCAGCGCGGCTTCGGGGTACTGCCCGCGAAACAGGGGCTCCAGAAACAGCCGATGGGTGAGCGTATCGAGGAGCCGCGCAGCCTGCGCGTCGCGTGGGTGGGGCGAGGCCGGGTGGCAGGGGCGCAGATTGAGCACGATGCCGATACCCGGCGCGAGCCGATCATCTGCCCTCTGGCTGACAATCTGCCGAAAGGCCCGCACCGCCAGCCCGTGGGCCAGGAGCAGGTGGTGGGCCACGGCAAGGGTCTGCCAGGGCCGCCCGACGCCGGGCGCCTTGGTGCGCCCGGCATAACCGGCGTAGGTGATCAACATCGGCTCGTTGATCGTCGCCCAGAGGGGAACCTCGTTGCCGAGCCGGTCGAAGAGCAGCGCCGCGTACTCGGCGAAGCGCAGCGCCGTATCGCGCGCGGCCCATCCGCCCCGCTCCTGCAGGGCCTGCGGTAGATCCCAGTGGTACAGGGTGATCATGGGCACGATGCCATGCTCACGCAGGGCCGCCACCAGCCGCCGGTAGAAGTCAAGCCCCTTCTGGTTGAGCGGCGCGCCTCCCGTCGGGAAGATCCGCGGCCAGGCTACACTGAAGCGGTACGCACCCAACCCCAGACGCGCCATCAGCGCCACATCTTCGCGCCAGCGACGGTAATGATCGCAGGCAGGCTCACCTGCGCCGCCGCCGGCCACGCGCCCCGGCAACCGACAGAAGCGATCCCAGATGCTCTCGCCGCGCCCGTCGGCGTGAGTATTGCCCTCGATCTGAAAGGCCGAGGTGGCCGCGCCCCACAGAAAGCCCGACGGAAAGCGAAGCACAGTGGCCGGCGCGGGCGCGCCGCCCGGCGTGGATGGGGGACCTGATGATTGGAGCGCCATACTCGTATTGTAGCACCACCGCCTTGTCGTGTGAGGGCCGCGCCCACCCAGAAACAACCCGCCAGCGGGGAGCGTGTGGGAGGGCGCAGCCCTCCCAGGAAACAAGCCGCCAGCGGGGAGGGTGTGGGAGGGCGCAGCCCTCCCAGGAAATACCCCGCCAGCGGGGAGCGTGTGGGAGGGCGCAGCCCTCCCAAGAACAATACTATTTTCATTCTGGCGTTGTGCGCCATGCGCATGACCGTCTGAGGTGAAAATAGCCCCCCCACGGGAGCGTTTGGCAGGGCGCAGCCCTCCCAGCAAACAACCCGCCCGCGGGGAGGGTTTGGGAGGGCTGCGCCTTCCCAGGAGAATCTCTGCTATGAACATCGGGGAAACCCGGTTCCAAAGAGTATCACGAGACCATCGCGTTCACAGCATGCCCGGATCATGGCGCCCGTGCTCGCGCGGCCAATGGCCTGGCGCGCCTCCCTGGAAAAGTCAGGCACGCCGTTCGCATTCGTTTATTCGTTTATTCGTTTCCCATTCGTTGGCCTATTTCGTTGGCCCATGTTCGCCCATCTTTCGCGTTCACGGCATGCCGGATCATGGCGCCCGTGCTCGCGCGGCCAATGGCCTGGCGCGCCTCCCTGCAAGAGTCAGGCGCGCCGTTCGCATTCGTTTCTTCGTTTATTCGCTTCCCATTCGTTGGCCCATTTCCCCCCGTGTCTCAGGAAGCCCATCCCAGAGCAGGTGCAATCCTTTGAAGGAGACCGGGTTTCCCCACCCCCTTTTTTTCTCGGTCCAAATACTGATAGACGCTCTTCTGTCTGGTACCTATACTCTCATCGAGGCAGCGATGAGGCGCCCTTGCCCTCCTGAAACTTCCTCTCTCACAGGCATTCAGAGGCGGACAGAACGTGAGCGTTTGCGAGAGATAGGGCTTGGGGACGCTCTGGAGGCCCTCACCCCCGGCCCCTGACGTCGGTGGGCATGTTCGGAACGGGCGGCGGCTGGGGCATTCCCGTTTCCAATCACACGCTCCAGATCACGCCTGGCGGCATCGCCACACGGTCCGCTCTGATAAACGGGCAACTGGAAAACCGGCAGATGCTGTGTGTAACCATCAGTTTTGACCACGACATTGTGGATGGCGCTCCCGCCGCGCGCTTCATCCCAAGGAACTTGTCGAAGGATGTTATGGCGCTAAGGAGCAAAAGGAATGAACAATCCTGATCCTCAATATTCAAACCCCCGGCGTAAGCAAATCGCCGCCAGCATGGGGCTCGGCATAGCGCTGGGCGCCGCGCTGGGCGCCGCGCTCGGCAACATCGCGCTGGGCATCGCTCTTGGCATCCTCGTCGGCGGCGCGGGGGCAGCCTGGCAAGCGAGGAGACCTTGATGAAACACTTGCGCCGGTCTGGATTGGCCCTGCTGGTGACCCTGGTCGTTCTCGCGCCTGCCCTGCTGTTTCGGCCTCACGCGAGGCTCGTCTCCCCCCCCGCTCGCTACCGTTTAAGGGCGGACAGAACATCCGAGCCAACGTGGCTTATACCGCATTGGAACACCCCCGCGCGCGGCTCTAGTCTCCCCTCTCCAGCTTGGCTGGAGAGGGGGAGGGGGTGAGGACCAACCGGCGCATCCCAGTGCCATAACGCTCGTCGGCGCTCATACGTTCTGTCCGACCCTGAACTCGCTACCGGGAGAAACGTGGGGCAACGGGGTTGCCCTGCGCTCCAACCGATGTCCTGGTCGTGTAACAGACAACGTAGAGGTTATTCACAACAAGGAGAAAGCGTAATGGCTGGTCCACTGGCTACGAATATCAAGTTTACCGCGGCAAACAATGCCGACGGGCGGCTCGAGGTCTTCGCTCGCGGCAGTGATAATGCGCTCTACCATATCTGGCAGACCAGCCCCGGCGGGGCCTGGGGAACCTGGTCACGCCTGGGCGGGGTGCTCACCAGCAACCCCTCGGCGGTGCGCAATGCCGATGGGCGGTTGATGGTCTTCGCCCGGGGTACTGACAATGCCCTGTATATGATCGCCCAGAGGGCGCCCAACAGCGGATGGCACGACCGGGTGCGGATCGGCGGCGAGATCTTCGATGAGCCTGTGGCTCGCGCCGTGCGCGATGGCCGGGTTGCCGTTTTTGTCCGAGGCGCCCAGAACCGACTGTTCTCCATCGTTCAGGACAGGGCAGCCGGAACGTTCGGCAACTGGATCAATCTAGGAGGCTACATTACCAGCGCCCCGGTGATCGGCCTGCACCACGATAATCGCATGGAGATTATGGAGGCAACCTGGCATTCTGACGTTCCTGTCAGAATTGCAGTCTGAAGCCGCTACGCGTTCATCGTCCGTTCATTATTACTCCAACGTGCCTTTTGCCTCCGGCGAAACTCTACAAGCCAGTTGTGTGGAGGTGGAGAGCTGTAGGGCAACTGTAACGTTGCAATGCCCGCTGGGCGCCTCTTGTCTCAGAGGACTATGTGCCGATCCGGATCACTATGTGCCACGAGGGCGCGAAGATCGCGAAGATGGGGGGAGTTTGGAAGAACGCAACCCTGCCAGCAACCTCGCCGAGTTTACGATCTTGTAAACTTTTCGCAGAAGTATTCAGATCTACGCTTCCTTTTGCTACAATTTGTGCGATCGTCGAAAAGCTCCGATTGGTATTGAAACATGGTGAAGGAGCATTCGCAATGCGCCGGACTGTAGCCATTGTGATCCTCATGGTGGTCCTGGGTGGCCTGAGCGCCTGTACTGTGAGGAGCGAGCCCCGGGCCGCAGAGTCTGTCCCGCCGGTCCCCACGACGCTTCCCGCCCTGAGCGACGGGTTCGGGGTTCTGGCAGAAGGACGGGTCGTTCCGGCGACCACGGTCAACCTGGTGTTCGAAATCGGGGGTACAGTTGCTGAGGTGCTGGTGAGGGAAGGTGATCAGGTCGTTGCCGGGCAGCCGCTGGCGCGCCTGGATACCCGCGACCTGGCCTTGCGGGTGGAGCAGGCCCAGGCGACGCTCGAGCAGATCCAGGCCGAATACGAGCGCCTGCTCGAAGGCGCCACCCCTGAACAGGTTGCCGCCGCTCGCGCCGAACTCGCCCGCGCTCAGGGCCAGTTGCGTGCGGTCCAGGCCACGGTGAGCGAAGCTGATATCGCTGCTGCCCGTGCCGATCTTGAAAGCGCCCGGGCGCGTCTCAGCCAACTCGAGGCTGGCCCCAGGTCCACCGAAGTGCGCTCGGCGCAGGCCGCAGTTGATCAAGCCCGCGCCAACTTGCAGGCCCAACGCGACCGGCTCTCCCAGGCCAAGACCGATGCCGAATTGCGGGTCGAGATAGCAGCCAATGCATTGCGGAACGCTCAGGACACCTACAGTCGCATCTACTGGCGCAACCGTCAACTCGAAGAGAATCTGGCCAATGATCTGGCTGCGGGCTTCCGTGAGGAAGAGGCCGCTGCCGCCCGCGCCGTGGCCGATGCCGAAACGGCTCTCGAGCAGGCCCGCCTGGCCTACGAACAGGCGAAGCTCGCCGAGCAGAGCGGCATCGAGATTGCCGAGGCGCAACTCCGCGATGCCGAGGCGCGCTATGACCGGCTGCTCAGCCCCGCCGAGGCCGATGCGATTGCCGCCGCCCGCGCAGCAGTGGCCGGCGCCCAGGCGCGCCTCGACAGCCTCACCGGCAATCGCCGCGCTGGCGACATCGAAGCCGCCCGGGCCGCCGTTGATAGCGCTCAGGCGCGCCTGGCTGAACTCCAGGCCACACCTACCGATGCGACCTTGAGCACCTTCGCCGCCCGGATCCGCAGCGCCGAAGTGGGCCTGAAGCAGGCCCAGATCGCCTTCGAGCGCGCAACTCTCACTGCGCCAATCACCGGTGTGGTCGCCGAATTGAACCTCAAGGTCGGCGAGGTCCCCTCGCCAGCTCTCCCGGCCATTGTGGTCGCCGATATGAGCAACTGGAAGATTGAAACCGAGGACCTGACCGAGCTGAGCATTGTCCGCATCCGCGAGGGTGATCCGGTTACCATTACCTTCGACGCCCTCCCCGGCTTTGAACTCCCCGGTAAGGTCGCCCGCATCAAGCCGATGGGCCAGAATCGCCAGGGTGATGTCGTGTACACCGTTGTGGTCACCCCTGACCGGTGGGACGAGCGCCTGCGCTGGAATATGACCGCCACCGTGCGTATCGCCGGTGACTAAGGCAAGGTTCAAAAGCGGGCGTTTGAACGTTACAGTCTCGCTCCACCTCTCCACAGCTCTCCACCCCCACACCACCGGCTTGTAGCGCTGTCGAGATGTTGGAGATGCAGGCCGGATGGTCAAGCGGATCTGAACCATGCCTGAGGTGAACATATGGGGAAACCAGGTTTCCCCGCCTGCCCGGGGGAGGGTTTGGGAGGGCGCAGCCCTCCCAGGAGAAGAGGCTCAGCCCTCCTGCGCCTCTTCTCCCGCACTATTACGGCATTGACCCCCAGCGCACCAACTGTTCGCGTCCCAGCAACCCGAACTGGATCTCGGTCGCCCTGCCCGCCTGTGCCGGATGGTGCTCGATCCGCGCCCGCTCAAAGTACTGCACGGTGTATCTGACTCCTGACTCCTCTACCTCGAACGGCTCGCTCAACGGCAAGCCCACCAGATCCAACCCGCCGGCCCGCTCCCACGCCTCCAGAAACGGCGGGCAGAGGCTACGGCCAGTCTCTGGAAACAGGCGGCACTCCGGCGGGGCCTCGCTCTGCCAGGGCAGGGCCCACCAGTCGACACCTGCTCGCTGTAGCGCTATCTCGCCGAGGCGGGACAACTGAACCTCATAGGGGGTGCCGCTCAACTCGGGGTAATGCTCGAAGCGGGCGCGCTCGAAGTACTGGACAGTGCGAGGCCGCCCACTGCCCGGCGCCGGTTCGAGCACCTCCTCAGTCAGTGGGTAGCCAAAACGCGCCAACCCGCCCCGCGTTTCCCAGAACCGGCGAAACACGCCGCCAAGACTGTGGCCTGTGGCCGCGAATACCCGGTCATTCCGCGCCGGGGGGTCGTACTCGATGTACAGCGGCGCGCCCATCGCAACCGGCCGCAGCGACAGGCGCCCGCCCACACTCACGAGTACGTGTTGCACCTCACCGTTCCAGGCGCGCACCAGCGCCTCACGGCACCCGCAGACCACCTCGATCGCCGGCGTCGCTGCCCCGGTACGCCAGAGCACGTCCACGCGCCGGCCCAGGCCCTCGAACCGGTACCAGTACACCCCATCGGCACCGCTGCGCTCCACACTCCGCAGGGTCAAACCGCCGAGCATCTCGGTCATCGTCCGATAAGCCAGGAACGCCGGCTTCCGCAGATCGCCGCGCCCCGGATCGAGCGGATAGCTGCGCCGCAACAACCCGTAGTGGAACTCCACTTCGCGGTCGTCATACGCCGGTCGCTCGTAGGGCGCCTCGGGCGCGGTATCGTCGCGAAAGCTGTACCAGAACACCTTTTCGATACTCGGATGGGCGATCGCCAGCAGGTAGGCCCGCACCAGGAAGTGGGCCTGAGTGTCGGCCTCCACCCCGTAGACGCCCTGATAGGTGGACCAGCCCAGTTCGGTGATCCAGATCGGCTTGGGGCCGTAGGTGCGCAGCAACTCGTCGAGGCGCTCCATTTCCTGATGGAAGGTTAGCGACTGGTCACGCCGCCAGACATCGCCCTCAGGAGTGTCCGGCCGATAGGGGTGAATGGCGATCATGTCCACGTGATTCCAGCCACCCAGCCGCCCTACCTGGTCAAGGTAGTCGAAGTAGTCGTAGTGGTACGGCGAGGGCGGTTCGCTCCAGATACTCGCCAGGCCGCCCAGCACAATTTTTGCCTCGGGGTCGGCGGCCAGCGCGGCGGCCCGGCCCACCTCGAGGATGCGCACGAAATCAGCGACAGTGTAGAGCCCGCTCTCGTAGCCCGAGGCAGCCAGGTTCGGTTCATTCCACAGTTCCCAATGCTTGATCTGACCCCGTTCGCGGCCGTAGCGCGCCACGGCGTTGTACACGAAGTCGCCCCAGTCGGCGATCCACTCATCGGGGTGGGGGTTCTTGCCCTTGAACCAGGCGGGGTTGTAGTCGAGCAGGCCCAGTAGCCTGATACCGGCCCGGGCCTGGGCGGCAATCGCCAGGTCGTAGTTGTAGAAGCCTCGCTCGTCACCATCCCAGTCGTAGGGACCGCCCGGCTGCTGCTGTACCCGATCCCAGAAGATCTCTTCGCGTTGCCACTGGACACCGGCCTCGCGCAGCAGGGCCACTGCCGCGGGAATCTCATCGGCGCGCACCCGGTTGCCCAGCGCGGCCACCACGCCAAAGGGGCTGCCTTTGTTTTGCCAGGGCAGTTCCCGAGCTGCGACGGCGCGCTGCGGGCCGATCTGGGCGATCAGGAGAAACAGGAGAAAGGCGAGGGTCCAGCGTAGTTGGCGTGCGCGCATGAGCTACATCATCCTCAAAAAACAACGCATCTCCACCTGATGGGGGGCCATGGGCAAGTGTTCACACTTCTCCTGGGAGCGCGGGCATCTTGCCCGCATCCAGGCCCTTGCGGGCGGGACGCCCGCGCTCCCGGGGTGACGCCTTACCCCACATGTGAACACGCACGGGGACCGTGGAACCCGGCGCCTCACGCACACCCGTTCTGTTCGCTCTTAAGCCCGCCAGGCAGAGGCGGGAAACCCGGGTTCCCCTCTGTTCACCTCAGCCGTCCACGCGGCCACACCGCGCAACGCCAGGATGAACATCCTTGTTCCCGGGAGGACTGCGCCCTCCCAAGCCCTCCCCGCAGGGAGGGGGGTGGGGAAACCCGGTTTTCCCACGTCCCAACCGCTGTTGGGAACGGCTGGCGCCCCCCACAGGCAGGGGGATGGGGAAACCCGGTTTCCCCGTATGTTCACATCAGGCCCTGCGCGGAGCGCACAACGCCGCAATGAAACCAGGGGTATCTTTGGGAGGGCTGCGCCCTCCCAAACCCTCCCCGCAGGGAGGGGGGTGGGGAAACCCGGGTTCCCCACGTCTCAACCGCCGTTGGGGGCGCCTGGCACCCCCACAGGCAGGGGGATGGGGAAACCCGGTTTCCCCGTATGTTCACCTCAGACTAACCCGCGGAGTTCCGCGCGACCCTGCTCATACCGCTGCGACAGTTCATAGGGCGAGACGCCGAACAGGTACTGAAGCCACAGCCAGAGGTCGTGCAGCAACTGCTGGAGCACGCCGTTCTCCAGAAAGCGACGCGCGGAGGTGACCACTTCGGCAGGCACGACGTAAACATCGGCGCGGGCGCGGGCCAGTTCGAACAAACGCACATCCTCAAACAGGGGCCAGTCGGGGAAACCGCCCAGTTCGGCGAAAAAATCACGCCTGATAACGATGCCCTGGTCGCCAAAACTGGTCAGCAGGGAATCGAACCACATCAAGCGCGCGGCAATGTCGAGCAGCCAGTTGTGCACATCGAAGCTCAGGCGAAACTTAGCGATCCGCACCGTGGGATCGCCCAGGATGGCCCGGAGGAGTTCAAAGGCGTCGGATGGCAGGGTGGTATCGGCGTGAAGGAACACCAGCACGTTACCGCTGGCGCGGGCCGCGCCGGCATTGCACTGCGAGCCGCGCCCTCGCGGAGCCGCCACGACGAGCGCCCCCGCCGCGGCAGCCAGTTCAGGAGTGCCATCGCTGCTGCCTCCGTCCGCGACGATGATTTCGACGCTCGGATCCAGGGCGCGCACGCCGGCCACACAGCGCTCGATATTCAGCGCTTCGTTCAAGGTGGGAATGATAACGCTAAAGCTCAGATGTGACATAACCGCCTTTCCTGAGAACTACGGAGCAGCCGGCGCGGCTGTAGGCTCGGTAGCCGGCGCCGGTGGCGTGGCTGCCGCCGGGGCCTCTTCCAGCTCGCTGGCAGGAATGTTGACCAGCGGCAGCAAACCTGAGTCACCGCTCATAAAACGTGGCAGCACACCATTCCAGCGCTCGATGAAGCGCAGTTGCAGCAACTCGGACGAAATCACCTCCCGTTGCAGGCGCAGCGCCTCGGCCTCGGCCCGGGCGATCTGCAGGCGCGCTTCGGCTTCAGCTTCAGCTCGCGCCACCTGCTGCTGGGCCTCGATCTGGGCCCGCCGCAACTCGCGCTCAGCCCGCAGGGCGTCCTGCTCGGCTACCTGCTTGGCCTCAATCGCCCGGCTGAACTCCTCGCTGAAGTTGAATTCGGTGATTGACACCTCTTCCACAATGATACCGCGCGGAGTCAAACGCTCGTTAAGCACCTGGCGGATCGAATCCGATACCAGCGGCCGCTGGGTGATCAGATTCTCGGCGGTGAACTGGGCCGTCGCGGCCTTGACCGACTCTTGAATGGCCGGATCGATGATCTTCGCCTCGTAGTCAACTCCGATCTCCCGCACCAGTGTGGCGACGGAGTCAGGATCCACGCGGTAGTTGAGTACTACCTGGGTGGTCACAATCTGCAGATCCCGCGACGCTGCCGACGACTCGGAGGTGAGGCGCTGAGTTTTGACGTCCACCGGCACCACTTCAGTGACGAACGGCGCGCGAAAGTGCAACCCCTCGTCGAACACGCCGGTCACCTCGCCAAAGGTCTTGACCACGCCACGGGTGCCGGCGTCAACCACGGTGGTGGCATTGACGAGCGCGAATATGGCGATGGCGCCCACCACGGCGATCAGTGTCAGGGTGCCGTAGGGCAGGCCCCGCGGCACCCGCAGTACCTGCCCGGGTCCATTAGAAAAAGGCTGAGACATAACGATCTCCTGGTCTCCTGCCGGATGAGAGGGCGTGGGAGAGCGAGGCTCTCCAGACATCACCCGCCCCCATCACGGGGTAGTGCGGCAAAGCCGCATATGTGTCCTGTGAATATTATTGCACAGGTGAACGCTCTTCGGGGAGGCTGAGGTGAACATAGCCTGCCGGCGGGGAGGGTTTGGGAGGGCGCAGCCCCTTAAAGGGTTTCACTGCTCTGGGATAGGCTTCCTGGGACGCAGAGGGGAAATGGGCCAACGAATGGGAAACGAATAAACGAATGCGAGCGGCGTGTCTGACTCTGAGGTGAACATAGCCCGCACGCAGGAGGGTTTGGGCGTAGTAGGGGCGCAGCGGCGCCGCGCCCCTACATCCTTCCAAGAACACATATTTTCATTCCGGCGTTGTGCGCCATGCGCATAACCGTCTGAGGTGAACATAGCCCGCCCGCGGGAGGGTTTGGGAGGGCTGCGCCCTCCCAGAAACAAGCCCCCAGCGGGGAGGGTTTGGGAGGGCTACGCCCTCCCAAGAACAATACTATTTTCATTCCGGCGTTGTGCGGCGCAGCCGCATGGATGGCTGAGGTGAACATACGGCGAAACCGGGTTTCCCCACCTGTGGTGAGCTTGTCGAACCGCACCCCTGCCTGTGGGGGCGCCAGCCGCTCCCAACAAATGGGGAAACCAGGTTTCCCCAACCCCCTGCCCGCCGGAGTGATACGCCCTCTGCACCGGGAGGGGTTGGGGGTAGAGGCGCGGCGGCGCTGCGCCCTACGGGGTTCATCCTGGCCCGGGAAAGCCAGTATCACGTGCCCAGGCAGGCGTTCATCAGCACGGCAAGGTGCCGTTCCAGTACGCGGTACGAATAGTAGCGGCGCGCGATCGCGTAGTTCAGTTCGACGATTTCGGCTTGCAGAGCCGGGTCGTTGAGCAATCTGCGGGTGGCCTGCACCACCTCAGCCGGGATAAAATCCTGAAACACCAGCACCCGGAAGCCTTTAGGTTTGATGTCCACCTGGAAAATCTCGTAGTCGCGCATAATCAACGGGCGGCGGTAGTAGATCGCCTCCAGGAAGGCATTGCCGAAACCCTCGACGGCAGACGGATAGGTCACCAGGTCGGCGGCGCGGTACACATCGGCGAGGGCAAACACAGGCTGACCAGCGGGGGTCACCCGTGCTTGATAGTTGATCGCCTCAGCCGCAAACACGATGCGCACACCCAGAAGCTGGGCGTATTCACGCAGGTACTCCGCGTAGGCATGGCCCTCATCGCCTGCGGCGTGAGAGATTACCAGTGTGCAGGGCGCCTCCAGGCGGCGGGCCAGTTCGATGGCGTGCTCGATCCGCTTGCGGGGCACGATGCGCGTGGGTTGCAGCAGCAGGTACTCGTTGGCGCTTACCCCCAGGGCGGCGCGTAACTCGGCGGCCGGCTGCGCCGGCTCGGAGGGCGGCGTATCGAAATCCATAACGTTAGGGATCAAGGTCGAACGCTCACCGATACGCATGGCCATCTGGCGGGCGGCAAAGGAGTTGATCACCACGTGGCGGATCGATGGCAGCGCCGGGGGGAAGGCCGCGCGCAGGTAATCGCCGGCAGCGTGCACATTGAAGCGCTCGCGCTCCCACGCAAAATCGTGATGGTGCGCAATGACCGGGATGCCGGTCTCGGCGATCAGTTCGGTCAGAGCTAATCCCAGCGGTACGTGCATCGGCAACGAGAGCACATTCTCGGCAATCAGCAGATTGAGCCGGTAGACGTTGAGAAAGGTTTGCAGATGGGCCTTCAGATGTTCTTTAAGCCGGTGCACCCTGGCTGAAGTCTCGGACGAGCGGCGGTAGTCATCGAAGAGGTCACGCTGCACGGCCAGCACATCGGGATGGTTGAAATGAGCCTCAGGGACAATATAGGCGTGATCCGCCGGCCAGTCGCACTCGCCAGCGAAGGCGAAGCAATGGTGCCCCATACCGGTCAGAAGAGCGGCCCATTTTGCTGCTTCGAGCGAGACGCCGTCGGTGCCTGCGAGTCGTGTGGAGATGAAGCCGATCCGTGCCTGGGGAGGATGCATATGCCGCTCTCGCTTTCCAATCTGCTGAGGTGAACATACAGGGAAACCGGGTTTCCCCATGCCCCTCCCTGAGGGGAGGGTTTGAGCGTAGAGACGCAGCGGCGCTGCGTCTCCACTCCCAACAGCGGTTGGGACATGGGAAACCGGGTTTCCCCATGCCCCTCCCTGAGGGGAGGGTTTGAGCGTAGAGACGCAGCGGCGCTGCGTCTCCACGCCCTCCGCCGGGGTTCAGGGACAGGGTGTGGGCAGACGCAACTCGTCAGAACACAACCTTTCGGTTTTCCCCTGGCGCGCAGCCGGGCGGCAGGGGATCCGTCATTCGCGTAGACAGGCCTGAACTGCCCGTAACACGATAATAACGCACCGCGTTCTCCCTTGATGGTACCATAAAGCTGATCACCCGCAGGGGTGGGTTGATGTGCGCTGCGACACAGCCAGACGCTTATGCGGCTGCGCCGCACACTGCCCCGATCACGTAGGGGCGCGGCAACGCCCCGCCCCTCGTCCCAAACCCTCCTGGTATGGAGGGCGTGCCACCCCCGGCAGGCAGGGGTATGGAGAAACCGGGTTTCCCCATACCCCAACCGCTGTTGGGGTCGCTTGTTATTCCTGTGGGCAGGGGCATAGGGAAATCCGGTTTCCCGATGTTCCTATCAGAACCAATGGAGGTTCGCCGTGTTTCGCACAATTATCCTCGCTACCGATGGTTCCGCCGCTGCCGAACGGGCCGTAGACTACGTCGCGTCGCTGGCCCGGCGCTACGGGGCGCGAGTGCTGGTGCTGCACGCCATGGCGGCCCCGCCGGACATCCTCGGTGAGCCGAATTATAGCCAGGCCCTGCACGGAACCCTGGAAGAGTCGCGTGGTCTGGTCGAAGATGTGGCCAAACGGCTGCGTGAGGCAGGGGTCGCCGAGGTCGAAACCGACGTGATCGAAGGGACAGCCGGTGAGGTCATTCTTGCAGTGGTGGAAACGCGTCAGCCCGATCTGCTGGTGATCGGCGCGCGCGGGCAAAGCCCCTGGAAGGGTCTGGTGCTCGGCAGTGTCAGCCTGGCTGTGACCCAGCGGGCAAGCTGTCCAGTTCTGGTTGTCAAGTAGAGGAACGGTTTTCGGTGCATATCCAGCCTGCGCCTGAAACCTCTGTCGGGTCACAAAAAAACCGCCTGCGTTCGCCATTGAACGCAGGCGATTTCATTGATGGAGCGGGAGACGGGATTCGAACCCGCGACCTACACCTTGGCAAGGTGTCGCTCTACCAACTGAGCCACTCCCGCAGGTGATGCAATAATTCCATAGCCGAGCAGAGTATAGCACAGCTTGAGCGAAAATGCAAATCCGGTGAAGATAGTAAGATAGTATCTGTTCACACCCTGGGTAAGGCGTGACCCGGGGTGCGCGGGCGTCCCGCCCGCAATTGCCTGGATGCGGGCAAGCTGCCCGCGCACCCGGGAGAAGTGTGAATACGTACTCCCTCAGGGAGGGGGGTGGGGAAACCCGGTTTCCCCCAACCCCAGCCGCCGTTGGGGGCGCCTGGCACCCAGTGAACAGGAGCAGAGGGAACCCCGGGTTCCCTATGTTCACGTTAGACGCTCATGCCCATGGCGCACAACGCCGCGATGAACATGGGGTATCTTTGGGAGGGCTACGCCCTCCCAAACCCTCCCCGCTGGCAGGTTGTTTTCTGGGAG
>FWPV01002049.1_pt1 | contig 51091 bp, 45 predicted proteins | sample 2228371 | NCBI WGS metagenome assembly FWPV01 (sample SAMEA103939776, study PRJEB20133) | metagenome
GATGTGGCGGGTCGCCGACTTCCTCGGCATCGAGGTGCTTGACTACGCGGTGATGAGCAATCATTACCACCAGCTGGTCCGGGTCCCGGCGGGGGTCGAGCCGAGCGACCCCGAGCTGCTGGCCCGGCTGCGGGCTTATTAGGGGTTCATCGCTATTCCGCGTGGTATCGCCGGTGTGGTGCGCGGCACAGGCGCGGAGCGCCGCCGCGCCCGTGAGCCCCGCTTGCATGGCCATACCCACGCAAGGTGGCGGAGAACCCCAAAAATCGCTCCGCCAACGGTGCGAAACCGCAACGGGACGGCATTCTGCGGTGGTTTCCCGTAAGTCTTTGCGGACAAGCACTTGGGCGTGCTTTGTGCGCCCGGCGCCTCCGTGCGAGAACCCTTGCTTGCCTTACAGCGTCGCCCTTTTTCGGCTGCGGGGACGGTGGGGTGGTAAACCGGACTTGAACCGGCGACCCCCAGATCCACAATCTGGTGCTCTAACCAACTGAGCTATTACCACCGCAAAGAAGGGAGAGCGAAAAGGCGGCGGGTGGCGGAGGTCAACATCCAAAATTGAGAATGGAAGGACGGGCGCAGCGGATGAGCGGGGCGGGCAAGGTGGCGATTGTGACGGGCGGTGAGCGCGGCATTGGGCGTGGCATCACGGAGCGGCTGTTGGGGGACGGATGGCGGGTGTGCGTGGGGGGCATCGACCGGGAGGCGGCGGAGCGGCTGCTGGCGGAGCTGGGGCGGCCGGAGGCGCTGCGGTTTCGGGAAACGGACGTGCGCGACGAGGCGGCGGTGCGCGGCATGGTGGCGGAGACGGTGGCGCGCTGGGGGCGGCTGGACGGGCTGGTGGCCAACGCCGGACTGGCGGCGGCCAGCGGCCAAGCGGTGGAGACCCTGAGCCTGGACCGCTGGAACGAGGTGCTGGCGGTGAACCTGACCGGCGTGTTCCTGTGCGCCAAGCACGCTTTTGCGGAGCTGCGCAAGACCGGCGGGGCGATGGTGTTGATCGGCTCGACCCGGGCGCTGCAATCGGAGCCGGACGGCATCGCCTACGCGGCCTCGAAGGGCGGCGTGGTGGCCTTGGCCCACGCGCTGGCGATCAGCGGCGGGCCGCGCATCCGCGTCAACGCCATCTCCCCCGGCTGGATTCACCTGGGAGACCCGCACGAACTCACGCCGGCCGACCATGCCCAGCACCCGTGCGGACGGGTCGGCACGCCGCGCGACATCGCCGCGCTGGCCGCGTTCCTGCTCTCCGAGGAGGCGGGCTTCATCACCGGCCAGAACCTCGTGGCCGACGGCGGCATGACCAAGAAGATGATCTACGCCTGATCGTGAAGGCGGCGGCCTTCCGGACCGAACCCTTGAGGAAGCCGGGCGTACAAGCCTTGGCAGCGACCTGTTTTGGGGCGGAAATTTATTCCCTTCCTGTAGGAATCTGTTGTTGACACCCTTTTCCCGCCGCATTCACAACCGAAAGCGCTCCGGGCACCGCCGAAAATGAACGGCAAGGGCCGGGGCGGTTTCCAACATACCAACTCCGAACGTGCTTCATTCGCCAGCTACCCTTTTAATCATCAACATCGAGCGTTACACATGAACAAGAAACTCCGCTTTGGTCTGGCCGCTCTGCTGGTGGGTTCGTCCCTGCCGGCTCAGGACGAGACCGCCGTGCAAAGGGAAATTGAAAACACCCGCGAAGTCATCGCGCGCTACGTGCAGACCCGCCAGGCGATCGCCCGCGTCTCCAACGAGTGGAAGGCCTACCAGGAGCTGACCCAGCGCCGGATCGACCTGTACGAGCGGGAAATCGCGCAACTGCGCCAGACCATCCAGACCGCGGAGCAGGAGACCACCCAGGCCGAGCGCGAGATCGCGCGCATCCGCGGGGAAATCCAGATCCTGCGGGACGCCAACGCGATCGTCCTGCAGGCGCTGCCGGCCCTCGAGACCAAACTGCGCGAATTGTACCAGTACTTCCCGACCCCGCTGAAGAACAAGGTCCAGCGCCTGGTCCAGCAGCTCGGCCGCGGGCGCCAGGCCTCCGACCGCATGGCGGTGCTGATCGGCATCCTCAACGAGGTCGACAAGTTCAACGCGGAATTCAACTTCGACCGGGTCGAGAAGACCCTGAACACCGGCGAAACCCGGCTGGTGGATGTCATTTACCTCGGGCTGGCGGTCGCCTACTACGCCGACGAGCAGGGCCGCATCGGGGGCATCGGGACGCCCGCCGAGGGCAACTGGAAGTGGGAGGAGCGCAATGATCTGGCGCCCGCTATCCGGCAGGCCATCCGGTTCTATCAGGGCGAGGTCAAGCCCGCCCTGATGGTCGAGCTGCCGGTAGAGATTCAGACCGTGAAAATCGGCCAGTAACCACCCGCCAGGAGACTTTCACACATGAAACAGACCGCATTGCTTTTCTGCCTCCTTGGGGCCCTTTCCCTCCAGGCGCAAACCGACCTTGGCGCCTTCAGCCGCGCCGCCGCTGAGGCGCGCACCCGGCTCGAGCGCGCCCTCGACGAACTGGACCGGGTGCAGGCTGAGGTCAACGCCCTCCGCCCGCAGCTCGCGGCCAAGCTGGATGATGTCGAAGGCACCGCCCTGCGGCTGCGCGCCGAGGCCTCCAACGTCGCCCGCCTCAAGGCCGGCTTCGACGTGGAGGTCAGCCAGCTCAACGCCGAGAAGCGCAGCGTCATCGACAACAACAACTACATCCAGTCCACGCTGCTCAACGAGTACACCCGCCGGCTCGAGCTGACCATCAACCCGGCCGAAATCCCGCTGTACGCCTCCACCATCCGGGAAACCCTCGCGTTCATGGAAAGCGACGAGGACATCGACGACGCGATCGTGTTCCGCCAGCAGCTCAAGATTGTCGAACTCTCGCTGGCCCGGATCGAGCGGTTGCTCGGCGGCGATGTGTTCGAGGGCCCTGCCATTGTGCAGGGCACGCTGCGCGAGGGGCGCTTCGCTTTGGTCGGCCCGGTCTCCTACTTCTCCGACACGAAGGAATTCGCCGGCATCACCCAGGGCATGATCCAGAACCGCGCCAACGTGTATGTGCTGCCGACGTTCCGCGCCGGCATCACGGCGCTGGTGACCACCGGCGCGGGCATCATTCCCGTGGACACCACCGGCGGCGAGGCCCTTGAAGGCATCACCCACAGCATCACCTTGTGGGAGGAATTCAAGCTGGGCGGCTTCGTGATGATCCCGATTCTCGGGCTGTTCGTTTTGGCCATCATCATCGCCATCTTCAAGACCGTGGAACTGTCCCGGGTGAAGGCCGCGAAGGGACAGGACATCGAGGTCATCCTCGGCCACCTGCGCTCCGGCCAGAAGGACGCCGCCCTGTCGCACGCCCATGCGGTCGGCGGCCCGGTCGGCGAGATGCTCAGCGCCGCCGTGGCGAACTCCGACCAGGACCGCGAGGTCATGGAGGAGGTGCTGTACGAGGCGATCATCAAAAGCCAGCCCAAGCTGGAGCGCTTCCTGCCGTTCATCGCCGTGGTGGCGGCGACCGCGCCGCTGCTCGGGCTGCTCGGCACGGTCACCGGGATGATCAAGACCTTCAAGCTGATCACCATCGTCGGCACCGGCGACGCGCGCAACCTGTCCTCCGGCATTTCCGAGGCCCTGATCACCACCAAGTGGGGGCTGATCGTGGCCATTCCGACCCTGATCATGCACGCCCTGCTCAACCGCAAGGCCAAGGGCGTGGTCAGCAGCATGGAGCAGGCAGCCGTCAGCTTCCTCAACGGGGTGGCCGAAATGCGCGGCGAGCAGCCGTCCGGCAAATAACCGCCCGGGGCGACCGGCATGCCGGGAATGCATCCCATGCACCAGTTGTTCCATACCGCAATCGTCGCGGCCGCCGGGCTCGGCGGGGACATGTCCCCCGGCGAGTTGACCAAGTTCATCTGGCAGACGTGGGTCGAGGGCGGATGGCTGATGATCCCGTTGGCGGGCTTGGCCATGCTCCTCTACTTCGAGGCCATGTCCCTGCTGCTGCGCATGAAACGGGCCAGGATCAAGCAGACCCCGCGCTCGGTCTGGACCCCATGGATCGACGATCCGGGCAAGGGTGTCGGCCATGTCGGCGAAGTGATCCGCTTCGTCATGGGCGACGGCAAATTGACCCACGAGGCGCTGCTGCGCCTGGAGGCGATCAAGACCAAGATGCTGCCCGACGTCAACTCGCGCATCGTGGTGCTGAGCGTGCTGGTGACCATCGCCCCGCTGATGGGGCTGCTGGGCACGGTGATCGGGATGCTGACGACTTTCCGCGGGCTGTCCACCGCCTCCGGTCAGGCGGTCGACCTGGTGGCGGACGGCATCCGGGTGGCCCTGATCACCACCCAGACCGGCTTGATGATCGCCATCCCCGGCTATATTTTCATTTCGATGGTGATCCGGGCCCGCAACATCTACCTCAGTTTTCTGACCGAGCTGGAGTCCACGCTGGTCCAGCGGCTCCACCGTAGCGGAGGCCAGTCATGAGCAAGCGCGGCAGCATCCTGCAGGACGAGGCGGAGATGAGCGACATCAACATCTCCCCGATGATCGACATGGTGTTCATCCTGCTGATCTTCTTCATCGTGACCACGGTGTTCGTCCAGGAACCGGGAGTGGAGGTCCAGCGCGAGTTCGCCATGGAGCCCTACGACTTGGAGAAGAACTCCATCCTGATCGCCATCACCCCGGACGGTCAGGTGGTCTTTGGCGGTTCCAACATCGGTGTGGTCGGCGTGCGCGGCGTGGTCAAACGCCTGACCGCGGACAACAAGACCATGCCGGTGATCCTGCAAGTGGACCGGGCCGCCCCCGCGAGCACCGTCATCCGGGTCATCGACGAGGCCAAACTCGCCAACCCCGCCTCGGTGGTGAGCATTTCCACGGAACGCCGCTAACTGACACCCCCATGCCGGAACCATCCGTCAACCAGCCCCCCGAGCTCAAGCAGGAGCTGCCGCTCTCGCTGATCACCGGTTTCGTGTTCATGGCGCTCGTGTTGCTGGCCCTGCCGATCAGCCAGTTGATCACGGAATTCCGGACCCGCGACCGCATCGAGGTGGAGTCGACCGACATCCCCCCGCCGCCGCTGGTGGAACAGCCGCCGCCGCCGGAGGAAAAGCCGCCCCAAGAGGACATCAAGCAGATCGAGGAACAGCGCCAGCCGCCCACCCTTGAGCAGCTCGAGCTGTCCATGGTGGCCGACCTTTCCGGGTTCGCCAGTTCCGATTTCACCGTGCCGACCATTGCGATCGGCGCCCAGCTCGACGAGATCATCTACGAGCTGGAGGACTTGACCCGTCCGCCGCGGCCGATCTCGCAGCGGGCCCCGACCTATCCGCCCGAGCTGCGCCGCGCCGGCATCTCCGGGACGGTCGTCCTGATGTTTGTGGTCCGCGCCGACGGCACCACCAGCAATATTGTGGTTGAGAAATCCGACAACCCGGCCTTCGAGGAGCCGGCGATCCGTGCCGTGCGCCGCTGGATATTCGAGCCGGGCGAAAAGGACGGCAAGCCGGTCAACACCCGCGTGCGCCGGCCGATCACCTTCACCTTCCAACGCTAATGTTCGCACCCATGCAGCTTTTGCCAATGAAACGAACCATCCTGCTTCTCGCCCTTGCCGCCGCCGCGACCGCCGCCCACGCGCAACGGCTCGCCACTGTCGACGCCTCGCCCGCGCGGGCCTTCTACGCCACCGAGGAATGGCAGCGCGCCTTCATGGGCTATTTCGGCGTGAACCCGGGCATCGAGCCGGGCGTGCCGGAGGACCCGGCCGAGCGCGAGGTCCTGGGCGCCATCCGCACCTTCCTGCAGACCGGCACCGACGCGGACATCCGGGCCGCCATCGCCGCCATCGAGGGGCTGATGCGCAACCAGCGGCAGCGCAACCAGAAGACCAGCCCGATGATGCTGCAGATCGCCGGCACCCTCGAGATGCGCAATGCCGAGATCACCCGAGACGAGGCGGAGTCCCGCCGCATCATGGAGCGGGCCGAGGCCTACCTGCGCCAGTCGGTCGACCCGAACACCGGATTTCCCAACTTCCTGCGCGCTCACAAGAACCTCGCCAACCTGCTGTTCCGCATGGACCGCCCGGCCGACGCCAAGGTGCATTTTATCCGGGCCATCGAGCTCGGCGACCGCGACGCCGTCACCTACGGCATTCTGGGCGCCATCTTCATGGAGGAGGGCCGCCTGATCTCCTCGGAAACGGCCCTGCGCAACAGCATGATGATCAACCCCAACATCCTCGAGTTCAAGCAGCTGCTCGGCAACGTGCTGCTGCAGCAGGAACGCTACGCCGAGGCCAAGGAGATTTTCTCCGAGCTGCTGATGCGGCGCCCCAACGAGGTCAATTTCTGGATGGCCCAAGCCAACTGCTTCATCGCCCTTGACGACATCGAGGCGGCGGCGCGCAACCTTGAGATCGTGCGCTTCATGGGCCGCGCCAACGTCCCCTCGCTGATGCTGCTGGGCGACGTTTACATCAACAAGGAGATGATCAAGGAGGCAACCGAGGCCTACCTCGAGGCCATCGCCCTTGACCCGACGCCGACCCATCTTACCGGTTTCATCCGGGCGGCGGAAACCCTCAACAATTTCGCCGCCTACACCGAGGCCATGGCGGTGATCTCCCGGATCGAGTCCGCTTTTGCCGGCACGCTCACAGAGCAGAACGAGATCACGCTTCTGTCGCTGCGCTCGGAAATCAACATCTCCCTCGGCAAGGGCGAGGAGGCGGCCGCCAATCTCGAGGACCTGCTGCGGCGCGACCCGTTCAACGCCCGCGCCCTCTTGAGCCTGGCGCGCTACTACGCCGATGTGGATGTCGACGAAAGCCTGCCGCCCGAACAACAGGACCTGCAGCGCAGCCGGAATCAGCAGCGCGCCATCCTGCTGTATGAGCGCGCCCAGAACCTCGAGGACGACCGCGCGCGCGTGCGCGCCTTTATCGGCGAGGCCCAGTTGCGCGTCCAGCGCAACGAGCTCGACCGGGCGGCCAGCCTGCTGCAGGAGGCGCAGTCCATCCAGTACCAAGAAAACGTCCAGGCCTACCTCGAGCAGATTCGCGAGGTGCTGCGCAGCCGCCGCCGCTCTTAAGGAGCTGCCTTTTCAGACCGGTCGGGCGCGTCGGACAAGTCAGACCTGTCGGAGAAATGGCATATTGCGGGGACGCTACCGGCCGGCACGCGCGGGCGATCCGGTTCATTTTGCCGCTCGCCCTGCTGGTGGCCGGCTGCGGCAGGCCGGAGGCCCCGGAGGCGGGGCTGGTTCCGGTCGTGCTGCAGACCGACTGGTTCCCGCAGCCTGAACACGGCGGCTTCTATCAGGCTTTGGCGAAAGGCTACTACGCGGAGGCCGGACTGGCGGTGACCATCCTGCCGGGCGGTCCCAACGCCTTGAGCACCCAGAAGGTGCTCAAGGGCGCCGCCCACTTCGCCATGAACCGGGCGGACACGGTTTACCTGCTTGCGGCCCGTGGGCTCCCCCTGCTGATGGTGATGGCCACCCTGCAGCATGACCCGCAGGCGCTCCTGCTGCATGCCAGCAATCCCATCGATTCCTTCGAGCAGCTGGATGGCCGCCGCGTGATGGCCGTTCCCGGGCTGTCGTGGATTCGCTGGATCGAGGCCCGCTATGGCATCCATCTCAACATCATTCCCCACGATTTCGGGCTGGAGCGGTTCCTTAACGACCCGGCCTTCATCCAGCAATGCCTGCTCACCAATGAGCCGTTCTACGCGCAGCTGGCGGGGGTCCCGACCAAGGTGCTGCCGCTGCGCGCGTCCGGTTTTGATCCGTACCATGGCGTTTACTGCCTGGTGAGCCTTGCGGAGGAGCAGCCCGACCTCGTGGCGCGCTTTGTCGCGGCCTCCGTGCGCGGCTGGCGCGATTACATCACCGGCGACCCCTCCCCCGCCCTTGCGCTGATAGCCGCGCGCAACCCGAAAATGAGCCCGGAGTTCATGGCTTTCAGCTACGCGGCCTTGCGCGACCAGCTGCTGGTCACCGGTGAGGCACCGGCCGCGGCCGCGGTCGGCTGGCTGGACCCGGCGCGCATGGAGGCGCTTGCCGGCGAGCTGCACGCCCTCGGGCTGGCGGAGGGACCCCCGCCGGAGCGGCCGTGGTACACCACGCGGTTCCTGCTCAGGCCCGAGGATGGGCCTTCTGGTGCGCTTCCTTGAGCCGCGCCAGCCCGACGTGGGTGTAGATCTGGGTGGTTGACAGGCTGGCGTGGCCGAGCAGCTCCTGCACCACCCGCAGGTCGGCGCCGGCGTTGACCAGGTGGGTGGCGAACGAGTGGCGGATTTTGTGCGGAGTCAGGTCCTCCGGCAGCCCGGCCTGGCGCAAATACACCTTCATGCGCTGTTGAATCCAAAACGGGCTGAGCCGCCGGCCCGTCAGCGTGTGCAACAGCGGGTCCGACCGCTCCTTGACGATCGCGTGGTCGCGGCGGAAGGCCTCCAGCAGCTCCGCCGCCCGCACGCCCACCGGACAAATGCGCTGCTTGCCGCCCTTGCCGGTCACGCGCAGGCATTTTTCCGCCGGCTCGTAGTCGCCCCAGTTGGCGGCGACCAGCTCGCTGATGCGGACCCCGGCCCCATAAAACAATTCGAAGACCAGCTCGTCGCGCGCGGCGGTGAAGGGGTCGAGTTTTCCGGCGGCCAGCAGTTCGCGGGGCCCGTCAAGGAAGCGCGCCATCTCCGCTTCCGTGAAGAACTTCGGCAGCGGCTTGCGGTAGGCCGGCACGCTCACCCCGGTGGCCGGATTGTGCGCGATCAGGCCGTGCTTGCGCAGGTAGCGGAAGAACGAGCGGAACGCCGACACGCGCAGGTGGAGGGTGCGTCGCGACAGACCGCCGCGCTGGGCATCGATGATGTAGGAGCGCAGGGTCATGGGGCCGAGCACTTCAAAGAGGGGGCCGCCCCCCCCTCCGCCCTCGCAGAGATACTTCAGCAGCCCCTCGAGGGCCTGGCGATAATTGCGGACCGTATAGCCGGAGTAGCGGCGCTCCGCCTCAAGGTGCGTCAGGAACCGGTCAATGAGTTCCCGCTCCTTCTGCGGCAAGTCCCCCCCTCCGGTCATTTCCATCCCCTACTCCTACTCCTACTCCTACTCGTACTCCTACTCGTACTCGTACTCGTACTCCTACTCCTCCTCATATTCCTCCCCCACGCCTTCTCATGCCACCTCCAAGTGTGTCGACTGATTGGAATGCATTGGGCAGGGAGGCGGGGGAGAAGTGGGAGATGAGTACGAGTACGAGTACGAGTAGGAGTAGGAGTAGGAGTAGGAGTTTGCCTCAATCCAATCCGAGAATCTTGCGGCCCTCTTCGGAAATCATGTGGGGGGTCCATTGCGGGTCCCAGACAATCTCGACGGTGGCGCCCGCCACCGCCGGCAGCGCCTCGATCTTGGCGCGGGCGTCGGCCGCGATCGTCGGTCCCATGCCACAGCCCGCCGCGGTGAGCGTCATCTTGACCCCGACGTGGTAGCGCCCGTCGCCCAGCGGCTGTATCTGCAGGTCGTAAATGAGGCCGAGGTCGACGATGTTGACGGGGATTTCCGGGTCAAAGCACTGCCGCAGGGCCGCCCACACACTCTCCTCGCTGAAGGGTTGGTCGGCGGCCTGTTCGGATGCGACGGCGCGCAGCTCGGCCGCGGCCTCGGTCCCGAGGGCGTCGGCCTCCTCCAGCCCGACCCGGTACAAGCCGGCAGAGTCGCGCAGGGTGACGCTGCCGCCGAGGGCCTGCGTGACGTGAAAGGTTTCGCCCTGCCGCAGCAGGATCGGCTCCCCGGAGGGAATGCGGGTGGCGCGGCAATCCCGCTCAAGGGTGACGTGGGTTCCTTGCAGCTTCATGGTGTGTGGCCTCCCAGGCTTGGTGCGGATCAGTGGTTGATGTGCAGCGTGTGCGGTGGCAGAAAATAGATGCCGCTGGGATCGTCAACCGCGGCCAACCGGCCGGCCTCCTGCGCGGCGCGGCGCCACAGGGCGCGGAGCGGGCCCTCGCGGGCCGCCATGCGCGGACCGAGCGCGCCGGCCAGCCGCTGCGCGATGCGCTGCCCGAGGGTCAGCCGCTCCGGCATTTCGGTAACGGCATAGTCATCACCGATGCCGGCCAGCTCGGCGGCGCGTCGCACCGCGTCGCGGAGGCCGCCGTGGGCGTCAACCAATCCGTTGGCGAGGGCGGCCTGGCCGGACCAGACCCGGCCGCGCGCCAACCGCTGCGCCTCCTCGATCGTCATATTGCGGCCGCGCGCCACCCGCTCCACGAAATCGTCGTACAGGCGGCCGGCGAGCTCGCGAATCTGGAGCATTTCGTCGTCCGTCTTGGCGCGCCCGGGCGAGAAGCTGCCGGCATACGGGTGGGTGCCCACCCCCTCGAAACGGACCGAGAGCCGGTCGGCCAAGCCGGCGACGTTGGGCAGCATGATGACCGTGCCGATCGAGCCCGTTATGGTGGTGGGCTCGGCAAACACTTCGCCGCCGCCGATGGCCAGCATGTAGCCGCCGCTGGCGGCCACCCCGCCCATCGAGACGACCACCGGCTTGGCCGCGCGGGTCAGCTCGATTTCGCGCAGCACCTTGAGGCCGGCGGTGGCGCTGCCGCCCGGGCTGTTGATGCGCAGCACGACGGCCTTGACCGATTCGTCCAGCCGCATCTCGCGCAGGTATCCGATCAGCCGGTCCGCGCCGATGACCCCGTCACCGTCGCCGCCTTCGACGACAACCCCGTCGACATGGACGATGCCGACCGTGTCCTGCGGCCGGCGCTCCTTCGCGGCAAAAGTCGGCCGGGCCAGCCAGTCGATGTAATCCAGGAACGGATACTGGCGGAAAGACCGGTCCTCCTTGTCGCGCCCGGCGAAGCCGGCCAGATAATCCACCAGCTCGTCGTCGGCTTTCAGCGCGTCGGCAAGGCCGGTGGCGGTCAATTCCTCGCCGTACAGCAGCAGCTCGCGCGTGGCGACGGCGTCCAGTCCGGCCGGATCGCGGCCCCGGGCGGCGGCGATGTCGCCGAGAATGGCGGCCCACAGGTCGGCGAGCAGGGCTTCCAGCTGTTCGCGCTCGGCGGCGGACATCGTTCCGCGGACGTACGCCTCGGCGGCGGTCTTGTATTCGGCAAAGGCCTCGACCTGCACGCCGATGCCGAGGCGCGCGAGGGCGTCGCCCATGTACAGCCGTTCGGCGTACAAGCCGCGGAAGTCGACGGCCGCATGGGGGTTGCCGAGCACCTCGGTGGCCACCGACTTCACGTAAAGGTCGCGGAGGGTGTCCATCTCAAGATAGGCCCAGACCGGCTTGCTCTCGCCGAAGGCGGCGATGGCGCCGCGCAGCTCGCGCAGGGCGGCAAAGCTGGCGGCCGATGAGCCGGGGAACAGGTTTCCCCTGACCAGCAGGCCGCCGATGGCCGGGTCATCGCGCGCGGTCTGCAACGCTTCGAGCACCGCGCGCAGCGAGGCGCTGCGCAGCCAATCCCCCGCCAGCGCCCGGCGCAGCATTTGCGCCGGGTCGGAGCCGACCGGTTGCTCGGTCAATTCAAAGCCGAGGTCCAGGACCAGGATGGCGCCATGCTCCGGCGCGGTCGGCACCGCCTTGAAGGCCGCCATGAACACGGCCGCCACCAGCAGCAGGAACAGCAGCAGCAGCAGGTAGGAGACGAGTATCTTCGCCAGCCACTTCAGCGCACGGAGGATGACTTTTTTCACGCGCTCGACCCTGACCGGCGCTGCGGCTGATCACAAGTGAAATGCTTGCCCCGACGCCGCTGGCGTTTCGGTCGGCCCGGGCAATTCCCGGCCGAGCAGGAAGGCCAGGGCGGTCTCGAGGGAGGCGTCGCGAAAGGCATGGCCGCGTTCGAGCAAAACCCCGGGACGCACCCGCAGGTCCGCCAACAGGGTCTCGCGCCCCATCTGGCCGAACAGCGCGCCGACCACCGGCGCCGGCAACGGCAGCCGGGCCGGACGCCCCAGCACCCGTCCCAGTGTCCGGGCAAACGCGCGCTGGGTCACCTGTTGCGGATGCACCGCATTGACGGGGCCGGAAATTGCCGCATCGGAGATGGCGGCCGCATAGATATCGAGCAGGTCGTCCATGCCGATCCATGGGAGTCCCTGCCGGCCGTGCCCGATCGGCCCGCCCATGCCGCAGCAGAACACCGGCAGCAGCTTGGCGAGCGCGCCGCCGGCGGGGTCGAGGACAACCCCGATGCGCAGGCACACCACCCGCACCCCGGCCTGCCGCGCGCGCAGCGCCTCCGCCTCCCATTGGCGGCATACCACGCTGAGAAACCCGTCCCCGGCGGGCGCCAGCTCGTCCCGCTCCCCGACGCCCGATGCGTAGTAATTGACACCCGAGGCGCAGGCGAGCACGTCCGGCGGCCGCGGCAGCGCGCGCATCGCCTCCACGAGGGTGCGCGTCCCCTCGAGGCGGCTGGCGAGGATGCGCGCGCGACGCGCCGCGGTCCAGCGCCCGGCGGCGATGTTTTCGCCGGCGAGGTGGATCACCGCCTGCACGCCGTCCAAGGCCGCGGGATCAACCCAGCCGCGCGCCGGGTCCCAGCGAAAAAGCCCCGGACCGGCGGCGCCCCGGGTGAGCCCGCGCACGGTGAAGCCGAGGGTGCGCAGATACGGCGCCAGCCGGCTGCCGATCAGCCCCGTGATGCCGGATACCAGCACGGTGCGGCCGGCGCCCGGCGGGTGCGTCCCCCAGCGGCGCAGGTCCTCCGCCATGCGCGCGTGGCGGAAACGGAACAGCCGCTCCAGCTCGCGCAGGGCGCGCCGGCGCGCGGCCGGAATCTTGCCCAGCCCCCCCGGCAGGCGGAATTCCACGCGGTCGGTCAGGGTCGCGGCGGCCTCCCCTTCCGCGCGCATGCGGTGCTCGTGGCGCCATGCGGCGAACGGCCCTGTCTCCTGGGTATCCACAAACCGATACGGCGGCTCGACCGGGCCCAGCCGGGCGCGCCAGCGCACCCGCGCCGGTCCCGCCGCCAGCAGGAACTCGGCCACGGCGCCCGCCGCGAGGCGCTCCGGCAGCCGCACCGGGACCATCCGCTGCCACGGCGGCGCCAGCCGCTCGAAGGCGCCCGGCCCCGCGTGCCAGTCCCACAGCCGCTCCACCGGCACCGGCACCCGCACCGACCGCTCAAACACCATCCCGCCCATAATTCCTCCTACTCCTACTCCTACTCCTACTCCTACTCGTACTCCTACTCGTACTCCTCCCTTCCGATTGGCAAAATCAAGGCTCAGAATAGCGACGAAACCGGAAAGAGGCCGCCGCAGGCCGGATCGGCGCGCACCTGCGCGGCCCGCGCGCGGATCGCCGCGCGCTCCTCGGCGCTGAGCCGGCCGGCGTTGCGGACCTGCAGCGCCATGCGCGGATTGGCGCGCAGCCGCTCCTCGTGGCGCAGCAGGAAATCCCAATACAAGGTGGTGAACGGGCAGGCGCGCGGACCGGTCGCGGCCGCCGGGTCGGCCGGGCAGCGCGCGCAGTAGTTGCTCATGCGCTGGATGTATTTGCCGGTTGCGGCGTAGGGCTTGGAGGCCATCAGGCCGCCGTCCGCGTACTGCGACATGCCGAGGGTGTTGGGCAGCTCCACCCACTCGACCGCGTCGACATAAACGGCGAGGTACCATTCGTGCATGGCCCGCGGATCGACCCCGAGCAGCAGGCCGTAGAGCCCTGTCACCATCAGGCGTTGGATATGGTGGGCATAGCCGTGCTGAAGGGTCTGGCCCACCACCTCGGAAAGGCAGGCCAACGGCGTTTCGCCATCCCAGTAGAAGACCGGCAGCGGCTGGTCCGCCCCCAGGGCGTTGCGAGCGGCATAACCGGGCATCCGCCACCAGTAGAGGCCGCGCACATACTCGCGCCAGCCGAGGATTTGGCGGATAAAGCCCTCGACGGCGGCCAAGGGCGCCGCCCCCTCCCGCCATGCCTGTTCCGCCCGGGACAGCACCTCGCGCGGGTCCAGCAGCTTGACGTTGAGGGCCGCCGACAGCAGCGCATGAAACAGGAACGGCTCGCCGCTCCACATGGCGTCCTGGTAGCGGCCGAACAACGGCAGGCGGTGCGCGATGAAATCCTCCAACGCCTCGAGCGCCTGGGCGCGCGTGACCGGCCAGCCGAAGCTGGCCAAGTTGCCGGGATGGCTGGCAAAGCGGCGCCGCACCAACCGGAGCACCTCGCCGGTGAGCGGGTCCGGCGCGAACCGCAGCGGGGGCGGAATGTCCGGCGGCCCGTCCTTGCCGAAACCGCACCGATTTTCCCGGTCGAAGTTCCACGCGCCGCCGGCCGGACTTCCATCCGGTTCCAGCAGCACCCGGTGACGCCGCCGCATCTCGCGGTAATAGTGCTCCAGCCGGATCTGGGAGCGTCCCTCGGCCCAGCGGCGGAACGACTCCGGAGTGTCCATGAAATGCCGGTCCGGGCGGACTTCCAGCGGCACCCCGGCGGCGCGGCAGACCTGCACGAGTCCCTCCCGCACCCGCCATTCGCCGGGTTGCACGCACACCACGCGCCGCGGCTGGAGCCGCGCAAGGTCCTCGGTCAGGAGGTCCCAGAGGCTGGCCTCGTCATCGCCCAGCTCCCGGTAATGCACCGGCCGGCCCAGCTCGCGCAGCGCTTGGGCAAAGTGGCGCATCGCGGCAAAGAAAAAGGCGATGCGCTGCTGGCTGGACCAGACATGGCGGGCTTCGACCGCCGATTCAGCCATCCAGACCATGTCGCGGTCCCGGCGGAAGTCCGCGAAAGCCGCCGAACCCGTGTTGAGCTGGTCGCCGAAGACCACCACAAGGTGGCGCAGCCGCGGGACACCGTCGTTCATGGCCGGTCCTCCCGCAGCGTCGCCAAGGCTGCCAGAGCCCGCTCGCGCGCGGCCTTATGCTCGACCACCGGGGCGGGATAGTCCCGCCCGATGACGCAGCCGCACTGGCGCTGCAGCGCGGGCGGCATCTCCCACGGCGCGTGCAGGTGGGCATCCGGCACGCCGCGCAGCTCCGGCACATGGGCGCGGATATAGACGCCGTCCGGGTCGAACTTCCGCCCCTGGGTGACCGGATTGAAAATGCGAAAATAGGGCGCGGCATCGGCCCCGCAACCGCCCGCCCACTGCCAGCCGAGCGTGTTGCTGGCAAGGTCCGCGTCGACCAGCGTGTCCCAGAACCACCGCGCGCCGTCCTCCCATGAATGGAGCAGGTGCTTGACCAGAAAGGAGGCGACGACCATCCGCACGCGGTTGTGCATCCAGCCGGTGCGCCACAACTGGCGCATGCCGGCATCGACCAGCGGGTAGCCCGTGCGGCCGCGCTGCCACGCCCGCAACAGCTCCGGATCGCGGTGCCACGGGAAGCGGTTGAACTTGGGCTGCAACGGCCGCTCCGCCGTCTCGGGGAAATGGTACAGGACATGGTAGGCGAACTCGCGCCACAGCAGCTCGCGATGAAAGGCCGCCAAGCCGGGCGATGCCGGGCGGGCCCCCAGCGCCGCCGCCACCTCGCGCGGCCCGAGCTGCCCCCAGTGCAGATAGGGGGAAAGCCGCGAGGTGCCGTCCACCGCCGGCAAGTCCCGGGCGGCGCCGTAGCCGGCGAGGGTCCTGTCAAGAAATTCACCCATGCGGCGCAACCCGCCCGCCCGGGTCGGCTCCCAACATTCATAAAACCCGGCATCCCAGCCGAGCTCCGGCAACAGGCGCAAGTCCTCCGGCGCAAGACCTTCCGGCCAGCGCGCGGGCGCGGTGGGCCGCCCGGCCGCGCCCAGCGGCGCCGGTTCCGGCAAGCGGGCGCAGGCGCGGGAATACGGCGTGAAGACCATGAACGGGCCGCCCGCGCCGGTGGCCACCTCCCACGGCTCGCGCAACAGCGCGCTGTTGCCGCTCCAGACCGCCCGCCCCTCCGCGCGCAGGCGCGCCTTCAGCGCCCCGTCCAGCCGCGTGCGCCACGGCTCGTAACAGCGGTTCCAATACACCGCCGCGGCGCCCGTCTCGTCCAGCAGGGCGGCGATCTGCGCGGCGGAATCCCCCGCGCGCAGGACCAGCCGCGACCCCAGCGCGCGCAGTTGCGCGTCGAGGTCGGCCAGCGCATGGTGCAGCCACCAGCGCGCCGCGCCGCCCGGCGCCCACCGGCCCGCCTCTTCCGGCGCCCAGATGTACACCGGCACGACCGCCGCCCCGCTCGCCACCGCCCGGCCCCATGCCGGGTTGTCCGCAAGCCGCAAATCCTGCCGGAACCAGACGATCGCCACTTCCACGCGCGCAGCCTATGCGCGCACCGCGCCCGCGTAAAGCCGCAGGGCGAAAAACCTGCAACCGCGCCCCAATCTCCGGCCGATAACGCGGACGTGGCCAAGTCCGCGCGTGGCACCCTGATGCCTCGCGGCGACGCCTACAGCGCCGTCACTGGCAGGTTGGCGACCCGCTCGCGCGCGGCTTCGGCCAGCGGCGTGCTCAGGTAGCGCTCGCTCGGGCTGGCCGCCACCACCACGATGCGCTTGCCCGCGTTCTCCGGCCGGCGCGCCACCTGCAGCGCCGCCCAGATCGTCGCGCCCGACGATATCCCGACCGCCAAGCCGTCCGACAACGACACCGCCCGCGCCGTGTCGAAGGCGTCCTCGTTGGTCACCTGGATGACCTCGTCGAGAATCGCCGTGTTCAGGTTCTTCGGGATGAAGCCCGCGCCGATGCCCTGAATCTTATGCGGTCCGGGTTTGCCGCCGCTGATCACCGGACTGGCCGCCGGCTCCACCGCGATCACCTTGACCGAGGGCCGGCGCGCCTTCAGCACCTCACCCACGCCCGTGATCGTGCCGCCGGTCCCCACCCCGGCGATGAAAATGTCCACCGCCCCGCCGGTCGCTTCCCAAATCTCCTCCGCCGTCGTGCGCCGGTGCACCTCCGGATTGGCCGGGTTGTCAAACTGCCCCGGCCGGAACGCCCGGTCGCCGTACTCCGCCAGCAGTTGCTCCGCCTTGGCGATCGCGCCCGGCATCCCCTTGGCGCCCGGCGTCAATACCAGCTCCGCCCCCAGCAGCGCCAGCAACACCCGCCGCTCCATCGACATCGTCTCCGGCATCGTCAGCAGGCACCGATACCCCTTCGCCCGGCACACAAACGCCAGCCCAATCCCCGTGTTGCCGCTGGTCGGCTCGATCACCACCCCCCCAGGCCGCAACACCCCGCTCGCTTCCCCAGCCTCAATCATCGCCAGCGCGATCCGGTCCTTCACACTCGCCAGCGGGTTGAACCACTCGCACTTCACGTAAATCTCCGCCCCAGCCCCGGCCGCCGCCGCGTTCAGCCGCACCAACGGCGTCCTCCCAATCGTTTCCACAATGCTATGATACCGTTTGTTCATGAAATGGGTACATTAGGAAAAATACCAAAGATTCAAGCGGAAAGTGATGCAACCGCGGGGGTTGAGCCGGTTTGTGCCCGGGCCGGGCCAAGTTGGTGGGTGGAGCGACCGGCTGGGGGGCGGCTCAATGGCGCTTGGGGCCGAAGGAGCGGATCGGTTCGTTGCGCTCGACGGGGGCGTTGCGCAAGCGGTAGATGATGCGGGCCTTTTCGATATCCTTGGGGGTCATCTCCAGTTTCACCATGTCGCCGACGGTGATCTTGATGAAATTCTTGCGGAGTTTGCCGGAGATATGGGCGAGGACCTGGTGCCCGTTGGGCAGCTCGACGCGGAACATGGTGCCGGGGAGAACGGCGACGACTTTGCCGTCAATTTCAACGACGTCGCTTTCGGTCATAGGGCGGGACAGCGGGCGGTTTGGACAAGCACGCATGGGATGAGGGAAAGCGGTGCGGGATAAGTCAAGTGCAAAGCGGGCCGGGGCGGCGCGTCGGGGGGTTGAAAAGCGGCCGGGAATGCGCCACATTACCGGCTTTTGGAGATTGAAGTATGCCACCGACCCTGTGGACGACCGTCGCCCTGCTGATCTGCTCGAACCTGTTCATGACGTTCGCATGGTACGGGCACCTGAAGCACCTGAACACGACCCCGTGGGTGGTGGCGGCGCTGGCCAGTTGGGGTGTAGCGCTTTTTGAATACCTGCTGCAGGTTCCGGCGAACCGGATCGGGTTCACGGCGCTGAGCCTGGCGCAATTGAAAATCCTGCAGGAAGTGATCACCCTCGGGGTGTTCGTGCCGTTTGCGGTGTTCTACATGCGGCAGCCGCTGAAGCTGGACTTCCTGTGGGCGGGGCTGTGCCTGGTGGGGGCGGTGTACTTCATGTTCCGCAAGGGCTGAGGCGCGCCGGAGCGGGCATTGTCCTTGCCTGCAGGGGGGCGGAGCGCACGAATGGGGGTATGAAAGCCGGTCCGCCGCCCGTCTGCCCGTTCGCCCCGCTGCGCCCGTCCGAGCTGAACCGGGACGCGGCCTACTACATGGCGCACGCGTACAACGAGGCGTTGAAGGCGTGGCGGGCCAACGAGGTGCCGGTCGGGGCGGTGATCGAGTACGGGGGGGCGGTCATCGCCCGGGCGCACAACCAGGTGGAATCGCTCAACGATCCGACCGCCCATGCGGAAATCCTTGCGATCACCCAGGCCAGCAGCGTGATCGGCGACTGGCGCCTCAACGGGGCGACCCTGTATGTGACCAAGGAGCCGTGCCCGATGTGTTCGGGCGCGGCGGTCATGGCCCGGCTCAGCGCGGTGGTGTACGCGGTGGCGGACCCGAAGATGGGCTGTCTGGGCGGCACGGCCGCCGTGCACGAGCTGCCGCGCCTCAACCACCGCCTCGAGGTCCGCGGGGGCGTCCTCGAGGCCGAGTGTCGCGCCGTCCTGCAGGGCTATTTTCAACGAAAACGCGCCGCCGGTTTGACGAATGAGGATTCCTGAAAATTCCTTAAGGGTCACCTCACCCGACCGAGCAACCAGCAACGATCAACCAACAACCAACAACCCATCACCAAAAACCATGGCATACGAACTACCGAAACTGCCTTACGCCTACGACGCGCTCGAGCCGCACATCGACGCGCGGACGATGGAAATCCATCACACCAAGCACCACAACGCCTACATCACCAACCTGAACAACGCGCTGGCCAGCGCCGGCATCACCGGTCCGGAATGCATCGCGGACCTGTTGCCGCGGATCGGCGAGCTGCCGGAATCGATCCGGACGGCGGTGCGCAACAACGGCGGCGGCCATGCCAACCACACGCTGTTCTGGACCATCCTCTCGCCGAACGGCGGCAGCGAGCCGAAGGGGGCGCTGGTGGACAAGATCAAGGCCACCTTTGGCGGGTTCGAAGCCTTCAAGAAAGAGTTCACCAACGCGGCGGCCACCCGCTTCGGCTCCGGCTGGGCCTGGCTTTGCGCCAAGAAGGACGGCAGCCTGTGCGTGTGCAGCACGGCCAACCAGGACAACCCGCAGATGGCCGAAGCGTTCGGCGGTTGCGGCGGCGGCTGTGTGCCGATCCTCGGCCTCGACGTGTGGGAACACGCCTACTACCTGAAGTACCAGAACCGGCGCCCCGACTACATCGCGGCGTTCTGGAACATCGTCAACTGGGACCAGGTCGAAAAATATTACCAGCAGGCGCTCGGCTGAGGCGGCGGCCGCCACGGGCTGACGCCCGTGAGGCGGCGCCAGCCGCGCGCCAGAGCGCGCGACGCCGCAGCGACGCGGGGGAGTCCACGGCTAACGACGCGGCGGCGCTGCGCGCCTGTTTGCGACCGCACTGTTACGCGGCGGCGCTGCGCGCCTGTTGGGCGGCGGGCCCTCGCGCGGCGGGCGCTGCCGCTCGCCGGTATCACCCAGGGCTAACGACGCGGCGGCGCTCCGCGCCTGTTTGCGACCGCACCGTTACGCGGCGGCGCTGCGCGCCTGTGCCGCGCCGTGCCCACGCGAAACAGGGCGGAAGCATAAAAAAGCCCCGGTCCGTGGGACCGGGGCTTTGGTTTGGGTTGAAGCGAGTTTGGTCAAGCCTTGGGACCGCCGGGCCTACATCATGTCGTCCATGCCGCCCATGCCCGCGCCGCGGCCGGCGGCCGGCTTTTCTTCGGGCAGCTCGGCGACGATGGCCTCGGTGGTCAGCAGCAGGCCGGCCACGGAAGCCGCGTTCTGCAAGGCGGTGCGGACCACCTTGGCGGGGTCGACGACGCCGGCCTTGATGAGGTCCTCATACTTCTCGGTGGCCACATTGTAGCCCATGGCGCCCTCCTTCTTGAGGACTTCCTGGACCACCAGGCTGCCTTCCACGCCGGCGTTTTCGCACAGCTGGCGCAGCGGGAACTCGAGCGCCTTGGAGACGATCTGGGCACCGATGGCCTCGTCCCCCTCAAGCTTGAGGGCGTCGACCACCTTGCGGATGCGCAGCAGGGCCACGCCACCGCCCGGCACAATGCCTTCCTCGACGGCCGCGCGGGTGGCATGCAGGGCGTCCTCCACCCGGGCCTTCTTTTCCTTCATTTCCGACTCGGTGGCGGCGCCGACATTGATGACGGCCACGCCGCCTGCCAGCTTGGCGAGGCGTTCCTGCAGCTTTTCACGGTCGTAATCGGAGGTGGTCTCCTCGATCTGGCGGCGGATTTGCTTGACCCGGCCCTGGATGTCGGAGGCCTTGCCGGCGCCCTCGACGATGGTGGTGTTTTCCTTGTCCACCGTGATGCGCTTGGCCCGGCCGAGGTCGCTCAGTTCGAGGTTTTCGAGCTTGATGCCGAGGTCCTCGGTGATGCAGCGGCCGCCGGTCAGGATGGCGATGTCCTCGAGCATGGCCTTGCGGCGGTCGCCAAAGCCCGGCGCCTTGACCGCGCACACGTTGAGGGTGCCGCGCAGCTTGTTGACCACGAGGGTGGCGAGGGCTTCACCCTCGACGTCCTCGGCAATCAGCAGCAGCGGCTTGCCGCTCTGGGCGATCTTCTGCAGCAGCGGCAGCAGGTCGTTGAGGTTGCTGATCTTCTTCTCATGGATCAGGATGTAGGCGTCCTCGAGCACCGCCTCCATCGCCTCCTGGTTGGTGGCGAAGTAGGGGCTGAGGTAGCCCTTGTCGAACTGCATGCCCTCCACGACTTCCAGCGTGGTCTCGATGCCCTTGGCCTCCTCGACCGTGATGGTGCCGTCCTTGCCGACCTTGTCCATGGCGTCGGCGATGATCTCGCCGATGGATTCCTCCCAGTTGGCCGAGACGGTCGCCACGTTCTTGACCGACTCACGGTCCGTCACCGAGATGCTCATCTCCTGGATGGCCTTGACGCCCGCGGCCACGGCCTTGTCGATGCCGCGCTTGATGTACACCGGATTGGCGCCGGCCGTCACGTTCTTGAGCCCCTCGCGGTAGATGGCCTCGGCGAGCACGGTCGCGGTGGTGGTCCCGTCACCGGCCACGTCGCTGGTCTTGGTGGCCACCTCCTTGACCATCTGGGCGCCCATGTTTTCAAACGGGTCCTTCAGCTCGATTTCCTTGGCCACCGACACGCCGTCCTTGGTGACGGTGGGGCTGCCGAACTTCTTGTCGATGACGACATTCCGGCCCTTCGGACCGAGCGTTACTTTCACGGCGCGGGCAAGCAGCTCAACCCCCTTGAGGAGTTTCTTGCGCGCGTCCTCGTCGAATCGGATTTGCTTAGCCATAGGTGTGTTGGATGAATCGTTGTTGGATTAGTGCGGCCGACCGGCTCAGTTGATGATGGCGAGGATGTCGTCTTCCCGCAGGATGGTGTATTCCTCGTCCTCGAACTTCACCTGCGTGCCGCCATATTTGCTGATGATGACGCGGTCCCCGACCTTCACGGAGAACTCGTAGGTCTCACCCTCCTTCTTGCCGTTGCCAAGTGCCAACACCTCGGCGGTGGTCGGCTTTTCCTTGGCGGAGTCCGGAATGATGATCCCGCCCTTGATTTGTTCCTCTTCCTCGATCGGCTTCACGAGCACCCGATCGGCCAGAGGCGTGATGTTGATCTTTTTCTTGGCCATATGTGTTTGTTATCGGTTGTTGGTTGACGTAAATCCGGTTGTTGCCCCGGTGCGAAACAGCCCCGCCGCACCCCCGGTGTGCGGGGATGCGGCGGAGCCGAAAGTTTATCTGCGCCGCTCGTCGACGTCCTCGACCTCGGCATCGACCACATTGCTGTCGGCGGCGCCGGTGGCCTCGCCATGGGTTGGGCCGGGCCGCGCGCCGGCCGGGCCGGTGCCGCCCGTCGGCCCCTGCTGGTAGAGGCGCGCCATCGCCTGCTGCAGTTCGGTGCTGTTGTTGAACCGGTCGAGCATCGCCTTGATGCGCGCCGCGTCACCCGACTCGAGCGCCTGCTTGCCCTCGTTGACCATGTCCTGCACAAGCTTGCGGTCGCTGTCGGCGAACTTGGCGCCGCTTTCGCGCAGGACCTTTTCGGTGTTGAACACCAGGTTGTCGAGGTGGTTGCGGTTTTCGGCCGCCTCGCGGGCCCGGCGGTCGGCCTCGGCGTTGCGCTCGGCGTCCTCGCGCATGCGCCTGACTTCCTCCTCGCTCAGACCGGAGGCGTTGGTGATGGAAATCTTCTGCGCCTTGCCGGTGCCCTTGTCGGTGGCGGAAACATGCAGGATGCCGTTGGCGTCGATGTCGAAGGTCACCTCAATCTGCGGGACCCCGCGCGGGGCGGGCGGGATGCCGTCCAGCCGGAAGTTGCCCAGCAGCTTGTTGTCGCGCGCCATCGGCCGCTCGCCCTGCAGCACCTTGATGTCGACCGCGGTCTGGTTGTCCGAATAGGTCGAGAAAATCTGGGTTTTCTTGGTCGGGATGGTGGTGTTGCGCTCGATCATGGGCGTGGCCACCCCGCCCGCGGTCTCGATCGCCAAAGTCAGCGGCGTCACGTCGAGCAGCAGCACATCCTTGACCTCGCCGGCCAGGACGGCCCCCTGGATGGCCGCGCCGACGGCGACCACCTCGTCGGGGTTGACGCCCTTGTGCGGTTCCTTGCCGGCCAACCGGCGGGCCACCTCGATGACCTTGGGCATGCGGGTCATCCCGCCGACCAGCACGAGGTTGTTGATGTCGCTGACGGACAGGCCGGCGTCCTTGAGGCAGGCATGGAACGGCCCGACCGTGCGCTCGACCAAGTGCTCGGTGAGCTGCTCGAGCTTGGCCCGGGTCAGCTGCACGTTAAGGTGCTTCGGGCCGCTTGCGTCGGCCGTGATGAACGGCAGGTTGATTTCGGTGGTCTGCGAGGAGCTGAGGGCGATCTTGGCCTTTTCCGCCTCCTCCTTGAGCCGCTGCAGGGCCATCTTGTCCTGCCGCAGGTCGATGCCGTGCTCGCGCTTGAAGTCCTCGACCAACCAGGTGATGATGGCGTCGTCCCAGTTGTCGCCGCCCAAGTGGGTGTCCCCGTTGGTGGCTTTGACCTCGAAGACGCCGTCGCCGATCTCGAGGATGGAAATGTCGTAGGTGCCGCCGCCCAGGTCGTACACCGCGATGATCTCGTCGTGCTTCTTGTCCAGCCCGTAGGCCAGCGAGGCGGCGGTCGGCTCGTTGATGATGCGCAGCACCTCGAGGCCGGCGATCGTCCCGGCGTCCTTGGTGGCCTGCCGCTGGGCGTCGTTGAAATAGGCCGGCACCGTGATCACGGCCTTGGTGACAGGTTCACCGAGGTAGGCCTCGGCGTCCGCCTTCAGCTTGGCCAGCACCATCGAGCTGATCTGTTCGGGCGGAAACGTCTTCCGTTCGCCTTTTTCGACGACCTCGATCCAAGCGTCGCCGTTCTTGCCCTCGATCACCTTGAAGGGCATGTGCCGCGCCTCCTCCTGCACCTCGTGGAACTTGCGGCCGATCAGCCGCTTGGCGGAAAACACCGTGTTCTGCGGATTGGTCACCGCCTGGCGCTTGGCCGCCTGGCCGACCAGCCGTTCGCCGTTTTTGGCAAAAGCCACCACCGAGGGCGTGGTGCGCGCCCCTTCACTGTTGGGGATCACCACCGGCTCGCCGTTCTCCACCACGGCCATGCACGAGTTGGTCGTCCCCAAGTCGATGCCTAAAATTTTTCCCATGCCAGATGGCGTTGCAGCCCTTGTGCCAGAACCTTTCTATTATCATAAGCCATTGCCTGACAATTATTAGCAAATCAAACTAATGGGCCGGGCGCGCTCCTTGCCGGCTCTGGGTGGCGCGCCTTGTCACACCCTTTGTCCCAGCGGCGCGGCCTGTGTCACACCGGGAAACTTGCCACCGGCGGGCGGGTTGGGTTTGGTGGCAGGCGATGGAAGACGAGATGGGAGGGGTGCCCCGGCGCCGCAAGGTCGATTACGAAGCGCTGCAGGCGCCGCTGAAGCGCATTCCCGGGATGGATGTGGCCACTGTGCGGGATTTGCTGGACATCGGCCTGCGGGAAATCGAGGAACTGCGCGGGCGTGCGCCCGAGGCGCTGTTCGAGGCAATCCGGACCCTGCGGCCACAGGCGCCGCGGGAGCGGCTGTACGCCCTGCGCATGGCGGTGTATTACGCCGAGACCGAGCAGCCCGACCCGGCGTTGCTGCAGCCATGGAAGTGGGCCGGGCCGCCCTGAGGCGCAGCGCCTTGCACTCGCGGCGGTTTGCGGGTAGATTGCGGCGCAAAAGGCCAGAATGCCCGACCTTGCCGACATTCCCATTCCGGAGGTTCTGCCCGTCATGACCCTGCAGGAGACGGTGCTGTTCCCGCACGTGGTCATGCCGCTGTTCATTTTCGAGCCGCGGTACCGGCTGATGCTGGCGGAGGTGCTGCGGACCCACCGGCTGTTCGCGGTCTTCAACGAACGGGCGGAGCCGGACGCGGACGGGCTCGAGGAGCCGCCGGAACGGATGGGGACGGTCGGCGTGGTGCGGGCGGCCCACCAGAATCCGGACGGCACCTCCAACCTCGCCCTGCAGGGCCTGGTGCGCGTGCGCCTGCTGGAAATTGTGCAGGAGACCCCGTTCCGTCTGATCCGGGTCGAGCCCTGCCCGGACACCGGCACCGGGCCGGCCGGAGAGGATCTGCGCGGGCCGATCCTTTCCCTGCTGGAGCGCCAGCCGCTGCTGGCGCGCGGCCTGCCCGAAGAGTACCTCGAGCTGCTGCGCTCCCTGGAACAGCCCGCGCCGTTCATCGACGTGGCCATCCACTGGCTGTGCCCGGACGCCGGCGTCAAGCAGCGCCTGCTGGAGACTTTGTCATTGCCCGAGCGCTACAGCCGGTTCGGGCGCTTCCTCGCCGGCGAGCTCGCCCGGATCGACCTGCACCAGCGGCTCCAGGGCGCGACGCGCGACGAGGAGATCGAGCTGAACTGAGCCGGTCCCGGGCGCCCAAAAACGGGCGTCGCGCCTGCCTGAATCCAGGCAAACGGAAAATTTGCGCGGCCGCGCGGCGCGGCGTTGCATCGGCGTTGTCATGAAAATCAAATACTCTGTTCCACGCCATGCCATCCTCCCGCTCGCGCTGCCGCTGCTGGCGCTCGCCGCCCGGCCCGCGCAGGCGGCCGTCCTGCTGTTCGAGGGCTTCGAGACCGACGGGCTCGGGACCCGCTACCTCGGGACCCACGGCTTCAGCGACGGGGCCGACGACTACTTCATCCGCACCGACGGCGTCCTCGGCGCCAGCGGCATCCCGCCGTACACCGGCTTCGGCGGCCAATGGTACTGGGCGGCCGAGGATGTCGACGGCCCGCTCAACCCAAGCGGGCTGGCCCTGCTCGACTTCATCAACATCGACCCGCAGGGGTTCCCCGCCTTCACCGTCTCCATCGCCATCGGCGCCGGCGCCGACAACGTGTTCGACCGCGTCGACGACTTCGTGCTGGTGCAGTACCGCTTCGACGCCGGTCCGTGGGCCACGGCGCTGGCCTTCCAGAACGACGGCACGCAGTACAACACCATGCTGCGGCAGGACACCGATTTCGACGGCATCGGCGACGGGGCGATCCTCGGCCTTGCGCTGCAGTCCTTCACCAGCGCGGCGATTCCCGTCACCGGCAGCCTGCTGCACATCCGGCTCAACACGCTGGTCAACGCCGACCGGGAGGCGGTGGCCTTCGACAACATCCTGGTCGTGGGCGTGCCCGAGCCGGCCGCGGCCGCCCTTGCCGTGGCGCTGGCCGGTGCGCTGCTGGTGGCCGTCCGCAGACGCTTTCTCCCCCACCGGGGAGGATGAGAGCCAAACCAAAACACGTATCCCCGATAAAACGGGCCCGCGCCCGCCCCAGCGGCGGTCGCGGGCCTTCTCTATTCTTCCCTACTCTTACTCGTACTCCTACTCAACCGCACTCCCCCGCTGCCTCTCCGCGAAATTGAGAAGAGGGGAAAAACGAGTAGGAGTACGAGTACGAGTAGGAGTACGAGTAGGAGTAGGATCGTCGAGAAAGGCCAGAAGCTCGGCCGCCATCCAATCGCCCTGGATGGGGCCCAAGCGGACGCGCGCGAGGCGGTTGCGGATGTCGCGGCCCGGATCGGCGACGCGGACGCGGAGGTAGTTGGCGGTGTAGCCGGGGAAGAAACCCGGGCCCGGGTCCTCCAGCAATACGGTGGCCTCGCGGCCGACATGGGCCGCCATGAAGGCGTGCCGCTTGAGGAGGCTGAGGCGGCGCAAGTGGGCGCAGCGGCGGTCGCGCTCGCGCGGCGGTACGGCCGGGGCGGCGCGGCGCGCGGCAAGCGTGCCCTCCCGCTCCGAATAGGGAAAGACATGGGCGTAGGCGAACGGCAGTTCCTCAAGGGTGCGGCAGGTCGCCGCGAAGTCCGCCTCGCTCTCGCCGGGGAAACCGGCCAGCACGTCGGTGCCGAGGCACAGGTCCGGCACGCGGCGGGCCGCCTCGAGCGCGCAGGCCCGGTAGTCAGCCATCGAATACCGGCGACGCATGAGGCGGAGCACCTGGTCCGACCCGGACTGCAACGGCAGGTGCAGGTGGGGCTGCAGATTGTGGTCCGGATCGGCCATGCGGTCGAGCAGCTCCGGCGGCACGGTGGTCGGCTCGATGCTGGAGATGCGCACGCGCAGCAGACCGGGCACCGCGGCAAGGGCGTCCACCAGATCGACGATGCCGCGTCCGCGGCTGGCGTAGGTGCCGATGTTGACGCCGGCCAGCACCAGCTCGCGGATGCCGCGCGCGGCGGCGGCCCGGGCCTCGGCCAGCGTGTCGTCCCAGTCGCGCGAGCGGGCCCGGCCGCGGGCGAAGGGGATCACGCAGAAACTGCACAGGAAGTCGCAGCCGTCCTGCACCTTGAGGTTGGCGCGCCGGTCGTAGGGCAGCTCGCCGCCCCGGCCGTGGCGGAAATCCGCGCCGCTGATGCGCTCGCGCAGGATCACGGGCCGGGGATTCTTGACGGGGCGGATGTGGTCGAGCACCGCGAGCTTGTCGTGATTGCCGACAATCAGGTCCACTCCCGGCAGCTCCGCGATGCGCGCGGCCGCCAGCTGGGCGTAACAGCCGATCACGGCGGTGAAAGCGCCCGGGTTGCGCGCGGTGAACTGCCGGATGGCCTTGCGACACTTGCCGTCGGCCTCGCGCGTCACCGTGCAGGTGTTGATGATGCCGACATCCGCCGCCTCGCCGAACCGGGCCAGATGGTATCCGGCCGCGGCCAAGCGGTCGCGGATCAGCTGCGACTCGGCCTCGTTGAGGCGGCAGCCCAGGGTGTGCACCACCGCCCGCGGGGCCGTGCCGCTGCCGCCCACTGTCGTCGGCGCGGCGGGCTGCGCTGCCGGGGGGGTCTTCATGGGCGCCGGCCGGGCCGGGCGCGCACGTAAAGCTGCTTGGACCCGGAAGTGGCGTCCGGCCGTTCCTCGCATTCAAACACGTCCTTCATCGACCGCACCAGGTCGCTGAGCTTGCGAAAGCCGTACAACCGCGCGTCAAAATCCGGCTGCAGCTTGGTGAGGTAGCTGCCGAAGGTGCCGAGGTTGGCCCAGCCGGAATCATCGCTGGCCATCTCCAGGGCCTCGAGCATGAACGCTTCCGGGGGCTTGCCGGCGGCCCCGGCCGGTTGGCCGGCGGGGCGCCGCTCCTGCGCCGCTGGCTTGCGGCCGCCGGTCCTGCCCGGCTGCGCCCGCTCCGACACGCCTGTTTCCGCCCGGAGAAATTCGGTGAAGATGAACTTGTGGCAGGCGCGGCGAAAGGCCTCGGGGGTCTTCTGCTCGCCGAAACCGTACACCGTCAGCCCCTCCTCGCGGATGCGCAGGGCGAGGCCGGTGAAATCGCTGTCGCTCGACACCAGGCAGAAGCCGTCGAACCGCCGCGTGTACAGCAGGTCCATGGCGTCGATGATGAGCATGCTGTCGGTGGCGTTCTTGCCGGTGGTGTAGGCGAACTGCTGCACCGGCTTGATGGCGTGCTTGTTGAGCACCTTTTTCCACTGCGCGCTGCTGGTGGAGGTGAAGTCGCCGTAAATCCGGCGCACGGTCGCCTCGCCAAAGCGGGCCACTTCCGCCAACAGCCCCTCAATCACCGAGGCCTTGGCATTGTCGGCGTCAATGAGCACCGCCAGCTTGGGGGTCGGCTCGTACATTCCCGGGGCGCTTTCCGCACGCGCATTCGCCATACCCGATCTAACCGCACAACCGCGGAATTTTTCCAAGAAAATACTTGATCCCGCAAACGGTCCGCGCATGTTTCCCTGTCCTTCCTGTTGCAGGGTGGAGCAGTCCGGTAGCTCGTCAGGCTCATAACCTGAAGGTCGGGGGTTCAAATCCCTCCCCTGCACCCAGCCCTGCTGGCCGTGGGAGCCCGCCGGGCGTGGCCGCCATTCCGGATTGCCCTTGGTGTCGCCGCGGCCCAAAGTCGCTCCATGGCCCATTTCGGCGCCCCATGGAGCCGGTCACTGCAGGTCATCACGCTGTTGGCGACCGTGTTCTGCCTGAGCCTGACCATCGGGCTCTTGTGGACGGGGCGGGCCGACCCGGGCCCGGCTGCCTGGGCGGCCTGGCTGCCATTCGCCATCCTGCTGGCCTGCGCCCTGTTCACCGTGCGCGGCTATACGATCGGCCCGGACGCGATTTGGATCGAACGGCTGTTCTGGGCCACCCGCCTGCCGTTGGCGGGGCTGGAGTCGGCCGAGGCCGATCCGGAGGCCATGCGCGGCAGCATCCGGGTGTTCGGCAACGGCGGGTGCTTCTCCTTTTCCGGCTGGTTCCGCAACAACCGGTTGGGGCTGTACCGGGCGTGGGTCACCGATCCGCGCCGCGCGGTGGTGCTGCACTATGGCCGGCGCGTCCGCCTGCTTTCGCCCGATCAACCGCAGGCGTTTGTCCGCATGTTGCAGCGCCGCCGCTGAAAACCGCCCCACCCCAAGAATATCCTTCACCTGCGGGTGACGTCGGCCTAAAGAAAGTTGGTATGACCACGCCGATTTATGTCCCGCTGCTGATTTTACTGGCCGGCGCAGCCATCCTGTTGGGCGTCGGCATCGGGCGCCTGCGCAAACGGCTGCGGCAGACAGCCGAACAGGTGGCGGCCCGGGAGGCCCGCCTGCGCGAACTGGAGAACGAGGTGGCGCGCCTGAAGGAGGAGACCGAGGCCGGGCAGCGCTTCTTTCCAGCCGTCAGCCAGCAGTTGCGCACCCCCCTCAATGCGATCGTGGGGTTTTCGGAACTGTTGCACGCGACCCCCCAATCCCCGGAGCAACTCGCCTATATTGAGGCCATCCAGAGCGCCAGCTCGGAGGTGCTTGAGCTGATCAGCAATGTCATCAGCTTCGCGAAAATCACGACCAACCAGTTGGTCATTCAACCGGTGCACTTTGACTTTCCGCAGATGGTGCGGGAAGTGGTGGAAGACTGCCAACAGCAGGCCCGGCGCAAGAATGTGCCGATCCGGCTGGAAATGGACTTCGACAACATCATCACGCTGAACACGGACCGCGGCCACCTGCGCACCATCCTGCAGAACCTGCTCAACAACGCGGTCCGCTTCACCGATGCGGGCCAGATCGTGCTGCGGATCAACAAGGAGATGATGGCCAAGGACATGGGCAACCGGGTGTTCTATTCCCTGCTCATCGAGGTGGAGGACACCGGGATCGGCATACCAGCCGGGGAAGCCGACCGGATTTTCAAGCCCTTCTACCAGGTTGTGCGCCCGGGAGAAGGCATCCGCGGCGGTATTGGGCTGGGCTTGGCCATCGTCTCCCGCCTCGTGGAGCTGCTTGAAGGGCAGCTCGAATACCTTCCCCTTGAGAAGGGCAGCCTGTTCCGGGTGAAGCTGACCGTGCCGGGCGTTTCCGGCAAGTTGCCGGACCGGGATGCCAAGAAACCGTTGCGTCTGGATGCGGGCAAGCCCGCGGTGTCACCGGCCTTCTACGCCCTGCGTGTGCTGGTGGCCGAGGACAGCGCCAGCAACGCCAAGCTCCTCGAGGTCATGCTGTCCAAGATGGGCCACAAGCCCATCATCGCCCAAAACGGCCAGGAAGTCATCCGCATCCTCAAGAGCCGGGAGGACATCGACGTGATCCTGATGGACATCCAGATGCCGCTGGTCAGCGGGGACCACGCCACCACCATGATCCGCAACGGCGCGGCGGGGGCCCATTACAAGGACATCCCGATCGTGGCGGTGACCGCTTACGCCATGACCGAGGACCAGCAGCGGCTGCTGCGCGGCGGCATCAACTACCATCTGCCCAAGCCCATCAATCCGGACAAGCTGCGGGCCACGCTCACCCGGATTGTGCGCGACTATCCGACCGGCGGGCGGTAGGAAGCCGGCGGCTGGGGCTTGGTTCATTGGTCCGGTGCAGCGGTCCATGCAATCCGGTCGCACAGGGAGCGGGTCCCGGGCGCGTGTCGGCGTGCCGGCCGGCATGGCGCCCCTGACATTTGCCGCCGCCTGCATGGGCGCCCTTCTGTCCGGTTGCGTGATGCCGCCCGATCTCATGGATGCCCCGGCCCACGGCCCGGTGGCGACCGTGCCGCGCGATGCCGGGCTCAGCGGCGCGCAGCCGGTCGCGTCCGACCTGCTGGACCGCGCCCGCAGCCGGTCCGGGGAGCACGCCGTGGGCCTGCTCGAAACCGGCGACGACGCCCTGCTTGCCCGGATTCACCTCATTCGCGCGGCCCGCCACAGCATCGATATCCAGACCTTTATCTGGATTCATGACGATTCGGGCAGCTGGGTCTTTCGCGAGCTGCTTGCCGCGGCCCGGCGGGGCGTCACCGTGCGGGTGCTGGTCGACGCATTCGTGCGGCCCGGACTCACAGCGGAAGAATACGCCGGGCTGGCGGTCGCCCATCAGAACCTGGAAATCCGGTTGTTCCGGCCGTTGTCCGAAAACGCCGTCACCGGGCTGTGGCGGGTGGTGCCCGACACCTTCACCCGCTTTACCTCGCTCAATCGCCGCATGCACGGAAAGATTCTGCTGGTGGACGGCGTGGCCGCCATTCTCGGCGGCCGCAATTACCAGGACAGCTACTTCGACCGCGACCCGGTGTTCGGCTTCCGCGACCGCGATGTGCTCGTGCTGGGGCCGGAATGCGCCGCCATTCAAGCCGCTTTCAACGCGTTCTGGACCGACCGCGAAGCCTATCCGGCCCTCTCCATGCGCGACCTCCGGCAGGCCATCGAGACCGGGTCGGCGATTCTCCCTGCCCCGCGGCCCGTGCCGGACTCGTTTGTGGAAATTGACCGCCTCGCCAACGAGGCCGCCATCACCGCTTTCCGGCCGGAACTGGAACCGCAGACGGTGGCCGCAATGCGATTCCTGGCCAACCCTCCGGAGGACATTCGCCGCAGGGCTGGCCCTGGCGCCGATGGGGCGTTCGAGCCCCTCAAGGAAGCCCTGCTTGCCGCCCGCGAGGAGGTGCTGATCCAGACCCCCTACTCCGTCCTGGGCCGGACCATGACCCGGCTGGTCCGGCAAATCCGCAAAGACGCCCCCGGGGTCCGCATTCGCATTTCGACCAACAGCCTGGGCTCGGCCGACCACATCTCCGTCGTCGGCGTGGCCATGAAGCAGCGCCGCGCCAAGATCAAGGACCTGCAGTTGGAGGTCCACCTCGCGCGCCCGGTCCCGGGAGATATCGCGGCGATGGTGCCCCGCTACCCGCAGTTGCTTGCCGAGGCGGACCCGTCCGGCGAGGGGCCGCGCTTCTGCCTGCACTCCAAGTCCATCGTCATTGACCGCGCCGTCTGTTTCGTCGGCTCCCACAATTTCGACCCGCGCTCCTTCCAGCTCAACAGCGAGAACGGCATCCTGATCGCCGACGCGGCGTTCGCCCGCCGGCTCGCCGGCCTGATCGAGCGGGACCTGCACCCGCGCAACAGCTGGGTGCTGGCCGCACGCCGGCTGCCGCCGGTCATCGCCCAGCTCAACGACCTCGCCACCGCCGTGACCTCGCGGTTGCCGCTGTTCGACCTGTGGCCCCTCGAGCCGGTCTCCTGTTACGAGCCGCTGGACGAAGAGGTGCTGCGCTCGCCCTTCGACGCGGATTTCCACGAGCATTACCGTGACGTGGGCCCCCTGCCCGGCATCCGGCCCGGAACCGTGGCCCTGCGCGCCCACCTGATGCGCGCCTTCGGCAGCTTCACCGCGCCGCTGATGTAGGGAAGCGGGACGCCGCTCAGCCGGGGAAAGCGATTCCCTGGCTGGCGCAGTAGCCGGTCAGCATGGCGTAGTGCGGGGAGGCGCCGTACCGCGCACGGGTGTCGGCGTACAGGCGCCGTGCGGTGTCGAGGTCGCCGGTCTGGATATACGCCCACATGCGGGCCGCGGTGAGGGCGTCGTGGTTGGCGGGCTGGATGACGCGATAATTCCACGCGTAGGCGTCCTCGATGAGCGCCGGCGGCGTCCGCGCAAACGCGCGCTGCGGGTCATAGGCCGAACAATAGGGTCCCAGATCGCCGGTCACCCGCAGCACCAGCATGCCGGAATGCGGCACCTCTTCCTCGATTTCCAGCAAGTCCCGCTGCTCAAAGGTGATCACGTGCGACCACCACTCGTAGAAATGGAAATAATCCTGGTGGGCGATGCGGCTCAGGCCGGGCCGGGTGGCGGGGAAGAAGCCGCGCACGACCGGATTGGTCACGGCGTCGTATTTCAGGCAGTCCAGCAGCAGCAGTTCGATGACGCCGCCGGGCCACTGGTAGGTGGTGAGGTCCTCCCAGTGAATCCGCGCATAGGGGAGCACATGCGCGGTGTTGGCCCGGCAGATTTCCACGAACCACTCGCCCTCGCGCAGGCGCCCCGCCAGCGGCGAGCCCGCCACCGCCTCCTCCATCGAATGGTGCCACCAAAACACGTCATAGGCGTCGACCACCGCCTGCTCCGGACGCAGCCGGCCCGCCAAGGCCGCCGCCCGCAGCCCCTCCGCGAAGGGGATGGTCAACGAGCCGAAGAAGCAGCCCAGCTCGACCAGGGCGCCCGCCCCGGTGTGCCGCCGCGCGCCGTAGTCGCGGCACCACGCCTGCTCCTGCAGCGTGGTCATGCCCAGGTAGCCGCCGTCGGCGCGCCGCATCGGAAACACGATCCCACTGAGGTCCATGCGCCCCAGCGTCGCCCCGCGCCCGGCCATGGCAAGGCCGTATTTTTCCCGCACCCGGCGGCCCCGTGCGCCGGCGCACCGGCGCCGGGCCAAGGGGCCCGTCCCTGCCATCCCGCTACAATCCCGAATAGGTGCGGATTTCCAGGATGGCCTTCTGGATTTCCTCCAGGCAGTCCAGCACCGCCCGACCGATGCGGTCGTGGCGGCAGATCGACTCGATCCGGTCGCGGTACATCTGCTGTTCCTCCGGGGACAGCAGCAGGTGATCCAGCTGGCAGGCGTGTATCAGCGAGATCAACACATGGTCCTGGTCGGTCATCGGCAGCTCGGGCTGGCGGATGCGGTTGCGCAGCCGCTGCTTGACCGCGTTTTCCGCCTCGCGGTCGGCCAGCGGGTAGCGGCTGTAGTGGAATATCCACAAGAACTCCTTGTCCTCCTCGCGCAGCACCCCCTTCTCCACCAGGTGCCGGATGACGCGCTTGCGCAGGCTGTGGGCCTCGCCCGCGAGGTGCGCGAGGGCGCCGCGCAGGCTCTCGGCCCCGCCCTGCTCGAGCTCGAGCAGGGCCAGGTCCTCCGGCACGGACTGCACCGGGGTCGGGTCGAGAATTTTGATCGTGTCGCGGGTCACCTGGATGCGGCCGACCCGCGTCAGGTCCGCCAGCAGGGCGCCCGCCAAGGCATAGTCGAGGGCGCGGTCCGGCACGGGAAGCAGCTTGCCGGTTTCATCGTCAAGGGCCAGCATCATAAGCTGTTCAGCCAAGGTTAACGGTACCATGAAATCATTTTGGCCCATCCGGCGGCCCTTGGCAACGGTTTTCCGCAGGGCCCGCGCGGGGCCGCGTCACCCTTTTCCGTTTTGACATCCCTGCAAATATCCCAAAATTGCGCCATCTAACCATCACGGCAGACGCGGGAGCGCACACATGTTTGGCAAGGCTTTGGGAATCTTCTCCAACGACATCGGCATCGACCTGGGGACCGCCAACACCCTCGTGTATGTCCGCGACAAGGGCATCGTGCTGCGGGAGCCGTCGGTGGTGGCCATCAACAACGAGACCCGCGAAGTGGTGGCCGTGGGCGAGGAGGCCAAGCGCATGCTCGGCCGCACGCCGATGAACATCACCGCCCTGCGGCCGATGAAGGACGGGGTGATCGCCGATTTCGAGATCACCGAGGCCATGCTGCGCTACTTTATCCAGAAGGTGAACAGCTCGATGCGCTTCGTGCCGCCCCGCGTGGTGGTGGCGGTGCCATCGGGCATCACCGAAGTGGAGCGGCGCGCGGTCAAGGAAAGCGCCATCCACGCCGGGGCGCGCGAGGTGCGCCTGCTGCAGGAGCCGGTGGCCGCCGCCATCGGCGTCGGCCTGCCGATCGACGAGCCGACCGCCAACATGATCGTCGACATCGGCGGCGGCACCACCGAGGTGGCGATCATTTCCCTCTCGGGGGTGGTGTATTCGAAGTCGATCCGGGTGGGCGGCGACGAGCTGGACGCGGCCATCGTCAACTACATGAAGCGCGCCTACAACCTGATGATCGGGGAGCGCACGGCGGAGGAGATCAAGATGCGGATCGGGTCGGCCGCCCCGCTGGACGAGGAGCTGACCATGGAGGTGAAAGGCCGCGACTCGGTCGCCGGGCTGCCGAAAACCCTGCACATTTCCTCCCAGGAAATCCGCGAGGCGCTGTCGGACACCATCAACGCGATCACGGAGCTGGTGCGCAACGCCCTTGAGCGCTGCCCGCCCGAACTCTCGGCGGACTTGGTGGACCGCGGCTTTGTGCTTGCCGGCGGCGGGGCCCTGATCCGCGAGTTGGACCGCCTGCTGAGCGACGCCACCGGCCTGCCCGTGTTTGTCGCCGACGACCCGCTCAGCGCGGTGGCCAACGGTACCGGGGTGGTGCTGCAGAACCTGCACTGGCTGATGAAGACCCGCGCCTAAGGGCATGCCCCGCCAACTCAGTTTCCAGGCCAAGGCCCTGCTGCTGGTCGTGCTGCTGCTGCTGCTTTGGTGGTTTGCGCCCGCCGCCGTCAAACGCTGGACCGGCTCCCTGTTTTATGAATTCCAGGCGCCCGCTTGGACCGCCCTGAGCTACTTGCGCGATGTGCGCACCTATTGGACCCTGCGCGGCCACAGCAAAAGCGAATTGATCGAGGCCGGCATCGACTTGGCCCGCCTCAACGCCGCTTACGCCCTGCGCAACCAGCAGGCCGACGCGCTGGAAGAGGAACTGCGCCGGCTGGAGGCGTTCTTCAACCTCCCCTCGCACCCGCAATACCGCTATGAGGTGGCCCGGGTCATCCGCCGCGACCTGAGCGCCTGGTGGCAGACCTTGGTCATCCGCAAGGGCCGCAACCATGGCATCGAGCCCGGGCAGGCGGTCGTGTTTGCCGGGGGCGTGGTCGGCCGCATCGCCAGTGCCAACGCCTACACGGCGACGGTCGAATTGATCAGCAGCCCGCGGTTCCGCACCGCCGCCCACTTCGAGGGCCATGCCGCACCGGTCGAGTACCGCGGCCGCCACAACCCCTCCTTGCAGGTGGCCAGCGGCTGGGTCAGCACCGTGCCGGTGGAAATCTTCGTGAGCCTGCGCGAACCGCGCCGGCTCGTCTCATCGGCCCTCGGCGGCACCTTCCCCGACGGGCTCACCCTCGGCTGGGTGTACCGCCTCGAACCGGCGCCCGACGGGCTGTTCCAGAGCGGTCCCGTCCGGCTCGATCCCCGGCTGCAGGGCCTGCGCGAGGTGGCGGTGCTCGTCCCGCTGAACCCCCGCGAGGAGGACCGCCCGTGACCCACAATGGCCGCTTGTTCGTGCTGTTCACCTGCAACCTGGTCCTGTACCTCGCCGTGGGTGAATTCAACGACGCCATCGGCCCGTGGACGGTCCACCTGCACCTCGACGTGCTCTATGTGGTCTTTTTCGGGCTGTTCGTGCGCCACGCTTACGGCCTGTTGTACGCCGCCTTGATGGGCCTGTTCGTCGATGCCGCCCACGCCGCGCCAACCGGAGTCTTTTTTGCCGGTTACCTGCTGTTGTGGCTGTTGTTCGCCGCCTGCCAGCGCCGGGTCCGGCGCCAGAATCCGGCGCATGTCCGGGTCGTCGCCGCCGCCGGCCAGCTCTTGTGGCTGCTGGCGCTTGGCCTGATCATGGCGGTGGCGCTGCCGTCCGTGCCGGGGCTGTGGACGCGCTGGCTGGCCGACCTGGCCCTCAGCTGCCTCGCCGTCGGCCTGCTGGCCTGGCCGTGGTGCCACTTCCAGAACAGGCTGCTGTATACCTTGGGCTGGGACCTCGAGGCGGAACTGGCCCCCCGCTGATATGCCGCGCGCCAGCCAGACCCGCCGCAATCCGCCGGATTCGCCCAATCCGAGCGTCCAGGCGCGCCTGGGCGTGATCCTGCTCATCATTGCCATGTGCATGGGTTCGCTGGTGACCGGACTGGCTTACCGCCAGCTTATCCAAAAGGAGGTCTTCGAGGCCGCCGCCGAGCGCCAGAATTACCGCCGCATCCTGATGCCCGGCCCGCGGGGGCTCATTTACGACCGGCACAACCGCGTGCTGGTGGGCAACCGCCCCCTGTTTTCCGCCGTTGTCTACCTGAATGAACTGCGGCCGGAATTTCGCGATGAATATTACCGCCAGGTGCGACGTCAACGGGACCTCGGGCTCAATCCGGACCGCTATGCCGTCAGCACCGAGGCCCGCCGCATCGTCGTCCAGCGCTACTTGGACCAGATCAACGCCCTGCTCGGGCTGGCCAACCAGGTCGATTCGGCCGATATCGAGCGCCACTTTGCGCAGTCGCTGCTGCTGCCGTTTCCGCTGGTCAAAGACATACCGCTGGAGGCCTATGCCCGCTTGATCGAGCAAATCCCGGTCGACTCGCCGATCCAGGTGGTCGCCGGCATCGCGCGCTGGTATCCTTACGGAGCCGCGGCCGCCCATACCCTTGGGTTCGTGTCCGACAGCACGGATTTCCCCGGCGACACCGTGCCGGGGGAGAGTCTGCTGACCTTCCGGCATGTCACCCAGGTCGGCCGCAGCGGTTTGGAGCAACAATTCAACGACACCCTGCAAGGGCTGGCCGGAGGGGAAATCTGGAGCGTCGACCCGAGCGGCTTCCAATACCAGCGCGTCGTGCACGAGCTGCCCCGCAAGGGCGAGGACCTGCGCGTGTCCCTCGACATCGATGTGCAGCTGGCCGCCGAGGCCGCCATGGGCGGCAAAACCGGCGCCGTGGTGGCCATCGAAATTGCCACCGGCGAGGTGCTGGCGCTGGTCAGCCAGCCGGCCTATGACCTGAATGATTTGTCGCCGTTCCTCAGCTTCGCCATCGACCGTGACATCCGCGAGCGGGGGGCGTGGCTCAACCGCGCCACCCAGGGGCTGTATCCGGCCGGCTCGACCTTCAAGCTGGTCACCGCCCTGGCCGCGCTGCGGGCCGGCGTGGTCCACCAAGGCACCGTGATCAACTGCCCCGGCTACCATCTGGTCGGCAACCGCGTCTTCAACTGCCACCGGCGCAGCGGGCACGGCCCCGAAGATTTGGTCGGGGCCATCCGCGACAGCTGCAACGTGTTCTTCTATTCCTGCGGCCTGAGCGCCGGGGTGTGGGCCATCGCCGATGAGGCCCGGCGCTTTCACCTGGACGCTCCAACCGGCATCGAACTGCCCGCCGAAACCAGGCGCATGCTGGTCCCCGATCCGGAGTGGAAGGCCAGCCGTTTCTACGGGGAAAGCTGGTTCGCCGGCGACACCGCCAACCTTGCCATCGGCCAGGGGTTCCTGCTGCTCACCCCGATGCAGATGGCCGTGTTCGCCGCCTCACTCGCCCGGGAGACGACCTTTGTGCAGCCCACCCTGCTGCACCGTCGCCAACCTGCCACTACCGGAGAGCCGATCGGCCTGCCGCCCGGCCAACTCGCCCTCCTCAAGGAAGGCATGCGCCAGGCCGGCGAGCGCGGCACCGCCCGCCTGGCCGGCAGCCCCAAAATGCCCGTGGCCGGCAAGACGGGCACCGCCCAGGTGCGCAAGGACGGACGCCCCACCACCCTCGCCTGGTTCATTGGATACGCGCCGGCCGACGACCCGCGCATCGCCGTCGCCGTCCTCGTCGAGGGCGTCCCCCACCAGGAAACCGAGTACGCCGGCGGCCTCACCGCCGCCCCGATCGCCAAGGCGGTGTTTCAGCGCTACCTCGGGCTGTAAGCCCGGCCCAGCTTTTCACCATCCCCGGACGCGGGAGCGCCCCCCGCGCCGGCTCACAGCTTGTCGTAGCCGCCCTCGCTGATCTTCTTGATCACCGGGTAGCTGAGCTTGAACTCCTTGGCGACGGCGCCCTTGCTCGCCCCCTTGGCCAGCGCCCCCTTCACCTTGTCGCGCAGCTCGGGCGTGACAACGGTGCGCTTGCGCTTGGCCGCGGCCTTGCCGCCGCGCTTGGCCCCATTGCCCCCCTGCGCCGCGCGCCCTGCCCCCCGCCCCGTCCGGGTCAGATTCACGGTGCGGATGCCAAAGTGGCTCATCAGCGCCTTCACAAAGTCCTTGGCGCGCTTGTAGCCCGATTCCTTCAGCACTTGGTCGTACCACTTCGCCGCCTCCTTCTCGGCCTTCAATTGCGCCTCCAACTTCTCGCGCTTGCGCGCCAGCCGGGCGGCCTCCTTCTCCAATCGCTTCAGCTCTTCCAGTTTCGCTGTTTTCATTGTTTTTGGGCGTATGATTTTGAGTGTGAGCAGAGAATTAAATGCCCGAAAATAGAAAATTTAAAGCCAATTTTTCCTTTAAACGCGCGGCGGTTCGCGTTTACAATCGTTCAGGATTTTTCGCCTGAATTGTAGCGTTCGATCCACGCGACATGCCATGCGGCGAAGTCTCCCTGCCGGATGTGTTCCCGGGCATGGCGCATCAGGTCCAGATAGAAACGGACATTGTGCAGCGTGAGCAGAATCGCTCCCAGCATCTCGCCGGACGTCACCAAATGGCGGATGTACGCGCGCGAAAACCGACCCGTTTCCGTGTCCGCAAATGCTTCCATAAGCGGACGCTCATCCTCACGAAAACGATTGTTTTTCAGGTTTAATTTCCCCTCGTTGGTGAACGCGATTCCGTGGCGCGCCTCGCGCGTCGGCATGACGCAGTCGAACAGGTCGGCGCCGCAGGCGATCATTTTCAACAGCTGCGGGGGCGTGCCGACGCCCATCACATAGCGCGGCTGGTCCGCCGGCAACAGGCCGGCGGTCAGCTCCACCTGGGGCAGGATTTCCGCCTCGGGCTCGCCGACGCTCACCCCGCCGATGGCGTAGCCGGAAAACCCCACCGCCAGCAGCTCCTCCACGCATCGGCGCCGCAGCTCGGCGTAGCGTGACCCCTGCACGATCCCGAACACGTGGGTGCCGGACGCCAGCATCCCGTTGCGCTCGGCATGCGCGCGCGCCTGCCGCGCCCACCGCAACGTCCGCAGCACCGCCAGCTCGCACGCCTGCGCCCCGGCATCCGCCGCCGGGCATTCGTCCAGCACCATCGCGATGTCCGAGCCCAGCTGTGCCTGGATGTCCAGCACCCCCTCCGGCGTCAGCCGCACCTCCTGCCCGTCCAGGTGCGACTGGAATCGAATGCCCCCTTCCTCAACCTTGCGCAACTTCGCCAAACTGAACACCTGGAACCCGCCGCTGTCGGTCAGGATCGGACCCTCCCATCCCATGAACCGGTGCAGCCCGCCCAGCCGCGCAATCAGCGCCGGCCCCGGCCGCAGGTTCAAATGATACGTGTTCCCCAGTATGATCTGCGCCCCGGCCGCCCGCAGTTGCTCCGGCAACAGCCCCTTCACCGTGCCCTGCGTCCCCACCGGCATGAACATCGGCGTGCACACTGCCCCGTGCCGCGTCCACAGCCGCCCCAGCCGCGCCCGCGTCGCCCGGTCTACCCCCGTCACCTCGAATCGTCCCTCCATCCCGTCCCTTCTCAGCCGCCCCGCCCCCACAGCGCAAGCCTCCCCCATGCGCTTGACAATCCATCAACTTATCAGGATGAGATGATTGATATGGATGGCGAGGTGGAGAGGCGGCTGCGGGCGCTGTTGGCGGAGCGGATCGTGGTGCTGGACGGGGCGATGGGGACGCAGGTGCAGGCGCTGGGGCTGGACGAGGCGGCATTCCGCGGGGAGCGGTTTGCGGGGCACGGGCGGGATTTGCGCGGCGACAACGACGTGCTGGTGCTGACGCGGCCGGAGGCGATTGCGGGAATACACCGGGCGTTTCTGGAGGCGGGGGCGGACATTCTGGAAACGAACACCTTCAATGCGAACCGGATTTCGCAGGCGGATTACGGCTTGGAGGGGGCGGTGTACGAACTGAACCGGGCGGCGGCGGAGGTGGCGCGCGGTGCGGTGGCGGGGTACTGGGCGGAGCGCGGGGAGCGGCCGGTATTTGTGGCGGGGGCGATGGGACCGACCAACCGGACCGCCTCGCTGTCGCCGGATGTGAACCGTCCGGGGTACCGGGCGGTGACCTTCGTGCAGCTGCGGGACGCGTACCGCGAGCAGGCGGAGGGTCTGGCGGACGGGGGGGTGGACCTGTTTCTGATCGAGACGATTTTCGACACGCTCAACGCCAAGGCGGCGATCTTCGCGCTGGAGGAGCTGTTCGAGGCGCGGGGGCGGCGCTGGCCGGTGATGCTGTCGGTGACCGTGACGGACGCCTCGGGGCGGACGCTGTCGGGTCAGACGATCGAGGCGTTCTGGACCAGTGTGGCGCACGCGCGGCCGCTGGCGGTCGGGCTCAACTGCGCGCTGGGGGCGCGGGAGATGGCGCCGCACGTGGAGGAGCTGGCGCGGATCGCGGACACGCACATCAGTTGTTATCCGAACGCGGGGCTGCCGAACGCGTTTGGGGAGTACGACGACACGCCGGAACACATGGCGTCGGTGCTGGCGGAATTCGCGCGGGCGGGCTGGCTCAACATCGTGGGGGGCTGCTGCGGCTCGACGCCGGCGCACATAGCGGAGATTGTGCGGCAGGTGCGCCCGCTGGCGCCGCGGCGGGTGCCCACGGTGCCGGTGGCCACCCGGTTCAGCGGGCTGGAGGCGGTGCGCATCGAGGGCCGGCCGGCCTCGTTCTTTGTGATCGGCGAGCGCACCAATGTGACGGGCTCGCCGCGGTTCCGCAAGCTGGTCCAGGCGGGCGACCTCGAAGGCGCGCTGGAGGTGGCGCGCCAACAGGTGGCCAACGGCGCCAACATGCTGGACGTCAATTTTGACGAGGGCCTGCTGGACGCGGAGGGTTGCATGCGGGAGTTCCTCAATCTGCTGGCGGCCGAGCCGGACATCGCGCGCGTGCCGGTGATGGTGGACTCGTCGAAATGGTCGGTGCTGGAGGCGGGGCTGCAATGCCTGCAGGGCAAGGGGGCGGTCAACTCGATCAGCCTCAAGGAGGGCGAGGAGGCGTTCCTGCGCCAGGCCCGGCTGGTGCAGCGCTACGGGGCCGCGGTGGTGGTGATGGCGTTCGATGAGCAGGGCCAGGCCGTCACCATCGAGGACAAGGTGCGCATTTGCAAGCGGGCCTACGACCTGCTGACGCTGCGGCTGAACTTCAACCCGGCCGACATCATCTTCGACCCGAACATCCTGACGGTGGCCACCGGCATCGAGGAGCACAACGCCTACGCGCTGAACTTCCTCGAGGCGACGCGCCGCATCAAGGCCCTGTGCCCGCACGCGCGGGTCAGCGGCGGGGTGTCCAACCTGTCGTTCGCCTTCCGCGGCAACAACACCGTGCGCGAGGCCATGCACAGCGTGTTCCTGTACCACGCGATCCGGGCCGGCCTGGACATGGCGATCGTCAACGCCGGCATGCTGGCGGTGTATGAGGATATTGATACAACCTTGCGGGACCGCATCGAGGACGTGCTGTTCGACCGCCACCCGGGGGCCACCGACGCGCTGATCGCGCTGGCGGAGTCCTACAAGGGCCAGCCGCAGGAGGAGGCGGCCATGGCCGCGCAGGCATGGCGTGGCGGCACGGTGCAGGAGCGGCTGGCCTACGCGGTGCGCCACGGCGTGACCGACTTCATCGAGCAGGACACCGAGGAGGCGCGGCTGGCGTACCCGCGCCCGCTGGATGTGATCGAGGGGCCGCTTATGGACGCGATGCGCGTGGTCGGCGACCTGTTCGGCGAGGGCAAGATGTTCCTGCCCCAGGTGGTCAAGAGCGCGCGGGTCATGAAGCGCGCGGTGGCCTGGCTGACCCCCTTCATGGAACAGGAAAAGGCCGAGCGCAACGCCCGCCTGGCGGCGGAGGCCGCCGCCCGCGGCGAGGCCTTCAATCCGGCGAAGGAGTCGGCCGGCGACATCGTGCTGGCCACGGTCAAGGGCGACGTGCACGACATAGGCAAGAACATCGTGGGCGTCGTGCTGGCGTGCAACAACTACACCGTGCACGACCTCGGGGTGATGGTGCCCTGCGAGCGCATCATCGCGAAAATCCGCGAGGTCGGGGCGGACATCGTCGGCCTGAGCGGGCTGATCACGCCCTCGCTGGACGAGATGGTGCACTGCGCGCGGGCACTGGCGCGGGAGGGGATCGACATCCCGCTGCTGATCGGCGGGGCGACCACCTCGAAGGTGCACACGGCCGTCAAGATCGAGCCGGAATACCGCGGCGCGGTGGTGCAGGTGCCCGACGCCTCGCGCGTCACCGGCGTCTGCGCGCGCCTGCTCAACCCGGAGACGCGCGCGGCCGCGATCGCGGAGGCGCGCGCCGAGAACGCGCGCCACCGGGCCCGCCACGAGCAGGGCCGGCGGGCCGCCGCCCCGCTGCTCAGCCTCGCGGAAGCGACCGCCCGCGCGCCCCAATTTGACTGGGACACGGCCGACATACCCGTGCCGGAGCGGACCGGCCTGCAGGTCATCGACCACCTGCCGGTCGAGACGCTGGTCCCCTTCATCGACTGGTCCCCGTTTTTTTGGGCATGGGAACTCAGGGGCGTGTTTCCGAAAATCCTCTCCCATCCCAAGTACGGCGCGGAGGCGCAGCGCCTCTACGACGACGCGCGGCGCCTGCTGGACACCCTGATCCGCGACCGGGCCCTGCGCCCGCGGGCCGCCTACGGGCTGTGGCCGGCCAACTCCCGCGGCCAAATGGTCGAAGTGTACAGCGATCCGGCCCGCTCCGCGGTGGCGGCGCGCTTCCACTTCCTGCGCCAGCAGAAGCAGAAGCTGGCCGGCGAGGACGCCCGCTATCTGTGCCTGAGCGACTTCATCGCGCCGGCCGCAAGCGGCCGCCTCGACTACCTGGGCGCCTTCGCCGTGACTTCGGGCGCGGAGGTGGAGGCCTTGGCGCGCGCCCACGAGCAGCGCCACGACGACTACGGCGCGATCCTGGTGAAGGCGCTGGGGGACCGCCTGGCGGAGGCGTTCGCCGAGTGGCTGCACCTCGCGGTGCGCCGCCAGTGGGGTTACGGGCGCGACGAGCGGCTCAGCCTCGAGGACCTGATCGCGGAGAAATACCGGGGCATCCGGCCGGCCGCCGGCTATCCCGCCACCCCCGACCACACCGAAAAGCGCATCCTGTTCGATCTGCTCGGGGCCGAGGCCAACACCGGCATCACCCTCACCGAAAACTTCGCCATGCACCCGGCCGGCTCGGTCTGCGGCCTGTATTTCGCCCATCCGGAGGCCACCTATTTCCATGTCGGCCCGATCGGGCGGGACCAGCTCGAGGCCTACGCCGCGCTCAAGGGCGTCCCCGTCGCCGAGATGGAGCGCTGGCTCGCCCCCAACCTCTGACAATCCTGCTCTTGCTCCTGATCTTGCTCTTGCTCCTCCCCTCTCCGATGCGAAACCGTGGAAGATCAGGATCAGGATTAAGGCTCTTCGCTGCTTGCAGTGGGTAAACACTGAGTTCTGCAGGAAAACAGGCGCGGAGCGCCGGGCGATGGGTAGCCGTGGCTGAACCGGACGAGCACAAGCGAGTCGAGAGAGGCCACGGAACAGGCGCCAACTGGGTTGGAGCCGCGTCAGCGGCGACCCGATCCGGCCCTGTTGCGGCCGCCGCTGCCGCGGCTTGCCATTTTGATCCCGCGCACCGTGGGCTCCCCCCGCTTCGCCCTCGCGTTGCTCGGGCTTCGCGGGGATCGCCCACGGCTACGGTCGCGGCGGCGCTGCGCGCCTGTGTGCCCCGCCTCCAAGGCCGTACCCGCTCGAAATGGCGACGAACCCGGATCAGGAGCAAGAGCAGGGGTTTTTGAATTGCCACCCCGCGGGCGCGCGGCCAGAATGGAGTCGGAAGTTTTTCCGAGGAGGTTGGGGCCGTGCAGGCGGTATCGATCAAACGGGCATTGTTTGCGGCCGCGATGATGGCGGCCGCGATGATGGCGGCCGCGTCCATCGCGGGGGCGCAGGTCATGTTCCGCGCCGGCACGCAACTGACGCCCACCGCGGACGCGACGCAGCTCGTCGGCTGCATCGTGGCGATACCCGGCGGCGCGGCGGAAGTGCTGTCGGTGCCCGACGGGACGCGGCTGAACATGCACTTCTACCGGTTCGACACGCGGATGAACCGCGTAGTGGCACGCGGCTACAGCCTCGGCGGCCTGAGCTTCTACGGCCCCACCCTCTGCTGGAACGGCCAGGGATTCGGCGTGGTGGCCTCGACCATCACCCGCTCCGTCTTCGTGGTGCTGGACCTTGAGGGCAACGCCGTGCTCGGCCCGATGGAGCTGCCCGGCCTGCCGTACGGCGGCCGCACCGCCGCGTTCAAGATCGTGTGGACCGGCGCCCACTACGCGGTCTTCGGCATGTGGCTGGAAAAATCCCACCCGCTGCAGGACATCGCCTACGGCCACTTCTACACGCACCTGCACTACTGGCTGCTGAACCCGGACGGCACCGCCGCCGTCCACCGCGAGCTGGCCATGCTCGCGCCCATGAGCTATCCCGGCTCCGAGGGCACCGAGAAGGCCTATTACGACGTGGTCTGGACCGGGCGGAGCCTGTTTCTGGTTTACTATGCGGAGAGCCAGTCCGGCCCGCCGCTCGGCGGCTACTACAAGATTTTCGACGTGCAGGGCAACCTGGTCGCCGGCGAGCGGCCGGTGTTCGCCAGCCAGGTGACCCAAGGCGCGCGGCTGGCATGGAACGGCCGCACCGTCGCGGCCACCGGACTCAAGGCGATCAGCATCCCCAATCCCGGCGCCGGCAACTACATGTACCTCCGCTGCTTCGATCCGGACGGCACGCCGCGCGGCCCGGAAACCCAGTACGGCCAGCTGCTCGGATTCGGGCCGACCGTGTTCGCCGTGGCCGACCGCTTCGTCACCATCTACCCGGTCATCTTCGATTGGAACACCCTGCAGTACACGCTCATGCTGAACGAGTTCGACGAGTTCGCGCGGCCGCTGCGCCCCGAATACCCGGCCGCCGCCCCGGATGGGACCGTCCTGCTGGGACGCCAAGGGCTGGGGTTTGACCTGCAGGTGACCTCCGGGCCGGACCTGCTCTACGGCATGGCCATGACCTCCGATGCCTTTTACATCCAGAGCCACCCCTTCTCCTTCGTCCTGCGGTACCGGCCGCCGGACTGGCCGCGCCTGACCTGGGCGCGCCCGGGCAACGACTGGCTGCTGCAATGGCCCGATGATGCGCTCGGCTACCGGCTGCTGGAGGCCCCCGGCCCCGGGGGCGGCTGGCTGCCCGTGGCCGCCCAGCCGGCGGAGGTCGACGGCCACTACCGGCTGGCGGTCCCCCTCGGCGACACGCGCTTCTACCGCCTCGCCCCGCCCTAACCCCTCCTCCCTCCTCCTTGCTCCTTGCTCCTTGCTCTTGCTCCCGGCACGCCGCAGTGCGCAGGATGGGGGCAAGGTGGGAGAGTAACGAAAAGGAGCAGGAGCAAGAGCAAGGAGCAGGAGCAGGGGCAAGAGCAAGAGCAAGGAGCAAGAGTGGGAGCGGGAAAAATGGATTCAGGCGGCACGACTCCATCCGGTCAACGGGCGCCCAAGAGCGCGCTGCGGCGGCTGCTGGAAATCCTGCTGAGCGACCGCTGGCTGGCGGCGCGCGGGGCGTTCCACCAGGTGATGCAGGCGCTCACCTACATTCCGTTCACGGCCGGGGTGGGCTGGTTTGTGGACACGGTGGTGATGCAGCGGCGCGGCTGGGAATGGGTGGCGGGCTACGCGCTGGCCAACCTGCTGTGGTGGCCGGTGCACATGCACTTCACGGTGCGCGCCTTCGCCAACACCCAGATGATGGTGCGCATGACGGTCGCCCGGCTGCGCCGCATGACCGTCGACAAGCTGCAGAGCCTGTCGATCAGCTTCTTTACCCGCCAGGGTGCCGGGGCGCTGTCCAACAAGGTGACGGTCGACATCACGCGGGTGGAGAACTTTCTGGCCAACGTGACCAACAACACGCTGGTCGGCCTGAGCGTGGGCGGCGGCACGCTCGCCTATCTGTTTTACCTCAACCACCGCCTGGCGCTGCTTTCGCTCGTGCTGGTGCCCGTCCAGTTGGTGATCGTCCGCCTGATGCACCGCCGGCTCAAGGCGCTCAACAAGCGCGTGCAAAGCGCCGGGGAAAGCTTCTCGGAGAAGATGGTCGAGTTCGTCGCGGGGATGCGCCTGACCAAGAGCTACGGCAACGAGGACCTGGTGGCGAGCCGGCTGGCCATGACCATCGAGAACCTGCGCTCCAGCGGCTACGAGGCCAGCATCGCCACCCGCTGGCTGCTGATGTTCCTGCAAATGGCCAACCAGTACATGCCGGTGGTGATCTGGTCGGTCGGCGCGCTCATGTTCTGGCGGGAGATGGTGAGCATCGGTCAGTTGGTGGCGTTCGTCGGCCTGCTGGCGTTCGTGCAGTCGGGCGTCAACGCGCTGATCAACGCCTACGAGCAATGGCTGCCGGCGCGCCCGGGGATGGAGGCGGTGTTCGACATCCTGGACTCGCGCGAGATCGAGGAGTTTGCCACCCCGAAGCGGCTGGTGCGGCTGCGGGGCGAAATCCGGCTGGAGGGCGTCACCTTTGCCTATCCGGGCAGCGACCAGCCGGCGCTGCGCGACATCACCGTCCACATCCCGGCCGGCCAGCGGGTCGGGCTGGTGGGCGAGACCGGGGCTGGCAAATCGACCTTTCTGGACCTGGTGCTGGGGTTTTACCCGCCCACCACCGGGCGCATCACCTGGGACGGTCTGGAGCTGGCCGAGATCGGCTGCCTCCAGTTGCGCCGCTCCGCCGCGATCATGAGCCAGGACGCCTTCATCTGGAATGACACGGTGCGCGAGAACATCCGCTTCGGCCGCGCCTCCGCCTCGGACGCGGAGGTCGAGGAAGCCGCCCGCCGCGCCCAGGCCGATGCCTTCATCCGGCGCCTCGAGAAGGGCTACAACACCCTGTGCGGTGAGCGTGGCAGCCGCTTGTCCGGTGGCCAGCGCCAGCGCATCGCCCTGGCCCGCGTGTTCCTGCGCGACCCCGCCATTGTTGTGCTCGACGAGCCGACCAGCGCCCTGGACGTCGAGACCGAGGCGCGCCTGCAGCACGACCTTGACGAGCTGTGCCGCGGCCGCACCACGTTCATCGTCGCCCACCGTCTGTCGACCCTGCGGGCGGTCGAGCGCGTGCTGGTGTTCAGCCAGGGCCGCATCGTCGAGGACGGCCACCCGCACGCGCTGTTGGCCGACCCGCACAGCCACTTTCACCGGCTGCACGCGCTGCAGGGCGCCGCCACGGAGGGCAGCGGATAAGGGAAAAACCACTTGCTTCGGACCGCCGCATGCGCTGCAAAATGGCCTGCGGGAGACACGATGGCAAGGGTCTGGATCGCGGTGATGGCGGGGGGCGCGCTCGGTTCAGGGGCGCGCCTGTGGGTGTCAGGCTGGCTGGCCGGGCGCTACGGCGAAACCTTCCCGGTCGGCACCCTCGTGGTCAACATCACCGGCTGCCTGTTGATCGGCCTGTTCATGGGGCTGACCGGTCCGGACGGCGCCCTGCTGGTCTCGCCGCTCACCCGGCAGTTTGTGGCGATCGGCCTGCTGGGCGGGTTCACCACCTTCTCCACGTTCAGCCTGCAGACCGTGAACCTGCTCGGCGACGGCCAGTGGCTGTACGCGCTGCTCAACATCGTGATTTCCCTTGCGGCCTGTCTTGCAGCCGTATGGCTGGGCCTTATGCTGGCCAATCTCCTCAACCCCGAATGAACGACCGGCCATGAAACCGCCCGAGGACGCCCTGCTGCTGCGGATATTCATCGGCGAGAACGACCACTTCGAGCACAAGCCCCTGTACGAGGCGATCGTGCTGAAGGCGCGCGCGTCCGGGCTGGCCGGCGCGACGGTCCTGCGCAGCCCGATGGGTTTCGGCGCCACCAGCCGGCTGCACACGGCCAAGATTCTGCAGCTGTCGATGGACCTGCCGATGGTCGTCGAGATCGTCGACACGGAGGCGAAGATCAACGCCTTCCTGCCGGTCCTCGAGGGGATGATGAGCGGCGGGCTCGTCACGCTTGAGCCGGTGAAGGTCCTGCATTACCGCCCCAACCCGCGCCGCCATGACGGAACCTGAAGCAGACCGGGAATCGCTCCTGCAGGAGCTGCGCGAGGCGCGCAAGCGGCTGGCCAAGCTGGAATCGACCCGGCTGCTGCTCAAGCTGGCCGAGGAGCGCCTCAAGGAAAGCGAGGCCACTTTGCGGGCGCAGTTCGAGGCGTCCCCGGTGGCGATCTTCAACTGGGTGCTCAAAGGCAGCCATTTTGTGCTGGCCGACCTGAACCAGGCGGCCCGCAACCTCATCGGCCCCTCCGCGGAAACCTTGCTCAACCGGAAAGCCGACGAGCTGCTGCAGGACCGGCCCGACCTGCTGGCCGAGATCGAGAAATGCCACCGCCGCCAGGAAGGGAACCATTGGGAGACCGAATTCCGCACGCCCGGCGCCGACCAGCCGCGCCACCTGATGCTGACGACCACCTTTGTCCCGCCCAAACTGGTCATGCTGCACGCGGCCGACATCAGCAAGCGCAAGCAGGCCGAGGCGGCGCTGCGCGAACGCGAACTGCACTTCCGCACCGTGGCCGACTTCACCGTCGACTGGGAATACTGGCGGGGCCCGGACGGCCGCTTCCTTTATGTTTCGCCATCCTGCGAGCGCATGACCGGATACAAGCCGGAGGACTTTTACGCGGACCCGGACCTGATCGAAAAAATCATCCTGCCGGAACACCGCGAGGCGTTCCAGCGCCACCGGCGGCGCCAGAAGGTGCCCGGCAAGCAGTACAACATCGTTTTTCACCTGCGCCACCGCGACGGGCGCGTGGTGCGCATCGGCCAGACCAGCCAGGCCGTGGCCGATCCGGTACGCGGCCTGCTCGGCCTCCGGGCCAGCAACCGCGACCTCGCCGAAATCGAGGCGCTGTTGCGGGACGCGCCGCAATAGGATTGCCCTGCGCCGCCGGCGCTGTTACCACCGTACCATGGCGATTCGATGGGCGGTGTTGTGGGCCTGCCTGCTGGCCCTGCCGGCGGCGACAGGTGCGGACGATGGACCCGCGCAGCGGCGCGAGCACATGGTGCGCACGCAGCTGGTCGCCCGCGGCATCTCGGACCCGGCGACCCTGCGGGCCATGCGCGCGGTGGAGCGCCACCGTTTCGTGCCGGCCGAGCTGGCGCGCCAGGCCTACAACGACCACCCCCTGCCGATCGGTCACGGCCAGACCATCTCGCAGCCCTACATCGTGGCGTACATGACCGAAATCGTGGCGCCCAAGCCGGGCCAGCGGGTGCTGGAGATCGGGGCCGGCTCCGGCTATCAGGCGGCCGTGCTGGCGGAAATCGTCGGCAAGGTGTTCACCATTGAGATCATCGCGCCGCTGGCGCGGCAGGCGCAGGAGCGGCTGGCCGCGCTCGGCTACGCCAACGTCGCCGTGCGCCATGCGGACGGGTTCCACGGCTGGCCGGAGGAGGCGCCCTTCGACGCGATTGTGGTGACCGCCGCCGCGGAATTCATTCCCCCGCCGCTGATCGAGCAATTGAAGGACGGCGGGCGCATGGTGATACCGGTCGGCTCGCCGCTGCGCACGCAGCAGCTGATGCTGGTGGAGAAGCGCGACGGCACGGTGCGCACGCGCAACCTGATGCCGGTGCGCTTTGTCCCCTTCACGCGGGCCCATGATTAGGCCGGCCATCGGGCTGTTCTCGGCGGCCCTGATCGGATGCCAGATCGCGCTGATGCAGGCGCTTGCGCTGGCGCAGTGGTCGCACTTCGCGCACATGGTGATCGCCGTGGCGATGCTCGGCTTCGGCGCCAGCGGCACATGGCTGGCGGCATGGGGCGGGCCGCTGCTGCGGCGCGCCGACCGGGCCGTGCCGGCCTGCATGGCCCTTGCGGCGCTGGCGCTGGCGGCCGCGCTGCCGCTGGCCATGAGCGGTCCGGTGCGCTTCGACATGATGGAGCTGTTCATGGGCGGGGGCCGCGCCTGGCGGCTGGTCGCCACCTATGCGGTGTTTTTCCTGCCGTTTTTCCTCGGGGCGCTGGCGCTCGGCACCGCCTTCGCCGCCGACCCGCGCCACATCGGCGCGCTGTACGCGTGGAACCTCGCCGGCTCGGCGCTGGGCGGGCCGGTCGCGCTGCTGCTGCTCGGGCTGCTGCCGGCGGCGCGCGTCGCGGCGCTGCTGGCCCTGCTGGGCTGGGCGGGCGCGGCGACCGCCGG
>FWPV01002050.1_pt1 | contig 51074 bp, 48 predicted proteins | sample 2228371 | NCBI WGS metagenome assembly FWPV01 (sample SAMEA103939776, study PRJEB20133) | metagenome
GTCGCGCGCAACATGTGCGGTGAGGGCTGTTCAACGGCGGAAAGACCCGGTACGCCCGCGAGAAGCTCGGGCGCGACCGGCTCGGCGAACGTGACCTCCACGTCGCGCATGCGCTTGGCGAGCAGCCCTGCGATGGACTCCTCGGCGATCAGGTGCCCCTCGCGCACGAGCGCGACGCGCTCGCACAGGCGCTCCACCTCGGGGAGGATGTGGCTCGAAAGGAAGACCGTCGCTCCCTGGCGTGCCCGCTCTTCGACGATGTTGAACACGGTCTGCTGGTTGAGCGGGTCGAGACCACTCGTCGGCTCGTCCAGGATGAGCAGCTCGGGATCGTGCGCGAGCGCGATGATCAAGGCGAGCTTCTGCTTGTTGCCCTTCGAAAGCTCCTTCACGGGACGTGTCGGGTCGAACTCGAGTCGCTCGACGAGCTCGGCCTCCAGCGGACGGTGCCCGCCCCGGAAGCCCGCGACGTAGTCGAGGTGCCATCGCCCGGTCTCGCGGTCGTACAACCGCACCTCGCCCGGCACGTACCCGATGCGGCCTCGGATGCGCGCGCCGTCGAGCGTGACACGCTCGCCGAAGACGCGAGCCTCGCCGCTCGTGGTCTTGATGAGGCCGAGCAGGCAGCGGATGGTCGTCGTCTTGCCGGCACCGTTCGGGCCGAGGAACCCGATGATCTCGCCTGGCTCGACCGAGAGCGTGAGGTCCTCGATCCCCCGCTGCTTGCCGTAGTACTTCGTCAGCCGCTCGCACGAGATGACCGCCGACATGCGCACCCCCATCCGGTCGGAATCATCTTCCATCGTCGCGCTATCCCCGGCGCAATGCAAGGCCCGAGGCATCACGCAGGGTCGTGACCCGACCCCTGCGCCTCGATGTGCGCCCGGTACCGCACGAGCAACTCGTCGAGCTCAGCGTAGCTGCGCGCGTGATTGACGAGCTCGCGTACCCGGGCGGCGCCTGGCATGCCGTGCACGTACCACGCGACGTGCTTGCGCATGCGCGTGAACGCACGCTCACCGCCGAAAGCAACGAGCGCTCGTGCGTGCTCGCGCGCCACGTCGATGCGCTCGAGTGGCGTCGGCTCAGGGATCGACTGGCCACACTCGATGAGGGCTCGCGCTTGCGCGAAGATCCACGGGTTGCCCTGCGCGCCGCGTGCGACCATGACGGCATCGCAGCCCGTGCGCTCGAGCATCGCGAGCGCATCGACGGCCGTGAAGACGTCGCCGCTCCCGATGACCGGCACGCTCACCTCAGCCTTCACGCTCGCGATCACACCCCAGTCCGCCGAGCCGCGGTAGAACTGCTCGCGCGTCCGCCCGTGGACGGCAAGGGCGGCGGCTCCTGCCTCCTCCATCGCGCGGGCGAAGGCGACCGCGTTCACGTTGGCGGCGTCCCACCCAGAGCGGAACTTCACCGTCACCGGGACGGGCACGGCGGCGGCGACAGCTCGCACGATCCCAGAGGCGCGACCCACATCGCGCATGAGGGCGGCGCCCTGCCCCTTGCTCACGACCTTGGCGACGGGGCAGCCCATGTTGATGTCGATGAGGGCGACCGCGCTCCCGTGGCGCTCGACGATGCGTGCGGCCTGTCTCGCCATCACCTCAGGGTCGGACCCGAACAGCTGCACCGCCACGGGCGTCTCGTCCGCCGCGAACGACAGGAGCGAGCGAGCGGCGGCCGCATCAGGGTTGTGGTGGAGCCCCGCGGCGCTCACCATCTCCGTGTACGTGAGGCCAGCCCCCATCCGCTTGCAGATCGCGCGGAAGGGCGCCTCCGTGATGCCCGCCATCGGCGCGAGCAGCACGCGCGCCGACGTGAGCAGCACCCGCATCCGTTCTGCCCGTGCGTCCATGCGATGATGATAGCGTTGACGGCGGAACGACCCGATTCAGTGCGTTGGTGAGAGCATGGAACCGTGGGTGTTCGACATCGATGGAGGACCGGTGCTCGCCGTGGCCCTTCACGCCGGGCACGAGGTTCGGCCGGAGGTCGCACGCTTCATGGCGCTGAGCGAGGACGACCGTTTGCGCGAAGAGGACCCGGCGACCGACCGGTTCGCGCAGGCCGCACCATCCCGGGTGATCGTCAGGCGCTCCCGCTTCGAGGTGGACCTCAACCGCCCACGAGAGCGCTGCGTGTACAGCGGCCCGGCCGACGCCTGGGGTCTGCACGTATGGCGGGCCGAGCCCCCGCCCCAGGTGACGAGGAGCGCTCGTCGACTCCACACCATCTTCTACCGAAGGCTGCGAGACGTCCTCGACCGTATCGTCGAGCGTCACGGCGGCTTCGTCCTGTTGGACCTGCACTCATACAACCACCGGCGAGGTGGACCGAGCGCTCCTCCTGATGATCCCACCGCCAATCCGGACGTCAACGTCGGGACGAGTAACCTCGACCGTGATCACTGGTACCCCGTGTTCGACGCCTTCGCATCAGCACTCTCGGAAGCGCTCGGTCCCGCGACCGACATACGGGAGAACGTCAAGTTCCGGGGCGGGTTCCTGTCGCGCTGGGTGAACGAGCGATACCTGACGGGTTGCGCGCTCGCCATCGAGTTCAAGAAGACGTACATGGACGAGTGGAGCGGCGAGATCGACCACGCCGCTGTTCGCCGCATCACCGAGGCGCTCCACGTGACCGTGCATGAGCTCGAAGCTGCGCTCCTAGTCGTCATCGGCGATAGCTGAAGCCGGCCCGTCCAGGCACCCGCGTGTAACAAGTGTGTTCATCCGCTTGCGTCGTCGGTGCATCGAGCATAGGCTATGTCGGCTGCATCAACACCGCGTGAGAGCGAGGATACGGTTGCGCATCGGCTTCATGGTCAACGATCTCGCCACCGAAGAGGCGACATATACCACCACGAGACTCGCGGTCGCCGCGCTGAACCGCGGGCACGAGGTCTGGGTCCTCGCAGCCGGAGATTTCGCATACGATCCGGACGAGAAGATCCGGGCTCGCGCGGTTCGCGTCCCGCCAGGGCGCTACGCGTCGGGAGCCGCCTATCTCGCTGCCATACGAGGCCGCCGCATCCAGGCGGAGCGGATCACGGTCGACGACCTTGACGTTCTGTTGCTCCGCAGCAACCCTGCCGACGAGGTCGGCAAGAGGCCATGGGCGCAAAGTGTCGGCATCGATTTCGGCCGCATCGCGATGCGCAACGGCGTCATCGTACTGAACGACCCGAATGGGCTCGCGAAGGCGCAGAACAAGATGTACCTGCAGCTCTTCCCCGAGGAGGTCCGCCCCCGCACCCTCATCACGCGCGACAAGGACGAGATCAAGGCGTTCGTCGCCGAGGAGGGCGGGAGAGCCGTGCTCAAGCCTCTCCAGGGCAGCGGTGGCCAAGGGGTCTTCCTCGTCGATCACGCCAGTACGAAGAACCTGAATCAGATAATCGAGGCGCTCACGCGAGATGGATACGTCATCTGCCAGGAGTACCTTGAAGCCGCTGAGAGCGGGGACACGCGGCTGTTCATGATGAACGGCAGTCCTCTGCGGTACAAGGGCAAGTACGCTGCCTTTCGCAGGATCCGCCAGGGCGACGACGTCCGCAGTAATGTCCACGCGGGCGGCACCATCGCGCCAGCCGAGATCACGGACACGCACCTCAGGATCGCGGAGATCGTACGACCCAAACTCACCGAGGACGGGATGTTCCTCGTCGGGCTCGATATCGCCGGCGACAAGCTCATGGAGATCAACGTCTTCTCGCCCGGCGGGCTCGGTAGCGCACAACACTTCGAGAAGGTCAACTTCTGTGCAGCTGTGGTCGACGCACTCGAACGCAAGGTGGAGTACGCCGCCTACTATCGCCGGAAGTTCAGCAACGTGGCCATGGCGACGCTGTAGCCGCACCGCAGCTCCCAGGATCGGGAATCCCGAGGTTGGCGAGGTGTCGCACGACGAACGGTGACACCGAGGGGCCTGTTCGCTGTACCCTGTGGGACGACAGCGAACGACCCGGGGGCCTGGTGACGACGGTGCTGACCCTCGCTCCGATCGTCCTGACGGGCGCGGGGTGCGGCCTCGCGCTCGTAGCTTCACGAGCGGGCGCAGCGCGGACCTATGCGCTCGCGAAAGCGCTCGCCTCGGCGGGCTTCGTCGCTCTCGCTGTAGCGCTCGGCTCGTACCGCAGCGCCTGGAGCGCGTACGTGCTCGCGGGCCTCGTGCTCGCGGCGTGCGGGGATGTCGCCCTCGGCGTGCCGGGGCAGCGCCCGTTCCGCATCGGCATGGCTTGCTTCGCAGGCGGATACGCGCTGTACGTCGCCGGTTTCGTCGTCCGCGGGTTGTCGCCGGTGGCGATCTGGGCGTCGCTCGCCGCCGTCAACGCGCTCGTCGCGCTCGCATGGCGCGCCCTCGGCACGCGCGTCCCAGCCGACCTCCGTGCGCCTGTCGCCGTCTATACCGCCGTCGTAGCGGCTATGCTCACCACCGGCGTGGCGAGCGGTGCGCTCCACGGCTCGCTCCCGCTCTGTGTCGGGGCGCTGTTCGTGGCGGCCTCGGATGTCGCCGTCGCCGCGGAGCGCTTCGGCGGCGCTTCAGCTCGCGTGAAGGTGGTCGGCCTACCGGCCTACTACCTCGGGCAGACGCTCATCGCGCTCGCGCTCGCCGCGTGAGGGGCTACTCGCACTCCTTGGCGGCCTTGCACGTGTTGATACCGAACAGCTTGTACAGCAGGCAGAACCCCGTGCCCGCCGTGAAGAGCATGACCGCCGCCAACACGAAGAGCACTACGGAGAGCGGCCCGGTGAGCGCCACGCCGCCGATGATGAAGATGACGCCGAGGACCGCACGGATCATGCGGTCGGCTCTCGATTCGTTGCGCTCCATCGCTCGACTCCTGCCAACGGTGGCTCGTAGGACGTACACGGACACTCACAAGGTGTATACCTGCAGGGGAAGGCCCTGTATCACGAAGAGGAGGTCGGCGATGCCCGATCCACGTCACCGCATGCGCGTCGTGCGTGGGGACATCACGCGCCTCGCGGTGGACGCCATCGTGAACGCTGCTAACAGCACCCTACTCGGCGGCGGCGGCGTCGACGGTGCCATCCACGCCGCGGCGGGACCCGGCCTGCTGGAGGAGTGCCGGCGGCTCGGTGGCTGCCCCACGGGAGAGGCTCGCATCACCGGCGGGCACCGACTTCCGGCGCGCTACGTCATACACACCGTCGGCCCGGTCTGGCACGGCGGGACGCGCGGCGAGCCCGAGCTCTTGCGCGCCTGCTACGAGAACTCGCTCGCACTCGCTGAGGAGCACGGCGTCGAGACGATCGCGTTCCCGTGCATCTCGACAGGCGCGTACGGTTACCCGAAGGCGGCGGCGTGCGCGATCGCCATCGATGCGGTCCGCGCATGGTTGAGCGCCCACGAGCTTCCACGTGAGGTCACCTTCTGTTGCTTCAGCGGTGAGGACGCCCTCCTCTACGAGGAGCGTCTCGGCATGTGACCGCCCAGGGTCACCCGCACGCGCGCTTGGCACGTCCCTCGCATCTGCGCTACCCTCGGAGGGCATACGACCTCGCCTCGCCGGCACGGGGCACGCAACGCACGGTCCAAGGAGGCCCTACGCATGGCGCACGTACGCTCACTGTTCTTCGACGGCCCTCTGTCGGAGATCGAGAACAAGGCGTTCAAGGCCGTCGAGCTCGGTCGCCCGTCCGACATCATCTGGAACATCACGAACCGCTGCAACCTGCGCTGCGACCACTGCTACATGGCCGCCGACGCGCACCGCCGTCCCGATGAGCTGAGCGACGAGGAGGCCATCGCCCTCGTCAAGCAGATGGGGGAGGTCGGACTGCCGATGCTGTTCCTCTCGGGTGGCGAGCCGATGGTACGCCCGAACTTCTGGGAGATCCTCGAGGAGGCGCACCGCCAGGGCATCCGGCCGACGATCTCGACGAACTGCACGCTCATCGACCGCGAGGCCGCCCGTCGCCTGAAGGCGAACGGCGTGCGCTGGATAGCGACATCGATCTACGGGCCGCCCGCCTTCCACGACGAGATGGTGCGGGTGTCGGGCACGTACGACCGCGTCGTCGCTGCCATCCGCGTCCTGCGCGAGGAGGGCGTCGGCGTCGTCCTCAAGACCGCGCTCTCGAAGCAGACGTGGCCGTACATCTTCGACATCATCCAGCTCGCCAAGGACCTCGACTGCGGCCTCATCTACATCTGCGACCTCATCACCTCCGGGCGCAGCGAGGGTGAGGAGGACCTGCGCGTCTCGGACGACCAGTGGCGCGAGCTTGCGGACTGGATCCTCGATGACGTGCTCGATTCCTCCCAGACGCTCGAGTACGACATCGGCGCACTGCCATCGGTGATCCCCTACATGGCAGAGCGCCTCATGGAGCGCGGCATCGACGTGACCAAGGGTCTCGAGCGGCTCAGGATCATGAGCGCATGCCCGGTCGGCAAGGGTCACATGAACATCAACTCCGAGGGCGGCATCATGCCGTGTCAGTTCGCCCAGGATTGGGTGGTCGGGAACATACGCGAGATGTCGATCACCGAGGCCGTGCAGGCGCTCTACCGGCTCGACCTGCAGGAGTCCAAGGGCGCGTGCTCACCCGAGGAGTGTGAATACACGCACATCTGCCGAGGGTGCCGCACGAAGGCATGGCAGCAGTTCGGCGACCCGTTCGCCGAGGACACGACGTGCATCCTGCGTCGCGATAACGAGCGCACGTTGCTGCGCGGTGAGTCGGACGCGCGACCAGCGCCGCACCCCGCCGCCCCCTGTGCAGCCCCGGGAGGGTGCGGCTAGGCGAGTCGGGATCACCGCGAGCGGTCTCGCTGCGAGTCGTCCGTCTCGACGGTGTACACCACGCCAGCACAGCCACTCGACGCGCACTCCATCTCGAGCGTCGCGTGCTCGATCCCGAACCGCTCTCGGAGCATCCGCTTGAGCTCTCGAACGGTCGCCGAGAGATCGGAGAGCCGGTCGTCGGCGACCTCCACGTGTGCCGAGAGCGCGTGCTCTCGCGAGGAGATCGACCAGACGTGCAGCGCATGCACGCTCACGACACCCACGACCGCCTCCATGGCTGAGGCGATCTCCTCGTAGTCGAGGTGCTCGGGCACGCCCTCGACGAGGATGTGCGCACTGGCGCGCACGATGCCCCAAGCCTCTCGGACCATCCAGACGGCGATCGCGATCGAGACGAGCGCATCGGCTGCATCGAAGCCGAACGCCCACACCGCGAAGCCGCTGATGACGACACAGAGCGAGGTCAGCGCGTCGGCCACGAGATGGAGGAAGGCGCTGCGGACGTTGAGGTCCTCATGCGTGTGACGGCGGAGCAGCAGCGCGGAGCCGGCGTTGGCCACAAGACCGACACCCGCGACGACCATCATGGTCATGCCCTCCACGGCGATCGGCGAGACCAGGCGCTGCGCTGCCTCGATTGCCACCCACACCGCTACCGTTGCGAGCGCGGCGGCGTTCACGAAGGCGGCCACGACCTCCGCCCGCCGGAGTCCGAAGGTGTGCCGCCGCGAGGGTGCGCGGCGACCAAGACGATTCGCGCCGTAGCTCAAGCCGAGCGAGACGACGTCACTCGCGTTGTGGGCAGCATCTGAGATCAGCCCGAGGCTCCCCGAGATGACACCACCGATGATCTGCACGATGACGATGAGGACGTTGATGACAACGCCGACGAGCAGCTTCGTGCCGACGAGGTCGGCGTCTTGCGCATGCATGTGCTCGTGCGTGTGCTCGCGACCGCCTCGCGCCGTCGACGCCTTCAAGCCATCCTCCATCCATCTCATCACGCATGGATCCTCGGGTTTCGCCCCGGAGTCTAGGGGCTGCCGAAGGCACTCTGCAACCACATCTGGCGATCCACGGCACCCGAACACCGCCTCGTGCGCAACGCTCCTGCGATGCGGGCACGTGGCTCGGTACTTGCTCCCCTGTCCCTGGATATGCAGGAAAGAGCGTGTGCTATGCTCGTGACGTTCGTGTCACGTCCGACTCGCGCGCTCCTCGCGGCCTGGACCACCGTGTCTAGAGGGTCTGGATCGGAAGGCACGTGATGCCCGAATCACGTTCGCTCGTGCGACACACCCGAGACGTGCCCGCATGGCTCGTCGTGCTCGTCATCATCGCCACCAGCGTGACGCTCGTCGGCGGATTCCTCTTCTACCAGGCCGAACGGCGACAGGAGACCGCAAGCGCCCACGAACAGCTCTCCATCATCGCCGAGCAGAAGGTGCAGCGCATCGAGGAGTGGCGATCCCATCACATCCGGGCGCTGCGCACATTCGCCATCGAGCCCTCGGTCAAGGCGGCGACGGCGCGGGTGATGTCAGGGGATGCGACGGCGGAGGACCGCGCGTTGCTCCTGCATCGCCTGCGTACCCTCGCAGACGAGTACGGCCTGGACAACGCCTGGATCGCCGACCGGACCGGTCGCCCCGTGGTCGCACTCGATGCGGTGCACGCGCACTACAACCCGGCGCTCCGTGACGCGCTTCGCTTCACCTACCAGCGCGGTTACGTCACACTATCCGAGATCCACCTGCCCGCGGTGGGAGCGCAGCCGCACGTGCACGTCGTCGCACCCGTCTCACCCGTCGGCGGTCAGCCGGTGGCCGCGATCGTGGGCGACATACCGGCGCACGAGTACCTCTTCCCGCTCATCTCCTCGTGGCCTGTGCCGAGTGAGACCGCGGAGACGCTCCTCGTGCGGCGTGACGGCGATGACGTCCTGTTCCTCAATGACGTGCGGTTCCGGTCGGGCTCAGCGCTGTCGCTCCGCATACCCCTCTCGCGCACGGACGTCCCCGCCGTCAAGGCGGTCCTCGGCGAACGCGGCCTCGTCCGTGGCGTCGACTACCGGGGCGAGCGTGTGCTCGCGTACATCTCGCCGGTGCCCAACACGACGTGGTACATGGTCTCGAAGGTCGACGAGCGCGAGGCCCTGCGCGTGTGGCGCTCCGAGCAGACGCTCATCCTCGCCGTGCTTGGCTTGGTGCTCTGTGCCATCGCAGGGAGCGCGGTGACCGGATGGCAGCGCTCGACCGCCGCCCAGCGGAAGCGCGCCATCCTGGACCTCGAAGCGACCCTGGCGCTCCTCCGCTCGCGCACCGAGAGTGCGCGCGAGCTGCTCGTCGACGCCATCGAGACCGGCATGCACCTGACCGGTAGTACCGCCGCGGCGCTCTACCGACACGACGACGCAGCAGGAGAGTTCATCGTGGATGTGCGCATGACCGCGGACGGAGGCATCCACGTACCCCCGCGGCCGCACAGGGTCCCCATCGATCGGACGGCCGCCTGGGCGGAGGTGCTTCGGACGAGACGCCCGCTCGTCCTCGACGATACCGCGGTCCGCGCGGTGCACATGAGTCGTCGCGGTTCGGGTGCTCCCCCGCTCACCTCGGCCATGCTGCTGCCGCTCATCATCGATGAGCAGGTGGTCGCCGTGGCCGGCTTCGCGAATAAGCCGGGCGGCTACGACGACGCTGACATCGCGCGTGCCCACGTGCTCCTCGAGTCCGTGTGGCACGAGTACGAGCGGCGGGTCGCCAACGAAGAGCTCGCGGCGCTCAACGCCGAACTGGAACAGCGTGTGGCCGAGCGCACCGAGGAGCTCGCGGAAGCGAACGAGGAGCTCCAGGCGCAAGCCGAGGAGCTGGCCGCGCAGGCAGAGGAGCTGGAAGCTCAGAACGAGGAGCTCTTGGCCCAGGCCGAGGAGCTCAAGCACCAGTCCGAGCAGCTCGCGGAGGCGAACGAGGCCAAGACGCGCTTCCTACGTTCCATGAGCCATGAGCTCCGTACCCCACTCAACTCGATCATCGGGTTCTCGAACATCATGCTGCAGGGATTGGCGGGGAGCATCACAGACGAGCAGCGCACGCAGCTCACCATGATCAACGACTCCGGCAAGCACCTGCTCGCTCTCATCAACGACCTGCTCGATTTGTCCCGCATCGATGCGGGGGCGATCTCGCTGTCGTTCGAGACCATCGACGTAGCCGCCCTCGCCCGCGAGACGGTCGAAGCCATCCGCCCAGAAGCTGACGCGAAGGGCCTCGCACTCCACATCGAGCTGCCGTCCCCCACCCCGACGCTCGCATCGGACCGGACCCGCGTCAAGCAGATCCTGCTGAACCTGCTCTCGAATGCGGTGAAGTTCACCGAGTCGGGCAGCATCACGATGCGAGTCCGGACGCCGTCGATCGGCATGGTCGCCATCGAGGTCGAGGACTCGGGGCCGGGGATACCGGCCTGGGAGCTCGAGCGGATCTTCGGTGAGTTCGTGCAGCTCCCTCAGCACGAACGTGCATCCGGCACCGGCCTTGGACTTGCGATCTCTCGTCGCCTCGCGGGCGCTCTCGGAGGGACGCTCACCGCGACGAGCGAGGTCGGTCGCGGCTCGACCTTCAAGCTCGTCCTGCCCCTCGGGCCGGCCTCCTGAGAGGGCCGGCGCCACCTGCACCGGCCCTCTCACGTGCACTCCTCGCTAGGCGCGCCCCAGGCTCGGACGGAACCGCCTGAGCATGAGCGAGCTCGTCACGACGCTCACGCTCGAGAGCGCCATCGCAGCGCCTGCGATCTCTGGCCTGAGCAGCCCGACCGCGGCGATGGGGATACCGAGCGTGTTATAACCGAGCGCCCAGAAGAAGTTCTGGCGGATCTTGCGCATCGTCGCGCGCGACAGTTCGATGGCCGTCACGACGTCACGCAGATCGTTGCGGATGAGCACGATCTCACCAGCCTCGACCGCGACGTCAGTCCCCGCGCCCATCGCGACACCGACGTCCGCGGCCGCCAGGGCGGGCGCGTCGTTGATGCCGTCACCGACCATCGCGACCACGTGTCCCGCCTCCCTGAGGCGGACCACCTCGGCGGCCTTGCGCTCCGGCTGCACATCAGCGAGCACGTGCGCCGGATCGATCCCGACCTCGCGCGCGATCGCCTCCGCGGTCCTGCGATTGTCGCCAGTGATCATGTAGACCTCGATGCCGAGCGCCTCGAGCGTGCGGACCGCCTCGGCCGAATGCTCCTTCACGGTATCCGCGACCGCGATGACTCCAGCGAGCACACCATCGAGCATCACGAGCATGGCCGTCTTGCCGGCCTCCTCGAGCGAACGGATGCGCCCTTCGAGAGCCTCGGTCGAGACGCCCTCGGCAGCGGCAAGGGCCCGGTTACCGAGGGCTACGCGAACGCCATCCACGCTGCCCACGACACCCTGCCCCGGGATGGCACGGAAGTCCTGTGCCTCACGCAGGAGGACCCCGCGCTCCTTGGCAGCCGCCACGATGGCCTCCGCCAACGGATGTTCGCTCGAACGCTCGAGGGCGCCCGCGAATGCGAGCAACGCCCCCTCGTCGGTCGTGCCGGTCGTGATCACGTCCCTCGTCACGGGCTTGCCGTGCGTGAGGGTCCCCGTCTTATCGAAGATGATCGCCGAGATCCGGTGCGCTGTCTCGAGCGCCTCGCCGCTGCGGATGAGGATGCCGTTCTCGGCGCCCTTGCCCGTACCGACCATGATCGCGGTCGGCGTGGCGAGCCCGAGAGCGCACGGGCACGCGATGACGATGACCGCCGTCCCGGCGAGCAGCGCCTTCACGAAGGCCGTCGCCTCCGCGTAGATGGACGGGTCGACGAAGCGGGGCACGATGAGCAGCCATACGAGGAACGTCACGATCGCTGCCACGACCACCGCCGGCACGAACACGGCCGAGACGCGGTCCGCGAAGCGCTGGATCGGCGCCTTGGAGCCCTGGGCCTCCTCCACGAGCTTGATGATGCGAGCGAGCGCTGTGTCGGCGCCGACGCGCGTGGCGCGGAACCGGAACGACCCGAGGGTGTTGAGCGTCGCGCCGGTCACGATGTCGCCCGGGCCCTTCTCGACCGGTATGGGCTCACCGGTGAGCATCGACTCATCGACCGAGGAGTAGCCGTCGATCACGACGCCGTCCACCGGGACCTTCTCGCCCGGTCGCACGATGATGACATCACCGACCACGACGTCCTCGATCGGGATGTCGATCTCCTCACCGTCCCTCACGACACGCGCGGTGTCCGCCGCGAGGCTCATGAGCCGCCGGATCGCATCCGACGTGCGGCCCTTCGCGCGGGTCTCGAGCAGCTTGCCGAGGAGCACGAAGGCGATGAGGAGAGCGGAGGTCTCGAAGAAGACCGGCTCTTCCGCCAGTGAGGGCACGAACGTTGCCGCGACCGAGTACACGTACGCCGTCGTCGTGCCGATGGCGATGAGCGTGTCCATGTTGCCCGCGCGCTGCTTGAGCGCGTGCCAGAAGCCACGGTAGAAGCGTGCCCCAGCGTAGAACTGCACCGGGGTCGCGAGCACGAACGTGAGGTACTTCTGCACCATCATCGGCTCCCACATGCCCCCCACCGTCCGGCTCAACCACGAGGCCACGACCTCGGGGACGACCATCATGAACGGGGGCACCATCGAGATGAGGAACGTGGGGAGCGCGAAGGCGAGAGCGAAGAGGAACAGGGAGCGCTCGCGCGCCTGCGCTCGCGCCTGGGCCTCGGCCTGCTCATCAGGGGCGGACGAGCCCCCGAGCGGCCGCTCGGCCTTCACGAACGCATCGTACCCTGCCTTTCGTACCGCAGCGATGAGCTCTTCGACGCCGATGCGAGCCGCGTCGATGGTGACCGTCCCGCTCTCGGTCGCCAGGTTGACCGTTGCGCGCAGCACGCCGGGCGTGCGCGAGAGCACCTTCTCGATGACGGTCGCACACGACGCGCAGGTCATGCCGGTGAGTCCCAGCGTGACCGTCGCGGCCGTCTCGGGCGTCAGCCCATCGTCAGCAGGCTCGATGGGGGGACCCTCCGGCACGACCGGGCAGGCACCCGTCCCACACGACTGCGCAGCGAGAGCTCCCTCATCGGCTGACATGCCATCGCTCCTCGTGCCCTGGGGGACACCCTCAAGGGTATCCCTCGTATCCTCTCTGTGCGACATCTACCTCACCACGACCCTTCCGAAGACCATGTCCATACCGCAACTGAAGGTGTACTCGCCCGGTTCAAGGGGTGGCAGCGTGACGGTGACTGGACCGCGCGTGAGATCCGCCTCGAAGTCGAGATCATAGGAGTGCACGACCGCCGTGCACCCGGCGCTCTGGGAGAAGGTGATCTCCGCAGGCATGCCCGCGACGAGGTTGATGGTGCTCGGGTCGTAGTAGCCCTGCGACACATCCACCGCGATGCGCTGCACGTCACCCTCGACCGTTGCCGTCCCTTCGGTGGCGGAGCCAGCGGCAGCACCCGCACCGCCACAGCACGCGCACGAGAACGGCTGGGTGCCGTCTCCTTCAGGCGCCCTCGCCGCCTGGATGGCCGCTTGCGCGCTCGTCCCGCCGCCGGCCTCCTCGACGACGAGCGTACCGCTCATCATCCCCATGCCACACGTGAGCGTGTAGCTCCCCGGCGGCGCGGTAGGCAGCTCCACGACGGTGGTGCCGTACGGCACGAGGTCGACGAGCACGCCGAGCTGAGGGATGGCGAGCTGCGCGGAGCACGGGTTGTCCTCGCGGCGCTCGACGATCAGCCTCGCAGGCGCGCCGGCAGCCACGCGAACCACGTCCGGCTCGAAGCGCACATCCTCGATGACGAGTCGAGCCTCCGAGGTCGCGTCGGACGTGCTCGCCGTAGCGTCCCCGGGTGCGATAGCGCGCACGAGCGAGCGGGCCGTCACCGGCGAACCGACGAGCGTGAGCCCCCGGTCGACCATCGTCACGCCGAGCACCGCGACGATGACCGCAGCGACGGCCATCATGCGTCGCTTCATGCGCGCGGTGAGCATGCTCGACACCGTGCCGAAAGCGAGCATGAGGGGAGCCGTGCCGAGTCCGAACCCGAACATGGCGAGCGCTCCCGAGACCGCCGAACCACTCGCGGCTGCGGTGAGTTGGGCTGACTGGAGTGGACCGCACGGCATGAGGCCGGTGAGCAGCCCGAAGGCGACGGGGAGCGCGAGCCGCCCGTCATCGGTGTCGCCCTCGCTCGCCGCGCGCCGCCTGAGCGCACTGATCGCGCGCACGAGCGCCTTCGGCGGACGCGGCGTGAGACGCATGAGCGCCGGGAAGCGCCCCGTCATCTGCAAGGCGAAGACGAGCATGAACGCGCCCGCGAGCAGTGTCACCCACCCGCGGATGCCCGCGAGATCGAAGATGGAGCCGATGGCGCCGAGCAGCAGCCCGACGAGGATGTAGCTGACGATCTTGGCGCCCTGGTAGGCCACGTGCGGCACCATGCGTTGCCGGAGCGACCCCTCACCACCGTCCTTGACGGCGTACGTGAGCACGAGCGGTCCGCACATGCTCACGCAGTGGACGCTCGTCACGAGCCCCAGTGCGACCATGGGGAAGAACAGATCCACGATGACCTCCTCGTGTGAACGGATACAGCGTCAAGCTGACGCGGCGACGGGCCGCGTCTCACACGAGTGGCCATCAGATCCGCAGGCGCGACCCCCGGATATCGGGCGGATCGACGCCGAGGGCGACCGTGCGCGTCGGCTGCACGATGGCGGCCGGCGTGAGCCCTTCGATGGACGTGACCCCGACGGCCGTCGAGACCTCCCCGCTGCTGGCCTGCGCGGCGACCGCTGGGGGCGCCCCGTGCGTCATGGTGGCATCGCACGCCTGCCCGCCCTCGTGGCACGGATGCGCGGGCTGCCCGTGCTCTCCTCGCTCGCACGCGGGCGCGAAACGCTGCTGGAGTGATCCAGCGAGCTGCCCTGGCAGCAGACCCTCGCATGACGGCATGAGGCACGTGGGCGCAGCAGCGAGCAGCAGCGTCACGATGAGCGACACCGCCGCGATGTTGGCCATGAAGGATGTGCTGCGCACGTCTCCTACGACCTCCAGTGCACACGTCCGGCCCCTCCCGCGCAAATCCCGTGCCAGTCGTGCGTGAGCGAGCGCCCGTCGGTCCGCTCAGCGCACGATCTTGGAGATCGCGATCTCGAGGATATCCTCGGCGCCTGCAGCCTTCAGTCGCGGGATGAGGATGTTGACGGATCGCTTGTCGGCCACGGTCGTCACCTCGAGGTAGTCCGATCCGTGCAGCTGATTGACGGTCGGCCGCTTCATCGCAGGAAGCTCCGCGATGACCGCGTCGAGCTTGTCGGGGGCCACGTTCATCGACAGGAGCACGCGTCCGCGGGCCTCGATGACGCCGAGCAGGAGCGTGCGGATGTCCTCGATCGCTGCTCGCTTGGCCGGATCCTCCCATGACGCCCGGTTCGCGATCAGGCGCGTCGTCGATTCGAGGATGACCTCGACGATCTTCAGACCGTTGCGCTTGAGCGTCGCTCCAGTCTCCGTGAGGTCCACGAGCGCGTCCATGAGCTCAGGCACCTTGGCCTCGGTCGCACCGTAGCTGAAGTGCACCTCGACGGGGATGCCGAGCCGCTCGAAGTACGCCCGCGTGACGTTCGGGAACTCGGTGGTGATGCGGCTCCCCGGAGGGATGTCGGCCGCACGATCGATCGGGGACCCCTCCGGCACCGCGAGCACCATCTTGACGACGCCGGCGCCGGTCTTGGCGTACGGCAGCTCGGCGACCTCGATGACATCGGCGCCCGTCTCGCAGATCCAATCGTGGCCGGAGATGCCGAGGTCGAAGTACCCTTCGGCGACGAAGACCGGTATCTCCTGCGGTCGCAGGATCTTGACCTTCGCGATGCGCGGGTCATCGATCGTCGGATTGTACGCGCGGCTCGAGCGCCTGACCTCGAGGTCCGCCTGCGCGAACAGCAGGAGCGTCTGCTCCTCCAGACTACCCTTCGGGAGCGCCAGTGAGAGCATCGTGCCTCCTCGGTCGAGGGTCACTCCATCACTCTAGCACTCGCTCGTACTGGAGCGCACGCGGCGGCACCGTTCGCGTATCATGGTCGTATGGAGCACGACGCCTCGATGTCCCTGCGACGCCTGCGCGACGGCAACGAACGGTTCGCGAGCGGCCACTCGCGCGCACGGTACTCCTCCGCCGAGCTCGCGGCTGCAGCGGGTCCCCAGCGCCCGCTCGCCGCCATCGTGGCGTGCTCCGATGCACGCGTCCCCGTCGAGGCCGTCCTGGATGCCGCCCCTGGCGAGCTCTTCGTCGTTCGGACCGCCGGCCACGTGCTCGCAGAGGCGAGCCTGGCCTCGATCCGCTTCGCCGTCGAGGTTCTGGGCGTCCCTGTCGTCGTCGTCCTCGGCCATGCGGACTGTGGTGCGGTACGAGCGGCACTCGCGGGTGAAGCCCCAGCGTGGCTCGACCCCATCACCACGCACATCGACCTCCGGGACGCGACGCGCGGCCGGACGGCGATGGACGACGCAGACCCGCTCGCGGTAGCCGTCGAGGCCCATGCCCGCACCACCGCTCGCGCCCTCGCGGCATGGCTCGCTCAGGCCGGGCTCGCGGTCCCGGTCGTCCCCGCCACGTACGACCTGGCGTCCCGCACGGTGCGCTGGTTCGAGTGAGGCGCGCTCGCTGCTCGCGCGACCCCCTCATCCCGCCGGGCGCGCACCGGGCGACGTGAGCGCGCGATCCGCGAGCAGCGCGAGCGCGATCGACGGGAGCGCCCCCTCCAGGATGAAGGCGTCGTTGTACTCCTTGAAGCCCGCGAGGATCGGCATGCCGAGGCCGCCCGCCGCCACGACAGCCCCCATCGTGGCGGCGCTCACGTTGATGACGACCATGTTCTTGATGCCTGCGAGGATGACCGGCATGGCGAGCGGCAGCTGCACACGCATGACCCGTTGGAGTGGCCTCATGCCCATGCCGGTAGCAGCGTCGAGCACCTCGGCTGGCACGCCCTCCATGCCGGCGATGACGTTGTGGACGATCGGCAGGATGCTGTACAGCACGAGTGCGACGATGACGGGCTTCGCACCGTAACCCGTCATCGGGACGGCGAGCGCCATGATCGCGACGCTGGGGACGGTCTGAGCGAGGTTCCCCACGCTCACGATCACGTCACGGAAGGGTCGACCCCAGCGCGAGAGCGCGAGGGCACCGAGGGCCCCTCCGATGAGGAGCGCCATCGAGCTCGAGACGATGACGAGGAGGACCTGCTCGCCGATGAGCGCCCGAAGCGGCTTCGTGGGATACAGGACGGTCGTCTCGTGTGGCGCGAGGACGCGGAGGAGCCGCTCGAAGCCGCGATCGTCGAACGTCATCCACGCCGTGAGAGCGCCGAGGGACGCCAAGGACAGCCAGTGTGCGATCGCGTGCCGACGGCCCATCATCGTCTCCGCGGGCCGCACTGGCCGTCGCCTGAGTCCTCATGGGCCACGCCGTCGCCGAGCGCTCGCACGAGCGCGTCGAAACCGAACCGACCGATCGGGCGACCCTCGTCCACGACGACGACGTGCTCGGCACGCGAGCCGACGAGCTCTGCCAGGGCCTCCTTCAGCGTTGCGTCGAGACGGACCGTCGGGACACCCGCAGGCGGGTCCTCGCCGTCAAGAGGTTCTAGTTCGACGGCACTCACGCAGCGCCTCGACATGATGCGCAGTCCCAGGTTCTCGCCGAAGAACGTGCGCACGAACTCGTTGGCCGGTGCGAGCCAGAGTTCCTCGGGCCGGCCTTCCTGCTGTACCCTGCCCGATCGCAGCAGTACGATGCGGTCGGCAAGACCGACGGCCTCGTCGATGTCGTGCGTCACGAAGACCACCGTCTTCCTGAGCTGTGCCTGGATGCGCTTCATCTCCTCTTGCAGCCGTTCGCGTGTGATGGGATCGACAGCGCCGAACGGCTCGTCCATGAGCAGTATGGGCGGGTCATGGGCCAGCGCCCGAGCGACACCTGCTCGTTGCGCCTCGCCACCCGAGAGCTGGTGCGGATACTTCTCGCCGTACACCGAGGGATCGAGCCCCACCAATTCGAGCATCTCGTCGACGCGCCGCGCGATGCGTGCGCGATCCCAGCCGAGGAGCCGCGGGACCGTCCCCGCGTTCTTCCGCACGGTCATGTGAGGGAACAGGCCGATGCTCTGGATGACGTAGCCCATCATCCTCCGCAGCTGCTCGGGCCGCATCGCGGCTGCATCCACCCCGTCGATGTGGACGCTGCCTCGCGTCGGCTCGATCATCCGGTTGAGCATCCTCAGCAGCGTCGTCTTCCCCGAGCCGGACGGCCCGAGCAGCACCACGAGCTCCCCTTCCTCGATGAGCAGGTCGACGTCCTCGACCGCCGCGTGATCCGCGTAGAGCTTCGTGAGTCCGCGTGTCTCGATCATCGGTCCACTCCCCAGGGTTGGAGCACGCGTTGCAGGCCGAACGCGAGACGATCGAAGGTCACCGCGAGGGCGACGATCGGCAGCACGCCGAGCAGGATGAGGTCGGTCGCCGTCTCACTCGCCCCGAGGAAGACGTACGTCCCGAGCCCGCCGCCACCGACGAGCCCAGCGACGACGGCCCCGGCGGTCGTCTGCACGGAAGCGGTGCGGAGCCCGGCGATCACGACGGGCAACGCGAGCGGCAGCTCGACCTCCACGAGCGTCCGCATGCGGCCCATCCCCATGCCGCGCGCAGCGTCCAGGACGTTCGCATCGAGACTCACGAGCGCAGCGTGCGTGTTACGCGCGATCGGGTACACGGCGTACGCTGCGAGCACGATGATGACCGGCGCCCACCCCACCCCTCGCACACCGAGGCGTTCCAGCACCGGCACGCTGTCCGACAGCGACGACAGCACAGGGTACAGGAGCCCGACGAACGCGAGCGTGGGCAGCACTTGGAGCACGTTGAGGACACCGAACACCGGCGGTTCCAGGCGGCGCCGGCGTGCCGTGACGACGCCGAGGAGCACACCCGATGCGAGCCCGAACGCCACCGACCCCAGCACGTACGTAGCGTGCAGCCGCAGCTCGTCCACGAACCCCTGGGCGTCGTTGGCGTACTCGCGTGCTATGCCCAAGTCGCGGAGCGAGCCCATCACGACGAGGAGGGCCGCGGCAGCGACGGGCGCGTACGCTAGGAGCCCGCGTGCGAGCCCGGACTCGATCCAGGCGGTACCGGCGAAGATGACGACGTATGAGGCGAACAGGGCGATCCAGAAGCCGACGTGCAAACCGGTCCTGGCCACCTCGCTCCCAGCCGCGAAGGTCGCCGCCGCGACCCCGACGCGCCAGAGCGTCACCGCCGGCGCGAGGCCGCCAAGCAGGGTCACCACGAGACCCCGCGCGCGCTCGGGGACGCGAGAGAGTGCGAAGAGGGCGGCCGCGCACCACAGCCCGAGCACGACCCATCCCCAGGTGCCCAGCGCCCCGAAGAGCGTCATGACGCGACCCTCTACGATCCGGTTCGGGTTGAATGCGACACCCGGGACGAGCGCGGTCGTCACGGCGCCGAGGATCCCCCCGGCAGCCGCGACGACCCGCGCGTTCCGTTTGACCTCAGCGGCGTTCGCGATGGTCACGGGCGCACCCTCACTTGAGGAAGCCGTGCTCCCTCAGGTACGACTCCGCTACAGCAGCAGCAGGCTTGCCCTCGAGCGCCACCTGCCGATTGAGGTCCTGCAGCCGCTCCATCGTGAGCGATTGGAAGACGGGCTTCAGGATCGCCTCGATCCCAGGATACGCCTCGATGATCTCCTTGCGGAACACCGGCGTGGGGGCATACACCGGCGGCACGTTCTTGGGGTCCGCGAGCACCACGAGGCCCTGCTCCGCGAGACCGCCGTCGGTCGCGTAGACCTCGGCGACGTTGGCGCCGTCGGTGCCCTTCACCACCGCCTGGACGAACTGCGCTGTCACACCGTTGGCAAGGCCGATCTTCTGATCGTCACGGAGCGTGAAGCCGTATGCGGCCTCGTACGCCTTGAGCCCAGCCGGGTTATCCATCCACGACTGGTCGCCGACGAGCTTCACGGTGCCGCCCCTCTTGACGTACGCCGCAAAGTCCTCCATCGTCTCGAGGCCATTCGCCTCGGCGAACTCCCGCTTGACCGCGAGGAACTCGCTGTTGTTCGCCGGGGCGGGGGTGAGCCAGATCAGGCCGTTCTTCTCATCCTCGGCCTTGATGCGCTCGTACCCCTTGACCGGGTCGGTCCACATCGGATCGCCCTCTGGCCCCACGTAGTACTGTCCCGAACCCGTGTAGTCGATCGTCGCATCGACATCTCCTGCGAGGAGGGCCTTACGAACGACATCCGGGGTCCCGAACTTCGTCTTGTCGATGGTCTCGATCCCGTTCGCTTCGAGCATCTGGATGACCATCGCTCCGAGGACCGCACCCTCCGAATCGAGGAGGGAGGCGACCTTCACGACGGGCCCCTCCTTGGCTTGCTCGCTCGTCGTCCCTCCGGTGTCGGACGTGCCCGTGCACCCGGCCGAAACGAGAGCTCCGATGAGCGCGAGCACGACGATCATCGTGCGCATCCGCGGTCCCATGTGCACCCCTTTCCCTTGTCTTCGCCACACGTGTAGTACTATCATGACATCATATCCGAATCATCATAGACATGGAAGGATGCATTGGACGCCGACCCCCTCGTTTCGCAGCACGCTCCGGGGCGTACCCCCGCGCTCGCACCAGCGCCACGCGCGGCTCAGGTCGAACTGCGAGCTGCAACGCTGTACGAGCGTGGGTTCCACTGCGGCGAGTCCGTCCTCATCGCGGTCAACGAGACGGCCGGCGGTCGCTTCCCGCCCGAGGTGATGCGACTCGCCTCGGGCTTCTGCGAGGGCATCGGGGGTTCGCGCTGCCTGTGCGGGGCGCTCGCTGGAGCTGTGATGGCGGCCGGCCTCCTCGCCGGGCGCGAGGCGCCGACCGACCGGTGGGAGCCGAGCTACGAGGCCGCAGCCGAGTTGCGCGAGCGATGGATCGAGGACCAGCACGCGACGACCTGCCAAGAGGTGGTCGATCGTTGCGGCGGGATGGAGCTGCCCGCACGCTGGGCACACTGCACGATGCTCGTGGGCCGCACGGCCCGCTGGGTCATCGAGATAGCGGAGCGCGAGGGCTGGCTCTCGGATCGTGCGCTCACCGATCGGTAGGTTCGTCGCGCCGATGGCTGCCCTCGGGCGCACGGACTCGCTCCCATGCCTTGAGCGCCATCCCGACGTCCCACCAGCGGACCTTGCGCGGCCCGAGGGCGTGCTGACGCTTCGGTGAGAGCCCGGTTCGTACGAGCTCGCAGACCGCCTCGGCCTTCTCGAGCCGCTCCAGCACGCGCTCGAGCGCGCCTGCGACGTCCGGCGGCAACTCACCATCGATCAGCGCCCTGACGAGGTCCTCGTCTCGCAACCCCATCGGTCCACCCCCTCACCGCGTCTCGGCGGCGGTCACGAACCGATCGCCTTGCCGATCGTGTAGGCGTCCGCGACCTTCTCGCCGAGCCTGCGGTACTCCCTCACTCCGCAGATGTACACGAGTGGGTCGAGACGCTCCATCGAGGGCCTCTCGCCCGTCTCGTCGAGGATATCCTCGTCCGCGTGCACCTCGAGGATCTCACCGATGACGATCACGTACTCGCCCGCTTCGATCATGCGGGAGACGCGACACTCGATGTTGTGTGGGCACTCGGCGATGATCGGTGTCGGGATGTGCACGCTGGGCGCGAGCGTGAGTCCGGCCTCCGCGATCTTGTCGCGTCCGCCCCGCCCGCTCACGATGCCGACGAAGTCGAGTTCGCGCGCCTGCGTGGCGCGAGGCGTGTTCACGGTGAACGTGCCGGTCGCCTCGATGAGCTCGAGGGTTCGTCGGGTGCGTCGTACGGCCATCATCACGCTCGGCGGTGTGGCTCCGGCGATCGCGATCCACGCGACCGCCATCGCGTCGGCCCCCTCCATCGTCCCGCCGACGACGAACACCGCAGGCATGGGGTAGAGCTGCTCACGTGGTCCGAGGCGCTTCTTCATCGGTCCCCTCCTTGGGTCGGCCCGTCGTGGACTCGGTCGAGCAGCGGCACGAGCTCTGCCTCCCGGACGCGAGCGAACTGCCGGGCACGCGTGAAACGCTCACCCGTCGAGACACACCGGTCGGCGACATTCAGCAGCACCGGCATGAGATCGGCGCCCGTCAACTGGCCGAGCCTCCCACGTCGACACGCGTCCTCGGAGAAGGCCCCGACGTCGTCGCGGCCGACGGCCCCGCCGACGATGGTGAGCGGGACCGCCTCTCCGGAGTGGTACAGCGGCCCCGCGGACGGAGTGGCGTGGTCAGCGGTCACCGCCACGACGACGCCTCGCTCCCATGGCCGCACCTCGGTGATGCGCGCGAGCGCCTCGTCGCACCGCTCGATGACCTCTCGCTTGCGCTCGGGATCCTTCCGGTGAGCAGCGTGGTCGGGCGCCTTCGTGTGCACGTGCACGAACTCGACCCCCTCCTCGATGAGACCGAGCGCTCGCTCGATGCGCTGCTCGAGATCGCGGCGCGGGTCGCGCAGGTCGCATCCCGTCTCGACGTGCCGCATCCCGAGGAAGCCCGCGAGCCCTGCATACAGCGGCCCAGAGGCGACAACGGCTCCCTCCATGCCGTACCGCTCTTCGAACGGTTGCACACCCGTATGCGCACCCGCCCACTTCACGACGACGAACGCAGCGCCGCCGAGGCGGCGATGTGCCTCGAGCATCCACGCGTTGAGCACGCGCGCGGTGCGCGCGGCTCCCTCCTGATCGAGAGCCTCCTCGAAGGGCTGTACGGCCAGCACGGGTAGCCCCTCGGCGAAGGGATCCGCGTCGGTCACCTCGTGGCTGAGGCTTTCCGCATCACTGCGCAAGAAGACGAGGCCTTGGCGCGCGTCCGTATGGACGAAGCGGACATCGACGCCATCGATCGTGGCATCGAGATCGACCTCTCCCAGGGTGCTCTCGCCTGTGCGTGGGTCCGGCCGTCGCGTCACCACGTACCGACCCTTTCGATCGCGTCCGACCGCAATCAGGCTCGCCCGGAGCACGACCTCGCCCGGCTCTGGCGGCAACCCGCACCCGATCGCCTCGAAGAGCCCGCGGCCCGGGAACCGCCTCGGCGGGTAGCCGAACATCGCGAAGTGCGCCTGGTAGGACGTCGGCGCGCGGCCAGGGCCGAGCACGTGCATGACTCCGCAAGCGCCCTCGCGAGCCAGTGCGTCGAGGTTGGGGGTGTGCGCCGCCTGAAGCGGCGTCCGCCCGTAGAGGGATGGGTGCTGCCGATCCGCGATGCCGTCGAGGACGATGAGCATGATCGCACTCATGCGCAGGCCCCGCCCTCGGCGCCGCCTTCTAGCATCGAGACCACGACCTCGCCGACGATGGCCTCTGGGTCTCCCTCGCCAGTCACGAGCGCGTGTGCGAGGCGGATCCCCGCGGGCACGAGGAAGCGCTCGAGGAACGCGTCGGGCAGCGTTTCGATCGACCCGACGCCCCCAAGCCCCTGGTAGTTCCCAGCCAGCACGCATGCGAGTTGCGGCGAACCGCCCGGCCAGGAGGGACCGAGCAGGGCTTCGATCTCGCTCGACTCATCGACGTGCCGGATCGGCAGCTCGAGGTCGACGCCCGCAGATGCGAGCACGCGCACGTAAGCGTCGAGTGCCGAGGCGAGCTGGTTCGGCTTCGTTCGCGTACCGTGATGCTCGCGCTCGCCCGAGATGACCGGTGCTCCGAGCGACCGCGCCAGTGGGATGCGCATGAGGTGCAGATAGAGGTGACACCCCACGCACGGCGTGAACGCCCCGAGGCGTGCCGCGAGCACCGAGGCGTACCGACCGTTGAGCGCGTTCCAGAGCCGCCCGTCCTGTGCGACGACGAGGTCCTCCACGTGCACGTCGCAGCGCTCCTCGAGCGCGCCGGCCAGGAAGAGCACGTTCGACTCGATGCCTGAGAAGTCGCCGTACTCGGTGCCTGTGTGCACGTAGCTCGGCACCACACGCTCGAGACCCGGGTGGTCGCGGCAGTACGCGATGGCCGCCGCGATGCTATCCGCGCCGGAGATCTCAGCGACGGCCACTCGCGTCGCCGTGTGGGGTCTGGCTCCATTCGTAGACATGGTGTCGCCTCCGTGCCTCAGGCGACCGGCAGGCAGCTCGCGTCGCTCCCTCCTGGGCTCCGCACCGCATGCCACTCCCGCACGAACGCCTCGACGAGCTCACGCGTTCGGATGGCTTCTCGCTCATCGGGCAGCTCGATGACCCACCAGTCGCACGATGTCCGGAGTAGAGCATCGAGCACGGGAGCGATGCCGTCCAGTGTCTTCGGCGCGATGTGGCAGGACTCCTCCCGCTCGTAGATGTGCGCATTGCGGATGCGGTCGCCGAGCATCGCGGCGAACCGCCACCCGGGCGTGTGCGTACGACCTGCCTCACTGGAGACCGCATGCCCGACGTCGAACGTGACGCGCGCACCGGATCCATCCACGATCGCGATGAAGGTCTCGGGTTCACTCGTCAAGCCCCACCGCAGGTTCTCCAGACAGACCTCGACCCCCCGCTCGCGTCCCTGCTCGACGAGTCGGCGCAAGCGCGCGATCGAACGTTCCAGACGCTCGGGGGATGCGTCGCTCGGCAGCCCCAGGTGCACGGTCAGCGTGCTGCCGCCGCGCGACGCAGCGATACGCACCGCTTCGCCCGCCCAGGCGACGGCCTCCTCGCCCGCGCGCTCGTCCTCGCACGAGAGCTCATGGTAGCCGAGTGGGAGGTGGAAGCGGACCTCGGGGACCCTCGCAAGACACGACGAGCGGAGACGGTCGATGTCGTCGTATGCACGCGTGAGGTCCGTCGGCACGAACGAGTAGTCGATGCCGCCAGCGAGTGAGGCGGATATCGCCAGGCTGGCCGCATCCTCGATGGTGTCAGCGATGTGTCCGCACACAGCGAGCGTCGGTTCCATGAGCACAGAATAGCATCATCTCACGTTATCGCGCCAATCCAGCGACCTTTATGGTTGTGGCTCCCTCCCTGCGCGACGTGCGCCGACGTGGCTCAGCCTGACGCGTATCATGGGTTCAGCGGACGAAGGAGGCTTGCGTTGGAGGAGTGTCTTCACGCCATCGAGCGCCTGCTCGGGCCAGGCGTCATCGAGTGGCTGCTTGTCGCCGGTGAGCCGAGCGCTGCCTTCGTCACGCTCACGGGCGTGCTCGGCTGGGACCCCTCGGACGGCGAAGCGCGTGCTGCGCGGGAGCGGATCATGGCCGACGCGCGCATCCGCCACCTCCTCGAGACGCTCCCTCGCTGGGGCATCGATAGCTTCAGCGGCCACGATTCGCCCCGCTTCCTTCCCAACGCGCTCGCTATCCTGCACGACCTGGGCGTCCGCGCAGGCGATCATCCCGCACTCGACCAGGCGCTCGAGGACCTCGTGTCGCATCAGGATGATCGGGGTCACTTCCAGTCGCGTTGGTCGTTCCGCAGCGGCGAACCCTCCTGGCGCGCGCTGCCGTGCGACACGCTCGCGATCACGGAGGTGCTCCTCCGGTACGGCCGCGCGAGTGACCCGCGCGTGCAGCGCGCCATCGCAGCAGCCGCGCGTGCGATCGGTCAGACGCCGCAGGGACGCGGGTGGCGATGCACGCCCGACCCTGGCTCGCGATTCCGTGGACCCGGTCGCGTCGCTGACCTGTGCCCGCAGGCGACCCTGGAGGGGCTGCGCCTGTTCGCCCACGTGCCCGCGCACGAGCGCCCCGCACGATTGGCGGACGTCGCCCGTGCCGCCATCGCGGTGTGGCGCCGCCGTGCATCGGAACGTCCCTACCAGTTCGGGCATGGGTACCAGTTCAAGAGCGTGAAGTGGCCGGACCTGTGGTACGACGTCCTGGCCGTCGTACGGGCGCTCGGCCCGTACCCGGAGGTCTGGGGAGCGCCGGGTGCCGCGGACGAGGACCGGGCCGCGGTCGCCGAACTCGTCGCGTGCCTCATCGCGTACAACACCGACGAGCAGGGGCGCATCGTGCCCCAACGAACGTACCGGGGCTTCGAGGCGTTCTCGTTCGGACGGAAGGGCGCGCCATCGCCGACAGCCACGGCCATCGTGGCTGCCGCACTCGTGCCCTTCGTCGTTCTCGCCGACGATGTGCTCTCAGTCGACGTCGCCGCCCTCGGCAGCTCGAAGGGTGGCACCGGCACCGCTCGACCGCCCCGCCGTCCGTGGCTCCCCCTCACCGGTACCACCGCGGAGTCTTCGCCTTGCCCCGCTCCTGCGACCACGAGCGCGTATCCTGCCGAGGCGGCGGTCGCTCGTGTGCTCGCTCGCCACCACCTGACGACGCCGTGGGTGCCCGCGAGTGTCGAATCGGTGGTCGGCGACCTGGCCGCGGTGCGAGCGAACGAGCTCGTCGCGGCCCACCTCGCGCTTCGTGCGCGATCGGTCGTCGCTGAGCCTTCGCGTCTCGAGGCGGCGCTGTTCGAGCGCCGGTCGCTCGCCCTGTTTCGCGGCATGCGCGGAGACCTGTTCGTCGTGCGCCCGGAGGCGCTGCCCGTGATCGCAGCGGCCACGGGCCGAGCGGTGCGGCACCACTCAGCCCGCTACCTCGGCAACCGCGGCGTCACGCAGCGACACTACGAGCTCATCGCCGCCGCGGTCCTCGAGCTTCTCGCTGACGGTCACCCGCGAACGCTCGCCGAGATGCGGGCGGAACTGAAGGCACATGCGGACCTGGGGGCGGTCATCTCGCATATGTGCAACGAGGGTCTCCTCGCCCGCGCTCAGCCGGCCGACGGGTGGCACGGGCACCGCTACCGGTACGTCCGCTTCACAGACGCCTGGCCCGGCATCGACCTCGAGGCGCTCTCGGAGGACGACGCGACGCTCGCACTCGTGCGCGCCTACCTCCGCGCCTTCGGGCCCGTCCGCTTCGAGGACATCGCGTGGTGGACGGGTGCAGGGCCGCGCCGCACATCGGGTGCGCTGGAGCGACTCGCAGACGAGGTCTCGGAGATCCGCCTCCACGGTGAGGACGGCGCCCTCCTCATGCACGCGGCTGACATCGACGAGCTTGAAGCGGCCACGATCACGTCCAGCCCCTGCGTCACGCTGCTGCCCGCGGGCGACCCGCTCGTCAGCGGGTATGCGCGGCGCGAACGATTCGCGAGCGATGCGTGCCGGCCGTACGTCTTCGATGCCCGCGGGCGCGTGACCGCGACCGTACTGGTCGACAGCGCGATCGCTGGCACGTGGGACATCGACTGGCGAGGCGAACGCGTCCTCGTGTCGGTGTTCGCACGCCTCGACGCGCGCACCCACTCGGCCATCGAGACCGAAGCGCATGCGGTAGGGCGCTTCTGCTTCGGTCGGACAGCCGAGGTCTCGTGGGTCGAGCACCCGCGTCCGCTCGGCCCGTACCCGGGAGGATCGATCGCCCACCCACTGCGCGGCGAGACGGGAAGCGCCCCACGCGCTTACGCGGATGCCTGATACACACGAGGGCCCGGCCGGGTGGCCGGGCCCTGCGATGTCGCGCGGCCGTTCTCAGGCGGAGCCGTGCGACCGGGTCGTTACGCCGGGCGAGGGGGCACCCAGCGCGACGAGGGAGGGGTGAAAGCTGTCACGCCTAAGTATCGCGCACGATCACCGGTACCTTGATTCACGATTCCTACTGGTTCCATTAAGATACGCTACATGCTAAACGTCCACCGACTCCGGCTCCTCCGAGAGGTCGCCTCGCGCGGCTCGATAGCCGCCGCCGCGAAGGCGCTCTACCTCACCCCCTCCGCTGTCTCACAGCAGCTCGCCATCCTCGAGCGCGAGACGGGGGTCGAGCTCCTCGAGCGCGTTGGACGCGGGGTGCGCCTCACGCACGCGGGCCAAGCCCTCGTCATGCACGCCGAGCGGCTCTTCGAGGTGCTCGAGGAGGCCGAGGCCGACGTCGAGGCCATCTCACGCGGCGTCGCGGGCGCGCTGCGCACGTGCGCGTTCGCGACGGCGGCTCGCGCCATACTCGTCCCGGCGCTCGCGCGCCTGAAGGCCGACCACCCCGCACTGGCACTCTCGATGGTGGACCTGGAGCCCGAGGAGAGCCTCCCCATGCTCAAGTCGGGCGACCTCGACGTCGTCGTGACGTACGGCTTCGATCGGCTCCCGGAGCGCGAGGACCCCGCGACCGAGCGCTTCTTGCTCGTGGAGGAGCCCATCTACGTCGCTATCCCTGCGTCCGACCCGCGTGCCAGCGAGCCGGTCCGCGTAGCGGACTTCGCGGACACCGAATGGATCGTGGGTCGAGACGGCTCGTCGTTCCTCGAGGTCGTCGTGCGCATCGCCAATGAGGCGGGGTTCGACCCGCTCGTCAACCTGCACAGCAACGACTACCAGGTCATCCTCGCTGCCGTGCAAGCCGGCCTGGGCGTGGCAATCGTCCCCCCGCTCGCCCTGTTCGCGGAGTACCCCGGCGTCGTCTTCCGCGCTCCTCGCGACATCGTCATGCACCGCGACATCCACGCCGTCGTCCGGCGTGGCAGCAGCCGCCGTCCGGCGATCGCAGCAGCCCTCCAGGCACTCCAGCGCACCGCGGTGGAGGTCGCCGCATCATGGCGGACGCCCGAGGAGACGACCATGCCCTAGCCCTCGTCTTCGCCAGGCAGCGGGGCCACGACGCGCAGCGTGAATGTGGTGCCCACGCCAGGCTCGCTCGCGACGCTCAGGTCGCCCCCGATTGACGCAGCCAGGCGTTTGCTGATCGCGAGCCCGAGGCCGACACCATGAGGCTTGCCCTCACCATCTCGTCTGACCTGGGCGAATGGCTCGAAGATGCGCTCGAGGTCCCCGGGTGCGATACCGACGCCGGTGTCCGTGACCTCGACGACCACCGCCTCCTCCTCGCGGCGTCCCGCCACGCGGATGCTGCCGCCCGCCGGCGTGAACTTCACGGCGTTCGAGATGAGGTTCCTCACGATCTGCGTGAGCGCACCGACATCCACCGTCGCGGGCAGCGGCTCACCTGGCTCGAGCAGGAGCATCACCGACCGCTCTTGTGCAAGCGGCTGCATCATCGCGACGAGCTCATCCAAGATGTCCCTGATGTCGCAGGGTTCAGGCTCATTGGTGACGTGCCCACGTTCGAGCCGCTCCATGTCGAGCAGCTCCTCGATGAGTGCGAGCAGCTGCCGACCGGCCGTCTTGATCATCGCGATCTGGCGGGACTGCTCGTCACTGAGCGGACCAGTGAGCCCGCGAGCGAGCACGTCCGCGAGCCCGATGATCACGTTGAGCGGCGTCCTGAGCTCGTGACTGACGTTCGCGAGAAGCTCATCCTTCGCTGCGAGGGCAGCGCGCAGCTCGTCTGAGAGCGCGAGGATCTCGGCCGTGCGCGCATCGATAGCTTGCTCGAGCTCCTCCGCGTAGCGTGCCTGCATATCGGCTACCCTGCGACGAGCCTCCTCGCGCGCCGTCACGTCGAGGCAGCTCACCACGGTGCCGATGCGCGTGCCCGAAGGGTCGACCAGCGGCTCGGTTGACAGCGACACGACCTTGCGTTCGTCCCCGTGCACGCACGCGATGATCTGACCCCGGAGCCGCTGTGCCATAGCGAGCTCCTCAAGGACGCAGCTACTGCGTCCGAGCGCCCCATTCGGTTCGCACTGCACGTCGCTCGGAAGGCGCAGGCGCCCCGTGCGCTCCTCACGCTCGAGTGCGAGGACCTCGACCGCGCGCTCACTTGCGAAGGTGACCTCTCAGTCGGGTGAGACGACGAACACCCCCGCTGGGGACGAGTCGATGATGGCGGCGAGCAATCGGTGCTCCTCCGAGACCCGGCGCCGCGACCGCTCGACCTCGAGCATGCGCTCGTTCACGTTGGCCGTGTGGAACGCATACGTGAGCAGCGGGAAGAACAGGGTCTCTGCGTAGTCCTCGTACGTATCGAGCGCGTCGGTGATGCCTGCGTGCTCCAGGATGTTCGACGCGGACACGAACGCGTACACGAGGAAGGCGAGTGCGAGGAATCGCATGACGAGCCTGCCTTGCGTCCCCACCTGGATGGTCGGTGACCACATGGTGAGCACGATCGCTGCGGTGAACCCAACCAGCGCCACCGTGTCGAACGCGACGATGAGCGGCTCGGAGATCATCGCCCCTCCCGAGCCGCATGCTCTCGCCGGTATGCGAGCAGCGTACCCACGGCGAGCACGCCTGCGAGCGCGAGAGCACCGTGCTCGACGGCGTTGAGTACCGCCGGCCACAAGAACCCTTCGGCGATGGTGGCGATGGAGGTCACATACATGCAAGCGATCGCGGCTAGGGTGATGCTGCGGCGTGGCCGGGGTATCGGCTCGACCTCGGACCACATCAGCGGGAGTAGCGCGATCGCGACGACGAGTTGGACGACCTCGCTCTCCTGCATGGTCCCGCCTCTCGCAACGTCGATGCTCCCACCGTCAATCTACCCATGTCCGTCCGCGCCATCTCCCGCGAAGCGCCGATACCTGCCTGGCCGCGACCTCACGAACGCTCGAGCTCATCAGCCAGCTGCTCGAGGAACAACCCCACATCCGTGACGATGCCGATGGTCTGGAAGCTGCCGCGGTCGGCGAGCTTCGTCACGACCGCAGGATTGATGTCGACGCACACCGTCGTCGTGGTCGCCGGCAGCATGTTGCCGGTCGCGATCGAGTGCAGCATCGTCGAGAGCATGATGCACGCCCCGGCACGCTGACAGTACGGACGCATCATGCGCTGAGCCTCGACGACATCGGTGATGACGTCGGGCAGCGGCCCGTCATCGCGGATCGAGCCGGCGAGGACGAATGGTGTGCCCGTGGTGACGAGCGTGTGCATGAGACCGCGCGTGAGTACACCTTCCCCAACGGCACGCTCGATGCCGCCGAGGCGCCGGATCGTGTTGATGGCACGCAGGTGGTGGTCGTGTCCGCCGAGGGTCGGGGTGCCGTCCTCGAGCGACACGCCGAGGGATGTACCGAACAGCGCGGACTCGATGTCATGGACCGCGACGGCATTCCCGCCGAACAGCACGCTCACGAACCCGAGACGCACGAGCCTCGCCAGGTGCTCGGCCGCTCCCGTGTGGATGACCGCTGGACCGACGACGGCGATGATATCGAGTCCGTCCTCCCTCACACCGCGCAGCATTCGGGCGACCTCTGCGATCACCTGCGCCTTGGGCTTCTCAGAGGAGACGGCCGAGTTCATGAACTCGAAGACCTGCCCCGAGCGTGGCCGCTCGAGTGGCCTGACGCGGATGCCATCGTGACCGACGACGATGGCATCCCCCGCGCGAACATCGCACAAGGCGACCGTCTCGGCGCGCTCTCGTGCTCGGTCGACGCGGATCGCCATGTCCATCTCGGGATGCTCCACGCGGACCCATCGACCCCCGATGCGCACAGCGGTCTCCAGGTTCGTCGTCGCGTAGAAGCCATCCGGGAACACGCCGTTCTGAGGGGCCACTTCGACGCGGGCATCCTGTGGATGGATCGGCTCGACGCCGAACGGCTGCACGGCGGTCAGGATCTCGTCGAGGCGCTCCAGGGAAGGCGCGTGGATGCGGAGCTCTGCGCTCGAGATGTCGTCATTCGTGCGCCCCACCTCGAAGGACAGCGTCTCGAACTCACCCCCGAGCGCGATGATCGCATCCATGATCTGCGACATGATGCCCGAATCGATGAGGTGCCCCTCGACGCGGACGTCTTCGTACGGGCGGTCTGGCATCACGCATCGCCTCCGAGACTGGGTCAGGTCGATGAACGACTCCCATTATTCATCATCTGCGGCTCACTGACACGCTGAGCGCTGGCCGGGGGTATAGGATTGCCGCGAGGGAGCCGATACTACGTCTAGAGGCACGCCGTTCCACCAGGAGCCGTCGCCATGCATCGTCGCATCGTCGTCGCACGCCTGGCGGGCACAGCGGCAGGGGCGCTCATCGCCCTGATCGCATCCGTGTTCGCCGCACCGGAAGCCCAAGCGCTCATGTCGCGCTCGCTCGTCATGCAACGAGCGCAGCGTTGCGTCGTGGCGACCATCCCATACTCGCAGACCGGATACGTCAACGAGTACGGCATCGTCGTCGATAGCCCCACGCTCGGCTGGCGTCGAGATTGTTCAGGGTTCGTCTCGCTGTGCTGGAATACCTCGCAGCCCGGCTACTCGACGCGGACGTTGCAGTACATCTCGGATTCCATCACGAAGGAGCTACTGCAGCCGGGCGATGCCCTCGTCAGCTACAACCGTCATGCGGTGCTCTTCGGCGGCTGGGCTGATGAGGCCCACACCTCCTACTACGCCTACGAGATGAGCTCGAGCGCGTCGAACAAGACGGGGGATGGCTCGGTCATGCGCATCACGCCGTACCCGTACTGGCCGTCGTACCATCCGGAGACGTTCATCCCGTATCGGCTCCGAGGCATCGTCGGAGACATCGATCCGGAGCCGTGGATGGTGCGCGTGGAGGGCCAGAACCGCTACGCGACCGCGTGTGCTGCGTCACGCTCGGCGTTCGCGACCGGGTCGGTCGGAACCGTCGTGATCGCCTCGGGCGAGACCTGGCCCGACGCGCTGTGTGCAGCCCCGCTGGCAGGCGCGGTGCGCGGACCGGTGCTGCTCACGCGCCCGGAGGCGCTCCCGACCGAAGTGGCGCGGGAGATCGAGCGGCTGGGCGCGACGAGCGCTCTCGTCGTGGGCGGGCCCGGCGTCGTGGGGGAGGGCGTGCTCCAGGCGCTGCGCGCCCTGGGCAACGGCCTCACGGTTCGCCGGATCGCCGGACCCGACCGATACGCGACGGCTCGTGCGGTCGCAGGGGAGCTCGTGCGCCTCGCCCCTGAGGTCACGGGCGGCGGCGCCCTCATCGCGACCGGTGAGAACTTCCCGGACGCGCTCGCCGCCTCCCCACTCGCCTACGCGACGCGCATACCGATCGTGCTCACGCCGACTTCAGCGCCCACGAGCGACACCGTGGCCGCACTCGCGACCGTCGAGCCCACGGACCTACTCGTCCTCGGCGGCACGGGGGCCGTCTCCGACGAGGTCGTTGCGACGCTCACGCTCGCCCTCGGCCTTCCCCCCTCCGCGGTCGACCGCATCGACGGCGTGAACCGCTACGAGACGGCGCTCGCCCTCGCCCGAGAGGGAGTGGACGCCGTGGGGCTCTCGCGCGCGAACCTCGCGATCGCGAGTGGTGAGGGCTACGCTGACGCGCTCGCGGGCGGCGTCGCGGCCGGGGCGCGCGGCACGGTGCTCCTCCTCACGCCCGCGCGCCAGCTGTGGCCGGGCGTCGCCGATGAGCTCATCGCCCACCGTGAGACCATCGGACGTCCGCACGTGCTCGGCGGCGACGGCGCGGTCGGGCCGCTCGTGCGGCAGGCCGTCGCGCTCGCGCTGCAGCCGGTGAGCGCACCGTGATGTCGAGCCGCCGGCTCCGCTGGATACGGCCCGCTACCCGCGTGCCAGCTCCTCCTTGTACGCGACGATGCGGTCGCGGTAGTCAGGCATGCCGGTCCCGAGGATCTGCGTCGCGAGGATCGCTGCGTTCTTCGCACCGTTGATGGCGACGCAGGCGACCGGCACGCCCGTGGGCATCTGCACCATGGAGAGCAGCGAGTCCAGTCCGCCGAGGTCACTCGTCCTCATGGGCACGGTGATCACCGGCAGTGGGGTGGACGCGGCCACCACGCCGCCGAGGTGAGCAGATTTGCCCGCGGCTGCGATGATGACACGCAGTCCGCGCGAGACCGCCGTCGAGGCCCATTCATGCACCTTGGCTGGCTGCCGGTGGGCCGATGCGACGACCATCTCGAAGGGTACGCCGAACTCCTCGAGCTGCGCCGCACACTCCTCCATGATCGGTCGATCGGACTCGGAACCCATGATGATACCGACGAGTGGCTTCATCGCCCGCTCCCTTCGTGCCGTGGCGTCCATCCGCTCCACGAGGTGCGACCGACGCCGTCACTCTCCTCCCAGGTGCTGCTCCTCGAAGTACGCCTCGGATGCCGCTTGCTTCTCGACGATCGCGCGCTGGAGCTGCGTCATCCGCTCGGTCGAGGCCGCGATCGCCTTCGAGAGCTCGTCCGCCTTCTGCGCGTCAGCGTCACCCGCGGCGACCATCTCGTATAGCGAGCGCATGTCCCGGACGATCGTCAGACCCGCTTCGTCCATCTCCACGAGCAGGTCCGTGATCTCGACCTGCTGCCTCGCGTACGTCTTGAGTTCCTCGGAGACCCGCATTCCGAGGATCCCCTCGAATGCGGCCTTCATGCTTGCGATGACCACCGCGCGCTCCTCGAGCGCCGCACGAGCCTCGTCGAGCGCTTCGATGCCCTTCGTGGCCCCATCACGGGTGAAGTCCACCGCGCCCGCCTCATCCATGAGCCCGGCGATGCGCTCGTCGAGCTCGGCGTAGCGCTTCGCCGCCTCGTTCGCGGCTCGGATCGCATCGTTCGCGCGCGCGGTCTCGTCGAGGCAGCCCGCAACTGCGAACACGACGGCCACCAGGACGATGGCGAGGGCTATCCGGACGGACGTGCGCGACATGCGTTCTCCTTCGGTGTCGTGCGGTTCGGGAGCATGATACCGTAACCGTCTCGCGAGCAGGCCGCCTCGCGCTAGCGGAGCGGATGCGAGGCGGCCTCGCTCGCCAGGTCCTCAGCTGTGCACGCGTGCGTCGCGTCGCCGAAGAGCAGCTCGCGCTCATCAGCAGGCAGCCCTGCGCGGGCCCGGTCGCGCAGGCTGTTGAGGTTCGCGAACATCGTGCGCATCATCGCGACCGTCAGGTACCGCCCCTTCGGCGTGAGCGTGAACTCGTCTGCCGTGTCGGTCGCGAAGGCGCCTGCCACCTTGAAGAACGCGACCTCGAGCGGCAGGCCCCGTTCGGGCGTGACCCCGAAGTCGGCGACGAACCGCCGCTTGTCGAGCCTGAGTCCGAACAGGTCCATGAGGAACCGGTAGCGCATGCGGTCCTTGCGGGTGGCTCGACAGCATCCGAGCGAGACCGCCTGATGCCCCTCCTCGATCGCCTCGCTGTAGTGCCGGAGCGAGAAGGTGTTCACGTAGATGCGACCGTCCAGGTAGCTGAACGCGCCCGAGCCGATGCCGACGTAGTCCTCAAAGTCCACGATGTACTCGTCGATCAGGCCGCCACCGGTGCGCGAGAACGTCCACGCGGTCGCGTGTTCGAAGCTGTCCGAGAGCGCCTCGCACAGCAGCGCGTAGTAGCGCGCCTCGCGCGCGTAGTCGACCATCCCGACGGTCCGCTTCAGCGCGATCTCCACGGAGCGCGACGCCATGAGCGGGTAGAACGTCGTCTGGTTGCAGCCACTCGCCTTGAGCATCTCGACGTCACGCAGGAGGTGCTCCTCGGTCTGGCTCGGAAAGTTGAAGATCATGTCCACATTGAGCGAGTGGAAGAACCCCTCGATTGACTGCAGGCGCGCCAGGATCTCCTCGCCGGAACCATACTTGTCGTAGCGGTCCATCTGCTTGAGCAGCCCATCGTCGAAGCTCTGGACGCCCACACTGAAGCGCTGCACGCGGTCGCGCAGCGCATCGAGCTTCTCCGGGATGAGGTGGTTCGGGTTCGTCTCCGTCGAGACCTCGCGGATCGAGAACAGCTCGCGCGCCAGATCGATGGTGGCTGCGAGCTCGTCGATGAGGATCGTCGGCGTCCCGCCGCCGATGTACAGCGCGGGGAAGTCGTAGCCGAGAGCCGCGATGATGCGCATCTCCTCGCGCAGGTTGCGGAAGTAGCGGCGCGCCCGGTCCTCCTTGAACGGGAAGCGGTTGAACGAGCAGTACGGGCAGAGCCGCTCACAGAACGGCACGTGCGCGTACAGCAGGTACGTGGTATCCGGTCGAGGGCCCGGCAGCCCATCGATCGGCGTCGGCCGGTCGGCGAAGTACGCGCCCTGGGCCCGCTCGACCGCCCACGTGAGCAGCCGCTCAGCGAGCACTCGTCACGCCTCCCCGAGCGCGCGCAACGCCTTGAGACCGATGTCGGTGCGGTGGTGCGCGCCCTCGAACGAGATGCGACCGACCGCCTCGTACGCGCGCTCGCGCGCCTCGCGGATCGTCGGGCCGAGCGCGGTGACGGCGAGCACCCTGCCGCCTGCGGTCACGAGCGTGCCGTCGGCCTCGCGCTTCGTGCCGGCATGGTACACGTGCACGCCCGGAACCGCTTTGGCATCCTCGATGCCCGTGATGACCTTGCCCTTCTCGTATTCGCCGGGATAGCCGCCACTCGCCAGCACGACACACACGGCCGCATCGTCCGTCCACTCCAGCTCGATCTCGTGCAGCCGACCCTCGACCGTGGCGAGCATCACGTCGACGAGGTCGGTCTTCAGGCGCGGCAGGACGACCTGCGCCTCGGGGTCGCCGAAGCGCACGTTGAACTCGAGGACCTTCGGGCCCTCGCTCGTGAGCATGAAGCCACCGTACAGGACGCCGCGATACCGGATACCCTCAGCGCGCATCGCATCAACCGTGCGCTTGAGGATGTCGAGCATCGCCGCGTGCGTCTCGGCGTCGACGGACGGAACGGGTGAGTACGCGCCCATGCCACCCGTGTTGGGGCCCTCATCACCGTCGTTCACGCGCTTGTGGTCCTGCGCCGGGACCATCGGCAGGACCGTCTCGCCGTCCGCGAACGCGAGCAGCGAACACTCCTCACCCTCGAGCCGGTCCTCGATGAGGACCATGAGCCCCGCGTCGCCGAAGCCGCCCGTGAAGCACTCGTGCGCGAACGCACGCGCCTCTGCCTCCGAAGAGGCGACGAGGACACCCTTGCCGGCCGCGAGCCCGTCAGCCTTGACGACGAGCGGCGCGCCGTGCTCCTCGATGATGGCCACAGCCTCGTCCTCGAGCTCGGCGAGACGAGCTGGGGCCGTCGGGATGCCGTGGCGGGTCATGAGCTCCTTGGCGAACCACTTCGATCCCTCGAGCTGGGCGCCGCTGGCCGGCGGCCCGAAGCAGGGGATACCGTGAGCGGCGCACAGGTTCGCGATACCGGCGACGAGTGGCGCCTCCGGCCCCACGACGACGAGGTCGATCCTCGTCCCGGTGCGCTCGATCCAGTCGAGGACGTCAGCGGGGTCCTCGATGTCGAGTGCCAGATTCTGGGCGAGCTCGGCGGTGCCACCGTTTCCGGGAGCGCAGAAGATCTCCGGCTCATGCCGCGACCGTGCGAGTGCTTCGACGATCGCGTGCTCGCGGCCTCCGCCGCCGATGACGAGAATGCGCATGGGTCCTCCTCGTACGTGACGCTGTCGTGTCGGCACACACCTGCCGACAGGTCCGTGTGGGCATCTTACCGCACGCGCCGCGGTGTGTCGCACGTGCCCGCGCACGCCGTGAGCAAGGCGCCTCAGAGCCGCCGCTCCCACCTGCGCATGATCGTCTGCTCGCGGCTCGGCCCGACAGCGATGATCGCCACCGGCACCTCAGCGAGGTCCTCGAGGAAGGTGATGTAGTCGCGTGCCTCCTTCGGCAGCTCCTCGAAGGTGCGACACCCGCTGATGTCGGTCTTCCAGCCAGGCAGCTCCTCGTAGATCGGCCGTGCGTGATGGAAGACGGTCTGGTGGCACGGCAGCTCGTTGAAACGCCGCCCCTCGTACTCGTACGCGATGCAGACCTTGATGGTGTCGAGCGCGGAGAGCACGTCGAGCTTCGTGATGGCGAGGTGCGTCAACCCGTTGACCTGCACGGCGTAGCGCACGATCACGGCGTCGTACCAGCCGCAGCGCCGCTGCCGTCCCGTGGTCGTGCCGTACTCGCCGCCGATGCGCGTGAGCAGCTCGCCCGTCTCATCATGGAGCTCGGTCGGGAACGGGCCCGAGCCCACGCGCGTGATGTATGCCTTCGCGATGCCGAGGACGCGGTCGATGCGGCGAGGACCCACGCCGGTGCCCGTGCAAGCGCCGCCAGCCGTCGGCGAGCTGGACGTCACGAACGGGTACGTCCCGTGATCGAGGTCGAGGAGCGTGCCTTGCGCGCCCTCGAAGAGCACCCACTGGTCCGCCGCGAGCGCCCGGTTGATGACCTGCGCGGTCTCGGCGATGTGCGGCTTGATACGCTCGGCATACGCGAGGTACTCCTCGGCGATCTCATCGACCGTGTACGGGGCGAGGCCGTAGACCTTCTCGAGGATGTCGTTCTTCTCAGGCAGCGCCGCTTCGAGCTTCTTGCGGAAGATGTGCGGGTCGGTGAGGTCCTGCACACGCAGGCCCATGCGCGAGGCCTTGTCCATGTACGCCGGCCCGATGCCGCGCCGCGTCGTACCGATCTCCTGCGAGCCGAGCCGGCGTTCGCTCGCGCCATCGAGGTCGCGGTGGTACGGCATGATGAGGTGCGCGTTGCAGCTGATGAGCAGCCGGTGCGTCGAGATGTCGTCGGCCTCCAGGCGGTCGATCTCCTCCAGGAGCACCTTCGGGTCGATGACGCAGCCATTCCCGATCACGGGCGTGATGTGCGGGTACATGATGCCCGACGGGATGAGGTGCAGCTTGAGCGTACGCCCCGCGTGGATGACCGTGTGACCCGCGTTGTTGCCGCCCTGGAAGCGTACGACGTAGTCGAAATCGTCCGCGAGAAGGTCCGTGATCTTGCCCTTGCCTTCGTCGCCCCACTGGGCGCCGACGAGGACGATGCCTGCCATGCGATGGACTCCTTGAGGTGATCGGCCCCGCGGACCCCTGCCGCCGCTCCCGGGCCGTGGGCCGTCCGTCCGAGACGGCCGCGGCGCCCGCCACGTGCGTCGCGAGCGCACGCATAGTATGCCGAAGAGCAGCGCTGCACGCTAGGTCGCAAGCTCGGTCCCCCACATCCCGCGCGGGGTATCATGGGCTTCGCGATGACGACCACGAGAGGAGGTGCGAACGTGCAACGAACACCCTTCGATCCGATGGGCAACCTCGGCACGATGCTCCTCGTCATGGGGCTCGCAATCGCCGCGCTCGGCGCGCTGATACTGCTCGGCGGACGCATCGGACTGGGCCGCCTCCCAGGCGACCTGCGTTTCGGCGGCGAGGGGTGGGGCTGCTTCGTGCCGATCACGACGTCGCTCGTGCTCTCGCTGCTACTCACGCTCATCCTCAACCTCATCTGGCGGTGGTGGCGGTAGCGAGGACGTCGCTCAGTCTCTCGGCTTCGCCCCCTCGAGCAGCCAAGCCGTCACACGGCTCGCAGCTTCGCCGCCCACGTGCTCGCGCACGAGCGCGTAGACCGCGCTGTCCGTCGACGGAAGCTGATGGAAGAATCGCGAGCCTGCCTGCATGATGTAGGGAGCGATGCGCTCGAGGTCCTTCGCTGAGAGTCGCTCGCGCTCGAGGACGTCGAGCGCCGCATCGAACGAGTCGGCGAGCAGCAGCTGCGCGCGCGCACGACTCGCGGGCGATTCATCGAGTGAGAGCATGCCGCCGTCCCGTAGCGCCCCCACCATTCGCCACGCCCGCATCCCCAGGAGCAGCCCGCCCGCCGTGAGGGCCACCCACGCCACTCGATACGCGCCCAGATCCGTCGCCACCACCCGGTCGGGCGCCACCCACACGAGGACGCTCGTGATCATGGGTGGCCCGCCGAGCGCAACCAGCACGAGCACCCCGAGCAGCAGTCCACCCACGGGCGTGCGTACGAGGGAGCTGCGCGGCGCTATGAACGCGTACCCAACGATGTACGCGCACAGCCCAGACACGACAGCGGCCACCTCGAGCAGCACGAGCACGGCCTTGCCTCCCTTCGTGCCCATGCTCGCACGGAGGGTCGCGTACGTCGAGAGGCCGCCTCGGGCTGGGCGCCTGGAGTCGTGTCAGGGCCGGCGTGTATGCTCTTGTCGATGAACGACGGAAGGGGGCTCTTGTCGTGACGCCCAGGTGGCTCAGTGATGCGCCACTCTCGAAGAGCAGGTACGTCGCCGGACTCCAGTGCCCACTCAGGCTCTACCTCTCAGTGCATCACCGCGAGCTCGCCACGCCCCCGTCACCCGAGGCACAAGCGCGCTTCGAGGTCGGGCATCGCATCGGCGCGCTCGCGCAGGCGCGCTACCCGGGCGGCGTCCTCGTGAGCGAGGGGCCGGCGGAACACGCTGCTGCTGTCGCGACCACCGAGCGCCTGCTGGCTGACGGCGTCCGCGACATCTTCGAGGCGGCCTTCACGTATGACCGCGTCAAGGTGCGCGTGGACATCCTGCATCGCCTCGAAGGCGGCGGCTTCGAGCTCGTGGAGGTCAAGTCGACGACGCGCTTCGACGCTGAGAAGCACCTGCCGGACGTCGGCATCCAGCTATACGTGCTGCGGGGCGCTGGCCTCGACGTGCGGCGCGTCACGCTCATGCACATCAACCGAACGTATGTGTATCCGGGCGGCGCATACGACCCGCATGCGATCCTGACGACCACTGATGTCACCGGCCTTGCCGCAGGATACGCCGAACGCATCGCGTCCCGCGTCTCGGCGATGCTCGACGTGCTCGCAGCCGACACGCCGCCCGTCATCGCCCCGTCACCGCACTGCACGAAGCCGTACGAGTGTGAGTTCCTGGCCTACTGCACACACGACGTCGAACAGCCCGACCACACAGGTGTCGAGCCGGTGTTCGACCCGAGCGCCTTGCGCAGCCTCCGCGACCTGCACTTCCCGCTCCTGTTCGTCGACTTCGAGACCGTCAATCCCGCGCTGCCGCTCTTCTGTGGGACGAGCCCCTACCAGACGATCCCGGTGCAGTGGTCGCTCCACCGACTCGACGCGGACAGCACCCTCTCCCATGACGAATGGCTCGTCGGTCGGACCGATGAGGACCCATCAGCGGCGTTCCTCGCGAGCCTGCTCGATGCGCTCGGCACGCACGGCACGTTCATCCACTACTCGCCGTACGAGCTCGTGCGGCTACGCGACCTCGGCCTCAGGCTGCCGGCGTTGCGCGACCGGTTGCTCGCGACGATCCCGGGCCTGTACGACGGCATCGCCTGCGCGCTCCTGGAGCGTGGCGAGGACCCGCCTGCCCCGCCAGAGGCACCCGGCGGCCTTGCGACGTTCGACCTCGGGAAGGAAGCGGTCAAGCGCGGGGTGTCGCACCCGTCGCTCGGCGAACAGTGGACCATCAAGAAGGTCGCGCCGCTGCTTGCGCCAGAGGTCGGTTCGTATGACGAGCTCGCCATCGCGAACGGGGATGCCGCGATGCTCGCGACGATGGAGCTGCTCGACCCCGAGACACCGCCGGATCGCGCCGAGGAACTGCGAAGGGAGCTTCTGCGCTACTGCGCGCTCGACACGCTCGCCATGGTCGGCATCTACCGAACGCTCGTCGAGCGCTCCTGAGCCTCGTCGACGAACCGCTTCTCGACGTACGGCGACGTGAAGAGGCGGAGCGTCGCCCCGTACGTGGGAATGAACGCGAGCTCATCGCCAGCACGCAGCGGTGCGTCGAGCCCGTCCACGTCCACGACGAGGTGGTCGCTCGACGCGCCGAGCACCTCGATGCCTGGGTCGAGGGGGCGGAGCCCCGCCGGATCGACGTCCTGCCGCCCGAGAGCGAGGAGCGCACGCCACCGGGGCCCTCGGTCCTCGAAGACGGGCATCCGACCGAAGGCGTCCTGGGCGACGCGCCCACGCGGTGCGGAGGGCTTGCGCGCGCACTCGATCACGGGCGCGCGGCACACGATCGCGTCCGTGTGCAGGCCGAGGATGGGCGTGCGGGTCACCGTGCTCACCCCGAGCAGGATGCTCTCGCCGATGCGCAGGTTGTTGACCTCGTCAGGGAGCGTGCCCGCGATGAGCGCATCGAGCGAGCTCGACATGCCCCCGCTCACGAGGAGACGACGCCCGAGCCGCTTTGAGGCCGCCTCTGCGAGCGAGACGAGCTCTCCGAGATTCTCGGCATCGGGCACGACACCGCCGAAGCACGTCAGGCTCGCTCCGAGCCCGACGAGCTCGATCCCGTCCATACGAGCCACGGCATCGAGGAGCGCCGGGAGCTCATCGGGTAGCACGCCCTCGCGCAGGTCCCCCAGCTCCACCATGACGACGACACGGTGCATGCGCCCGACCGCCCGTGCGGCCACATCGAGCGCGCCAAGCGTGTCGAGGTCGCTCTCGAGGCTGACGTCGGCGACGCGCACGACATCCTCGGCGAGCGCTGGGGTCGGTGCCCGGAGCAACCACAGGGGGCAGGCGAGTCCAGCGTCGCGCAGGCGCACGAGGTTCTCGAGCCGCGAATCCCCGATCGCGCGCACGCCGCCCTCGAGCATCGCTCGGGCCACCTCGGGCGACCCGCACGTGACCTTCGTGACGCCGACCACGTCGCGGCCGCCGAGCGCGCGGACGACGGTGCGTGCGTTCTCGCGCACCTTGGCGAGGTCGACCGCGACCTTCGCCCTACCCGTCATGCCACACCGCCTCTCGCTTGAGCGCCCGCGTCCCCGGATGCATCAACCGTACCCGAACGCCCGCCGCGCTGCCAGGAGCGATGCCGAGCATTCTCGCTCGCCCCATCCTTGCCGCCGTGCGATGATACGCACAGCAGGGATCCCGCGCTCAACGGAGGTGTCCATGGGCTGGGTCGTCGCGCTGTTCGCACTCGCGGGGGTGGCGCTGCTCGGTATCGCGCTCGACGTCATCGCGCTGCGCCGGCGACGTGCTCGTGCACTCGCCGTAGCCGCTCTCGTCCTCAAGGCCCTCGTCGTCGTCGCCTTCGGCGTGTGGTTCCTCATCTTCCAGGTGCTCACCACCGCGCGCGGCTGGGAGGACCTCGCGTCCTTCGCGGCCGTCCTCGTGGCGTCGATCGGGCTGCTCGGCATCGCAGTCATCCTGGACGCCATCATCGCTTGGACGCTCACGCGAGACCGAGGCTCGAGCGCATGAGCGCTACCACCGCGTCCGGCTCGACGTGGCGGGATAGCGCACCACAGCACGCCAGGATGTAGTCGCGGTCGAGCGCGACTCTCGCGTCGGGCGGTGGCACGAGCCTACCGCTGCGCCGCCCGACATCGATCGCGTCGCGCAGCAGCTCCTCTCCCCCCGGCAAGCGTACGAGCGCGCCCCCTGTACCGATGACGAGCCGACACGCCGTGAGGTCCCGACCTCGGACGATCGTGCGCTGGCCGGTCGGTGTGTAGATTCGTTCGATCCGCCCCGCATGACGCTCGATGGCGGCCGCGGCCGCGAAGCCTGCGAGCGCCCGGACCGCGGCGACCTCGTCGGGCGACCGCGGGATAGCGGGTGGCATGACCGACGGGCGATCGTGCTTTGGCATGAGCGCTGCCGTGTGCGGTGCGCTCACGAACGTACCGAGGTCCCCTTCCACGGTGCGCTTCGCGCGCGGTTCGGGCTCGATGGCGAGTGCGGCGTACTCGCTCGACCCATCGGTCACGGAGTGGACGTCGGTCGTCGCTCCGCCGACATCCACCACGACGAGGTCCCCCTCGACGGCCGCGAGCGCCTCTGCTGCGAGGAGCACCGCTCCTGGCGTGGGCAGCACGCCGTCTCGGGCGAACTCGCGCACTCGACCGATGCCGGGCGCGCGTACGATGTGCTCCTCGAACGCGTCGTGGATGGCGCGCCTCGCCGGCACGATGTCGAGCTCGTCGACGGCCGGATACACGTTGCGCGTCACGACGACGCGGAAGCCAGCGCTCTCGAGCGTGCGCGTGACCTCGCGTGCCGCTGCCGAGTTGCCTGCGTACACGACGATTGGCCTCATCGAGAGGCGCGTAAGCGCGTGCGCGTTGTGTGTGACGACTTCGACGTCACCCCCCTCGACGCCCCCCGCGAGCAGCACGAGCCCCGGGTCGGCTGCCTCGATGCACTCGAGGTCGGCGTCGCCGATCCGCCCAGCGCTCACGTAGCGGACCACCCCGCCTGCGCCGAGCGCAGCCTCGCGTGCGGCGGCGGCCGTCATCTTCTGCGTGAGTCCGTGCACCGTCATGCGTAGGCCGCCGGCAGCGGACGACGTCGCGAGGATGAGGCGCGGTTCGACACGTCCGATCCGCTGCTCCAGTTCGCGACGAGCATCATCCAGGCCGATCGTGACATCCCCGTCCGCGACGCTCGTCCGCGCCATCGCCTGCCCGAGGAGCCGCGGCTCCGATGTGAGGTCGAAGAGTCCATCGAAGGCGCTCACGAGCGTCGTGGTGGACCCGATCTCGGCCACGAGCGCATCGATCGACCGCGGTCGAGACACGCGACTCCTCTCTGGTGGTGACCATCACCCGCTTCGCCGAGCCGCCGCTCCTGCCGCGCGCCTCACCCGAGCACGGGCGACGACTTCAAGAGGAGCTCCTGCCACTCGGCTTCAGGGTCCGACTCCACGGTGATACCACAGCCAGCGCCCCAACGCACCCGGTCGGAGCCGACCCACTCGAGCGTGCGGATGAGCACGGAGGAGTCGATCTCGCCGGGAAGCGCGACGAACAGCGCACCGCAGTACGCGCCACGCAGGCTTCGTTCGAGCTCACGGATCGTCCGCATCGCCGCTCGTTTGGGCGCCCCGGTCACCGATCCACACGGGAATAGCGCCTCGAGCACCTCGGCCACGGACGTGTCGTCGTGCAGACGGCCCCGCACACACGAGACCATCTGGTGGCAGTACGGCGTCGCCACGACCTCCATGAGAGACGCCACGACCACCGAGCCGGGCAGTGCGATGCACCCGATGTCGTTGCGCTCGAGGTCGACGACCATCACGTGCTCGGCTCGCTCTTTCGCGTCATCGGTGAGCGCCGCGCGCAAGCGCTCGTCCTCCTCAGGCGTTGGCCCCCGGGGCCGCGTCCCCTTGATGGGCCAGACCTCGATGGCACGACCATCGCCGTCCCGGCGGATGCGCACGAACCGTTCTGGCGAGACGGACGCGATCGGGCCTGCCGTCTCGTCCCACCCGTCCACGAAGGCAGCCATGTCTGCGGCGGCGCGCGCGAGCAGCGCCCTGAAGGTCGCGAACGGCGTGAGGCGCGGACGGCCCTCGATGCGCGCGGTCAGGTTCACGACGTACACGTCGCCGCGAACGATGGCGTCCTGTGCCGTTCGCACCGCCGCTCGGAAGCCGTCCGCGTCGATGTCGAACGCCGGTTCCTCGATGAGAGGGCCCAAGACGCCGAGACCAAGCGCATCTCGCTGCGCGTTGGAGAGCGGGACCGCGCGGCTGAAGTGGACGAACCGGCAGGGCCCCTCGTACGGCGCGAGGGCGAGCGTGGCGCCCTCGCGCGTGCCCTCGAACGTCCGCACCAGCTCGGCATCGACCGTGGCACGGTCGCACGAGGCGCTGCATCGGACCCGGCCGCCCAGCATGAGCGCTCGCCCGCCGAACCAGCCCCGCTCACTGCTCGGAGCGAGCACGGCGAGCGCGGGTCGCTTGCCCGGCCTCGGCGTGATGTCGATGGGCACGCCCAAGCGGCTCCTCTCCACGGAGTCCTGCCGCTGGGTGCCCAGGGGGCTGGCATGCGGTGGCCACAGTGTAGCAGATGCGCCTCAGCGCGACGCGTGCGGCTGCCCCGCGGCGCGCTCGCGCAACGCGCGCACGAGGTAGCTCGCCACATCGATGCCGCGCGTGCCCCGCCCGAAGCCTGCGTCGATGCCACACTCGCGCGCGATCTCGTCGGTCACCTGCGTACCGCCTGCGACGAGCAGGAAGCGCTCCCGCACCCCCTTCTCGGCAGCGAGGCTGCTGAGCTTCTCCATCATCTCCCGGTGCACGTCAGCGTGCGTGATGATCGTGGAGATGAGTACCGCGTGGGCGGCGTGCTCGATGGCAGCATCCAGCGCCTTCTCGATCGGGACGCTCGTCCCGAGGTACGTGACTCGGAAGCCCCACTTCTCGAGCCCGCCGTGCTTGATATCGATGATCTCCCGTAGCCCGACCGAGTGCTCATCGTGTCCGACGGTGGCTGCGACGACCCTGACGTCGTACTCGCGGACGAATGCGCGGATCTCCTCGTCGGTGAGCGTCTCGGGCGGCGGAGGGACGTGCAGCGTGGCGGGGTCGATGGCCACATCGAGCCGCCCCTTGAGCTCGATGAGCGAGCCCTCGGCAGGGTGCATGACGCGCGTGTGGATGACCTCGCACTCCTCGAGGTTCATCGCACGCCCGAGCTCGAGCGCCGCAGCCTTCGCGACCGGCTCCGGCGCAGGGAGGAACATCGTGACCACCACGACGCCGTCGCCCGTCCACTCCACCTCCGGCTTGATGAGCCCGCGGTGCCGGAGCTCTCGTGTCGCCTCCAGGCGCTTGGCCGCGCTGTCCTCCGGATCGAGCTCGTCGATGTAGGGGATCTTCGCGTCATCGCACAGGGTGCATCCGCCGATGAGCTCACAGGGACGACGCTCGCCGAACGCCTCTCCACGGAAGCCCTCGGGGAGGTGGTTCTCGCCGAAGTGGTGGCACACGGGCGCCATGTAGTCCGGCGCCCGCTCGACGATCGTACCGGCCGCCACCCCGCCGTCGGCCGCCCTCGCGATGCCATCGTCGTTCGTCTCGGGATACTCACCCGAGTCCACGAAGTACGCCTTCTCCACCGCGGCGAAGTACCCGCCGTCGGCGAGCATGGCCTCCAAGAAGAGGACGGCGCGCTCCTTGAGCTCCCGCACGCGGGCCGCGAGCTCCGGCGCGTCGCGCTCGACGCGCACCATCTCACGCAAGCCGTCCATCCCCACGAGCGCCTGCTTGGCGGTGTCGACCGCCGCCACATTGTTGTAGTGCCACGGCACGTTGCGCCCCTCATCCGGCGTGATGGTCGACTGCACGTCAGCCGATGTCAGCCGCGAGATCATGAGGTTGAGCACGTGCGCGACGGTCGCCTCGCGACCGTCTGACTCCATGTAGCGGGTGTTCTGCTGCGCGCGCATCTTGTAGCCCCGGAACAGCTCGCGCAAGGCGATGGCGTACGGCAGATCCATGCGCATGCATGGAGCTGGCGGCGCGTCAGGCGGCACCGTCGAGAGCGCGATCCGCTCCCGCGGCATGCCCACCGCTTCCGAGAACGCGCAGTTGATGGCGTGCTGTGCGAGCAGCTCCGGCATGACCTTCCACGCCTTGATGGCGGTGGCGTTCGCGTTGTGTGCGCCGTCGATCTGCAGCATCCCTGCCGCCGCCATGACCCGCTTCGCCTCGGCCGCATCCACGAACGAGCGGAACATGTTGATGTTCCGGTACAGGATGTTGTACTGCGGGTCCTGGTGCGCGCCGTTGACGCCCTCCTCGGCGAAGAGCACGGCCATCTCCGGCCCGGCGACGCCGCTCACGTAGCTATGGAAGTTGATGGGCCGGCCGACCTCGTCCTCGATCAGGTCGAGGGCGCGCCGCGTGAAGCGCAGCTGCTTGCGCGTGATCGCGACGCCGCCGACGCCTTCTGGCGTCCCCTCGAGCAGGCCATCCATGTGGCTCTGGCCTGCGGTCCGGATGACCATGATGTGATCGGCGCCATGCCAGGCCGCCATGCGCATGCGTCGCACATCGTCCTCAGGACGGCCGGATGCGATCTCGGTCGTGATGACGCAATCCGGCTGGGGGTCGATGTCCTCGAAGTAGTGAGCCGCTGGCAACGGTACGCTTCGCTCGAGCGGCTTCGACGTCTCGTGGTAGGTGAACTCGTAGAGACGCTGCTCGGGCACGCGGATGCGCCACGTCCAGCCGCGCCTGCGCGGACGATAGCGCTCGAGGCCCGCGAGAAGCCGCTCGACATCGAGCTTCTCGTGGGGCTGGAGGGGTGGGTCGGAGAGTCGCTCGGTGCCGACCTGCTCGTCGGTATCGCTCATCGCGCGTCCCCCCAGATGGCATCGACGGTGTCCCAGCCCTCTCCAGCAGCCAGACGCTCCGCTGCGGTCCGAGCATCAACCTCCCACGCCTGCATGCAGTGGTACACGACGTGCCCGGCACCGTGCCCGAGGAGCCCGCGCCGCTCGCACTCGGCCACCACCGCAGCGCACACCGGTGACGGGATGCCCATGCGCATGAGGACGCTGCGCTCGATCGAGGGGGACGTGTGCGTCCGAGCGAGCTCGACGAGCGGCTCGACGAGCGCCCGGGCGAGCATCCAGAAGCGCTCCTCGAGCTCGATCTCGGTGAGACCCGCCAGGTGGGCTCGCACCTCGCGATACGTGTCCGGCCGTACCATGGTCCCTCCCGCGCTCCCGGCTCTATGCAGAACTCCTGCCCATGTATGCAATCATACCGCGTCGTCACGCCTCTCATGCGCCGGAGCGGCGCAGGTCGTCACGAACCGGCGGATCCGGTTCTCCGCAGCTCTCCGATCGTACGCTCGACCTTGTCGGGTGACTGGTTCGTGTCCTCGGCGAGGAATGCGACATCCTCGGGTGTCGGGACGTACCCCTCGCCCGCATGCTCGAGCGCGTTGCGAATGTAGCTGCGGCGCAACCGCGCCAGATCGACGTCCCGGGCGCGAATCTGCCCGGGTCCTTCCGGTATGACGATGCTTCGCCCGGGCACACTCGTCGCAGGGTCGCCGCGGCGCACCTCGATGCCCTGCGCACGCGCGAAGGCGAGCTGCGACCAGTGGTGCTTGCCCGCGCCCGTGTACTCGGTCTCCTGCACCACCACCGTGGCCTCGCGCGGGAGCTCGGCTGCGATCGAGAGTGCGGCGGCGAGCGCCGTGTTCCCGCTCGGCCCACGCTCGAGCCCCTCCAGCTTGGCGAGCAGCTCGGTCGCGTAGAAGACCTCTCCTTGCGTGACCGTCACGTAGCGGTCCATGTAGCGCAGCGCCCGCGCCGCGTTGCGCGGCACATCCGCACGGTCCGGCCACGTCGCGAACGGCACCCCGAAGCCAGTGTGCCCGGTCGTGAAGCTCTTGCGGTTGAAGTCGGCATCGCTCGCCATGTGCAGCCCGGTGAGGTCTACCGAGGCGCTCACGATGCGCGTCTCGGTCGCGCCGGCCTTGCGCAGACCGCGCGCCGTGCCCGTGGTGTTCCCGCCTCCGGCGTGCGTGATGACGACGACGTCCGGCGGCGCGCCGGTCGCGGCGCGCATCTGCTCGGCGATCTCGTAGCCGAGCGTCTCGATGCCTGAGACGCCGAACGGCGAGTAGAGCGACGCGGCCAGGTAGCCGGTCTCATCCAGCAGCTCGAGCATGACCGTGAAGAGCTCCGGTCCCACGGTGAGCTGGATGACCTCGGCGCCGAACGCCTCGCACAGGCGCGACTTCTCGATGATCTCCGGCTGGCCGACGTGCCGCGAGTCGAAGGCCTCCTGCACGATGATGCACGCAAGACCCGCCCGCGCCGCTTGACTCGCCACCGCCGCACCATAGTTGCCTGAGGTCGCAGCGATGACGCCCTCGTAACCTTTCTCGCGCGCGACATGGATGCTCACGCTCGCCCGACGGTCCTTGAACGAACCGGCCATGTTGGCCGCTTCGTCCTTGACGAAGATGCGCGCCCCGCGCCCAGGCTCGGCGTAGCTGCGCACGAGGTCCGTGAGGTCATGCAGCTCGAGCAGCGGCGTGTCCCCGACCCCACCGGCACGCTGGATGGCGATGATGTCGTCGAGCGAGTAGCCGTGCGCCGCCATCATCGCCTCGTAGTCGAACGCGATGGGGGTGCGCTCGAAGGCCGCGTAGTCCATCCCGAGCGCCCGCTTCATGATCTCGCCGCGCCGTGCGAGCAGCTCCTCGGTGCGCCCGGCCACCTCACACACCCCCCTTCGCCCGGTACGCGGCCACGCGCCTCCGCGCGTCACGACCGATGGACGTGAGCTCTGGGGCGGGTCGTCCGAAGGTGTGCGTGTAACCCGGGTTGATGTCCGTGAGGCGTCCCCGCACGACCCGCCCACTCATCGTCTCGACCTCGACCTCCTCGCCGAGCGTCGCCTCGGCCAGCGCGAAACCCTTCACCCACATGCGGAGCGGCTGGGCTGCTGTGTCCGCCGGCAGGTGAGGCGAGCGGTCCTCGGGCTCCAGAAGCACACGCTCGATCTCGACCCAATCTCCGTACGAGCACCGCTTCGTCATCGTGCACCTCCTCTCTGACGTGCCGGGAGCGGACCTACCGCTGCTCGATCGACGGCGGCACGAACCGCGGAATCGGCAGGTCGACCACGGTGAGCAGCCCGGGTGGAGCCGCCTGCACGAGCGGGATGTAGTTTCCCGTGCTCGCGTACGTGCCCTTGCCGCCGGGCACCTCGGGGTCCGTTGCCATCGTGATGGTCGGGTCGCCGATGATGCGGATGCGGTCCTGCGTGCGCACGCCCTCGAGCTCGGGCCGGATCTGCTGCGGATGCACGAGCTCGATTCGCAGCTCGTCACCCTCGTAGCCCCTGCCGATCTGCTTGCAGCCGGCGACGTACCCGGGCTTCACGGTGATGTGCGGTGTGGAGCGCTCGACGGTCGTCACGATGGGCTCGCGCGTCTCCTCGATGCGATCGATCGTCCACCCGATGGCTCGGGCGATCAGGTGGATGGACTCCGGGAAGCCGATGTGCCCGACGATGGTGCCGTTCGCGACGCCTGCTTCGAACTCCTCCACCGACGCGCCGACGCCCTGCGTCCGCATGACCGTGGGGCCGAAGGGCGACAGGTCGTTGATGCGTTCGGCCTCGATGCGGTCGATGCGCAGGCACAGCGACGACCACATCACGATGAGCGCGTCGAGGACGAAGCCGGGGTTGATGCCCGTCCCGAGGATGGTCACGCCGTACTCGCGCGCGAGTGCGTCGAACCGGTCGGCCCAGACCGGGTCGCTCGCCCACGGATAGGCGAGCTTCTCGGCGATCGAGATGACGTTCGCGCCGGCGCGCACGCTCGATTCCACCTGGTCGCTGATCTCGTGCAGGAAGCTTTGCGTGCACACGCACACGACATCCGGCCGACGAGCGAGCACGGCGTTGGCATCGCGCGTCATGCGCACGTCGCACGGGCGCCCGATGAGCTCGCCGACGGTCATGCTCTCCTTCGCAGGATTCGTGACTATGGCCCCTACGAGCCTCAGGTCTGCGGGCCGATCGAGGATGTAATGCAGGAGCCCCTGCCCCATCGCGCCCGTTCCCCACACCGCGACGTCTATCATGTGCGCACCGCCTCTCTATGCGATTCGGCAGCTTCGATATGCAACATACCCCGACCACCGGTCCGCGAGAAGGGTGATCGAGCCCATCACGTGACGTGCGCGACCACCCCCGATGCGCACCACGGCCCCTGGGGGAACCGGGGGCCGTGGCAGCATCGGCCGGGTGGCAGGGGCCTAGAGCCCGGCTGCGCTCCTCGCGGCGGCCAGGACGGCATCCGAGCCAGG
>FWPV01002051.1_pt1 | contig 51060 bp, 43 predicted proteins | sample 2228371 | NCBI WGS metagenome assembly FWPV01 (sample SAMEA103939776, study PRJEB20133) | metagenome
TTTTAACATTATGATCTGTAAATTCATATGATGCCCCTTGGGTCGAGGAGCTTTTTTTAATTCCGGTCTTTTGACACGATTTCAGGCCGGGCAGTTATTTATAAATATATGGATCAACGTATTTGTTCCAGAAGCCATACAGAAAAGGTAAAGCCAGAAAGAAAAAACCTGCAATTCTAAGAAATATCCTAATGCCCTTGCTTGTTGGTTTCTGGGCAAGATATAAAATAACAACTCCTATAATCCACGAACCAAAAATTCCTATAATCATATTTTTTGTTTTTAATTTTTAAATTAAAACTATTTAAACTCATAAAAAACTAAGCCCATATCAATTGTCGCTTTCATTTTTTTTCTCTGCAAATGATCGGAAAGAAATTTATTTACTGATTTTGTGTTGCTGTTTTGAGAATGAACTACAACGATAGTCTTATATAATCGAGAAAACATGTTCCCATGCCTTTTCAAAAGGTAAAATATTTCACCTTCAATAATTTTACCGGTTTCAAAAATATTATACCTAACTTCTTCTATATTTGATTGTGCAAGCCCTTTTTTAGGCTCGTATCTCTCAGAATAAGTATAAAAGCATTCAAAATCATCCCATGCATAACGCTTCTTTCTATTGCCCTTTGTAACTGTTATGCCATAGTCATTCATGAAATAGCTTTTTTCGGGGTACGGCAAAAATCTATTAATTATTAAAAGAAGTATAAAACCTAATGACATTCCACAAAATGCCCAGATGACATCTATAAATGTTATGACATGCAGGTTGCTGTCTGTTATTAAAACAATAATAGCCAATCCAATAATGGAAGGCCCTATAAGAAAAGTACCCTTATTGATTTGTCTTCTTTTTTCTGAAGGGGGTATTTTCCAAGTTAGAAATGATTGATTGTCCTGAAACATCGATAACGTAAAATATTTTACGTACAATTAGATTGGTGAGTACTGACAAAATGCGAAAGATTTCTGACACGACTCCACGTTTTAATTTTAGTAGTTGAAATATAATTGTCAAACGACATTCTTTTGTCGCAAATGTTTTAAACATAAAAAAACAGCAGAGTTTTTTAAGCTCTGCTGTCGATCTTAGCATTTAAGCGTTTTAAAGTTATTAGTATGCTTCTGCCTCACAGGGCGGGGAGCCGGGTGTATCAGGGACAACAAAAATCATCGGCTCCTCTCCTGAATTAAAGATATAAAAGACGTCATGGAAAGGAGGGGGATCATAAGACCAGCAATCCGAAGTCTCGCTTTCTTGCCAAAATTCTCCATCCAGTGTAAATTCCTTACTCTCCTTGGATTGCATTGTTTCTTCAGACGCATAAAAAAAGCACATAACTCCTGAACTATCAGCAGAGTCTCCGAGCTGACATGGCGGAGAAACTTTACCTTCCATATAAAAATCAACTGGGGCGTTAGTAAGGTTGGTAACGGCCGAACTAATTGTCCCGGTCTGCTGGCAAACCCAACGATGGCCTTTAGTCAGAAGATCTCTCCAACTGCAAGTCCAACCGTTTAAATTAAGGTTTTTAAGCTCAACGCGAGCTTTATTATTCTCCAGTGTTTCTCCCAAACCGCCGGTATGGAATTTAATTTCCCAAGTTAGTTTAGGCTGATCAGTCTGGCCAAGCCCGCTGTTTCTCTGGTAAACAAATTTATAAGTTATATCTGTTCTAATTGGCAATTCCCACTCAGGCACTTTGAAATAGGAACTGGCCGGATCAAAATAGCTGCTTATCTTTTTCGAAGTGTCCTTGACCATCACAACGCCGTCACTCGTGCGCTCTCGCTGGAATATATGACCCTCATCATCCATAAGATAAAAGTCATTGCTGAAAAATTCTATTTCGTCGCCGCTAATATTTTCGACAATTATATCGTCAAATTCAAAATGAATATCGTTTTTCCAGTCCGCATAATCCTCAGGATGAGAAGGCAAGTAATTGGGATTATGTACATCCAGCTTAAAATTTGTGAGCGTAATTTTAAACTGGCCGTCACTTAAAGTATCTCCGATTTTTCCGGTTTTGGGTCCGGCTGGTGGGCATCCGGAAAGGATCAAACTCAATACAAAAATGAAGGACAAATTCCGAATGAAGCGAAAGTTTTCCATGGTGACCTCCCGTAGTTTAAAGTTTTAAAAGACCAGCGGAAACATAAAATTATTTAAGATATATCTTAAATTCAAGAAAATGGTCAATATGAAAATATTTAATACAAGCTAAGCATTTTTTATTTGGCTCTCAACTAACCATTTCTTTTTTTCCGGCCCCGGCACTCCTTTAAAAACCATCTGCCCGTAGGTTCCGGCCGATTCGATTTTGAGATCGCCGAAAACAAATCGCCTGTTTACCTCTGGTCTTCTTGTCGTCGCCACTTTGGTTGTGCAACAGAGTCCAGCAATGCTTTCTTCGTAACGCTGCGGTATCATAAACTAAACAATTTTACATCAAGTCCCGAGATCCCCTTCAAGTGTTTTTTATTTCCTGTCATTAGTACAAGAGTGTTTTCTACTGCTGTGGCAGCGATCATGACATCACCAGCACGCATTCCTGTCGCCAGTGAATGCTGTTCGATATAGATAGCTGCCCGGTGTCCAATATTTTCAGTAAGCGGAAGTATTTCAAAATTAAAATCTGCCACAAAAACTTTTAATAATTCGCTGCATATCCTTTGAACTTGGATATTGCATCAATTCCATAGAGGTGAGGCTTGAGATTTTACGTTCCCCGGCGGCTTCAATCAGACGGGCAGCTTTCCTGTCCCCTTTATGTACCTAAATGAGAATATCGGTGTCAAAAAGCACGGTATCTTCCCCCGCGGATTTGTTCCATTATCTGATTCACATCTACATCAGCGGGCAACATGCCAAAGAACGGATACTCGCGAACCTTTTCAGCCTTTTCTTCTGACGCAGGCACGATAACGTCCTTCTTTTTTCCATGATACATGATTGTCACGCGCTCTTTTCTTTCCAGCGCCTTGAGAATATCTCTCAGCTTGTAACGCAACTCTGCGATTGTAGCCTTCAAATGGTTTCCTCCCCATTCCTAAACCGTAAATATATTCTGTCCATCATTGAGTAAGAATGCAATCGGAATGTAACCGCAGCGTGAGGATTAAATGAAGACCATTGGAGAACAACGGATCGGGCACAATTTCACCAACAGCTCCCTTGCGCTATCGGTATCTTTCGTATGATGGGGTTATTTTTGAGCAGTGGTTGGGCGGTCGTTTCGGGAAGAATGTGGAGCCGGCGAGTGGGGTTGAACCACCGACCTGCTGATTACGAATCAGCTGCTCTACCACTGAGCTACGCCGGCTCACCTGTTTTTTTATTTCTATCACAATCGGCCGTAAATGAAAAGCCGCGCTATGACCAGTTTCATGCCTCGCAAGCCCCATTTTGTTGGCAGGGTCAAGAGGCGTGTATCTAAAAAGAATCAAGCTCCGGGAGACCCCGCCTTATAAACGGGGAGCGTCACAAATACGAGAAAAAAGCCCGTTTTATGAATTCAAAATTTCTCCGCACCTCATTTTTGCCGGTAACGATCTCATTATGGCCCGGCAGGAGATATTCCACATCAAGGGTTGCCAGCCGTTCAATGCTCTGTTTCAGCAACTCGCTGCTGCCGCCTGGAAAGTCGGTTCTGCCGACGCTTTCCGCAAATATCACGTCACCGGAGATGAGCGCTTTTTTTTCCGGCCAGTAAACGCAGATGGAACCCGGAGAATGGCCGGGCGTAAGCAAAATTTCAAGTTCAAGGTCGTCTATGGTAAAAACACCCTCCTGCAGACTGATATCAATCTGTCCGGCAGGCTGTGCCAGACCAAACATACTGAAAAACTCCTTGCCGGTTGCGCGCAGAAATTTCGCTTCTTCCTCAGACAAGGCAACTTTAATATTGCGTTCTAAAAAATGCGCGTTCCCGTCCAGATGGTCGGGATGCGCGTGGGTATTAATGACCAGGCTGATATCATCCTCACTGATGCCATCCTGTTTTGCGGAAATGAGCAGCGCCGGCACATAGCGTTTCAGACCCGGATCAACAAGCACTGTCGTTGCATTTTTCTTTAATATATAGCTGTTACAGTTGTTTTCCCACATATTAGTCCACGGATAGGAATAAATACCGTCAGTAACCTTCATGTCACCTCCTCAATGCAAGAGCACGTCAACCGCGGGCGCGGCGTTTTTCGTGTGTGGAATTGCACAAAGTATGCTACAAATGATGCTTACTTCATTTACCGTATTGAATGAAAAAGTGCAAGGAAGAAGTGAGCAAGCATCTGTTGTTCGGGATAAACATGGCTGAGTCATGCAGCGCGTCAATACCAAGGCCCATTCCATAGAAGCTATCTTTGGCCGCCACGGACTGCTGGCAGAGCGGCTGGACCATTTTGAGTTCCGCCCTGGTCAGGTTGAGTATGCCAAAGCTATCCAGAAGGCAATAGCGCGGGAACACTTTCTCATTGCCGAGGCAGGGACGGGCACCGGTAAAACGCTTGCCTATCTCGTGCCGGCAATTCTCAGCGCTAAAAAAGTGGTGGTTTCAACCGGCACCAAGCATCTCCAGGAGCAGATATTCTGCAAAGATATTCCGTTCCTCCAAGAACTGCTGCCGGTCTCATTTTCTGCGGCACTGATGAAGGGCAGGTCAAATTATCTCTGTCTGAGAAGATATCGGTTATTCCAGCAACAGCCGTTGTTTGATTTTATTGAAGAAGCGCAGACCTTTAACAAAATTGAAGCATGGATGCAGCACACCGCAACCGGCGATCGTGCGGAACTTTCGGATTTGCCGGAGACCTATCAGCCGTGGGACCGCATCGCGGCGAGCACGGAAACCTGCAGCGGGCAAAACTGCCCGTTTTATCGTGACTGTTTTGTGATGCGCATGAGACTGCGAGCAGCAAAAGCAGATATTGTAGTAATCAACCATCACCTGTTTATGACAGACATGATTATCCGCACTGCCGGGTATAACGAAATTATTCCCCAGTATGACATCATTATTTTTGATGAAGCGCATCAGCTTGAAGCAGTCGCGACCCAGCATCTGGGCGTCATGGTTTCTCATCGACGCATCGAGGACGTAGTCCGCGACCTGCAAAGCGCCATGGCTGCGGCCCGCGCCCAGGAGCTCAAAGATACCACACCATTCCTCACGCTGCTGCTTACGCTTTCACAGCAGTTTTTTGCCGCCTTTTACCGGCCGCCCGAGAACTACCGGATCAAAGCAGACCATATCAACAAACAACTGGGGGATCAGTATCAGGCGCTGGCGGCTGCTTTGGACAACCTGTGCAGCCGTATTGACCGCATGCAGACAAAAACCGCAGAACTGGAACAATGTCGCTATCGGGTTTTGGCGATTGCCCAGGACCTGGCAACGATACTGAACCTTGACCATCCGGCGCGGGTGTCTTGGTGCGAGTTGCGGGGGGTGGGGGTGGCGCTCCATTCTTCGCCGATCGAAGTGGGCAGAGAGCTGGCAGAGCTTGTGTACCCGCATATCCGAACGATCATCTTTACCTCCGCCACGCTTTCTACGGGCGGTAATTTCGCCTATTTTAAGCGCCGGCTGGGACTTGATACCATCGCTCCGCCCGATGAACTGATCGTTCCGTCGCACTTTGACTTTGCATCCCAGGCGATCCTCTATCTGCCGCCCAACATGCCAAACCCGGATAGCACACAATTTGTGGCGCGTGCTGCGGCGTGTATTGAACAGGTGGTCACGCTGACCAGGGGACGAGCATTTATTCTGTTCACCAGTTATCGCCATATGCGCGAGGCATATGCCATGCTGCAGGATAAACTGCCGTATCCCCTGCTGGTGCAGGGCAGCAAACCGCGGTATATATTGTTGCAGGAGTTTACCGCAAACATTGCATCGGTGTTGTTTGCTACCAGCAGTTTCTGGGAAGGCGTTGATGTGATGGGAGAAGCGCTGAGCTGCGTTATCATTGATAAGCTGCCATTTGCCGCGCCATCCGATCCGCTGCTGGAGGCGCGCATCGAGCAAATTGCCGCCCAGGGAGAGAACCCGTTTCTCAGTTATCAGGTGCCGCAGGCTATCATAACGCTGCGCCAGGGTTTTGGTCGGCTCATTCGCAGCCGCAGCGATCGCGGGGTTCTGTGCCTGCTGGATCCGCGAATCAATACCCGTCCCTATGGCACATTGTTTCTGGCCAGCATACCGCCCTGTCAGGTTACCAACAGTATCACAGCAGTGAAAGAATTTTTAGCGCAGAATGCGGTTATTCGCGAGCGCTGAGCAGTGCCCACAGACCTGCGGCGCAGCGCTGCTCGGCACGCGGCGGTGTGACGCCAAACGCCACTTGACCAGGTATAAAAAATAGTATATCAATAAAGCAGTTATCGTGATACGCTGAAGACGAGAGGACGATATGGTTTTTTCATCAGATAAAGAACCCATTGAAATACCCAATACGCTGCCGCTGTTGCCGGTTCGGGATATTGTGGTTTTTTCATATATGTTTTTGCCGCTTTTTGTCGGGCGGGAATCATCAATCCGCGCCGTCGAAGAGGCAATGAAAACGAATCGGCTGCTTCTGCTCGCCACCCAGAAAAATCCCTCCGAGGACAATCCGACCCCCCAGGATATTTATTCCGTGGGCACGGTGGCGATGATTATGCGCAAACTGAAGCTACCCGACAACCGAATTAAAATTCTGATTCAGGGGTTGGTCAAGGCGCAGATTAAGCAGTATGTCCAGCAGTCACCCGTGTGTATCGTGGAGATTGAGAAATTGATTGAACCGGCGGTGGGAGAGCTGACTGTTGAAATTGAGGCGCTGATGCGCAATGTCAAAGAGCAGTGTGAGAAAATTCTCTCCCTGAAAGGCCTGATCTCCTCGGAGATACTTGAGATACTGGAAAATGTCAATGACCCCGGCCGGCTTGCTGATCTGGTCGCCTCGAACTTAAAACTCAGCATTGAAGAAGCGCAGCATATTCTGGAGATTGTTGATCCGGTCGTGCGCTTGAAAAAAGTCCATGAGCATCTCACCAAGGAGCTGGAACTGTCCACGATGCAGGCCCGCATCCAGTCCCAGGCAAAAGAGGAAATGTCAAAGACGCAGCGCGAATATTTTCTCCGCGAACAGCTCCGCGCCATTAAGAGCGAACTGGGAGACATGGACGAAAAGACGCAGGAGATTAACGAATTTTCCCAAAAGATTGAAAAAGCTAAAATGCCTCCCGACGCAGAAAAGGAAGCGCGCAAGCAGCTCAGCCGACTTGAACAGATGCACCCGGATTCTGCTGAAGCTTCTATAGTGCGGACCTATCTGGACTGGATGGTGGAGGTTCCCTGGAGCGTATCAACCAAGGATAATCTTGATATTAAAAAAGCCAAGCGGGTGCTTGACGATGATCACTATGACCTTGACAAGGTGAAAGAGAGAATTCTTGAATACCTCTCCGTGCGAAAACTGAAAAAACAGATGAAAGGCCCCATTCTCTGCTTTGCAGGCCCGCCCGGTGTGGGAAAAACATCGTTGGGAAAATCGATCGCCCGCGCCCTGGGACGCAAGTTTGTCAGGATTTCCCTGGGCGGCATTCGGGACGAAGCAGAAATCCGCGGGCATCGCCGCACCTACATCGGCGCTCTTCCCGGGCGAATCATCCAGGGATTGAAACAGGCGGGCACCAATAATCCGGTATTCATGATGGACGAAATTGACAAAGTTGGTGCTGATTTTCGTGGCGACCCGTCGGCAGCGCTTCTGGAGGTGCTCGACCCGGAACAAAACCATGCCTTCAGCGATCACTATCTGAACATAGCCTTTGATCTTTCCAACGTGCTGTTTATAACGACGGCCAATCTGGTTGATCCGATTTTGCCCGCCCTCAAGGACCGGATGGAGATTATAGAGCTTTCCGGCTATACGGATGAAGAGAAACTTAAGATTACCAGACAATTTATTCTGCCGCGCCAGCTTGAAGAAAACGGGATCACGGCAAACGACCTGGAAATATCTGACGAGGCGATTCTTGCCATCATCAACCAGTACACCATGGAGGCCGGGCTGCGCAATCTGGAACGCGAGATCGGCAGCATTTGTCGCAAGACAGCACGGGGTATAGCGGAGGGCAAAAAAGGGAAAACAAAAGTCACCCGGGCGAATTTGCATAAATTCCTGGGGGCGCCCAAGCGGCTCCCCGAAGAAGAACAGCAGAATCATGAAGTCGGCATTGCAACGGGTTTAGCATGGACACAGGCCGGCGGGGATCTGCTGTACATTGAGGCAACGATTGTTACCGGCAAAGGCAATCTGGTGCTCACCGGTTCGCTGGGCGATGTCATGAAAGAGTCGGCGCAGGCAGCGCTCTCCTACACCCGATCGCGCGCGAAAAACCTGGGTATAAATGCCAACTTTTTTGAAAAGCATGATATTCACATCCATGTGCCGGCTGGTGCGATCCCGAAGGACGGGCCTTCTGCCGGTGTTACCATGGCCGTGGCGCTGATATCTGCTCTCACGAAAATCCCCGTTAACAAAGACGTGGCAATGACCGGGGAAATAACCCTGCGCGGCAGGGTCCTGCCTGTCGGCGGACTGAAGGAAAAATCGCTGGCAGCCCTGCGTCAAAATATAAAAACCATCATCATTCCCGCGCGCAACAAGAAAGACCTGGAAGATATCCCCCAGACCGTCCGCAACAAAATGACCTATGTCTTTGCCAAACACATGGATGACATTCTGGACATTGCCCTGGTAAAGAAAAAACAACTCACAGTGCAGAATAATCGGGTAGAGAGTGGAGTTAAGAAAGCTCGGTGAGTTTGGGCTGATTGAGAAAATTGCCCGCATCGCGGGCGCGGGATGTTCTGATGTCATTGCCGGCATAGGCGATGATGCTGCGGTGTTGCGCATCGGCGCAAATAAGTGCCTGCTGATTACCACCGACACGCTCATCGAGGGCATTCATTTTCGGTGGTCATTTACCACGCCCTTCCTGCTGGGCAAAAAGTGCGTTGCGGTTAATCTCAGCGATATTGCAGCGATGGGAGGTACCCCGCTGTGTTTTGTGGTGTCGCTCGCCATTCCGCCGCATACCGCCTATACCATTATTCGTCACCTCTATCAGGGCATGGTCGCCGGCGCCCGCGCGTTTGGCGTCAGTCTTGTGGGGGGTGATACCGCCTCCTGCCCGCAGCGTCTGGGTATTAGCATTACCATGCTGGGCATGGCGCGCCGGGATCGGGTCATCTATCGGCACGGAGCGCAGCCTGGCGATGGGATTTATGTTACCGGTTTTATCGGCGACGCGGCGCTTGGTCTTGCGCTCTTAAAACGCGGAAAAACAGCAGCCCGTTTCCGGCCGTTGCTTGAAAAACACAGCAATCCCACCCCGCGCCTCCCGGAAGGAAACACGATTGCCCGCATGCACCTGGCAAGCAGCATGATTGATATCAGCGACGGACTGCTGGGCGATTTGCGGCATATTATTACCCAGAGCCGAGCCGGTGCCCGCATCTGGCTGAATCGGCTGCCGCTTTCTTCCGGCTATCAACGGCACTGGCGGGAAGGTGCGCGGGAACGATACAGGTATGCGCTCTGTGGTGGAGAGGATTATGAACTGCTGTTTACCGTGCCTCCGGAACGGCGGCAGCGTTTAACCGCACTGCAGCGGCGCTGCGGTCTTCCGATAACCTGCATCGGGGAGATTACCGCCAATACGGGCATGTTACAAGTTCTTGACCAGCAGAATAGAGAACGATCATACCCGCAGGAGGGTTTTACCCACTTCTGATGGGAAATGCACTTTCTTGGGAGAGAACCGCACAGCCGATGGACGAACGTTTTATTAAAGAACTATTAGAAAAAGTTAAAAACCGTTCGGTTTCCGTGCAACACGCACTTGAGGAACTGCGCACGTTGCCGTTTGAAGACTTGGGGTTTGCCCGGGTAGACCATCATCGTTCTCTGCGGCAGGGATTTCCGGAAGTCATATGGGGCGAGGGAAAAACCGCGGAACAGATTATAGCAATTATGAAAAAAATGCATGCCAAAAAATATCCGATCCTGGCGACCCGGGTTGATCATAAAAAGGCAGCGGACATAAAAAAAGTTTTTTCCCATGCCGCCTACTATCCATTGTCCCGGGTGCTTACGCTCACACCGGGGAGGGTTCAACAGACGGGGAAGGGTTTAATTCTGGTCATTTCGGCAGGCACGGCGGACATCCCGGTGGCAGAAGAGGCCTACCTGACGGCTCAGATTATGGGTAATCGGGTCGAGCATCTCTACGATGTGGGCGTTGCCGGTATCCACCGATTAATGAGCCAGAAGCAAAAACTAACCGCCGCCCACGTGCTGATTGTTGTTGCCGGCATGGAGGGCGCGCTGCCGAGCGTCGTGGGAGGACTTGTGTCGCGTCCGGTCATTGCGGTCCCGACCAGTACCGGTTATGGATCAAGTTTTGGCGGTATTGCCGCACTTCTCGGAATGCTTAATTCCTGTGCGGCTGGGGTTGCGGTCGTAAACATAGATAATGGCTTTGGCGCAGGGTATATTGCCAGTCTTATTAATCGTACCATTACCTCATGAAACACCTGTATTTTGACTGTTTTTCCGGCATTAGCGGCGATATGACGCTTGCGGCGCTGCTGGATCTTGGCGTGCCCGTGCGCTATCTGAAGGCGGAGTTGGCAAAGCTCAACATCACCGGGTATCAGATTTCCGTCTCTACCGCCCGCCGCATGGGATTAATTGGAAAACGAGTGGCCGTGAAGCTCACGCTTCATGATCACCGCCATCGCACATTTCGCACCATTGAAACACTGATCAGCAAAAGCGCCCTCAATGAACACACAAAAGAGCTCAGCACGGCTATGTTTTATCGCCTTGCCCGCGCCGAAGCGCATGTCCACCATTGCAACATTGCCGACGTGCATTTTCATGAAGTGGGGGCAGTGGATTCCCTGGTTGACATTATCGGATCTGCGATATGCATCGATTATTTGAAGGTTGATAGCTTTTCCGCATCGGCACTGCCACTTGGTTCCGGCCAGATACAATGTGAACACGGCAGGTTTCCCGTTCCTGCGCCGGCAGCACTGGAGATGCTGAAAGGCGTGCCGGTTTATGGTTCTGATGCCGCGGGGGAGCTGGTTACCCCGACGGGCGCGGCAATCATAACCGCCCTGGTTAAAACATTTGGCACGCCCCCGGCCATGAGAATAACCAATGTCGGCTATGGTGCCGGGTCACGAGATATACCCGGCATGCCCAATATGCTCCGGCTGATGCTGGGAGACACGCAGGGCGTTGCAGCAGATGAATATATATGGATGCTTGAGGCAACGATGGACGACATGAATCCGGAATGGACGGGCTTTCTCATGGAGCGACTGTTGGCCGCTGGAGCTCTGGATGTCATATTTATTCCCGCGCAGATGAAAAAAAATCGTCCGGGTTTGCTGTTACAGGTGCTCTGTGCCGAACAGCACCAGCCGGCACTGCTGCGGATTATTTTTCAGGAGTCAACGACCGGTGGCATTCGTTATTACCGGATTGCGCGCCGGTGCCTGACACGTTCCTACGGCACGCTGAAGACAAAATGGGGCACCCTGCGGGTAAAAATTCTGCACGACGGAAATAACCACCAGGTGACACCCGAATATGAAGAATGCAAACGGGTGGCGTTGGAAAAAGGCATAGCTTTGAAAGAAGTCTATGCAGCAGTTATAGCAGCAGCACAACGCAGCAAGGTAACGGTTTTACGCAGCGATTCGGCATAGCTTGCCGGAGGGGGACGGTTTGGGAGCATCATGCAATATGGCGCAGTGTCGAGTGTGTTCCGCCGGTAAAACCAAACAGCGTCGCTGCCGATCCAGCACGGCGGTCATGGGCGCAAGGGGTGATCCGTGGCAACGTCGGCATAACAATTTCATGGGTTCATGATCAGGGCGAGAATCGTATATGCCAATTTTTGAATTTAAATGTTCGCGTTGTAACAATATGTTTGAAGAGCTGGTATTTGGCAAGCAACTGCCAGAGCGGTGTCCGCAGTGCGGCGCTCCAGAGATAGAGAAATGCGTATCTGCCTTCAGCTTTAAAAGCGCCGGCGGTGAATTCAGCTCCTCGCGTTCCAGTGGGTGCAGCACCTGCTCGTCAAAAAACTGCAGTTCCTGTCGCTGACCTTAATGCCGGCGTGTTTACCCGGTGGTGTTTGCGGCTGACGGTTTTGCCTGGTCGGGCATATCTTTTGCCATGACTTCGGCAATACGCGCGATCAAGTTTCTTACTTTGCGCATGTCGCTTCTCAACTGGAGCAACTTCAGCGCCGCTCCCGGCTGCTGTAAAAAATATGCTACCAGAGACGCCGGCCGCCGGCGTTTTTTATACTCCGCTATTTTTTCATAATCAATAATTGAGCGCACGGCAGTATCAGATATAATCCGTATGTTGATAAACGGAATTCCCGCGGTGTAAAAAATGTTTGCCAGTGCGGCACTTTCCATTTCTATGAGCTTGACGCCGAACGTTTCAAAGATCCACGCTTTTTTGGCTTTAAGATGAATAAAATGCTCGGTCGTTAGGCAATTGCCCCATTGGGGCTCCATACCCTCACGCGCGATATACTGAAATGCAATACGGCTGAGTTCTTGATGGCAGGAAAAGGAGTGTTCAATTGCGGTATTCTGGGTGTGGTATATAGAACCCTGTTTGCGCAGAATTTTATCCACGACGACGATATCACCCACCTGCAATACAGGATCTACCGCGCCGGCGGCACCCATGAAAATCACATAGGACGGATGAAAATGCTGACTGATCAGCTGAGCGGCGGTTTTTGCGTGACGGGGACCCACACCCGTGACGACCAAGAGAATGTCCCGGTGTGCAAGCCACCCCTTGATCAGACGGGTATCATGATAGCGTTGTTGTTCAGTGATGTGGATATGTTTCTTTAAAGCCCCGGCTTCAGCAAGCGTTGCGCAGGCAATAACCAACATACCTTTGTAGAGAGTCGCGGCTGGGGTGCGGAATAAAGCAGCGACGACTGGTTAGCGCAGGTTTTGGTACTGACTCTCCTCAATTTTTTCCAATTCACGCCGCAGGCGTCTAATTTCCTTTTTGAGCTTGAATCGTTTTACTATGTCGAGGATATTTCCGCACACCACACCCACAAAAAATGGTATTAAAACCAGGAGATAGATCCTGCACGGCACGGTAATGCCGAAATAGGTAAGTTCCGCCGGTTGATTATTTTCAACCGCAAATATAATGAGCAGCGCGAGAATTATTATGAAAGCGATGGTATTAAAAAGCGTTTTCACAGCGCACTGTTCTTGGAATAATTGTCATACGAGAGTTTATCAACGCCTGATGCCCGGGTCTGCAGGGCGTCTTTTTTATTTTTGGGGACGGGTGATCATTTCTATCTTATCCCGATGAAAGCGCCAGGCATTGCCGGCGCGAAAAGCGGGAAGGCATCCTTTTTTAATGAGTTTGTAAATGGTGATCTTTGAGAGCTTTAAAAAAGCTGCGACTTCATTAATATCCATAAGGCTGCCATCTTTCTGAATATCCCGGTGCATAGAGCCCCCCCTCGCCGTCTAATTAATGGTCGCCCAGGGTGAGCCTGACCTTTTGTAAAGACGGCGGTATGATACGCACGTTAAATGGCATATGGTAACTGTTCCTGCGTCGAGTTACCGGTATGTGCCGACAAAGCCCCGCCTTTTAGACGGGGGATGAAACGGCGCGAAAGCATCTATTAATGTAACTGCCGGGATGACGCCGTTTACAGGTTTCATCACTTGTTACATAACAGAATTTAAAAATAGTTCAATAAAAAATCTTAACGTACTATACCGGTATGTGCCGAGCAAGACCCGCCTTGTCGGCGGAGAGCTTCACATGTATCCCAAATTCAGGCAAACGGCACAAAACAGATGAAGATTATTAGACGCAACCGTCTGATAATCCTGCTATAATAATATATAAACGCTAATTTTTCATGGACAAGCGGTAACCTGTTTGATAATGATGTATCACGGATAGAACAATTTCATTGCCACGAGCATACTATGTTTGAGATTTCAATACAAAGCACTTTTTCTGCGGCACATTGGCTCCGGGATTATCAGGGCGATTGCGAAACGCTTCATGGTCACAACTGGAAAGTTGCAGTAACTGTTGAGTCATCCGGATTGAATCCAGTCGGCCTGGGGATTGATTTCCGCGAGCTGAAGCAGAAAACCGCCATTATCCTGGCGCAGCTTGATCATACGTGCCTGAATGAGCATCCTTATTTTCAGACAGTCAACCCCTCTTCCGAGCATATTGCGCAATTCTTGTTTCATGAGCTGAAGAAAGAAATAGATACTCCCCAGGTCCGCCTGAAGAAAGTCGCAGTATGGGAATCCGAAAACGCGTGGGTAACCTATGCTGAAAATATTGCAACCGGGGACCGTTAATTTATGCGAACCATGCGCAATTACCAGATGCAGCTTATGAATCTCAAAGATATTCAGAACCAAAAGGATCACCGAAAAATCGAAATAAATAAGGTGGGGGTTAAAAGTATTCGCTATCCGATTATCGTGCTGGATAAAAAGAATAAAACCCAACAGACGGTTGCAACGATCAATATGTATGTCAGTCTGCCGCATCATTTCAAAGGCACCCACATGAGCCGCTTTATTGAGATTCTCAATGCCTATCGGCAGGGTATCAGCATTAAAAATCTTTCGCAGATTCTCATCAAGATGAAAGAAAAATTGCATTCCGAATCCGCCCATATCGAGATTGAATTTCCGTATTTCATTGAGAAACAGGCGCCCGTTACCGGGGCAAAAAGTCTGATGGAATATACCTGTCGCATATGGGGCATGCATAACCAGCACGCTGACCTGATCGTTGGCGTAGAAGTGCCGTTAATGACCCTGTGTCCTTGCTCAAAGGAAATAAGCAATTACGGTGCGCATAACCAGAGAAGCCTGGTTACGGTAAAGGTACGGTTTAGAAAATTTTTCTGGATTGAGGATCTCATTGACATTATTGAACACTGTGCCTCAAGCGAAATCTACCCATTGCTCAAACGGCCCGATGAAAAATTTGTGACGGAACAAGCCTTTGACAACCCCATGTTTGTTGAGGATGTTGTCCGGAATATCGGGCAAAAACTGGATAATGATCCTAACATCATCTGGTATAGTGTGGAATCAGAAAATCTGGAAAGCATTCATAATCACAGTGCCTATGCGTTTATTGAGAAAGATGTCGGAACCATTTCTGGAAACCATCGGGTGTTCAGCAGGATTGAATCTGACGACAAACGTTAAATCGCAACAAGCCTGCAGGGTAGGTGGGCGGCACGTGATAACAAGACAACAGGGTTTTTCAAGAAGGAGTCAGGGGTGATGGAAAAACAAAACTTTAAAGACAAAACAAAAGATGAGCTGTTAGCGCTGGCGACAAAATTGAAAATAGTTGGCCGGCACAAAATGAAGAAAGCAGCTCTGATCACATCAATAGAACAGCAGTTGCGCACCGGCAGGACGAAACGGGGTAGCGCGCCGCGAAAGCCGATGGAAAAAGCGTCGGTCAAAAAAAAGCAAAGCAAACCGGCAAAAAAGACGGTGCAGAAAAAAGCTGTTTTCCGAACGGAACAATCTGCTGCCGACATGGGCGAACGCCACTGGCAGGAAGAAGTTGAACGAGCAAAATTTGAACTCGTCCCTCTGCCCCCGCCGCAGGAAAGCTGTTATCCGCCCGAGCTGCCTGTTGCCTATGGCGAAACACGGATAACCGTTATGGTGCGTGACCCGTTCTGGGCGTTTGCCTATTGGGAAATTGAACCAAAACGCTTGGAAGATCTGAAATGCGCAATGGGGAAAGAAGCTGCCGAAGCGCAGATGATTTTGCGCGTCTATGACATTACCGGCATCGAGTTTAACGGGGTCAATGCGCATCGCTATTTTGATCTGGAAATCACCAATATGGCAAACAACTGGTATATTAATGTAGGCGCTCCCGATAGAACCTTTTGTGTTGACCTGGGGTTGAAAACCAAGACCGGCAGATTCTTCCTGCTTGCCCGGTCGAATACCATACAAACGCCCCGCGCCTGGATGTCAGAGGTCGTTGATGAAACATGGATGAGCACGCGGGAGGATTTTGAAAAAGTGTATGCCCTGTCAGGCGGCTATCGGGTCGGCGCAGGCTCCCTTGAGCTTCAAGAACTTGTTGCCAAGCGGTTGCAGGAACACCTGGCGTCTCCGGGCATTTCCAGCATGGCAAGCGAAGTTATGCCCCGAAAAAAGCAGGAACGAAAGTTCTGGTTTACCTTGGACACCGAGCTGATCGTATATGGCGCCACAGAACCTGACGCCCGCGTCTATTTGCAGGGGAGGCCGGTTGCCCTGCGGCCTGACGGCACATTCAGTCTGCGCTTTGCTTTGCCTGACGGGACGCAGAAGATTTCGGTAACAGCAGAATCAGCCGATGGCATAGAGAGTAGATCTATTATCCCGGTAATTTCACGCGCGACCCAACGGCCGGCGCCAACGGTGAAACGATAAGACATCTACCGGTATTTCTGAAAGCCGTGCAGAATCGCAGCGTTACCGGCTGGTTAGCAGAGGTCGTTTTATAAAAAAAAAACGGCCTTTTTTGTGCACAACCCAATGACATGTTGTAACTATGGAAAAAGGCTATCTAAGCATTATTTTGCACGCCCATCTTCCCTTTGTCCGGCATCCGGAATACGATGACTTTTTGGAGGAGGATTGGTTTTACGAAGCGCTCACGGAAACCTATATTCCGCTCCTGCAGATGATGGAGAAATTGGTTGCAGACGGCGTGGATTTTCGGCTGACCATGTCGCTCACGCCCACCCTGTTATCCATGATGACTGACCCGCTGCTGCAGCACCGCTACATCAGCAAACTTGATAAATTAATAGAACTCGCTTCCAAAGAGGTTGAACGCACCCGCTGGCAGCCGGCATTTAACAGGCTGGCACTGCTCTACCACTGGAAATTCACGCAGGCCCGGGATTTGTTCGTCAACAAATACCAAAAAGATGTGGTGCGTTCTTTTAAAAATTTTCAGGATCAGGGCAATCTGGAAATTATCACCTGTGCCGGCACGCATGCCTATTTACCGCTGATGAATAACAACCGTTCCGCAATACGGGCACAAGTTCAAGCGGGCGTTACACAGTATAAAAACCTCTTTGGAAGAAAACCGCGCGGCATCTGGATACCCGAATGTGGCTATGAGCCGGGACTTGACGAAATATTAAAAGAGTTTGGCCTTAGCTATTTTGTGCTTGATACGCACGGCATCCTGCATGCGTCGCCGCGGCCGCGCTACGGGGTGTTTGCCCCGCTCTACTGTCCCTCTGGCGTGGCAGCTTTTGGTCGGGACATCGAATCCTCAAAACAGGTCTGGAGCGCCAGGGACGGCTACCCTGGAGACTATGATTACCGGGATTTTTACCGGGATATTGGCTTTGATCTTGATTATGATTATATCAGGCCCTACCTGCACGAAGACGGCATTCGGGTAAGCACCGGTATAAAGTATTTCCGTATCACCGGCAATACTGATGATAAAGCTCCATATGATCCCGAAGTGGCCTTGGAAAAGGCAGCAATCCATGCCGGCAATTTTATGTTCTATAGAGAAAAACAGGTCGAGTTTCTGTATGAATTTTTAGGCAAGAGACCGATTATTGTTGCGCCCTATGACGCAGAGCTTTTTGGTCACTGGTGGTATGAGGGTCCCCAATGGCTGGATTTTCTCATCCGCAAAATCACATTTGATCAAACCACCGTGCGTATGATTACGCCATCGGAATACCTGTCTCGCTATCCTAAACACCAGGTTTCGGTTCCCTCCATGTCGAGCTGGGGGTGGAAGGGATATCATGAGGTGTGGCTGGAGGGGAGCAATGACTGGATTTATCGCCATTTGCATAAAGCGGCCGAATGGATGGTTGATCTGGCAAAACAAAACCCTCAGGCGCAGGGCATACATCTGCGCGCGCTTAACCAGGCCTGCCGTGAATTAATGCTTGCCCAAAGCAGCGATTGGGCCTTCATCATGAAAACCGGAACGATGGCACGCTATGCGATCCACCGAACCAAGACACACCTTCTTAATTTTATGCGGCTGCGCGAAGAAATCCTGAATAATCAGATCAATGAAAACTGGCTTATGGAGCTGGAAAGCAGAAATAATATTTTTCCAGAGATTGATTATCGGATATATGCTGAAAGCTGAAGTGTTCATTGGCACATTTACCGCAAAACGAGACAAACTTCATGACCATTCTTTTACTTTGGGTGAGCGGGTGGGTGAAGCACTGGTGGGAATATGAAATCTTTGAATTAATACTGAAATGAGGATGAGTTATTTTCATTTCTATCAACGCAGGTCATAATCGTTCCCAATTTTTTAGGTCACTCCTCCCGTTGCCCTCAACGCAAGCGATCCTCCTGCTCCGGCAAACAGGGCAACCATTCCAGCGACGATAAATGCCCATGAAAATGACTGCGTGGCATCAGCAAGCACCCCGGCAACATAGGGTCCCAAAGCCTGGCCGATGCCGAATATAATGGTCATGAGTCCTAAGGCTGCCGGGGCAAGACGCGGACCGAATGCATCGCCTGCAAGCGCAGCCATGAGCGCCGGTATGCTCCAGGCGGTGAGAGCAAAGAGTATTGATGAACAATAGAGTGCGGAAAGATTATGGCTCAGGCCAAACAGGGTAAACGATATTCCCTGCAGCATAAAAACCACGAGCAGGGTAAGCCGTCGTCCAAATCGGTCTGAAATGTGTCCCCAGATAAAACCGCTTGCCAATGACCCGATTCCAATCTTCATCCAGAGCGAGCCGGCAGTTGCCAGAGTAAAAGCGCCGGTCTGCACCAAATGTTTGACAAAAAACGTTGCATAAATAATGTAGGAAAACCCGAAAGCGCAGTAAATTGCAGCAAGCTGCCACAAAATGGGCGATTTATAGACCGATCCCCAATTTAAAGCTGCAGCCGGGTTTTCACTGCTGAGCAGAAGTGTTTTAGATCCGCCGTCGCCAAGGGGCGTGAGCCCGCGTTCACGCGGATGATTTCGCAGAAACAATGCGCACAAGACGCAGGTAACAAGCGCCATCCCTCCCAGCACATACCAGCTCACACGCCAGCCATCAGCGCCACAGGCGTTCAGGATCAGAGGAATCAAGGGACCGGTAACAATCAACCCAAAACTTGAACCCGAGACGCCGATGCCGGAAGCAAGTCCGCGTCGCCGCGAGCCAAACCACGCCGAAATAAGCCCCATGGCCGGAACATTGCCGCCGGCACCGCCAACGCCGGCAATGAACCGGGCAATGCATGCGGCGCCAAAAGCAGGAACAAGCCCGGTGAGAACCATGGAAAGGCTGACAATAAACAGCGACACGGAAATGACAACGCGCGGTCCATAGCGGGCGGCAAGCATCCCGGCAAAGACAACGGTGAGCAGATAGCCGATCAAGTTGAGCGTCTGGAGTTCACCCGTCTGCGTATTGGAAAGGTGCAGACTCTCTTGCATTGCGGGCAGAATGCTGGTGTAACCAAACCGCGCCAGCCCCAGCGCGCTGAACACCGCAAGGACAACAAGCGCCAGGACAATAATTCCGTAGTGGACGGTAACGGCAGTGCGATTGCTGCTGAGGGCCTTTTTCTTCATGCGCTTTACTTACCAGACCACAGGCTTTGCCACAAGCGTTTTTACCAGATGCCAACGGTGTTATTTTCTTTCTTCTCCGTGGGTTTCTGCTTGCCATCCTTTTTGATTTTCAATAGGATTGCCTATGGGCAGCAGGGACAGAAATTATGCTTAATCGCGCAGTAATTGTATTGGTATGCATGTGCTGTTTTTGGGGTGGCAGTGTCTCCGCTGCCGCAGCAGCGGCGCTGGAACAATTGTTTGGCATAGCGCAGACGTATCAGCACAAAGGCCGTTATCTGGAGGCGCTCAGTTTTTATCGGGATATTGAATTAAATGCGGACAATGCAACAGTGCCACAGACCCTGTTTAAAAACATGGGAGATATTTACTTTGAGTTTTTGGAAAGCTACGACCAAGCGCAGTCGTATTATCTGAAACAGTTGCAAACATTTCCTCTCTGTAGCTGCGCCCCTTTCATCAGGCATCGGATTGCTCGCATAAGATATATGAAGGGCGAGCGCGAACAATCGCTTCATGACTATCAAACCCTCGTGTCCCGCTATCCCGAATATTGTAAAAAAAATTCAATCGCCAGTGAAATGAAAAGGCTGGAAAAGGGGGAGAGATTATTTTTTGCCCCCGCGGTAATAACAGACCGGATATTTCCTCAGCAGATACGGGTTCTGCTCACTGACCACGACGATTCGGCAATGGTCTGTGCGAAAGACGGGCTTATCTTTTCCACCACCGTCAAGGGTTTGTTTCTGGAAAGTACTGCCGGAGCAACAATAAGCTGCCGAGTTGCTAACGAGGGCATACATATTAGCACCGATGGTTTGGTGCACGAGCCGCTGCTCATACAGGCAAAAGGCGGAGGCTGCATTGAAATAAATAACAAACCCTATCGGGGAACGCTGCGCATTTCTCTGCAGGATGGCAGGCTGCTCCTGGTAAATATCCTGCCGCTTGAGGACTATTTGTACGGGGTAGTATCAAAAGAGGTGCCGGCAAGCTGGCCGACGGCGGTTTTGCAAGCACAGGCTGTTGCTGCACGAACCTATGCACTCTATATGGCGGCAAAGAGAGAAACAGAGCCCTATGATTTATATGCAACGGTTGCAGCACAGGTATATGGGGGAAAAGACAGCGAACAAGAATCATCGCGTGCCGCGGTACATACCACGAAGGGTCAGGTCATTAGCTATCATAACAGATTGGCATATCCCCTGTATCATGCAAACAGCGGCGGCATGACCGCAAGCGCAGCAGAGATATGGGGATGGCCGGCGCCGTATCTTATCAGCCAGCGGGATGAATTCAGCATTGACAGGAAAGGTTTCCAATGGGAATACTCCCTATCGAAAAACGATTTGCAGGAGAATTTTAAACAGTTCGGGATTGCCTTGTCTGTGCCAAAAACGCTGGTTCCGCTGGAGAGGGATATGTCTGGAAGAATAAAAAGCCTCAGGATCGAGGCCGATGGCCAGACGCTTATTTTGTCAGGGAATACCTTCAGGCTCATTGCCGGACCGGGAAAATGCAAAAGTTCACGGTTTTCGGTTAACCCCGCAGGACAGACCTTCACCGTTGCAGGCAGCGGATTCGGACATGGCGCAGGTATGAGCCAGTGGGGTGCCTGTGAAATGGCTCGGAAAGGATATGGGTATGAACAGATTTTACAGTTTTATTATCCCGGGACAAACATCGTGAGAGTCAATGATACGCGCACCGAACAGCTTCATTAGTGTTACCCACAAGGTGACCCTGGTGCCGCGTTGGTGCCGCCGGTGGTAATATCCTTGGGAAAGACGCTCGGTCAGTACTGTAGTCTGTTGAGACAGCAAGGGGAGGATTCAGGGTGAAAAAGATGAAAACAATTTATGTTGTTGTGCTGGGAGCTCTGTGTTTGTTGGCAGCTAAAGACCAGGACCGCACGCCTGGATCAAATTGCAACATGCCTGAACTTACCGGCGTTCCGGCGACGGCGATACCGGAAGAATATAGATCAATACTGGTGGCGGCAGAGGCGATGGTGAAAAATATCATCGCAGCAATGAATGATGGAAATTATAATCGCTATATCAGAGATTTTAGTGCGGCAATGAAGAGGGGCTATACCAAGGAAGACTTTCAAAAAAACACCGCGCTGATTAAAGAAAAAATCGGCAGTTATGTTTCCGGCTCATTTTGGAAGATGGAACGCTCCAGTCAGAACTACATCCTGTATTACCATGCAACATTTTCAAAAGCAGGTGAGCCGGTGATAATTCGACTGGTGCTGCAGAAAGTGGAGGGACTGCTCCGTGTGGCGTTTTTATCATTAGATTCCCCGGCCCTCAGGGATATCGGGCAACAACCACTCGGCAGCGACGGGATTTCTGGTGTTGCCACGCAGTGAGCAGCAAAATGACGCGGTCTTCATTACCGGTCAAGGCCATTGACAGGCAGTATCCACATGATTTAACGCCCTTTGCGCGTCGTCCCGGGAATGTTTTGGTGATAGCGCCGCACCCTGATGACGACGTTATTGGTGCAGGCGGCACAATGGCATTGCTTGCCCAGGCCGGTAAACAGGTTTTTTCTCTGTATATGAGTGACGGCAGCAACTTTCCCGGCGCGGCTCTCTGGGGTGCAATCAATGAAATAAAAGCGCGCCGGCAACAAGAAGCGCTTGCAGCGCTTAACACCATACACGCACGGGGTGGCATATTTCTTAAAGCTACCAGCTCGAAATTGAAAAACACCCGCAGCGCTGCCATCGAACGTGCCCTCAGGCAGGTGATCGAGTTTTTTCTTCCGGAGACCATCTATGCTCCTGCGCCACTTGAATCGCACCCGACCCACGATGCTGTTTTGCACCTGACCCTGCGGGCGCTGCGCAGCATCAGAGGCTATATTCCCCAGTTCTGGGGTTATGCGGTGTGGGGCGGGATATTTTGGACTCACGGGTTTAACGTCGTTGATATTTCTGCGGTGGCTAGGCTCAAAGCCAGAGCAATCCGCGCGCATGAAAGCCAGATTGCCTATAAACCATATGATGAGGGGATTCTGGGCCGCAACCGCTATGAAGCGGTATTTTCAGAACCACATATGCCAGCCCAGCATACTTACGTGGAGCGTTTTCTTGATATGCGGGAGCTGGTTGCCAATAAGCGACTGAGCCTTGCAGCGTTTACGAAACGGCTGGTAAAAAACGGTGGCGCAAGTTAGAGATGCACCGTCATGCGACAGGACCAATAAACCGGAGCTGTTTTTCCCCCAACAGATGGTCCGGCGTGACATACCAGTCCCCCCCGGCAGATTTACCGGCAATGGTTTCGGCGGTTGGCTCCGCGTATCTGACACTGAAGAAATTAATAGCGCCGGCGGTCAACGTTCCCACAATGGCAACCCCCATTTTCATGGTAAAATATGGGAGGGTTACGAGAGCCGAGGCTGCCGCCAGCCCGGCTTGAGCAGCAGGATTGCATTGTTCAAAGGATTTTGCCCGTGCTGCTGCCGGGATTAGGGCGATGCTGATGGCAACGCAACTGATGATGAGTGCGGTGGTTTTGTTCATGGCTTGCTCTCCGTATTATTTTGTTAGTTACCGCCTGGTTCATTTGCGGTCTGGTAAACGACGGCGACAGGTGCAAACTGTTGTTTATAACTGGTTTGGATTATTACATTTTATTCAAAAATGATTCATTTCGCCTTTCCCAAAAGCTTTTTGGGGGGGGTTTCTCGGTGCCAACCGGGAAACACGGTGCGATATGTCTCTTAGTTGCCGTGCTGTGAACGCCGTGGCACGATTTTTTCAGCCACTTGTTCTGCCGCCAAAAACTTTTATGGGAAGTCTTATGGAATTGCTTTCCGGATCATGAGCGACCCGATGCGCAATACGGTCAAAAGCAGTTTCTGGAAGGCCGCGCTGCCGCGCAATGCAGCGGACCGAGTAAAGAATATCAGCAAACTCGGTCAGCCGTTCCGCCCGCCCTTCGATAATAACCGCGCGCCAACGGTTGTAGCTTCTATCAGAATCACAAATTTTAAAAGCCACGTTGGGGTTTGCGCGAATACAACGTGCCATGCGTCCCCCGGGCATGGAGCCGCAGTATATATAATTTCCGTCAGAGCCATAGGATAACTCCACAGCATACGGTTTATTACCTTCAACACCAATCAAAGTGCCCCAGGTCCACTCACGGATAAAACTTCTCATTTCCTGTTCCGTCATATCGCGCATAACAGACCTTTCACAGCTTGCAACGCCACGTATTTTTTTAAACCAGCGCTGGCTCGCGCCACTGCCAACGACCCATTTGGCGATTTTTCCCTATTGCCGTTATTATCGCTTATCTTCATAATATAAAACGATGAAAAAGTTAAGGAGAAAAAAGCTGGATATTTGATAAAAAATGGTTTTACTATTACCTGCTATGAAAGCAATCATCCTTGCTGCCGGCTATGGAACCCGGCTGGCACCGTTATCTCATTTTTTGCCCAAACCGCTGATGCCGGTTCTGGGCAAGCCGTTGTTATGGCACATCTTGTTCCGACTCAAAAACAGCGGTATTACCGCGGTCGGCGTCAACCTGCATCATCACGCAGAGCGGATCCAAGAATTTCTGCACACCAACAATACGGGTCTTCCCATCACCGTATCCTTTGAGCCGGAGATCCTCGGCGTCGCCGGCGGTATAGGCGCCTTGCGGCGCTTTGTGTCAAATGAAGAATATTTCCTGGTGCATAACGGAGATGTATTAAGCACGATTCCCATTCAAGACGTGGCACGCGAATTTCTCAAAGAAAAGCCGCTCATCGGCATGGTAGTGCATGATTATGCGGGATATAATAACGTATCCATTGCCCATGATGGCACAATCTGCGATCTGCGCGACACGCTAAAGCCGCAGACAGTGGCACGCCGACTTGCGTACACCGGTATTGCATTTATGAGCACCAAAGTGTTTGATTTCATCCCGCAACAGGTCCCCTGCGATCTCGTCCCGCTCTGTCTCAGGGTGATATGCGAAGGCAAATACCGGATTCAGGCATTAATCACCCAAGGGCATGCGTGGTGCGATATTGGAACGGTGGCAAACTACTTTCAAGCCCATCACGACATACTGGTGCATAAGAAACAGCTCCTCGACCATATTGCGATACCTGAGGATGGTGTTCATCTGGCGGAAGATGTGGTGGTGGAGAAAGGGGTCGTGTTCAGCGGCTTTGCCTCGGTGGGGCGGCGCTGTGTGCTCAAAAAAAATAGCAGCATTCATAATGCTATCATCTGGGATGAGGTGGTTATTCATGAGCAGGAGATCTTGAAAAATGCCGTTCGCGGACCAGGGTTTGAGATACATGTTGGATAAACCGGCATTCCTGAAGAACGTTTTTCAGCTCTTGACAACAGCGGGCGTTCGGATCTCGCCGCACGCTACACAAATTATCCCGCTTACGGAAGGCGGCTCAGACCGGAAATTCTTTCGCATAACAGACGGCAGCGTTTCCTTTGTCATTATGGTGTGCGTTACGCGGCGGTATGATATTGAGTCCTACCTGGCGGTCGGAAGGTTTCTGTTGGAACACGGTATCGGGGTGCCGTTCATTTATGCCCATGATGATAATAAGCAGATGGTGCTGCTGGAAGACCTCGGCGATCACAGTATGCTGGGATTATTACAAGAGGCACAAGACCCAGCCACCATACAAGCATATTACCAGCAGGTGCTGGTGTGCCTTGCGGAGATGCAGATAAAAACCAGAAATAAGCTTGATGACTGCAGCTATCTGCGAGGCAGATGTTTTGGTTATGAGGCATTTCGCTGGGAGACCGATTATTTTGCCGAGTGCTTTCTAAAAAAATTTTGCGGTTTGGTGATTGATAACGACGAAGAGCTTGACCGAGAGTTCCATATGCTCGCGGCAAGCCTTGATGGCGAGCCCCGCTATTTTATGCACCGCGATTTCCAGTCACAAAATATCTATTTTAAACAGGGGCGGCCGCGGTTTATTGACTTTCAAACCGCCACCCGGGGACTGCTGCAGTATGATACGGTGTCGCTGCTTAAAGATGCCTACTTTTCCCTTGCGGAAGACGCACGGATTGAGCTGCTTGAGTTTTATCTCAACCTGCTTGCATCAGACCACGGCATGGTCCTAAATAGGGAGCGCTTTATCCGGACATTTCATCTGACAGGGCTGCAACGAAACATGCAGGCATTGGGCGCATTTGCCTACCTCTCGCAGGACAAGGGTAAAAAACAATTCGCCGCCCATATTCCTAATGCCCTGTGCTATCTCAAGGACGCCTTGGCTCAGTTTCCGGAGTTTGCGTTGCTGGGGGAACTGGTAGCGGAGGCGGAGATGATATGCACATCAAGAAAGGTTTAAAGCACTCCGCAGCAGGTGCCCTATGTCCTCGTTGGTCTGTTTCGGGTCTCAGGCAGCACACTATTATCCGCAGTATGCTGATGCTGTTACTGCTATTCGGCGCCATAATATCAATCGCCGGCTGCAGTATTTTTTACCCAAGACCGCCCCAAGAACTCCCAAAGCAACCGGTCCCAGCGCTGGACACCGTTCTGTCTGCCCTTTCCCTCAACCGGGATGATTTGGGTCTCAATTGTCCCCTTCCGCACAACGATCCTTTTTTTTTCCATAAGGCAGGGATATTTTTACACAAGCCGCACCTGATACCGTCATTTGCCCACTATTTCCAAGCCGCATTGAATTCTACGCCCCATTCACTTTCATCGCTGCTTGTCTTCGCTGCAGATGTTATGGAGCTTCCGCTTACCACAACGGCCTGTGAAGCGGAGGCGGACGGCGAAGCTAACGAATGGCAGGGACTTCCCGCGCCGCTCAACGATGCGGTTGCGAGCATCCATGCTTCCTTGTTACAGGCGAGACGTTTTTATGACGGTGCATTTAAAAAATTAACTGCTGAGGAACAGGCATTTATCAAGAAACACTTTGAGGAACTGCTGTGGTCAAGCTCACCGGGTGCGCCTCTTACCCGGAGGGAAGAACAGACGCTCCAGGAACAAGCATTGTCTCTCGCGGCGCAGGTGCAGAGAAGAAATCTGCTTGCAGGCGCCCTGTTTGTGGCAACCGCAATTGATGGGGCACTGAATATGCTCAATACTCAAAATCTGCTACTGATACGTTCACAGGTAGGCGCGAACCAGATAACGTTTCATAGCTCAATCGGCGATATTATCATCGGCGGGTTTGGCAACAATCGTTATAACGGCGCCATGCCTGCCCTGTTAATTGAGCTCGGCGGGGATGATGAGTATATTTTTACAAGCCACAATCCTTTCAGTGTGATTGTCGATCTCTCTGGAAATGACACCTACATGGGGGCAGATGGCGCTGCATACGGCGCTGGCATTATGGGTGTTGGCTTTCTTGTGGACCGGGAGGGCAACGACCGCTACGTCGGCGAAAACAGCACCTGGGGAGCCGGCTTGTTTGGAGTTGGGGTGATGATAGATGAGCACGGCGATGATGTGTACATCGGCCATGCGTTTGCCGAAGGTGCGGGAGCGTTCGGGACCGGAATTTTGTGCGACTATGACGGGGAAGATTTGTACCAGAGCGCCATGTACAGTCAGGGGTTTGGGTTGAGCGGCGGATGCGGTCTTTTCATTGATTACTCCGGCAATGATACAATTTTGGCGCGCGGCGGCATGGCCGATTTCCGAGAACAGAGCAACGCCTACCAAACCTGTTCTCAAGGTTTTGGCCTGGGGGTTCGCGGTTTTGCTGCGGGCGGTATCGGCTTGCTTTATAATGGGGCTGGGGATGATATCTACGAGGGCAGCTATTTCTGCCAGGGTGCAAGCTACTGGTTCTCTATCGGCATGTTGCTGGATTATGCCGGAAACGATACCTATAAGGCACGCCGGTATTCGCAGGGTGCCGGCATCCACTCAAGCAGTGGCGCACTGTTTGACTGTTCAGGAAACGATACCTACCGATCATGGGCAGTCTCGCAGGCCTGTGGCCATGACCGTTCCATCGGTATGCTCTGGGACAGTGAGGGAGATGACTGTTACCTCGCAGAGTGGCTTTCTCAAGGAAGCGGCAATGATTCCGGAAGAGGACTTTTCTTTGATGAACAGGGTAATGATACCTATACCGCCGGAACCCAGGGAACGCAGGGGTGCGGTATTTTTAATGAGAGATGGGATGAGCCCAGCATTGGAATTCTTGTTGATGGGAGCGGCGATGACGTTTTTGCGGGTAACGGCAAGAGCAATCAGATCTGGACATGCGGAAAGATTGGCGGCGGGATTGATGCGGATGGGCAGATGTCTGCGGTATCCGTGACTCGTGATTCGTGGCACGAGATTCAGGAAACGATGCACGGGGCACAGGGCATGAGCGACGAAAAAGCGGATGTGAAAGAAATGGGGGCGAAGAAAAGACAACAGCCAACAGAGAACGGGCACAAAGAATGGGTTGTTATTCCTGAACTGGAAGCTCCGCTTCTTACTGAAGGTTCATGGGAGAGGGCGGCATCAACATTAGCCGGGAAGGGCCCATCAATTATTCCGGCACTGTTTCAGTATATGGATATCAAGGATGTATCAGTTGCACGCACCCTTGAAGAAACCTTTAAAGCGATAGGCAGAACCGACATTGAGCGCATTCACCGTCTTATTCGGAACGGCAATGTGGAACGTTCAAAAAAGCCTTTGTTGCTTTATGTCCTGGGCGACCTTGCACGTGCGGAGTCAAAGGATTTATTTATATCATTGCTGAAAGATCGGGATCCGAAGATGCAGGCGTTGGCGTTGCGCGGGCTATATAAGTTAAAAACAAGTCCGCCAATCAACGCTGCACGGCGGCTTGTAAAAAGCGACCATCGTGAGGTGAGAAAGTATCTTGCGTTCTCCCTGCAATATGGCGAAGACGCGAAAAGCGCCCGCGTGCTTCGGAAACTGCAAAGAGATGTTGATGTGAATGTGCGATATGCGGCTTCAGCCGAAAAATAAGATAATGCATAATCATTTTTCCCTGACCGGGGTATGTAACAGGGGGAAAACGGGTTATACAGAACCAAGCGAAGAATCCCACCTGTATTAACCATCGAAACATGTCATGCGTTACGAATCGCGCTGTTACCACAAGCCATTTCACGATTGCGCTTCTTTTAACAACCAGCGCATGATTTCCCCCCTGCTTGCAACAGGCAGAAGCGGCACAAAAAGCTTCAAAAGTAAGTGCAAAGGTTTTTTTATCTGTTATAATTAGACTACCTGACACGACATTGTGCATGTCGGCATATCGAAGGCTGATGTATGTAACAATCATTTAAGCAGAACGCAAAACAATAAGGGACAACAGTTAATACGATGCAAGAAAAAAAGATTACCGGAGAAGACTTGAAGGTTATAAAAATGAGCCTTTTTTTAAAGGCGATTATTATTTCCTGGTCATTCTATCTATCTCTGGGGGCGGAATCGCGGCCAGAAAGCATATTTTATTTGTGTGTGGCTATTTTATTTGCGGGCTTGATTATTTTTCAGGCGGACAAATATCGCAGCATCAAAAAACGTGTTACCGAAGCTACCGGCGGACGGGACGAAGGCTTTTAAAGACCTGCGAAACCTGAAAACTGAACAGTGAAAAAATCTTGTGCCGTGATAAATATCAGAGCTTTCACGGCGACCGTTCCCGGATACCACAATTGACCATGGAACAGAAAAAGCTGATTCTGTTCGACATAGATGGAACCCTGCTGGTTATCGACACGCTCGCAGACCTGGCGTTTCGGGCGATGACCAAAACAGTGTATAACATAGAATGCAGTTTTAAAGAAATTAACTATGCTGGCATGACTGACCCGCAGATCCTGGAACAGGTTCTGAAGCTGCGCGGTATCGAGGATGCGACTATTGCGACCCACTATGACCGGGCGATTGACACCTACTGCAGATACTTTGATTATTTTGCCCGGGGCAACTCGTATCAGGTTACCGTCTGTCCGGGAATTATCCCGCTATTGACCTCACTTGAACTGATGCCGGAAATGCGCATCGCCATTCTCACCGGCAATCTTGCATATACCGGATGGAAAAAGCTGGAGCTTGCGGGTCTCAAACAGTATTTTACATTCGGCGCTTTTGGCAGCGACTCCAAAGTGCGCTCGGAGCTGGTCGGCATAGCGCTCAAACGCGCGGAAAAGCACTATGGTATCGCCTTTAAAGATAAGCACATCGTTATTATTGGCGATTCACCGCATGATGTTCTGTGTGGAAAGTCCTATGGCGTTACCTCCATTGCGGTTGCCACCGGACATTCATCCCCTGAGGAGCTCTGGCGCTACGAACCGGATTATGTTTTTCAAGATTTGTCAGATTATCAGCAGGTGATTACCGTTATAAAAAATGCAGCGTCTATTGCAAACTGACGCGATCAGGGATTTCGTAGATGAAAGCGCGCGACGATGCGCGAAAAAAGATAATTGATCTCCCTAATCCCCATGACGCTCATAACGGCAAAGTAAAAAAGAATCGCTCCCCCCATTGCTGCAAACAATGAGCACATTTTTGCAGGCAACCCCGATCCCAGCAGGTGCTGCAGCACGGTAAAAATCCATAACGAACCGACCCCCATCACGGCGGAAACCGCCGTTATCTTTAGCAGACTCACCAGTATATATCTGACGGCATAGCCCTGAATTTCCCGGTAGAGAGCCATGCTCAGGAACAGAAAGTTGGCAATAACAGCGACAGACGTTGACAGGGCAATTGCCCGGTGCTGGAGAGGCCCGATGGTCAAGAGCACAAATATAACATTGAATAGTACCGTGAGAAATGAGCCAATCACGGGATAGCGCGTCTTATTGAGGGCATAGAAAATGGGCACGGTAATTTTGAGTGCGGCATAGGCAAACAGGCCTATCGAATAAAGCGCTAATGCCTGGGCGGTATTACTGGTGTCAAAAGCTGTGAAGCGGCCATGCTCAAAAATGAGTTCTACAATAGGCCGGGCGAGGAACACAAGCCCGAGGGAGGAGGGGATGGTGAGCAGGAGCGAAAGAACGGTTGATGAGGCATACGCCTCGCGCAACTGGGATATTTCGCCCCGGGAGGCATGAACGGAGACCACCGGCAGAGTAGCAATCGAGAGCGACACACCGACCACACCAATGGGAAACATAATGAGGCGAAATGCATAATTGAGCCATGAAACGCTCCCCTCGGCGCAGCTTGAGGCAAAAAACGTATTGATAAAAATGTTGACCTGGGTTGCTGACAGGCCAATGATAGCGGGAAGCATGAGATGAAGGACGCGACGCAATCCGGTATCTTTTAAATCAAAGTGTAACCGAAACCGGTAGCCTTGACGCTTCAGCGCTGGTATCTGAACGGTAAACTGCAACACACCGCCAATAAGGGTTCCCACAGCCATGCCAATTATCGGCTGCTGTCCGAACAACGAAAACAAAACAGAAAATACCACGCCCATGACAATGGAACCGAGGTTAAAAAAACTTGACGCCAGGGAGGGGATAAAAAATTTCCCAAAGCTATTTAAAATGCCCATTGCCACCGCAGCAAGGGAAACCATCAGGAGGAAGGGAAACATAATTGCGGTCATGAGGGTTGTGAGCGCATGTTTTCCTGGAACAAGCGAAAAATCAGGCGCCATGACTGATACTATAGAGCCGGAAAACATGATGCCGAGTAGTGTGATACAACCGACAATGATCACAACGGCCGTGATAACATTATTTGCCAGCCGCCAGGTTTCTGCTTCCCCTTGTTTGGTGCGATAATCGGTAAACACCGTAACAAAAGCAGCGCTCAGTGCGCCTTCAGCAAATAAATCCCGGAGAAGATTCGGGATTCTGAAGGCTACGACATAAGCATCATAGGCAAACCCGGCGCCAAACATAACGGCAAAGACCTGTTCGCGAATCAGTCCCAGGATTCGGCTGAGGAAAACCGCAAAGCTGACCGTCCCCGCAGAACGCGCAATCGTGCCGGTGTGGCTTACTGAAGAACCAATCATCAACGTACAACTGAAATTTCTGTTGATATTACAATTATAATTTTTTTAATGGACTATAAGGAAAAGAACGGTTGTTGTCAATTTTAATGAGAAGTTACGTAACAATAAAAATGGGAACTTGCTTGATGCGTAACTATTATGATATTTAACGTTTATTGCTATGGTTAAAACAATTGGATTCAACAAATTATGAATAAATTGTTAAGCAAAATTATTTTACTTGTGCTTATTGCTCTTTCAGCAGGCTTGATCACAATCTTTTTGCAACCAACGGATATTCTTTCTGACGCACCGATTTATACCGATGATTATTCGCTTCATTTTGCCGAGTGTCTATCAGCAAGGCGGTTTTTCACCTCATCTGGTAAATGCTGGGGATATGATCCATTTTTACTGGCGGGCTTTCCTCGGGGCACACTGGCTAATGCTGATAATAAGGCATGGGAATTATTATTCTGGATAGTATCTCCGATAGCGGGCGATGGGCTGGGTTTTAAGATCTATGTATTGATGTTCTTTTTGACATACCCGCTGATGATTTATAGTGCAGCACGTAATTTTAGCCTTTCTATCGAGCAAAGCCTTTTTGCAGCCTTTCTTTCAATTTTATTTTTCCATCTTTCCCTGGCAAAAGATTTTGTTTCCTGGGGCATGATTTCTTATGTTTTTGCAGTATTCTTTTCCCTGTATGTTCTTTCTTTATATTACCGACTCCTTCAGACATTCCAATGGAAAAGATATTTTACTGTAGCGGTGTTGTTTTCACTTCTGGTCATGATGCATATTTTGTCTTTTGTTCACATTGGGCTACCGGTATTGATTCTCTTTATTACTTACTTTAAAAGCATGACCGCCAGACAGAAACTGGCAATCATCCTTATTCCTGTTATAGCTGTGATTATCAACAGTTACTGGATAGTTCCATTGGTTGAGTTTTTTTATGATAAAACTACCCGACCCGGGGATTATGAATTTACGCTGCAAATAAAAAGTCTACTCGAACCCCTGAGGGTATATATTGATCAGAAAAAGACGATAAACTATCACTCGCCGATTTTCAATAATACTTTCATTGATGTCCTTTTTCTAGTTTTTAGCTGTAGTGGTTTCTATTTTTGGTACGAGAAAAAGGCGTATCGCCTCATTTTTTCTATTATCATTGGCTTTGCGTTTACATTTGCGATAACTTTCTATGGATCACATATAGCTTTTTTTGCTCAGCTTCAGCCAGAGAGATTTAGTGTGCCGCTTAGCATGCTATTAATCATTCCGGCAACAATAGGAATATATAATGCGTTTAAAACACTGGTGCAGGGACGACATATATTGACAATACTTTTTATTTTCTGGGTAGCTTTTGTTTTATTATACCGTCCAATTGTTAGACCTTTTATAGGTTTTTTTAGATCAAAACCATACCGGATATCATGTGCATTTCCCGAAAAACTTGATATGCTCTTAAACTTTTTAGAGAAAAATACAACCCGTGAAGGAAGAATACTCATTGAGGATTCAGAATACTGCCAAGAAAGCCCACCGCATGAATATTATGGTGGGCATTTCCCCGGTCTTTTTCCTGAGTATCTCAAGCGTGAATTCCTGTGTGGCCCACGTCCTATGTATCCGATAAAACATAGCTACGCAAGCTTTGTGCGGGGAGTGCTGTTTGATAAAAAAATATCTGCGTATTCCCTTGCAGAGCTTAAGGAGCGTTTCGATACTTACAATGTCAGATGGATAGTATGCTGGTACGAGGAATCAATAAATTTTTTCGAGCGTTTTCCGGCCTATATAATTAAAATAGCAGATATTGACAAATTTGTAGTGTATGAAGTTAATAGAAATCCGTCGTTTTATTTAAAGGGGGAGGGGACTGTTCAAGCCGACTACAATAGGCTGGAACTGAAAAACATTATCCCTGAACAAAATGAAATTATTATTTCATATCATTGGATGAAGAATTTTAGAGCAATACCAACAGCACAGGTTGAACGAGTTTTTCTGGCTGGCGATCCCGTTGGATTTATAAAAATTAAGAATCCCCATAAATCTCTTGTGCTGGTAAACAATTATTAAGACGGTCGTTCTTTAAAAAATACATCAATCTGAAATATTTGAAATTAGAAAACAGATAGTCAGAATAAATGAAACAACTATCCCCGCAATTTTTTCATATAATTTCATTCATTGCGGCGTTTTTGATCATTTTTGTCGAATTAAATGATACCCTCCCATCATTCATTGTGGTTTTTCTTCCGATTGTCGGTGCCCTTGCAATTTTTATTTTTTATTGGTTACTAAATAGTTTTGAGAAAGCAAGGACATTTATTTTTTCACTCAAGGGCATTTTTTCTGTCCTCTGCCTTTTTTTAATATTACTTTCGTGCTGTACCCCAGTCAATGAATTCACAACTTATTTATCTTTATCCAGATATCCTTTCCGGCAATATTACTGGCTTGTCACTTCACTAATAGGTGTTTTATTTGCACTTTCAATCTTTAATTATACCCTTCTCTGTCCTAATAGGTTATGGGTAAAAATCATTCAAGCAGGAAGGTGTTTCTGGAGGCTTCCTGTGGCATTGTTTTTACTTATCAATGCAGTATGGGTTTTTATTATTGCCAATTTATTTTCATATGCAATATTTGCGCACATACCGCACGTTCAGGATGAAATTGCACAATTCATGCAAGCAAAAATATTTGCACGGGGGTGCTTAACTGCTCCAGTGCCGCCCCTACCCGAATTTTTTCAATATTTCTATGACAATATGATTATTAGTGATCGGTGGTATTCTCAGTATCCACCTGGTCATTCTTTTTTTCTGATGTTTGGGGTTTTATTTAGAATTCCTTGGATCATTAACCCACTTTTTGCAAGCGGCTCAGTGGTTTTGCTGTACCTCTGTGCAACCCGATATTATGGTGAGAAAGAAGGCCGGTTTTCAGTCATTCTATTTTGTATTTCACCATTTATTTTGTTCATGTCATCAAGTTTTATGAATCATGTATCCACTCTTTTTTTTCTTCTTTTGTTTCTCTACTGCATACAACGAGGCTGCGAGGAGCGAAATTGTTTTTATGGCTGCATGGCAGGATGCGCCATAGGAGTTGTGCTTAACATTAGACCGGGAGAGGCGTTTGTAATCGGGGCAGTGTTTGCGGGGTGGTTTTTCATAGTGAGTGTACGGAAAAAGGTTTGGCGGCCATTTTGCTGGTTTACTGGAATGGCGTGCCTATTGGTCGGGGTGCTGTTCCTGTACAACTATGCAACCAATGGTCACCCGTTGCTGTTTGGTTACCAGGTGCGTTGGGGAAAATCCCACAGCCTCGGGTTTAATAATGTACGAGTTATGGACTATCCGGTTTTTACTCCTTTAAGAGCAATTATCCAAACCCTGAGCAATCTGATTACATTAAATCAGAATCTGTTTGAATGGCCATTTCCCTCGCTGTTATTTACAGCGATTTTCTGGATGCCGTTTTTATTTAAGAAAAATGCACATGATTATATATTGTTGTGCGGCCTGTTTGCCGTACCAGGACTTTATTTTTTCTATTTTTATCAGGATCTATGTCTTGGTCCACGGTTTTACTACAGTTGTCTGCCTTTTATTATCATGTTAACTGCCCGGGCACTTTTTCAGATAACACAGGGGATAGCATCGTTGAGGCGCTGTTCTGAGTTTTATGTAAGACAGGCGTTTATGGTACTGCTGGTTTTGTCAGTGCTGTTTTGCGGTTGTTTCAGGATACCGCGCCTCTATCAGTTTTACTCGGACTCGTTCTGGGAGGTGGATGACAAGCTCATGAAAAAAGTACAGGACCTGGGTATTACCAGCGCCGTCATTTTTCAAAAAAGCTACGGATTTAAAGGAAATGATCTTGGATCTGGCTTTCTCTATAATTCTCCGTGGTTAGATAGCTCAATTATATTTGCCAGAGACTTGGGGGAACGAAATGCCGAGCTTATTCCTTTTTTCCCGAAGAGAACATACTATCTGGCATTAAGAAATGAAAAGGGTGAGGTTATAATAAAACCTCTGCGTCTTAGTGGATGTCGTAATTAGCCTTTCTCAATATATCTCATGCTTAACTTAAAACTACCCTACATTATTCCAGTGGCGATTCTGTTTTTGCTTTTTGCCTATCCTTTTATTTTCATCCCGTTCGGCAATGATCAGGGAATTTTTGCCTACATTGGAACTATTATTAATAAAGGGGGCATGCCCTATCGGGATGCATGGGATCTTAAGCCTCCGGTCATTTATTATCTCTACAGTTTTGGATTGAAAATCTTTGGTTCTTCCATGATGAGCATTAGAATTTTTGATTTTGCATATTTTTGCATTACCTTTTTTTCCATATATCTTCTTGGGTCATTGCTGTTTAATAAAAGGGTAGGGGTATTTTCTGGATTGGTGCTCGGAATTTTGTATTTCTTTACTAATGATTTCTGGACTTTGTCTCAGTGTGAGAGTTTTATGATCTTGCCAATGATTTTATCAATATATTTGAGCTGTCTCGGGATTAAAAATCATAGCTGGCCAATGCTTTTTGGTTCCGGCGTTCTTCTGAGTGTTGTGTTCATGACAAAATTGACGGGAATTGTTTTGTTTGTTCCCATTGTTCTCTATATTCTGTTTGAAACATATATGCAGAAGGGAATTTGGGATATAGCGCACATTTCATCAAGAATCCTGATATTGATTGCAGGCTTTTTTGTCACCACCTCAATTTTTTTCTTATGGTTTTATATAAGAGGTGTGCTTTCTGATCTTATTTATACTCTCTTTGTATATGATGCAGCACATTTTCGCTCAGCTCTTAAACTTAACATCGATTATCCGCATCTTTCCTTCGCTGGCTTTATGAGGAGATATCTTTTTCTGTTAATTCCTGCACTCTTGTCGTTTTTGATTAAAAAGAATAGGCAGATGAGGTCAGCAAAGGTTTTGTTATATTGCTGGGCTGTTGCTGCCATCTTTGCTTTCTTTGTTCAGGCACGTTATTTTCACTACCATATGTTGCCTGTTATTGCACCTCTTGCTCTGCTGGGTTCTCAGGGTTTTCTGAGTTTTTGGTCTTATTCTGCTTTGAGTAAAAGGGTTCTTTTTATTAAAGCAAAGATCTTATTAATTTCTGCCATTGCTTTCTTTCTATGTATTGCTATCTATCCTCACGTGCTGCTTACTTATTCTTTTACAAAATCCTTTCTCCAAGATACTGTGGCAACGGAATCTTATAGCCGTTTTTTTACAACCCAGGGTGGGTTTTCCCTCAGTACCATTACCAAAGCAGCACAATACATAAAAAAAAATACAGCAAAAGAGAATTCTATTTTTGTATGGGGATTTCAGCCGCTTCTCTATTTTCTTTCAGAGCGGCAGGCCCCGACGCGGTTTTTTTTTAGCGCCCCTCTTATTGCGCCATTTAATATAAAGAAAAATGAATGGAGGGAAGAAGTTTTTGCTGATCTCAAGAGAAAACCGCCATACTATATTATTGTTGCTGAAGATGATACACTCGTTAACACCCTCATGAGTGGTGTTAATAAGGATTCCCGGACTATTTTAGGGGAGTTTTCAGAATTGTTGATGTTGCTCAAGAAACAGTATGTAATTGAACAAAGCATAGATAATTTGCTTCTGTACCACTATACCGGGGAGTGAACTGCACCTGATGTCGTGTTTATTATTACCACCTGCATACACTGAGATTGAGTCATACGATGACTGATAAGCAATTACGACTGCCACAAAATGTATTAAACGTATTTTTGGTTCTCAGCGGCGTAGGAATTTTTATATTTTTTCTTTTGCAGTTGTCGGGATTTTATCATGATGATGCCTATATTATTCTACGATATGCGAAAAATGTTTTAGCTGGCAACGGAATAGTATGGAATATTGGAGAAAAGGTTGAAGGGTATTCATCCTTCTTATGGCTCATACTTATTAGCCTGCTGGGATATCTTAAGGTTGATCTCATTTTGGCGTCGCGTATTTTGGGTGTTGTCTTTGCCTTTTTAACAGTAGCCCTATTTTTTATCATTGAATGGAAGAGAAGAATCATCGGCGCGCTCCTGCTTGCTACAAACAGCTGTTTTGCCCTGTGGGCACTGGGGGGGCTTGAAACAGTTGCCTTTGGATTTTTTGTTTTTTTGGGATGCTATCTGTTTCAAAATAGTTACAGGAATTTGATGCCTTTTTTCGTTATAGGACTTATTTTCTCCATAGCAACAATGACCCGGCCTGAGGGGATACTATTTTTTGCTATTACTTTTGTTTTTTGTCTGCTTAAAGAGCTAAAGCTAACCAGAACGAATTTTAAAGCCGCTCTTTGGCTTGCTGCCGGTTTTCTCGCAAGTTATCTTCCCTACTTTTTATGGCGCCTGTATTATTATGGTCATCTCTTTCCCTGCACTTTTTATGTAAAGGGTGGAACCGATTTTTTTAAAATACTTTTCGGGTTCCGCTATATCTCGCATTTTTTATTGCTATATGGTTTTCCATTAGCCATGTTACTTATTGTTAAAGACCTTAAAAATTTCTTCAGAGAACAATCATATCTGCTTAGTATTCTTTTAGCATATAGCTTTTACATACTGTTTATCGGCGGAGACCATATGCAAGGATTCAGGTTTATGGTGCCAGTCCTTCCGCTGATGTATTTGCTTGTACAGAATGCGTTTTATCAAAGCAAGTTTCATGACAATCATGTTTTATGCATATTACTTTTAACCTCGATTGTTGCGTTGAATTTCTTTGTTTCTTGGCGATCCATCCCGCGGGGACCGGTAGAAAATCGGGAGGCCATGCGGCATAGCTATAAGTATACACGATGTTTCCCGATACCTGACCCGGCGGCATATATAGGGAAACATGTTGGGAAGTATATAAGGGGTCATTGGTGCCCGCAGGCGACCATTGCCGGTAATATCGCAGGATCGATTCCCTATTTTTCAGACCTGAAATTTATTGATATGCTGGGCCTTAATGATTATCACATCGCTCAGAGAAATACCGCGGTTGAATATGCACTGCCGGACTTGAAACTGTCGGACATTAAAAATCTTTTTTCCCTGCAGGGGAGAGCAGAACTAGTTCAGATGATTACAACGCACTATCTTCCATGGCAGCTCATTCCCGGTCACGGAAAAGGCGATGGGCACTATGTTCTCGAAAAAAGGCCAGAATATATCATAATTGGCTCGGCGGAGGGGGACACAAAACCGTGGTTTTTGAGCGATAAAGAAATACTTGCTGATCCAAGATTCCTACAAGCCTATGGTCTCAAAGAGGTCTCCATACCAGTGACGGACGCCCTATACTTATTTTATGACGCAACAAAAACCGGTACACTAATGTTCAAGTATTATGAAAGAAAAGAGCAATAGCTGCGATTATACGTACCGTCAGCGGAAATGACGGTATGCAGAAGTAATATTTTGCCGGTTGCCAGGGAGAAACTCAAACAGATAGGACAGAAGGTCATTATTTTGGAACAATTATCAACTTGCGAAACTAGGAAATTTCTTTATCCAGTATTTATTCTTCTTTTAGTTGGGCATCTGCTGTTGATTATTACAATTCGTGTGTTCCCTTTTCTCGACACGCCCAACCATTTAGCAATTGCCACCATCTACCGCTATTACGGCGAGCCGACCAATCAGTTTGCTCGCTACTTTGCTCTTGACACCTTCCTGAAGCCAAACGTGCTGCACCTTTTTTTTTGCGGGACCAAACTATTTCCTTCAGTTGAATTTGCCAATAAGATCTTTTACTGCCTCTACGTGCTGCTGTTTCCCTTGGCAATCTTCTCGGTGATAAAAAAAATTGGCGGCAACCAGTGGTTCTCCCTGTTGTCGTTTTTATTTCTTTATAACATTAATGTCCTGTATGGTTTCAACGGGTTTATTATTGCCATACCCTTTGTGGTGTATACCTTCTCATGCATGCTTACTTATGTGCACGAGCAAAACGTTCTCAGCGGGGTAGCACTGGCAGGACTGCTGCTTGTGCTTTATTTTATGCATGTCTTGGCAGCTCTTTTTGCGTTGCTGATAGTCTGCACCGGTTGCTTGTTGTTAAACAATAAATCATTTTATTGCGGAATAAAAAAATGTCTACCGGTGCTGCCGGCGGTCGCGCTTATTGCGATATGGTGGTATCAGGATACTGAACAATATGCGAGTGAGAGCCTCATCAGCTTCTTATGTAACTATTACACGAGAGAATATTTTGACAGTCTTTATTTGCGGGGGGGATTTCTTATCTTTGACAACTTTCGTTTATTTGCAGGGATTCTCGGTTATGTTCTTGCGCTTACCTTTTCATTATTTGTTATTGGCCTGTTCGTGATGGGACTTTTCTCCCCGAAGAGGAAACAACAGGATGCTGAAATCAGAAGCTGCCTGAAACCGCTGATCATATTTATTGTCTGTTCATCTGCGGTTTTTTTGCTTATCCCGGAACGTCTTCCCGGGTACAGTTTCCTGTTTGAACGATTTTCGGTTTTTATTTTTATTGCGCTGATCCTAATTGGCAGCATGCTTTTTTCAGCTGGTTTAAAGATGCCGCTGACCGGTGCAATTTGCGTTGTATGTTTTCTGCATTTTTTTCTGTGGGCCGATTATTTTCGTGCGTTTGATAAAGAGAACGCATTATTTAATCGGGATTTTTTTTCATCGGTGTCAAACGAGAAAAAACTTGCCGGCCTCATGTTCGATTATCGCTTCCGGGGGAGATCCGTTTATGACAACTTTACAGATTACTTTATCGTGTGGAAACAGGGCATCGCGACGACGCGGGTTATTGACGAACGATCATTTCCCGTGAAAAGGAGGGTCGGCAAGGATGTTTTACCGCAATATATCGAATGGGCGGGGAAATATGACAGCTATGCCGGGCAGTATGCAAAAATGGATTATATTTTGGTTCGGGGAGAACTGACCCGTAAAACGCAAGAGCAGATGCGGGAGTTTTGTATTCGTAAGCAGGCAGATTCGTGGTTTTTATATGAAAGACGGTAACCAAGGGCATCGAGTCTCCTCGATTTGGGTGTTTTGGTTTTTTTGTTTTGTTGCTGCATTAATACTCTATCTGCTCACCTGCCAGCGCACTGTAAGCTGGCAAGACAGCGGCATGTTTCAGTGGCGCATACTGAATGGCGATGTCACGGGCAACCTTGGCATCGCGCTTGCACATCCGCTCTATATTGTTTTGGGTGAACTGTTGGTGATGCTTCCCTGGGGCGATGTAATCCTGCGGGTGAATTTCCTCAGCAGTATTGGAATGGCAATTGCCGTGGCAAGTCTATCAGTCGTGCTTTTTGTCCTGACGGGGAAACGGTGGATTGGTTTTATTGTCGCGGCAATGTTCGCACTGACACACACGGTCTGGTGGCTTGCAACGATTGCAGAAGTTTATGCGTTGAGCGTCGCAGGCTTAAGCGTTGAATTGTGGTTATTAATCCTGCTCATCCGCAAACCAACCTGGTATTTCCTGGCAGGCCTCGCATTTGTCAGTGGATTGGGATTGGCGGTCCATAACCTGGCGCTCCTGCCGTTGCCAATATACGGAATCATGGTGGGGATGCTTTTCCGGAACGGACAGTTATCCGTACGGTCTTGCGTGTTGGCAGCCGTTTGTTATCTAGCGGGGTCGGCACCATTCTGGATCTTAATCATCGCTTCAGCAGTGCGCACCGGGAAGATATGGTATGCATTACAATCAGCATTTTGGGCAAGATTTGTATCATCAGTTTTTAATATAAATCCGTTGTCAGAAAATTTTAAAATTAATGCTGTGCTTATTGCGTTGAATTTTGTCAATCTGTTATTGCCCCTTGCCGTTGTTGGCTGGATAAATTTTAGAAAGCAGTTGGGAGACGTGCTCGCATACCTCATTGGTGCTATGACGCTTATCGAATTAGTGTTTGCGCTGCGCTACGATGTTCCTGATCAATTTACTTTTTTCCTTCCCTCGTTATTCATGATTGCCGTAGCTGCAGGCATCGGCATCGGGGTTCTTGCAGACGCTGCAAACCCGGCAAAGGCCGCGATAATACTTGGGTGTGTGATATCTATCATTATCCAGCCGGTGTTCTTCGCAATATCACCCCGCCTGGCATCCGCCGCAGGTGTTGCCGTTGAACGACGGAGAGCGCTGCCCTTTCGCGATGAGATTCGCTACTGGCTGGTGCCATGGAAACACAACGAACGCTCTGCCGAACTGTTTGCACACGCGGCGCTTGCACAGGCAGAACCGGATGGCGTTGTGCTTGCTGATGGGACTTCGGTGTATCCACTGTTGCTTGTGCAGCGCCTCAAAAATAAGTCACCCGCGGTTGCTATTCAACATAATAATAAACCATTGCCCCACTATGGTATGAATTCTCAAATGTTTCGTCGCCAGCTGGGTGATCGTCCACTCTACGTGGTTTCGCCGCTGCCTGAATATATTCCGCGGCAACTTATACAAGACGCAGAATTTGTCCGTTCTCCGCAGGACGTTCTTTATTTGGTGAGGTGGAAAAAGTTACCATGATTGGCCCTGCTGAGGAGGGAATGAATCAGAGCAGATACTGCGTTCGGTCTCGGCGTCTTGATTGGCGAGCAGTTTTTTTTGTATGAAATATTCTCTGAGATATCGGGCCGTGGAGGATTTTTTCGTGTGCTTGATAATGTCGTGCGGTGCACCGCTGGCAACCACAAACCCTCCCTTATCTCCCCCTTCCGGGCCTAAATCAATAATATAATCTGCCTGCCTGATCACCTCCAGATTGTGTTCAATAATGATCATGGTGTTGCCCAGATCAACCAGCTCCTGGAGCACCGTCATCAGATTATCAATGTCCGCCAGGTGGAGTCCCGTCGTTGGTTCATCAAGCACATAGAGCGTATTCCCCCTAGTAGTTCTGCACATCTCATAGGCAATTTTGATGCGCTGCGCTTCGCCGCCAGATAAGGTGGGACTCTGCTGCCCGAGAGTCAGATAGCCAAGCCCGATACGCTCTAACAGTTGCAGGGGGCGGAGAATTGCGGGAAACCCCCGAAAGAAACTGCAGGCTTCTTCAACAGTCAAATCCAGAACCTCAGAAATGTTTTTTCCTTTCAGACGAACTGCCAGGGTTTCTTCATTAAATCGTTTCCCTCGGCAGACATCGCACAGGACATACACGTCCGGCAAAAAACTCATTTCCATCTTGATTTTCCCCTGACCCGAACACTTCTCGCAGCGTCCGCCGCTCACGTTAAATGAAAAGCGGCTGGGCGTGTAGCCTCTGATCTGCGATTCAGGAAGCAATGAGAACAGCCGCCGGATTTCATTATAAAAACCAATGTAGGTAGCAGGCGTTGAGCGCGGGGTTTTGCCGATTGGCGACTGATCAATTTCCGCCACGCGCCGCAACTGTTCGGCACCGTTTAAACTGTCGCACGCCCCGGTGCAGCCATGATAGCCGCCCAGCATTTTTTTCAACCCTTTATAAATTGTCTCCTTTACCAGCGTGCTCTTCCCCGAGCCGGAAACACCCGTTACCACCGTCAGCCGTTGCAATGGGATGGCAACCGTGATGTGTTTCAAGTTGTGCTCACGAGCGCCGGCTACCGTAACGTAACCGCATCCGGCGAGAGAGCGTGGCTGGCGGTATTTGCGAATGCCATTGGTATGGGACAACCAGGCTCCGGTCACTGATTCCTTACAGCGGATAATGTCCTGCGGAGTTCCCGCTGCAACAACGGTTCCTCCATGGATACCGCCGCCAATGCCGAGATCTATGACAAAATCGGCGCTGCGGATTGTTGCTTCATCATGCTCAACAATGATGAGGGTATTGCCGCGTTTTTGCAGCGACCGCAGGATGCGCAGCAGATTTTTATTGTCGTGAGGATGCAAACCGATAGTCGGCTCATCAAGAATATAGGCAACACCGCGGAGGTTTGAACCCATCTGCGCTGCCAGACGGATTCTCTGGGCTTCTCCGCCCGACAGGGTATCTGCTCTGCGATCAAGAGAAAGATAAGAAAGGCCGACCCGTTCCAGAAACTCAAGCCGGGTTTTTAGTTCTTTGACGATGGGAGTGGCGATCATCTGCTGTTTTTCTGGAAATGACAGCGACGTTATAAAGGAACGCGCTTCCGGCGGCGTCATCCTGGTAACTGCAGCAATTGAACAGCCGCCCACTTTCACGGCCAGCGCCCGGGGATTGAGCCGCGTTCCCCCGCATGCGGCACACGGGGTTTCAGCATAAAACTGCAACAAATACTGGCTCCAGGCATTATCGCCATTTCCCGCATGCGAGGTATGCAGGAGCGATAACAGCCCTGGAAACGAAATTCCCGCAGTATGATCAGCGCCATAAAACAATTGGCGGCATACTTCTTTCGGCAGTTTTTCCAATGGCATATCCAGCGCAATCTGTAATTGGGAGGAGATGGCATGCATGATTTTTCTCTTCATATGCTGATCGATGAGTGCAGAAGCAAGGGGAATGACGGCGCCGTCATTGATTGAGCGCGACCGGTCAGGAGCAATGAGCTCGGGCGCAAGCGCTGCGCGAAAGCCCAAACCTGAACAACTGCTGCAGGCGCCCTCCGGGCTGTTAAATGAAAAAAGGCGCGGGTCAGGTTCCGCCACGCTTATCTGGCAGCGATCGCAGAACAGGCGGGTGCTATACATTTTCTCCTTGCCGCCAGGAGCGGCAACATACAGGCTGCCCTTCCCCTGGTGCAGGGTGGCCTCGACATCGCGCCGTACCTGGGTGCGAGATTTTTTTACCGGCTTAAATTCGGCAGTAACCAGCTCTATCTGGTGCAACTGATAACGCTGCACTGCGAAGATTTCCCGCAAGTTGACGAGTTGACCATTGATGCGTATTTTTTCAAAACCCTCCCGCCGCGCTTTTTCAATCACCTCCTTATGGTAACCCTTGCGGCCCTTAACCAGCGGCGCCAGAAGCATGACGGTGGTTCCGGCAAAACACCGCATGATGTCATCAGCAATTTCCGTTGCTGTCTGTGATTTCAGCGGTGCGCCGCATGAAGGGCAATACTGTTCTCCGGCTTTGGCGAACAGCAGCCGCAGATAATGATAGACTTCGGTGAGCGTGGCTACGGTTGACATGCCGCGCGCGGCAGCAAGGCGCTGCTCTATGGCAACGGTCGGCGGTATCCCCCGGACAGAGTCCACTTCAGGGCGGTCAAGTTGTTTAATGTACTGGCGTGCATAGGGGGAGAGGGTTTCCAGAAACCGCCGTTGGCCTTCGGCGAACAGGATATCAAACGCCAGGGTTGATTTGCCGGAGCCGCTCAAGCCGGTGATAACAACACATTTTTCCCGCGGGATGGTGAGCGTGATGTTTTTTAAATTGTGTTCCCGGGCGCCCCGAATCTCAATGACGGCAGGCGAGCCTTGCGGTTTTTCCGTCTTCGCGGGTAAATCAGTGGTGTGTAAAAAGGGCGCAGTTCGGGAGAGATACGTCCGTAAAAAGCTGCCGGTGTATGAGTGCGGCTCCGCCATAATTTCTTCCGGAGTTCCCTGGGCAACGATATATCCGCCGTCGTCACCTCCCTCAGGCCCCAGGTCAATGATATGGTCAGCGCATTTAATGAAATCAAGATGATGCTCCACCACCAGCAGGGAATGGCCGCGCTCACGCAGTAGATAGAAAAGGTTCAAAAGCTTCTGGATATCATCAAAGTGAAGACCAGTGGTTGGCTCATCAAAAAGAAATAAGGTGCGGCCGTGAGTGCCCGGCTTGATAAGGGATGCGATTTTCAGCCGCTGCGATTCGCCGCCGGAAAGTGTATTGACGGACTGTCCCAAGCGCAGGTAGCCTAAGCCGACCAGTTCCAAGACCGTGAGCTGCGCCACAAGATTTGGCGAGGCGGCAAAAAATGACCGCGCTTCAGACACGGTCAGATTGAGCACCTGGGAGACATTTTTACCCTGATAGGTTACCTCAAGAATCTCTTTTGTGTAGCGTGCGCCCTGGCAGTGCGGGCAACGCACATAGACATCGGAGAGAAACTGCATATCAATTTTTTCGAAACCCTCTCCCCGGCACTGTTCACAACGCCCCCCTTTGGTATTGAACGAAAAGGTTGACGCAGAGTAACCGCGTTCTCTGGCTTCGGGGGTTTGGGCAAAAATCTTCCTGATTTCGTCAAACATGTGTAGATAGGTGAGGGGATTGGATCGGGGTGTCCGGCCGATCGGATTCTGATCCATCAGCACAACCTGGTCTAACAGCTCGGCGCCGGAGATCGCACAGCGGTGGTTTGCTTCACCGCCGGTGGCTTTCCCGATCTTTTTCTGCAATCCCTGGTAGATGACGTTTTTCAACAGCGTGCTTTTGCCTGAGCCGGAAACGCCGGTAATGCAGACCAGCAGCCCCAGCGGTATTGAAAGCGTCAGGTGTTTCAAATTATGGTGCGCAGCATTGGTTATTTGCAAACACTGTCCTGGGCGCGGCTTTCGGCGCACGGCGGGAAGCGGAATGGCGCAATCACCCTGCAGATAGCGTCCGGTCAGGGATTGGCGGTTCTGCAGCAGGTCGCGGGTTTTGCCGCAAAACACCAGTTCGCCCCCCTTGCTGCCGGCGCCCGGGCCAAGATCAATGACCATATCGCTGTTCAGTATAATTTCCGGATCGTGTTCCACCACTGCGATGGTATTCCCCATGTCGCGCATCCCTTGCAATATGCCGATGAGGCGTTGATTGTCGCGGGGATGGAGGCCGATGCTGGGTTCATCCAGAATGTAAAAGGTGTTCACCAGCGATGCGCCGAGCGCACTGGTCAAGCTTGCCCGCACCACTTCACCGCCGGAGAGGGTGCGCGACTGCCGATCAAGCGTGAGATAGCCTAAGCCCACGGATAGCAAATAGCCCAGCCGGCTTTTAATTTCTTCCACCAAAAGGCGTGTTGCCGTGTCCTGAGCGCCATTGCGAGCGAGCTGATCAAAAAATTGATAGCACGTGCTGATGCTGAGCGCGCAGATGTCGGCAATGGTTTTGCCCTGTATGCGGTAGAGGAGGGATTCGGGCTGAAAACGCGTGCCGGAGCAATTCGGACAGGTTGTGTAGCCCCGATATTTTGAAAGCAGCACCCGAATGTGCATTTTATAGGTCTTTGTTTCAAGCCAGTCAAAAAATCCCTTGATGCCGTAAAAATCATCGCTGCCGTTGACAATTTTTTCTCGGTCCGCCGGAGCAAGCTGACGGAAGGGAACATCCACCGGGATATGTTGTTGTTTGCAGAACCGCATGAGATCGTCATACGCGTCCCGGAAGGCGGGCGTGGCCCACGGTTTGATGGCATCATCTTTCAGGCTGAGATCCGGATTGGGCACGACCAAATCAAGGTCAATAGTAATGATTTTGCCAAAGCCGTTGCACGTGGGGCAGGCGCCCAGCGGACTGTTGAAAGAAAACAGGTTGGGAAACGGCTCGCGATAGCTGATGTCGCAGGCCGGGCAGTGTAACGCGGTGCTGAATTTTCGCGGCGGCGTGAAATCCGGCGGCGCATCCTCAGCGGGGAAAAATACGGTCACCAGCCCCTTGCCAAAACGAAGCCCCATTTCAAGCGAGTCAACCAGCCGTTTTGCGTTTTCCCGGCTGATGATGATACGGTCCACCACAATTGCCGTTTGTTCTGATGGCACGCCTGCAAGCAGCTCAGCATTAAGTTCGCTCACATGGCCGCGATGATAAATGCGGGTGAATCCCATGTTCCGTAACCCGTCTATCAGTTCTGTACGGGAAACCCGTTCTGAATTTTTCAGGGAGAACGGAAAGGTGATAACCGCCATCTGCGCGGTGCTGTCACGCAGCAGCTTTTTTGCTATGGATTCGGCAGAATCCTTCTCCACCGGCTGATTACATCCCCGGCAATAGAGCGTGGCGCGTTTCGGGAATAACAGTTTGAGGTAATCGTTGATTTCAGTAAAGGTTCCCAGCGTGGAACGGGATGTCTTAATCGGGTTGGTCTGATTGATGGCAATGGCCGGTGGGATGCCATCAATTTTATCCACGAGGGGCTTATCCATCCGCTCCAGAAACTGCCGGGCATAGGCAGAAAAACTTTCCACATAGCGGCGCTGGCCTTCCGCATACAGGGTATCAAAGGCAAGGCTGGATTTTCCTGCTCCGCTCACGCCGGTTATCACGGTAATCTGGTTGAGCGGCAGGTCAAGGTTTAGATTTTTGAGATTATTTTGCCGTGCGCCGCGGATGATAATAACGTTTTTCATGGCGCGGTGTTTTCAGGTGAGCTGTTTTTTCAGCAGCGATGATTTGCGCAGTTGGGCACAGGTGCAGTGACGAGGGGTATGCAGGATGTGTTTCAGGGTGTTCAGCAAAACGTGTCCCATCTGTTCTGCGGCCGTGTAAAACAGTTCCGTGAGAACCTCATGAGACCAGTCTCCTGCAATTCCCTCGGCAGCATTAACCACCAGATATACCCCGGCATAACAGGCACCGATTTCGCGGGCCAGATAAACCTCCGGCGCCAGGCTCTGTCCCACGACATCAATACCCCAGCGGGCAAACAGGCTGATTTCCGCCCGGCTTTCAAAATGCCGCCCTTCGGTTACCGCATAAACGCCCTGTTCGCTTACCCGGCGGCTGCCGAATGCGCGTGCCTGGGCGGCCAAGGCAGATCGCAATGCAGGGCAAAGGGGGTCGCGCATGATCAACAGAAAGTCATCGCTCAGGCAGACGTCTTTCCTGAGAGAGAAATCAATATAGTCTTCCGGAATAATAAGGTCGCCAGGCTTGAGGTCTTCCCGCAGGCTGCCCACCCCGCCCTCGGCAAGAATCGTGTGCACGCCCGCTTCTTGCAACGACCAGAATACCTGCTGCGACGCTGTGCCGCGAGGAATGCTGCCGCGCCAGCCGTGCATTCTGCAGGCAATAACGGGTTCGCCGCCAATTTCAAAAAGCGTAAAAGGGGGGCTTTCGCCGAACGGCGTCGTGAATATCAGTCCTTCTGCAAGAACCTGGGTCTCCGGATCGTTCAATGCCGCAGGAAATTTTATTGCGCAGGTGCTGGAACCGCCGATGATTGCATAGGGTGCGCGTGGTATCGGAAACATATTAAGAAGATGCAATAGCTATATACTATTCAATGGTAATGGTTGAATTATGCTAAATTATATATTTTATTTTAAAAACGGCCGAAAGGCAAATGCTTTGACGGCAAAAAAATTTGACATTGCATACTATTGACTATATGTAATTAACAGAGCTGTGTGCGGGTTGCCTGGTGCCGTATACTGGATGATGCGACAGCGCGGCTTTACCGACACGATACGAAGGACCCATGATCATCATTAAAACACCGCAGGAAATAGAGTTGATGAGAGACAGCAATCGGCTGGTTGCTGAAACGCTTGAGGAATTGCAAAAGCTGGTTACCGAAGGCATTACCACTGAAGAGCTTGACCGATTCGCGGAAGACTTTGTCCGCCGGCGCGGCGCGGTGCCGGCATTTAAAGGGTATCGCGGGTTTCCGGCTACCCTCTGTGTATCCATTAATGAAGAAATTGTTCATGGCATACCCAGCCGCCGGAAATTACACGACGGGGATATTGTGAGTATTGACCTGGGGGTGATGCTGAACGGATTTTTTGGAGATGCCGCAATCACTGTTGCCGTCGGCACCATCAGTCCCCGTGCGCAGCGGTTGCTGCAGGTAACCGAAGCCGCGCTTTATCGAGGCATTGAAAAGGCAGTGGTGGGCAACCGGTTGCTGGATATTTCCAAGGCAATTCAGGCGACCGTGGAGGCTGATGGATTCAGCGTGGTGCGGGATTTTGTCGGCCACGGCATTGGAAAAAATCTTCATGAGGAACCCCAGATTCCCAATTTTTACACGCCCTCGGCGCATAATCCCCGACTGCAGGAGGGCATGGTGTTCGCCCTGGAGCCGATGGTCAATGAAGGGACCCACAAAATGAAAATTCTGGCCGATGAATGGACGGCGGTAACAGCAGACAGTAAATTGTCTGCTCATTTTGAACACACGATCGCCATTACCAGAAACGGGCCCAGCATTTTGAGCAGCCTTGATAATAAGAAATCATCATTACCGTTGGCAGGATAGAGAGCTATGGCACGTAAAGAAGTTATTACTTTTCCGCACCACGTTTTGCGGCAAACCTGCGAGGCGGTAACAAACATCAACGGCGACATTATACAGCTCATTGATGATATGGCGGAGACCATGTATGCGTATCGCGGTATTGGCCTGGCTGCGCCGCAAATTGGGATCACCAAACGCGTGATAGTCCTGGACGTCGGTCAGGGGCTGATCAGCGTGCTGAATCCGGAGATTGTTGACAGCGAGGGAATCGCTGTGCGCGAGGAAGGGTGTTTATGCCTGCCGGAAATAACCGTTAATGTGGAACGCAAAGAAAAAATTTACCTCAGAGGAATCGACAAGAAAGGCAATCCGGTGGCTTTTGAGGCAGACGGTCTTCTTGCCCGCGCCCTGCAGCACGAAATTGATCATCTTCAGGGGACCCTCATTATCGATAAGCTCTCAAAACTAAAGCGCGACATTCTCATTCGACGACTACGAAAGCAGCAGCTCAAAGCGCAAAAATAGCCGCGGATTTCATACCCGGCAGCTCCTCCTGCGGCACCTCGTGACAGCCCCCCTTATTGCTATTCACACGCTTAATTTCCTTCTTAGCGTTCACAATAGCACATATAGCTTGCCCTTTTGTTACTTTTCAGGGCTTCGGTTGATATGCTTGGACAATGAGTCGCTTTTGCGATAAAGCGGTTTATGTGACAAGTGGCAGCAACTTGGCAAGTTTGAGAAAAAAATATCATAAAAAATCGGTTAAATGAGTTAAAAAAGGTTATATCACTGCGAATTATTATTATTAAATAGATAACTGTCAGATATAAAAAAATACTTGACAAAGGAATGTAGAACAATATAATGCGAACAAAATTGCTGTTTAAATAACAATAATGCACATATAAAGCAGCAAATTATCCTGACTCCTCTTGGGACCCGAGAATGAGAATTGTGGTGGGGACGAATAATTTTTTTCTCGTCTTTGGCAGAGTTAGAAACCGCTATCAGACTATCGAAAGACTGATAGCGGTTTTTTTATTCTCACCGATTTCATGCTTGGATTGCACTTCCCCCCATACAGTAGACACACCGAAAGGATAGAGATATAGAAATAGAAACAGCATGGAGGTGTGTCATAGGAGAAAAAAGAAGGAAGTATGACCGAGCATTCAAGTATGAAGCAGTAAAGTTGGTAACTGAAGGAGGTAGGAGCGTAGCAGAAGCAGCCCGGAATCTGGGAA
>FWPV01002053.1_pt1 | contig 51030 bp, 55 predicted proteins | sample 2228371 | NCBI WGS metagenome assembly FWPV01 (sample SAMEA103939776, study PRJEB20133) | metagenome
GCCTTTCTGGCCTATTCCAGGCCATGTTTGATACACAACCGTCGCTATCAGTCACCCTAGCTTGAGTATTTTCGGGGGAGTCTAATATGAGTGTGTCGATCAAACAAGATGAGCAGGTAGAACATCTGGCGCAAGTGCTGTACGCCTTGCCCGCACACGTGCGACGGGAGATATTGGAAACCGCCACCGAGTATCTCGTGTCCAAGGGCCAGGGCGAACAGTTATCGTTCCTGTTCGGGGAAGACGCGAACCTATCTGAATCACAAAGTCCGGAGCGTATAGATACATCGCAGATGGAACAACCGAAGGGACAACCGAAAGCGGGAATCTTGCATCCTAGAAATGCACTCAATGATCTGACCGGTAACGCCTGGCTATTTTTTACCAAGACCATTGTGCGTACCTCGTATCCATCCGAACTTGGACACAGGTTGCGTCGGCGACATTATGCCAATAAGCCGCCAGCCCTCATGCGAGAAATGATCGAGTTCTTCACGAAGCGTGGGCAAATCGTGCTCGATCCGTTCGCTGGCGTAGGTGGCACTTTGCTGGGCGCCAGCCTGTGCGGTCGCCAGGCCGTGGGTATCGAGTTGGAACAGCAATGGCTAGACACTTATCTGGAAGTCTGTCGGCAAGAAAACATCGAGCCACAGGAGATCATTTGCGGCGATTGCCTGGAAGTCATGCCCCGCCTGGTCCAAGAAGGACGACGATTTGATGCGATCATCACAGATCCGCCATATAGCCCGGCCCTGGAGAAAAGTCTGTGCGATGGCAAATATGGACGCAGCAACCGCAATAGCCCATTTGAATCCTTTTCATCGCTGCCCCAAGATTTTCGTAACGTAGGCTCATTCGAGGAATATTATGACCGCATGGGAAAGGCGGGGCAATTGTTCTATGCACTGTTGAAACCGAAACGCTACGCGGCAGTGATGATCCGAGACTCTTACCAGGATGGCGAATACATTCCAGCTTCCTTTCACGTCGCGGAGCGGTTTCGCCAGGTGGGTTTTGAGTTCAAGGGAATTCGCATCTGGTATCAGACCGGCGCGCCTATTCGACCCTATGGCTATCCCTACGCCTATGTTCCGAACATTGTGCATCACACGATCCTGATATTCCGAAAGGAGAAGTAGCTGTGGCAGTTTCCCGCACCTGGTATGTTCCCTGCTCGCCACGGAGTCCAGAAAAGATTGCCCCGGAACTGGGTGTGCTGGCACAGCTGGAGGGCGTGCCCTGGCGAGAGCGAGATTGGAGCGGTGCTCTGATCCACCAGGTCGCGTTTGCCAACTCGTTGAGACAATTGGAAACCTTCGAAGGCAACATATCGGCGCGAGATCCGGCATTCTCGGCGCGAGACCGCCTGGCGCCAATGCAGACATACGGTTTCGCATATGTAGATAGCCAGGGCAGGATGCGGATCACAGCGGCCGGAAATCGGTTGATCGCCGGAATTCGGACCCAAGAACTCTTCTTGAAGCAGTTGCTCAAGTGGCAATACCCATCCTGGCAGCACGGTGGCAGTCCGAGAACAAAGTCTCATTACCCGCCAGCGAGCCAGATGAGCATCTTCCCATTTGCTGAAACGCTACGGGCTTGCCGAGAGCTGGAAGGATTGAGCAAGGAAGAGATCGCCATCTTTCTCTTGCCAGTGTTCAACAGCGCAGATGTATCGGCCGCGATTCAAGCGATTCTGGATTTTCGCCTGGCGTTAGGAGAGCGGCAAGGTCGGCCGCGGAAGGAGTTTGTGAGAGACCAGCACAGAGAGCGTTTCGCTATGATCTATGCCCAAGAAATCAATACCGGCAAGATCAGCACGCGAGAAAGTCCGACAGCGACTGCGGACGCTTTCCTTCGCAAAAAGATGCGCAACTCGCTCGACGTCGCTGACGCGGTGATCCGCTATTTTCGCGCCACGGGGCTGTTTACGCTATCCGCCGATTTTCATGGCCTGCGCATTTCACCCCTGCACCGTGCGGAGGTGGATCATATCCTGGACCGTATGACTTTCACGCCAGTAGATTTCTATAACGATGTAGATCTCTTCTACAGCTATTTTGGCAACCCCGATACCCCGCTGCTACCCTGGGAAGAACACGCCCAATTGATAGAACGGGCCGTTGCACTGGGCTTACCTGAGCAGAAAGTGCAGCGGTTCTCAGTGGTGGAACTCAAAGACGCCATCGAACAGCGCGAGTATGGGCAGAAAGCAATGCGGTTGGAGAGGTACATTGCCGATATCCAAAGCGCAGAGTGGGTGCCAGACATCTTGGAGATGTTTCGCCGCATCCGCCAAAAAGAGGTGGTCGATCCGCCATTGTTCCTCGAATGGAACACCTGGCGGGCGCTGGCAGCGCTGGATGACTGCCGCGAAGCGCGCCCGAACTTTACCCTGGACGATGACCTGCAACCGTACAGTCACGCACCTGGCAATAAGGCCGATGTCGAGGTGGAATACAACGACACGTTTGCTGTACTCGTAGAAGTCACCCTGCAAGGCGGTGCCAAGCAATACGACACTGAGGGAGAACCGGTCACCCGGCACATCGGAAGATTCCAATGGCAAGAGAGGCAGAAACCCAAGCCCCGGGCTGTCTACGGTTTATTCATCGCGCCGTCCATCAATCCCAACACCCAGCACTACTTCTACGTCCACATGAAACACATGCCCAACCCGGACTTTGGCGGCTTGGTGAACATCATCCCGCTGACGCTGGATCAGTTTATGGACATCTTTCAGTTCTGCAAGTCGTTGCCGGCTTTCCGCCGGACCATGCTCCGAGATTTGCTGGACTGCCTGGTAGGGTTGAAGGATTCAACAAGCGACGGCAACGAGTGGCGGCAGCAAATCCCTGTCACTATCGAGGCATGGAAGCAGAGATACCGCTCTGGTGTATGATACAGGGCGTGTGAAGGGGACTGGTTATGCGCATCGGCATTGACGCCCGGCTCATCTACTACCGCCAGGCCGGCATCGGCCAATACACCCAGAGCCTCATCGAGGGCCTGGCCCACGAGGCCCCCCCCGACGGCCGGTTCGTGATCCTGCAACACCGCCACGACACGCATAACCTGACGCCCGACCCACGCTTTCGCCGCCGGTCCACCTGGACCCCCTGTCACCACCCCCTGGAGCAACTCACCCTGCCCCTGGAGATCTGGCCCCTCAAGCTGGACCTGCTCCACAGCCCAGACTATATCCCGCCCTTCCGCCGCAACTGCCGCAGCGTCATCACCGTCCACGACCTGGCTTTCCTGCACTTCCCGGAGCTGCTCACCACCGACAGCGCACGCTACTACAGCCAGATTGACCGGGCCGTGCGCGAGGCCGAGGGGATCATCGCCGTGAGCCACGCCACCCAGCGCGACCTGATGAACCTGCTGGGCGTGCCGGCTCACCGCGTGACCGTGGTCCACGAGGCTGCCAACCCCATCTTTCGCGTTATCGAGGATGAGGCGGACGCCTTACGTGACGTCCGCGCGCGCTACGGCCTGCCCGAACGATTCATCCTCTTCCTCGGCACCATCGAGCCGCGCAAAAACTTGCCCACCCTCATCCAGGCCTATCGTCTCCTGTGTATGGCAGAAGGCCCCCATGGGCCATCGCTCGTCGTGGCCGGGGCCAGAGGCTGGCTGTTCGACAGCGTCTTTATCCTGGTGGAACAATTGGGCCTGAGCGACCGGGTGCTGTTCACCGGGGGCATCCCCTGGGCCGACGTGCCCGCCTTCTACAACCTGGCGGAGGTGTTTGTCTTCCCTTCCCTGTACGAAGGCTTTGGGCTGCCGCCATTGGAAGCGATGGCCTGCGGCACGCCGGTCGTCGCGGCCAATGTGTCCAGCATCCCGGAAGTGGTGGGCGACGCCGGCCTGCTCGTGGACCCCAACGACGCCGAAGGGCTGGCGGAAGCGCTGGGCCGGGTGCTCAATGACGCCACCCTGCGCCAGGATTTGCGCCGCCGGGGACTGGCGCGCGCGGCCGGGTTCTCGTGGGACCGGGCCGCCCGCGAAACCCTGGCCGTCTATCGCCAGGCGCTGGAGGCGTGACCATGAAGCTCCTGTTCCTTACCCCGCAGCTCCCCTTCCCCCCCCACAAAGGGACGACGCTCCGCAACTTTAATATCATCCGGCACCTGGCCGCCGACCACGAGGTGCACCTGCTCACCTTCGTAGATGACGAGTCCGAGGTGCGCTGGGCGGAGCCGCTGCGCCAATGCTGTGCCCGCATCGCCACGCGCCGGCCGCCGCGCCGCAGCCTGCGCCGGCGAGGCTGGGATTCCCTGACCTCGCCGTGGCCGGACATGGCCTTGCGCGTCTGGACCCCGGCCATGCGCGATCTGGTGCGAGAAACGCTGGCCCGCGATTCCTTTGACGTGGTGCAGGTGGAAGGCATCGAGATGGCCCGGTATTGGCTGGACCTGTTACAGACGTGGGGCAGACTTTCCAGTCTGCCGCCTGAGCAGGCTGGAAAGCCCGCTCCACATCTGCGAGCCCGCGTCCGGCTCGCCGTCTTTGACGAGCACAACGCCGAATACGTCCTCCAGCAACGCGCCTTTGAGACGGACGTGCGCCAGCCGGCCAAATGGCTGGGCGCGCTCTATTCGTTCATCCAGTGGCGCAAGCTGGTAAGCTACGAGCGCCGCTGCCTGCGCGCCTTTGATGCCACGGTGGCCGTCTCGGAGACGGACAAGGCCGCCTTGTTGCGCCTGGTCCCGGGGCTGAACGTCTCCGTCGTCCCCAACGGGATTGATACCGCACTCAATGCCCTGCGTCCCGCCTCTTCGCCCGGCCGCCCCGTCGCGCCCCAGCTCGTCTTCACCGGCACCATGGACTTTCGGCCCAACGTGGATGCCGTCACCTGGTTCTGCGCCGACATATTGCCGCGCGTCCAGGCCCAGGTGCCCGATGTGCATTTCACCATCGTGGGGGTAAACCCCAAGAAAGCCGTGACGAGCCTGGCGGCGGACCCGGCTGTGACCGTGACCGGCTGGGTGCCGGACGTGCGCCCCTACGTCGAGGCCGCCGCCGTCTATGTGGTGCCGTTGCGCATGGGCGGGGGGACCCGATTCAAGGTGCTGGAGGCCGCCGCCTCCGGCGTGCCCATCGTCTCCACTCATGTGGGCTGTGAGGGGATTGGCCTGACGCCCGGCGAGGAGGTGCTCCTGGCCGACGAGCCGGCGGCCTTTGCCGAGGCGGTGGTATCATTGCTGCGAGACCCGGCCCGGGGCGCGGAGATGGCCCGGCGAGCGCGCCGCCGGGTGGAGGAAGGCTACGACTGGCGTGTCATCGTTCCTCGTCTCGCCCGTATCTACGAATGTGTGAACGGCTGACGGCTACCCATTCGCAGATTCGTTCGGCTTGAAATCTGGGGTACTTGTGATACAATTTGCGTGTGAGGAGGAAGCCGGTGATCGAGTGGCTCACGCGCTACCGGGGCTATGTCTTGATCGTGTTGGTGAACGCGATCATCCTGGGGGCCGTGGTCGTGTTCCTGGCCCGGCCAGCCCCCAAGACGATCGCGATTGAGCCAGCCACGCCGGCCCCGGTCTCGCCGACCACCCCCACGCCCGGGCGTATCGTGGTCTATGTCAGCGGCGCGGTGCAGGCCCCCGGCGTCTACGCGCTGCCGGACGGCGCACGGGTGGATGACGCGATCAAGGCCGCCGGCGGCCCGGCCGCCGACGCAGACCTGGCCCGTGTCAACCTGGCCAGGCGACTCCACGACGAGGAGCAGGTCTACGTGCCCCGTCTGGGCGAGACCAACCCGCCGGTGCCCCCGGCCGGCGCCACCGGCAGTGACAGCACCACGGGCAAGATCAACATCAACACCGCCACCGCCACCGAACTCGCCACCCTGCCCGGCATCGGCCCGGCCCTGGCTCAGCGCATCGTGGAGTACCGGCAGGCGCACGGCCCCTTCGCCCGCATCGAGGACCTCAAAAAGGTGAGCGGTATCGGCGACAAGGTCTTTGAACGGATCAAGGACTTGATCACCATCTGAGCGTGGAGACCCTATGGCCATTCGACGGATTGTGCTGGCTGATGAGCCGTTATTACGTGAGAAATCTCGGAAGGTGAAGCGCATCACCGCCGACGTACAACAACTGATTGATGACATGGTGGAGACCATGCGTGCCGCGCCCGGCGTGGGCCTGGCCGCACCGCAGGTGGGGGCCTTGCAGCGCGTGGTGGTGATGGAGGTGCCCGTGCGGGATGAGGAGGAGGGCACAGAGGAAACAGAACCCCGCACCCGGCTTTACGTGCTCGTCAACCCCGAGATCACAGACATGAGCGCGGAGACCATCTGTGCCGAGGAGGGCTGTCTATCCATCCCCGGCTACGTGGGCGAGGTAGAACGCGCCGCCGAGGTGACGGTCCGTTACCAGAACCGGGCCGGCCGCCCGATGCGACTCACGGGCCAAGGCTTCCTGGCCCGCGTCATCCAGCACGAGGTGGACCACCTGGACGGCATCCTGTACACGGACCGGCTGACCAGCCTGGACACGCTGCGCCCGGTCAAACCGGGCACGGAGGAGGAAGCCGAACTGAAAGAGGCGATGGCCTGACTGGGGCAACCAGGGGCTTGCGCCTCAGAAACCCGTTTCCTCGCAGGAAACGGGTTTCTCTTGTCCTGGGCGGCGGATGATCAGATCATACGGCCGGCGGCAACGAAATCGCCCCTGGTCCGGCCACCACCAGGCCACCGTCCGTCCGCCACGGATATATTTGACCAGCGGGCCGTTGGCGGTCTCCAGGCGCAGCCGCACGATGGCCGGTCGCCAGAGCCGGGCCACCAGCCCGCTGCGTCGCAGGGCGCGATAGGGCCAGCGCCCCACCGGGACGATCAACCGCCAGGTGAGCCCCAGGACCCGGCGCCCGGCGCGAAAGGCCCGGGCCTGCCACAACCCCCACCGGCCGCCGCGCACGGGCCACGTCCGGCCGCCCCGCGTCACGTGCGTCACCCGGCCCAGCAGGTTCTCCGCCGTGACCAGCGTATGGTCTGCGTGGGGGTTGTTATCCCCCCGCGTCACCAGGCCGCCGGGCGCGCGCGCCACCACCCGGTGCACGACATCCTCCGGCTCGCCGGCCTGGTCGCGCCCGGCATAGATCACCACATCGCCGGGGCGGATCTCGGCGATGGGCACCGGCTCCAGGGTCAGGTAATCGCCGGGCCGGAACACGCCGGCCATGCTCTGGCCCCGGTAGAACCGGCGGCGGTCGTCGTCTGCGGCCGTGGCCCAGGCCAGGACCCCGTGCGCTGCGCACGCCGCGTCTGACTCATCGGCGCCGGTGTTCGTCCAAGATTGGCCTTCTGCCATCCTCCACCTGCAAAAACTCCCGGCGTCCGCGAGACCCCCGGAGTCCCCTCAGCCGGGTCCATCGTCCCTGATGCCACCGCTTGCAATCTGCAATCTGCAATTTGCAATCTGCAATTTGCAATTTGCAATTTGCTACCCGCCAGCCGCCATCGCCGCATCAATGGCGTCCCAGTCCACATAGTCTTTGGGGAAGCACATCTGATACACGGGTGTTCTCATACAGGCGTCGCAGAGCACCTCAAAGGCCCGGGCCTTGAGCTCCCTCGGTAGAAAACCGATGTGCCCCCAGTTCTCACGCCAGATGGGCTGCATCACGTCCGTGGCGCGAAGCGGTTTAAGTTCGAAATGGGGCGCCTTGTGCAGGATAAAGATCGCGCCGACCGGGGCCTGACAGGGACCACTGGTCATGCTGCCCAGGGGCGTGGCGTGGGCTACGACGCCTCCCTCCTCTCGCCGCAGGACAATCTGGTCATCACTCAGGATACCCCCCCCAGCCGCGTGGCTGAGCACGGTGGTCTTGCCACCGCCGTCGCGGGCCATGAACAACGCGGCTTGGCCGTCCCGGATCACGCCAGCGCCGTGTACCTGGATGGCCGAGAAACAAGGGAAAAACACGGCGAACATCGGGCGGATAAAGCCAGCGGCTCGCTCGTCGGCCGTATACGTCCGACGCATCCGCGTGTCGTATTTCCCATATGCTTCCGTGTAGAACAGGTCGAGCTCGCACCGGGCCAGGTCATACACGACCACCCGATCCGGGTAGACGTGGACCACAGCCCGCCCCGGCTGATCCAGGGCCGCGAACAGCCGGGCCCGCACGGCCGGGGCGCGCAGGAGCGGGCTTTTCAGATCCGCTGGCGCACAGTGCGCGGCATGGGATAGGCGTTCTTGTTCCCCAGCGGTCAGGGGAGGCAACGTCAAGGCATCAAGGCCGACCTTACGGATCCGCTGGCACACGTCCGGCGCGGCATTGTCCTCGACGCGAAACGGCGCGAAGGTAAAGACCCCGCCGTAGTGCAGGAGCGGCAGCCGGGCCGTGGACTCGGTCCGAAAGGTGATCCCGGCGATGCGATGGGTCACGACGAGCATGTGAGGTTCCCTATGCAAGGCAAGGCTCCCGAAGCCCACCGGCTCCGGGAGCCCGGTTGATGGGGCCGGCCGCCGCCGCGCCCCACTATGCCACCCGGCACCTACATTGGAACGTTCCCGGCCCCACAACCAACAGCGCCAGAGCCATCGGCACACCCTGGAATGTAGAATCCACTACCGGGGTTACATCCTGTCTGGTCAAAGCCATATCCGGTAACGCATGTATTGCCTGCCGCGCCACCAGTCGTGCAGTCTGTGGGTGGGGACCCGGGTGTCCACCCAGTCGAGCAATTCCCCAGCGGCTGCTGGCCGCTCGCGCTGGGCCCGGACAAGTCCCGCGCCAACGGCGTTTCGTAGGTCAGACGTTTCTTCTCCATGTTCTCCCTCCTCATCTATATGATAACGGATCAAGCGAAAACCATACCGTTCCGCACATCCAAGCAAAGCTATTTTACCACATTGCGCGTCAATATGCAATACCTGTTCGGCGCCGTCATCGCTATCTTGAGGTCAAAAGCACATCATTTGGTCGCCCGGCGGGGCCACGTCTCCCAGGTGCGTCTCCCACGAAATGGGCACGGTTCCTCAAACGAAAGGCCTTCCGCAACCAGCCAAAATATGCTATAATGAACACATCGTCGGCAGGTTCGTGCGTGGTGGCGCCCATCAGAGAGGAGGTGATGACCGGCACAGATACCAGCCCAAACCCCAACCGTTCGACCAGACGAGACACGTGTATAGGAACCTGATGAGGAGGAGGGATCATGAACCGCAAGCTTTACGTGCTGTGGACACTGGTGCTCTCGATCACCTTTGTGCTTACGGCGTGCAATTTGACCCAGCCGGCGCCCCCGGAGGCCACGCCCCAGCCCACCACGGGAGCCATCCTGGAACGAGTCAAGGCGCGAGGCAAGCTCGTCGCCGGCATCCATACCAGCCTGCCCGGCTTTGGCTACCTGGACGCCAACGGCCGCAACATGGGCTTTGACATTGACCTGTGCCGGGCCGTGGCCGTGGCGCTCTTCAATAACCCCGATGCGGTCGAGTTCGTGCCGCTGACGGCCGCCGAGCGTGGCCCGGCCCTGCAGACCGCCGAGATTGACATGCTGGCCCGCAACTGTACCTGGACCTCCAGCCGGGACGCGCAATGGGGCAACTTTACCCACATCATGTTCTACGACGGCCAGGGCATGATGGTGCCCAAGGCCAAGGGGTATACCAAGCTGGAGGACTTGAACGGGGCCACCATCTGCGTGACCACCGGCACCACCACGGAGAAAAACCTGGCCGACGCGTTCCGCCAGCGCAACCTCAAGTTCACCGCCGTGACCTTTGAGGAGACTTCAGCGGTGTACAAGGCCTACGAGGAAGGCCGCTGTGACTGCGCCACCAGCGACAAGTCGCAGTTGGCGGCCGTGCGCAGCGGGTTCAAGAACCCCGCCGACCACGTGATCATGGACGTAACCCTGTCCAAAGAGCCATTGACCCCGGCGGTGCCCGCCGGCGATGACAAGTGGCTCGATGTGGTCAAGACCGTCATGTGGGTCCTGATCAACGCCGAGGAGCTGGGCGTCAATTCGCAGAACGTGGACCAGATGATGAGCAGCGAGAGCATCGAGGTCCGCCGCCTGCTGGGCGTGGAGGGCACCTTCGGCCAGGAGGACCTGGGGCTGAGCAAGGACTTTGCCGCCAACGTCATCCGCAAGGTGGGCAACTATGGCGAGATCTATGACCGCTACATGGGACCCAAGGGCCTGTCCTTCACCCTGGACCGGGGCCTGAACAAGCTCTGGAAGGATGGCGGCTTGATCTATGCGCCGCCACTGCGCTAACCACAAGACCTCGGAGGTCGCCAGACCTCCGAGGTCTATACCTGCAGCCGCGTTGGTTCGAGCGCATCAGCAAATATGCCGCCGCCTTTCAAGAAACGGCCTTGCCAGTCGAACCTTTCCCCTATACGGTGGAGGAATGGCAGCGGTTGCGTTCCCAACCAGGTTTCATGCGCACTGTTCTCCGCGACCTCGTCTTTCTCGAGGAGACGCGACGATCTTGGAACGCATTCAGTCTCCAGATAAGGACGCAGAACCATGACCCTGAGCCGATCCCCTTTCGCGCGCATCCTGTACCGCCGGGGCGTCCCCCTCTGGCGCGACGTGGTGGTCTTGCAGTGGGCAGCTCAGGTCGTGTCGGCGGTGCTGGTCATCGGCTTCTTGCTCTTTTTTCTGGGCAACGTGATCCGGGCGGCCGAGACCCGCGGCCTGGGCCTGCTGAGCTATGGCTTTCTGAACGAGGCGGCCGGCTTTCCCCTGCCGGAATCCGTCCTGGAATACGAGCCGTCCGATCCCTTCTGGTACGCTTTCCTGCTCGGCATCCTGCACACCATCCGGGTTTCGCTGGTGGGCATTGTCCTGGCGACGATCTTGGGGACCATCACGGCCCTGGCCCGGCTCTCCACCAACTGGCTGGTCAGCCGGATCGCCAGCGTCTACATCGAGGTCATCCGTAACGTGCCCCTGGCGGTCCAGTTGGTCTTCTGGTACTTTGCCGTCTTTCAGCAGCTTCCCCCGGTGCAGGAGTGCATCTCGCTCCCCGGCCCCATCTATCTCAGCCAGCGGGGCCTGAACATGGTGTGGGCCGATCCCACACCGACCTTTGGCCTCTGGGCGATGTTCGTGGTCGCCGGGGTGGGGCTGGCCTTCGTGTTGCACCGGGTGCTGTTGGGCTACCAGTTGCGGACCGGCCGAACCGCCTACCCGGTGGCGACGGCGTTGGTGACGCTGGTGGCGTTGCCGCTGGTCGGCTGGTTCCTGGTCGGCGCCGCGCCGTTGCACCTGACGGTGCCGGAGATGGGCAAGTTCAACTTTACCGGCGGCCTGAGCCTCACGCCCGAGTTCACGGCCCTCCTGGTGGGATTGGTGTGTTACACCGGCGCCTTTATCGCCGAGGTGGTCCGGGCCGGCATCCAGGCCGTGCACAAGGGTCAGTTCGAGGCGGCCCGGGCGCTGGGGCTGGGTCCCTTGCAGGTGCTCCGCCTGGTGGTCTTTCCCCAGGCCCTGCGCGTGATCATCCCACCGCTGATCAGCCAATATCTCAACCTGACCAAGAACTCCAGCCTGGCCGTCATTATCGGCTACCCGGACCTCTTTTTCGTGGGCCGGACCACCATCAACCAGGCCGGCCGCGCCGTGCCGGTCTTTATCCTGGTCATGGCCTGCTACCTGACCATGAGCCTGGTCACGTCCATCATCATGAACATCTATAACCGCCGCACGCGGTTGGTGGAGCGATAGCCATGAGCGCGCCTGACGTGCCGGTTTCGCGCCCCCCGGCTCCCTTGAGCCTGACCCAATGGCTCCAGAAGAACCTGTTCGGCACCTGGTACAACACGGTGCTCACCTTCGTGGCCGGGGCCTTTGTCCTCTTTGTGCTATACAACGTGTTCACCTGGGCCTTGTTCCGCGCCGACTGGACGCCGGTCACCAGCAGCTTCAAGCTATTCGCCGTGGGCCAGTATCCCACCGACCAACTCTGGCGCGTGGGGGCGATCCTGTTCATGGTTTCGTTCCTCATGGGCGTCAGTTGGGGCGTGTGGGGCGGCACGCTGCGCACCTTTGCCCTGGCCCTGGCCACGGTGTGGGGGCTGATGGCCCTGGCGCCGGTGGGCCTGGAACGCATGGACCTGGGGCTGCGGGCCTGGTTCATCGCCAATCCGGCGCTCACTGGCCTGGGCTACCTGCTGGGCCGCAAGTTGACGGGCCAACAGCGCTGGGTCACGCTGGCCTGGCTGTTGTCCTTCGTCCTGACCCTCCTGCTGCTGGGGGGGCACGAGCGATTGCCATTCTTGCCGCCGGTGGATTCGGGGCTGTGGGGCGGGCTGCTGCTCACCTTCCTGCTGGCGCTGGTGGGCATCGTGGCCTCGTTCCCCATCGGCGTGCTGCTGGCCCTGGGCCGGCAGAGCAAGCTGCCGGTGCTCAAGGTATTCTGCGTGCTGTTCATCGAGATGATCCGGGGTGTGCCCCTGGTGACGATCCTGTTCATGGGGTCCATCATCCTGCCCCTGTTCCTGCCGGAAGGCGTGCGCATTGACCGGGTGCTGCGGGCCATGCTGGCCATGACCATCTTTGCGGCGGCGTACATGGCGGAGAACGTGCGCGGCGGCCTGCAGGCCATCCCCAAAGGCCAGGTGGAGGCGGCCAAGGCGGTGGGACTGAACACCTTCCAGACCATGCTGCTCATCGTGTTGCCCCAGGCGTTGCGGGCGGTCATCCCGGCCATCGTGGGCCAGTTCATCGCCCTGTTCATGGACACCACCCTGGCGATCATCATCGGCCTGGTGGAGCTGCTGGCCATCGGCCGGGCGGTGGTCAACAGCAACCCCGAATGGCTGCTGCGGGACATGGAGGTGTATCTGTTCATCGCCGTGGTGTTCTGGATGTTCACGTATTCCATGAGCTACGCCAGCCGGCGGCTGGAAAAAGCGCTGGGCGTGGGCGAGCGGTAATTTGCGCTGGCGCCCAACGTGGGGTATAATGAGAGGGGACCAACTCTGCTGTCACTCAGGAGGTCACTGTGAAACGCTCCCGTGCATCCGCTGCCAGATCCGCGTTGGCGGAACCCCGGTCTGGCGCGAGTGGCGCCCCCACTCGAACAATCACGCTCCCTTTGCCGGACACGTTGTACAGGCAATTGCGGCGCGCGGCCGAATTGTTCCAACAGCCCGCCGAAGCTATCGTCATCCAAAGCCTGGCCCATACGCTGCCGCCCCTGTTGGAAGAGATCCCCAGCCAGTATCAGCCAGACGTGTATCCGCTCCTGCAGATGAGCGATGCGGAACTGCAACAAGAGGCCCGGCGGACCTTTCCCCCGGCGCCCTGGGCCGAGTATGAAGCGCTACTCGACCAGCAAAAGACCCGGCCATTGACCGCCGAAGAAAGGCAACGCCTGGATAACTTGCGGCGTGAAGCAGACGTGCTCATGTTCCGGCGGGGCTATGCGGCTGTCTTGCTGAAAAGACGCGGCTATCGTCTGCCGACGCTATCGGAATTGGCCCCACCAGGATGACTCCCCCGCCTACCGCCTCGCGCCAACGCATCGCGGAGCAAGCTCGCCACCGCTGCGGATATTGTCTGACCCAGGAGGTGGTCAGTGGGATACCGTTGACCCTGGAACATATCATCCCCAAAGCAAAGGGCGGGCTGGATACAGAAGAAAACCTGTGGCTCTCCTGCCGCTTGTGCAATGAGGCCAAAGGTGTGTTGACCGAAGCCATTGATCCGGAGACCGGCGCGTGGGTGCCATTGTTCAATCCCCGCACTCAAGCCTGGGCTGACCATTTCACTTGGAGCGAGGACGGCACCCACATTATCGGGCAGACGCCGACCGGCCGGACTACAGTTGTCGCCTTGTCTCTCAACAGCGAATTACAGGTGCGGGCCCGAGCACTCTGGGTAGAGGCGGGCTGGCACCCACCCGAGTAAGGCATAACGCGCAACGGGCGGGTAGGCTAAACGCATCCGGAGGGACAAATGCCAGAGCAAAAGCGAATTGACTGCGGCGATGACATCATCATCTGCCGGAACGTGGAAAAGTGGTTTGGCGATTTTCACGTGCTCAAGGGGATCAGCATCACCATCAAAAAAGGCGAAGTGGTGGTGATCTGCGGGCCGTCCGGCTCCGGCAAGTCCACCTTCATCCGCACCATCAACCGCCTGGAGGAGCACCAGCGGGGCGACATCATCGTGGACGGCATCGAGCTGACCAACGATGTGCGCAACATCGCCGCCATCCGCAGCGAGATCGGCATGGTGTTCCAGTCGTTCAACCTCTTTCCCCACCTGACCGTGATGCAAAATATCACCCTGGCGCCCATCTGGGTGCGCAAGTGGCCCAAAGCCCGCGCCGAGGAGATCGCCCTCAAGCTGCTGGCCCGCGTGGGCATCCCCGAGCAGGCGCACAAGTACCCCGGCCAGTTGTCCGGCGGCCAGCAACAACGGGTCGCCATCGCCCGCGCGCTGGCCATGGAGCCCAAGATCATGCTCTTTGACGAGCCGACCTCGGCCCTGGACCCGGAGATGATCAAGGAGGTGCTGGACGTGATGCGCGAGCTGGCCCGCTCCGGCATGACCATGATCGTCGTCACCCACGAGATGGGGTTCGCCAAAGAGGTGGCCGACCGGATCGTCTTCTTTGACGACGGGCAGATCGTGGAGGAGGCGCCGCCGGCCGAGTTTTTCCGTTGCCCGCGGGAGGCTCGCACCCGGCTGTTCCTGAGCCAGATCCTGACGCACTGAGAAGAGGCTCGGGTGCGATAGTTCTAGGGATGGCACCCGGCCAACACCTTCCCTGCGCACACATTCTACTGAAATCGGAAACCCATGATCCTACGTTATCTGCTTCAGCGCGCCTTCCTCTACCTGGCGATCCTCCTGGGCGTTGTCATATTCTTTATCCTGGCAACTTATCTGATCCAGGCCACTTATGCCCCAGCCTATTCCTACAGCGACGCGGTGACCGATGGTTTGCAGCACGTGGTCCAGTATTTTGTGTCCGTGGCGCAGGGCCGGTGGGGTGTGGTCTTTCCTCGGGCGGAACCGGCCGCCGTGGTGCGCGTCGTCACGGAGGCCTACCCGCGCAGCATGGGCCTCTTGCTCCTGGCCCTTCTCGTGGGCACGGTGGCTGGGGTATTGCTGGGAACCATTGCCTCTGTGGGGCGTCGGGCTGGCGTCTCCCTCGCCACGTTGAGCCTTTCCATCCTCGGCATCTCGGCCCCGGCGTTCTTCCTGGCTGTCCTCCTCCAAGCGGCTGTGGTTAACCTGACGACGACCACCGGCGTGCGCCTGCTGTCTGTGGGAGGATTCGGATGGGATGACCATCTGATCCTGCCGACCATCGTCCTGGCGGCCCGGCCCATGGCCCAGTTAGCCCGCGTCACCTTTGTGACGCTCAACCGCATCCTGGCGCAGGACTATATCCGCACCGCCCTGGCCAAGGGGCTTTCCCGGAACCAAATGCTGCTCCGGCACGCCCTGCGCAACGCGGCCATCCCCGTCTTGACCGCCGTCGGCGTGAGCCTGCGTTTCTCCCTTAGCTCGCTGCCGGTGGTAGAAGTGCTCTTCAGTTGGCCGGGGATCGGCTATCGCTTCTACTACGACCTGCTGCAGGGCCGTGCCAGGGACCCGGCCAGCCTGGTCGCCATCGTCGTGTTGATGGGCATCACCTTTATCGTGATCAACCTGTCGCTGGATGTTCTCTACCGCATCCTGGACCCGCGCCTGCGCGCAAACGCCGCCCGCTATTGATCTGACTTGAAAATCGTGGCGCAGCCTTTCCAGGCTGCGGCAGGCTCGAAAGCCTGCCCTACGTTTTCATGCCTGGCGGTGAACGTAGCTCATGATGACTGGAAAATAGCCCCGTGGGGCACGCTTCGCGTGTGAGCTTGCCGCGCCGCCCCGTAGGGCCAAGATGGACGCGCTGACAAGATGACCATGACGGATGAGAGACAGAACGAAACGTGGGAACGACAGGCCCGGGAGCGCCGCCAACGACACGTGCGCGCCTGGTTGACCGATGTGTTCACCAATATCCCGCTGCTATTGGGCCTATTGCTGGTGGGTGGCCTGCTGATCGTGGCGATGTATGCGCCAGACCTGGCTCCGCGCAACCCGCTGGAGGTCCGGCCCATCATGACCATCGAGGGCCAGCGCGTGGCGCCCCCCTTTCCCCCATCCGATACCTTCCCGCTGGGCAGCGACGCGCAAGGCCGCGACATCCTGAGCCAGATCATCTATGGCACGCGCCAGACGTTGGTGATCTGTGTCCTGGTGGTCCTGGCCCGGCTCATCGCGGGGCTGGTGCTGGGGGCCATCGCGGGGTGGTATCAGGGTTCACGGGCGGATCGCCTCATCATGAGCCTCAGCGAGTTTTCCTCCGCCTTCCCCACCCTGATCCTGGCCATCGTGTTGATCCTGCTATTGGACATCCGCCGGGGATTGCCCACGTTCATCATCGCCCTGGGGTTGGTGGGATGGGCCGAGATCGCGCAGTACTTTCGCAGCGAGTTCATCGTCATCAAGGAGCAGCCGTACATCGAGGGGGCACGCATTATCGGCCTGAGCCGATTGAGCACGCTGTTCCGCCACGCCTTGCCCAACGTGATCCCCTCACTGGTGGCGCTGACGGCCCTGGAGATGAGCGCGGCCCTGTTGATCCTGGGGGAATTGGGCTTCTTGAACATCTTTATCGGCAGCGGAACCACCACCACGGACATCGGGGACCGGCCCACGTCGTACCTGGACGTGCCGGAGTGGGGAGGGATGCTGGCCGGCTCCTGGCGCTACATCCGCAACCGGTACTGGATCCCGCTGTACCCGGCCGTGGCCTTTTTCATCGCCATCTTTGCCTTCAACTTGCTGGGTGAGGGCCTGCGGCGCCTCATCGAACGCGGGCGCGTGCCCGTGCACGTCTTTTACAGCAAGCACACCATCGCGCTCATCGCCGCCATCGTCCTGGCATTCATGACGGTGATGAACAACATCGGCCCGCGGGCCACGATGATGCGGGTGGCCTTTGCCTACGACGAGCAGCGGGCCTATGCGACGATCGCGGAGCTGGCCGGGGACAAATACGATGGCCGGCGCGCGGGCAGCCCGGGGGAATGGGCCGCCGCAGAATGGATCGCGACGCAGTTCCGAGACCTGGGCCTGGAGCCGATGGGAGAGGACGGCACGTATTTCCAGGAATTTCCCGTCAATTACCAGAATCTCTCTGCCATCCCCACCCTGGTCATTGAGGATCAGGCCCGCCAGCCCGTCCTGACCGGCGCGCATCGGGTCAACTTTCGCGAGATCGTGGGGTATCATGCCGGCGAAGGCCACGTCGAACACGCGGAAGTCGTGTTCATCGGCGGGGGGCGTTACGATTTCAAGCTCAAGATTGATGACATGGCGAACATGGACTTGCGGGGCCGGGTGCTCATGACCACCGGGGCCGGCGGCATCTATGACATCGCCCAGCGCGCCGTCGAACATGGCGCCGTCGGCATCCTGCTCCCCACGCGCAGCGAGCACAGCGTGCGCATGAAAGGCTCCTATGCCAACGACGAGGCTGAGCCACGCATCCCGGTGTTCATCATCTCAGAGGACGTGGCGAACAAGCTCCTGGAGCCGGTGGGCCGGCGGATGCGCGATCTGTGGACCATGGAGGAACATGGCGAGACCCTGCCGCGCTTTGGCACCGGGTCCCGGGTTTCCATGAGCCTGGAACTGGAGCGCCATCCCGCCGTCTCGCGCAACGTGCTCGGCTACTGGCCGGGGGCTGATCCCAACTATGCCTGGCAGATCGTCATCATCGGCGGGCACTATGACCACCTGGGAAAGGACCCGGACGGCACGGTATTCTATGGGGCCTACGACAACGCCTCCGGCGTGGCCACGGTCCTGGAGATCGCCCGGCTCTGGCGCGAGCAGGGCTTCCGACCACAGCGGAGCGTGCTCTTTGCCGCCTGGGGTTGTGAGGAACAGGGTTTGCTCGGCTCGCGCTACTTTGTCCAACACCCCACGTCGCGGATCGCGCGGCCCAACGTGACGGCGGTGATCACCGTGGACGCCGTGGGGCGGGGCTACCCCAACGACGTGTCCATCACCAAGCCGGGCATCTCGGAAGGGCGAGTTCTCTACTTCTTGACCCAGGAAGCGGGGCAGCGCATGGGCGTGGGCACGCGGGATTCCGGCTACGGCCACGGCGGCAGCGACCACGCTCCGTTCCTGGAGATCGGCATCCCCGCCGTGCTCATCATCCAGGACGGCGATCCCACGGCCTTGCACGTGCCTTCAGACACGGTGGAGAACATCCAACTGGGTCTTTTGGATGAGGCCGGCCAGGTGGCGGCCATGGCCGCCATGCTGGCTACGGTGGGACACTGAGCCTCAGTAGATGGAAAAAGTTGCTCAAAGCGGGTCTGTGACCCGCGCGCTTCGCGTCGGCGGTTGCAAACCGCCGAGGAGCACAAATTTCCATCTACTGAGTCTCGTCCTGTCCTCCGAATACAACCACATGTTGCTCACCCTGGCGGAGGTTTGGAGTCAGTTTGCCCATGCGCTCTCCCGCCGCACCCGGCGCAGGGGTTAAAACCCGCGCCAGTTGATATTTTCGTATCTGGGGGTGCGCCCCGCGCGCCAAGCCCCGGCTTGACTGGGTGGACAACTCAAGATAAACAGCGTTGCGAGATTGGCCCATTGATCTGCCAATTCCGCAACGCTCTTTCAGCAGCAGAAAGGCCACGCTGTGAGACGTGGCCCGGCCGGGGAATCGTCGCTCAGCGCTTTTCACGTGGGAGCCGGGCGGATAACCGCTGCCACAATTGGCCCAGCATTTTGACCCGCAATTGCTCCCAGGCCGCCCAAACCCGGTCGTGGTCCTCGGCGCCGGGCTTGCGTCGCCCAAAGTGGCTCTGCACTCGCACCACCGTAATGGCCTCCAGCTCCGACTGACCAGCCGGCACGACCTGGCTCAGCACGCCGACATATTCGTGGTCTGTCTGATGAGGGGCCTGTTTGATCCCCAGCAAGCGACCCAGGCGGCGCACCCGCTCGTAGACGGCGTCTACCATCGGCAGCCCGCGCAGGCTCCATTGCCACCAGACCCACGCGCTACCCAGGGCGACCAGCACGCCCCCCATGACCAACAGGCTCAGCCAGCCGCCCCAGCCGAGCGAGAAACTCCACCCGGGCCCCGGCCCTGGCGCCGTCTCCGGCGGCACCTCGACCTCCTCCACCCCGCGCGGCTCGTGCTCTGTGGGGACCTCCCGCCCGCCGATGATCGGCGCGCCGCCAGGCCCGGCCGGCCCCGGCCGCCGCGGGCGTTCCAGGACCCCCACGCCCGGCGAAGGCTCGAACTCCACCCAGCCATATTCCGGGAAAAAGACCTCCACCCAGGCATGAGCATTGCTCTCCAGGACCACGTACACGCGCGCTTCCTCGTCGTATTCGCCGCTGGTATAGCCCGTGGCCAGGCGCGCCGGGACCCCCACGGCCCGGCACAGCACCGTCATGGCGGAGGCAAAGTGGCTGCAATAGCCGCGCTTGCTCTCGAACAGCAGATCATCCACGGCATCCGCACCGGCTGGTGGCTCGCCGACGAGCTGATCATACACATAGTTCTGGCGCAGGTATTGTTCGATGGCCGCCGCCTTGTCATAGGGTGTCTGGGCGCCGGTCGTGATCTGGATCGCCAGGTCCTGCACGCGCTGTGGCAGGGTTGCGGGAAGCTGCAGAAACCGGTCGCGTATCCAAGCCGGGTATTGGGTTCCCGCCTCTTGCAATTCCTCCACGTAGGCCACCGAGTACGAGGATTCGACCACGTACTCGCTGCTGCGGAACAGGAGAAAACGCCCATAGACGATGGCCGCATCGGACAACTGGGCGCCGGCGATGGTCGTGCTGGTCGGATCCACGTAGGTCTTGATGGTGGAGGCCCGGTCCGCTTTGACCCACTGCCCGCCAGCCAGCAACACGCCGCCATAGGGCCGCCGGGGCTGGATCCGTTGGAGCATCGTCTCCCGCTTGCGATAGGCGAGTGTGGCGCGGTCATAAACCGCGTTGTCGCCTTCCTCGACCAGCACCTCCATGGCCGCGGTCGTCGTCCACTGATGCCCATCGTAGTGATCCAGGGCCACGGCACGCCAGTAATGCGGCCGGGGCGCATGGATCTCCAACACCCGCATGTCGGGCAGGAGCGCCGGCCCGCCCAGCCGCAACGTGCCGTCGAACTGAGTCAGCGTCCCGGCGCCTCCCGCTGGCGCGGAGAACAGGCGATACCAGTGCATCTGAAAATCCTGCCAGGGCTGGCTCATGTTCTCCCAGGCCGCGCCCACCGCCTCGCTGGCCGCGGCGCCGGGGACCACCCAGGCGGCGATCACCAGAAGCAGGGTGATCACCACGCCCGTCCACAGCAGGTCCCAATGGGCGTCGGCGGTCCGAGAGACGTGCGCGCGCTGCCAGATGCTTTCCTGCACGAGGACGTTGTGTTGGACCAATAAGACCAGCGCGCTACTCGCAAAGAGGATCAGGAAGCCGTTGGGGTTGAGATCGCGCGCATAGTAGAGGTTGATGAGCAAGGGTAGCGCGGTCAGCGCGATGGCCCACCACGGCCGATGGCTGTGAAACACCAGCCAGGCTGCCACAAAGGCGATGAGCCACAGGAGCAGGGAGAGTTGGAGCACGAAAATGAGGTGATCGCTGTTGGACTCGCCGGTGATGGCCGCCAGACCCCACTGTTGGAGCCGCCAGCCCACCACGAGCAGGCGTTCCCGCAGCTCGAAGGTTGGGCCGGGGGCCACAATGGCCGCCATCTGGAAGGTGATGACCTCGCCGCCGGCCCACAGGCCCAGCAGATGCGCGAGCCAGCGCGGGTAGCGGAGGTGACTGAGCAGAAAGCCGATCACCAGGGCCGCCAACGTGATCGGGACGAGCGAGTCCAACGCCGGGGTCCATTTCGCCTCCTGGATAGACCACACGACGCTGAACAACATGCCGCCCAGACAACAGAGTGACAACCAACCACGAACACGCATCTTCATCGTCCTCCCTGCGGCATAAGATATATGATGATCACCTGACTTGGGGGCAAAAGGTTCATCCAGCAAAGCGTGAAACGGGGTCTCCTGCGAGACCCCGTTTCCGATGAACTGTGAAGAACGCTTGAGATTGATGGGCTAGAATGGATATGGTCGGACTAGGTGAGGCCCTGAGCCAGCGCGCTGTTGACCATGCTAAAGGCGGTGAGGATCTGCGGGCCGATCAGCAACAGGACGACCAACGCGGCGATGGAGATCAGGACGATGAGCAGCGCATACTCCACCATACCCTGCCCTTCCTCGCGACGAACCAACATGGCTGTTTACCTCCTTTCCGTGGAAGATAGGGAAAAAGCCCGGCTTTTCCCTTCATGCTTATTATACACGATCTGGCGAGCGATGGCAATAGGAAGTTTGTACCATCAGGCGTGATCTGCAATCCCGGAATAGGAAATTGGTACTATTTTCGCTTGATCCGGGCGGGCTACAAGTCCTACACCGCGAGAGGCGTTTCCTGGGTCCGGCATGGCCTGACGAATCAGCTCCCGTCCGGCCACCGGCTCCATCTCCTCCCAGTTCTCCCCCACGCTCACATCCACCTTCAGGGGGGGAATCATCTCGAACGCGCCCTCCATCACGTTCACCACCAGCGCCGTCATCTCATCCAGCTCCTCTGTTGGCACCTCCAGCACCAGTTCATCGTGAACCTGGAGGGTGAGCAGGCTTCTCAGCCCACGCGCTTCGATCTCCCGCTGCAAGCGGACCATCGCCACCTTGATGATGTCCGCGGCAGTGCCCTGGATGGGATGGTTGACCGCCGCGCGTTCGCCGGCGGATTGCAGGGCCTTGTTGCTCGACTTGAGCTCCGGCGTGTAGCGGCGCCGGCCCAGCAGGGTGGCGACGTAGCCCTGCTCCCGGGCCTGCCGGATGGTCCGGTCCAGGTATTCTTTGACCCGGGGATACTCGCCCAGGTATTCGGCAATGTACTGGGCGGCCTCCTCCGGCGTCACGTGGATGCGCTGGGCCAGGCCGTACTCGCTCATGCCGTAGATGATCCCAAAGTTAATGGCCTTGGCCATCCGCCTGTGCTCTTTCGTGATCTGATCCAGCGGCACGTCAAAGAGCGCGGCGGCGGTGGCGGCGTGGATGTCTTCCCCGCGCGCAAAGGCGGCGCGCAGGGCCTCGTCGCCGGAGATGTGGGCCAGGATGCGCAACTCGACCTGGGAATAATCGGCCGACAGCAGCACGCGGCCCGGCGGCGCGATAAAGGCGGCGCGTACCTGACGGCCCAGCTCCGTGCGGGCCGGGATGTTTTGCAGATTCGGATCCGAGGACGAGAGGCGGCCGGTGGCAGCCACCGTCTGGTTGAATGACGTGTGCACCCGGCCGGTCTGGGGATTCACCAGGGCGGGCAGCGCGTCCACGTAGGTGGACTTGAGCTTGGTGAGCTGACGATAATCCAGCAGATATTGGACGATCTCGTGCCTGTCCCGGAGGCCCTCCAACACGTCGGCGGCGGTGGAGTAGCCGGTCTTGGTGCGCTTGCCGCCGGGCAGCTTGAGCTGCTCAAAGAGCACCTGGCCGAGCTGCTGGGTGGAGTTGACGTTGAACGGCGCACCGGCCGCGGCGTAGATGCGATCCTCCAATTCGGCGATCTGCGCCCCCAGCTCGCGGGAGAAGGCAGCAAGCCGGTCCGTATCCAACAGCACGCCGTTCATCTCCATGACCGTGAGGACGTGGACCAGAGGCATCTCCACGTCGTGGAACAGGTCCCACAAGCCCTCCTCGTGCAGGCGGGGGGTAAAGAACGCTTGCAGACGCAAGGTCATCTCCACGTCGGCCCCGGCGTAGGGGGCGACGGATTCCACCGGCACCTGGGCCATGGTGATCTGGCCTTTGCCTTTCCCGATCAGGTCGGTGATGGGGGTCATCTCCACGCCCAGGCGGGTGAAGGCCAGGTCCTTGAGGCCCAGGCCCTTCTCGCAGAGCAGGTACGCGGCGATCATGGTGTCATACGCCACGCCGGCCACCGGCAGCCCGTGGCGGGTCAGCACGGTCACGTCATACTTGGCGTTGTGGGCCACCTTGCCGATGGATGGGTCGGCCAGGACCGGCCCCAGGTGACGTTGCACCACATCCAGGGACAATTGCACCGGCGGGGTCGGATGGCCGATGGGCACGTAGTACGTCTCCTCCGGCGAAAGGGCCAGGGCCACGCCCACCAGGTCGGCGGTCATGGCATTGGGCGAGGTGGTCTCCACATCCACGCAAAAGGAATCGCTGGCGGCGAGGCGGTGCGCCAGGGCCAGAAGCGATTCTTCTGTGAGGATGACGGTGGTTTTCGCGGCCGCGTCGGTGCGAGTGGGGGCCAGGGAGAAGGCCGCGCCGGCCCGGCCCGCCTCGATGGGGGTTTCATCGCCAAAGAGGGACATCTGGGTGGGCAAGCTTTCCCTCCCCCCGGCTCCCTCCCGCTGGGAGGGGGGGACAGCGCCGGGCAACCGGTCCACCAGGCTACGGAACTCTAGCTCGCGGAACAGTTCCAGCACGGCTTCGCGGTCGTATTGGGTCACGCGGCAGGCATCCAGGTCCAGGGTCACTGGCACATCGGTGACGATGGTCGCCAGGCGAGCACTGCGGCTGGCCTGTTCCTTCTGGGCGGCCAGTTTCTCCCGCACCGCCGGGGGCACCTGCTCCAGGTGTTCGTAGATGCCGGCCACGCTGCCAAATTGTTGCAACAGGTGGGTGGCCGTCTTGTCCCCAATGCCCTTGATGCCGGGGATGTTGTCGCTGGGGTCGCCTTTCAGGCCCCGATAGTCGGCCAACTGGCGCGGTTCCAGGCCGTAGCGCGCGCGGACCGCCTGGGCGTCGTAGGTGATGGTGTCGGAAAAATGGCCTTTGGTGGTGTACACGCGCACGTGGTCGTTGACCAATTGGAGGGTATCCAGATCGCCGGTGACGATGACGGTGTCCAGCCCGGCCTGGGTTGCCTGGCGCGCCAGCGTGCCCAGGACGTCGTCGGCCTCGTAGCCGGGCACCTCATAGGTGGGGATGTGAAAAGCCTGCACCAGGCGGCGCACCAGGGCGAACTGGCTGCGCAGGTCATCGGAGGGCGGGGGACGATGCGCCTTGTACTCCTTGTACTCCTGGTGGCGAAAGGTGGGGCCGGGCGGGTCAAAGGCCACGGCGACGTGGGTGGGTTGCAGCTCGTTCAACGCCTTGAGGAGCATGGTGACGAACCCAAACACGGCGTTGGTGGTCTGCCCGGTGCGCGTGTTGAGCGGCGGGATCGCATGATAGGCACGATGGATCAGCGCGTGGCCGTCAATCAGCAAGAGGGTCTGTTTCGCGGACATGATGTCGCTCCTGGTAGGCCTGTTGGTCAAAGACGTGAAAACGCTGGTCCACAAATCGGGCCAGGAACTCGGTGAGCAGGTCCCGTCGCACAACGACCAGCACGCTGGCCGGGCCATGCAGCGCCGCCATGGCCTCGGCCATCAGCCCGCCGCCGCCCAGCTCCAACGGCCCCACCTCATCAATGACGATGAGGGGGCCACCGGCGGTCAGGGCCTCGGCCAATGCGGCCCGGGCGAAGGCCAGGCCGGCCGGATCAATGAGGTAGCGGCCCACCGGGACACCCCCTGCCGGCCCCTGGTCGCGCAAACAGGCGAAGGGACACGTGAGGCCGGTGCACACGTCCACCACCGCATAGCCCACGCGCGCGTCTCCGTGGCGCACTTCCGGGGCCAGCACGCCCCTCACGGGCAAGCCATTGGTCTGCGCATACGTCACGATCTGCTGACACAGGGTGGTCTTGCCACATCCCGGCGGGCCGGTGACCACCACCCGGGTCCCCGGCTCACGCAACAGGTTGACGAGATGCCGCACGTCGCCTTCAGCAACCGGATCCATGGCAGGCTCCCGATGAAAAGCATGGCGTGGTGCGTTTTTTATGGTTGACGCATCACGTTTGACGTTTTACGTTTCACGAATCAGCACGTCAGGTGAAAGATGGCCGCGACGCGCCGGTCTTCCGCGACCAGCGCTTGATACCGGGCGACGGCCTCCGGCGTGGTCAGGGTCTCTAGCATCACGCCGTGTTCTCCGGCCACGCGCTGGGCCTCCGGCAAGACCGGCAACGCGCCCCATTGCCCGGTCCCCACCAGCAACACCGCCGGCCCACCTTCCAGCGCCTGGGCGATTTCCTCTGGTCCCAGCGGGGTATGGCCGCCCGCCTTGTACGGCTTGCTCAGCTTCTTGGGCCGCTTGCGCACCCGGCCCTCCGCCGTGATGAGCACGTCCTTCTCCCAACGCTCGCCGTCCACCTCGATCCACCCGAATCCGGTCCGACCCACTTTTGGATAGCTCGATACTGCCCGGTCTTTCTTACCCATCTTTCCTCCTTGCTATCCACCTTCATCCTTCCGCCTTCCGCCTTCATCCTTCCGCCTTCATCCTTCATCCTTCCGCCTTCATCCTTCCGCCTTCATCCTTCATCCTTCAAGACCCGGTACTCCTCGTCGAACTGCCAGTTTGGGATGGCCTCCAACTCCACCTCGATGCGCGGGTTCAAGGGGTCAATGCGCTTGACCAGGTGTACGTCCACCACGCGGTTGTCATTGATGCCCAGGGCCTCGCACAGGGCATCCTGGGTGATCTTGAGGCCGCCGTCCAGGTCCCGGCGCAGCGGCGTCTCAAAGTAAAAGTCAATGAACAGGCCGATATAGCCGGTCCGCAGCGCGTCCACCAGTTCATCCGATAGGGTGCCGTTGAACCGCAACTGGCGCACGGCCCGCTCCACGGCGCGGTGATACTGCCGGCTCTCCTTGCTGAGCACGCGCCGGTTGCCCACGGTGGCGTATTGCTGGTTGATGCTGGGCGGCAGTGGCAGCGTGAACCGCCCGCGGCGAACGCTTGCGTTCATTGCTCTCTCGTAAATAACTGTGGTGCACGCTTCGCGTGTTAGTTTGCCTGCGCCCGGCGGTTCCCACCCTCACCCCGGCCACCTGCACCCGTCAGGGTGTCTCCCTGGTAGGGAGAGGGGGAGCCACCCTCACCCCGGCCACCTGCACCCGTCAGGGTGTCTCCCTGATAGGGCGAGGGGGGTTTCTCGTAAATCGTGGGGCACGCTTCGCGTGTCAGCTTGCCTGCGCCCTCTCCCGCCGCCCCCGGCGCGGGTTTAAAACCCGCGCCGGGCGTATTTTCGTGCCACGGGGTGCGCCGGGGCGTGTGCATATCTCCCTATCAGGGAGAGGGGATGAACGGTTGCTTCTCTACAGGCTCAACATGCGCTCCAGGGCCAGGTTGGCCCAACGCCGGGTCTCCTCGTCTACGCGCACCACGTTTATGGGCGCGCCGGCCAGGCAGGAGCGCAGCGCGTCGCGTAGCTTTTCCGGCGTGGTGAGGGCCATCGCGCCGCACCGCGAGGGGGCCAGGGGCACCACCGTCTTGTCGGGATGCTCCCGGCCCAGGCGCGTCACCATGTTGATCTCGGTGCCGACGGCGATGACGCTGCCGGCCGGGGCCTGCTCCACGTAGCGGATGATCTGCGACGTGGAGCCGTAGGCGTCGGCGGCCTGGACCACGTCCACCGGGCATTCGGGGTGGACGATGACCCGGACGCCGGGGTATCGCTCTCGCACGGCGCGGACGTGGTCTGTCGTGAAAAAGGTGTGCACGTGGCAGTAGCCCTGCCAGACCACGACGGCCGCGTCCTTTACCCGCGCCAGGCTGGCCGCCGGCTCGGCCGGGTCCCAGACGGCGATGCGCTCGCGGGAGATGCCCAGGGCCAGCGCCGAGTTGGTCCCCAGCCATTCGTCGGGGAAGAAGATGACGTGCCGTTTTTGCCCCAGCGCCCAGCGGAACAGCCGCTCCGCGTTGGACGAGGTGCAGACCGCGCCGCCGTGCCGGCCGCAGAACGCCTTGAGCGCGGCGGTGGAGTTCTGGTAGGTGATGGGCGTCAGGTCGTCGCCCCAGAGGGCCGTCAGGCGGTCCCACGCCTCCTGCGCCTGCGCCACGTTCGCCATATCGGCCATCGGGCAGGGGGCATCGCCGGCCGGCAGGAGCACCTGTTGCGTCGGGGCGCACAGCATCGCCGCCGTCTCGGCCATGAAATCCACGCCGCAGAAGACGATGTACCGGGCCTGGCGCTGTCCGGCCGCCGCGCGGGACAGTTCCAGCGAGTCGCCCCGAAAGTCAGCCCAGCGGATCACATCATCGCTCTCGTAGTGGTGCACCAGGATCACCATGGCCGGCCCCAGCGCGCGTTTGGCCTGCTCGATGTCCGCGAAAATCGCTTCCCGTTCCATGTTTACCCCGCCCCTACTATCTCCAGGCTGATGTCCAGGGCCTTTACCGAGTGGGTGAGCGCGCCCACCGAGATATAGTCCACGCCGGCCTCGGCGACGGCGCGCACGCTCTCCAGGTCAATGCCGCCGGAGGCCTCTAGCGGCACGCGGCCGGCCACCCAGTCCGCCGCCCGACGCATCTCGGCCGGCGTCATGTTGTCCAGCATGATCCGGTCCGGCCGCAGGGCCACGGCCTCCTCCAGCTCGGCCCAGGTCTTGACCTCCACCTCGATGAGCAGGCCCTGGTCGTTCTGCGTCCGCACGCGCTCGACGGCGGCGGTGATGCCCCCGGCCGCGGCGATGTGGTTGTCTTTGATGAGCACCATGTCGTACAGGCCCACGCGGTGGTTCTGGCCCCCGCCCAGGCGCACGGCCCACTTGTCCAGGAGGCGCAGGCCGGGCGCGGTCTTGCGCGTGTCCAGGATGACCGCCTTCGTGCCGGCCACCGCGTCCACGTAGCGCCGCGTGGCCGTGGCGATGCCGCTCATGCGCTGCATAAAGTTGAGCGCGGTGCGCTCGGCGGTGAGGATGGCCGCCATCGGCCCGGTCACCGTGGCGATGTGCTCGCCCGGCGCAATCGGGTCGCCGTCGGACTTGGCGGCGTCCAGACGCACGTCGGCCGAGACCTGAGCGAACACTTCCTGGGCCACTTGCATCCCGGCCAGGATGCCCGGGGCCTTGCAGAGGAACACGCCGCTGCCCTGCAATCCTGGCGGCAGCGTCCACTGGCTGGTCACGTCGCCCCGGCCCACGTCCTCTTCCAGGGCGCGCCGGACGATGGCGGCGAGTTGGTCAGCAGCGATGGGTTCAGGTGTGTCAGTCATCTGATCGCGGTTGGAGGGTCCCATCCTTCACCACATAGATCACGCCGATGGTGGCCTGATGTGGCCCGGCCAGCTCGCCCAGGGACCGGGCCACGCCGGCCCGGGTGAGCCGGCCATCGCGCCGGGCCGCGTGCTCGATGGCGGATAGGAGAAGCACCGTGGCGTCGTAGGCCAGGGCCGCCCGGCCGTCCGGGTCGCGGCCCGTGCGCGCGCGGTAGCCGGCGGCAAACGGCTCCCCCACGGGGCCCGGCCGGGCCAATCCCACCAAGACAACGCCCTCGGCTGCGGCGCCGGCCAGCCGGAGGAACTTGGGGTCGTCCAGGTCCGGCCCGCCCAGGAACGGCGCAGTCACCCCGGCCTCGCGCAGGGCCAACAGCAACAGCGCCGCTTCCGTCGCGTGTCCGCCGTAGAACACCGCATCGGGCCGGGCCTCGGCCACCTGCCGGGCCACGAGGGCGAAATCGCGCTCGCCCCGAGGCACTCTTTGGAAAATGACCGTTCGGTCAGTGCCAACCCCCGTGGCTAGATCGTGACCGGCCGGCGAATCGTCCGTCAGCACGGCCAGCCGGCGCGCGCTGGTAGCACTTGCCAACTGGCGGCTCAACACACTGGCCGGGGCCGCCAGGCGAAACACCAGGCCGCCAGGTTCCCCCTCCCCGTGGGAGGGGGTCAGGGGGAAGTCGCCTTCCGCCACCAGCCACGGCGCCACCAGAGGCATCCCGGCCCGCTGGTACTCGGGGATGGCCGCCAGGGTGCAGGCGTCGTCGTGGTGCCCGATGACGCCTACCATATCGTCGTAGAGGGTCAACTCCCGGGCCTGCCGGGCCGCCTCGGCCGGGTCATTGCGGTCGTCCACGGCCACCAGCTCCACCATATAGCCGCCCACACCGCCGCGCGCGTTCGCCTCGGCGATGGCCTGCTTGACGGCGTAGATGGCGTTGTAGCCCCGGTCCTGGTCGTAGCCGGTGAACGGCATCGCCAGCCCGATCTTGAGCAAGGGTTTGGTGCCGCAGGCCGGGAGCAGGGTCGTCAGGATGAACAGGACGAGCAATGGCAGGGCCACACGTCTCATTTACCACTCCTCGCCGACGGCCAGGCGCATGAGGGCCAGGCTGGTGATGGCCCCGGCCTGGCGCAGGGATTCAACGCGCACGGCATCTGGCGTGTCCGTGGGCACGTGGGTGACAGACCACGCGCCCGACCAGATGAGCATCACCGCCGGCACCCCGGCCCGGTCGAACGGCACGTGGTCGCTGTCCCACTCGTCGTTGACGAGGCCCATGCGCAGGTTCAGCGCGCGCGCGCTCTCGATCAGGGCCGTATGCAGGCCGTGGGCATTCGGCGTGACGGCGAGGGCGTCTCCCGCACCTCCGCCCACAGAGTCCAGTTGGATCACGGCGACGGTTTGCTTCAGGGGATAGCGGGGATGGTCCACATAGTACGTGGAGCCTGACAGACCAGCCTGCTGGGCGTCCCAGGCCACAAAGAGGACGCTGATTCGGGGCTGGAATCCTTGTTCTCGCCACGTGCGGGCGATTTCCAGCAACACGGCCACGCCGGAGGCGTTGTCAATGGCGCCGGGATAGAGGGTGCCATCAGGGTCACGTCCCAGGTGGTCATAGTTCGCGCTCACGATCAGGACCTCGCTGGCCCGGGCCGGGTCCGTGCCGGGGATCAGCCCCAGGACGTTGCGGGCGGAGACTGGCCGGGGCAGGGCCAACGGGACGGACACGCGCACGGTCTGGCCGGTGCGGAACGGCTCGCCCACGGCGTTGGCGGACTCCAGGGACCGCCCGGCGGCCCGCAAGAGCCTGTCGGCCGCGCGACTGCTGATCCGCAAGGTCGGGATGGACCGATCGGGCGTCCAGCGGGCGTATGATCCCCGACGGCGGATGTCGTGCTCGTCGCTCGTGACGCTCAACAAGGCCACGGCCTCGCTATTCGCTGCCCGTTCGACAGCCAGACCCGTGTCGGTTGGCTGACAGAGCACCACCTTGCCACGCACGTCCAGCCTGGAGAAATCCACCGGCTCCCCGTAACCGAGATACACCAGCTCTCCCTGGGCCATACCGCCACCGCCATGCCCGCCCACCCACTCACGAAAGTCCTGATGGTGCACAAAGGTTTGCCTCACGGCGCCGTCCCGGTCCAGGAGCACAAGCTCTGGCGTAGCTTCCAGGTCCAGGTAGTCTATGGTGAACTCCTGGAAGTAGGTGCCGGCGTGGCCAGCGGGTTCAAGGCCGTACTCGCGGAACCGGGCGGCGATGGTTTCGGCGGCCTGGCGGCCGCCGGGGGCGCCGGCCCGGCGCCCGTCGTAACGCGCCGCGCACAGCTCGTACACGTGGGCCATGGCGGCCGTGCCGTCAAAGGCCGCCGCCAGGTGGACGAGGCCGGCCTGCTCGGCGGGGGATAGCGTAGGGGCAGCCCGCGCGGCCGGGTGCGGCGTGGGCAACGGCGCCAGCAGTGTCGGCAAGACCTGCACGCCGCCGACGGCGACGACCAGCACCGCGATGATGACCAGGCCCAACGCAAACCGGCGGATGGTCTTCATAACCACGGGTTCCTGCCTTCCGGTTGCCTCCCCACCTCAATTATACTCTCAAAACGAACCCGGCGCAAACAAACGCTGCGGTGGAGGCTCTGCGGGTCAAGTGGGCCGATCCCGCGCTTGCCAAGCGTCCGGCCATACGCTATAATCCCAGGCGATTTTATCACCTGGGAGGTTCTGTGCACGCCTTTCGCGAACGGTCCCGCACCACGGCCGGCCCCTGGTTTCCCCTCGCCCTGATAGGGAGAGGGGGTAGGGGCACATGCGTTAATTTGAGCGGTGGGGGAAGCCGCATTACCGCCCTCTCCTCTCCCCCCACCCCCTCCCCTCTCCCAAACTTGGGAGAGGGGAGGGGGCCGGGGGGTGGGGTGAGGGCCAGCCTCGGCCTTAAGTTAACGCATATGGGGGGTAGGGGTGAGGGTTGGCTCCCCCTGGCCCTCATCCTCCTGGCCCTCATCCTCCGCCTGTGGCGCTGGGACGCCCAGAGCCTGTGGCTGGACGAGGCCATGAGCTGGTGGTGGGCCAGGCTGCCCTTTCAGGAGACCCTCGCCCGCGGCCTGCAGATCGCCGGCGACCCCCATCCCCCTCTCTATTACCTGGCGCTCCACCTCTGGTCCTCGGCATTCGGCGACGGCGAGGGGGCGCTCCGGGCCTTTTCCATCCTGGCCGGCACCCTGCTGGTGCTGCCGATCTACGGCCTGGGGCGCCGGCTATTCAACCCGGCGGTAGGCGCAATCGCCGGACTGCTGGTGGCCGTGAACCCCTTCCTCATCTGGTACAGCCAGGAAGTGCGGATGTACGCCCTCCTGGGGCCCTTGTGCGCCTCCGCCACCTGCGCTCTCTGGCGAGGGCTATCTGAGCCGGTCTCCCCTCTCCCAGCGGGAGAGGGGAAGGGGGTGAGGGAGAATCGCTGGGCCTGGTGGCTCCTCTACCTGTTCCTCACCGTCGCCGCCCTCTACACGCACTTTTACGCCGCGCTCGTCGTGCCGTTCCACGTGCTGTTCACGCTCATCTACTGGCGGGCGCACCGCCGGGCGTGGGGGCCGGCGTTCGCCACCTGGGCCGTGGCCGGCCTGGTCTACCTGCCCTGGGCGCTGCGGGCCTGGGAGGTCAGTGGCACGTCCCTGGATACGGTCCGGACGCCCCTGCCGGCGATGGTGACGGCCCTCCTGCAAGGCTGGAGCCTGCGCGCCGTGCCGGACCAGGGCTGGACGCTGGCCCTGCTGCTGGCCCCCTTTGCGACGCTATTCCTCCTGGGGCTGGCGCCTCGCCGGGGCGAAGGCCGCGCGCTGGCGTTCCTGGTCCTGTGGCTGGCAGTGCCCCTGATCGAGATCACGGTGTTGAGCTACCGGGACCCGATCTTTGGGGTGCAGTACGCCATCGCCTTTGCCCCGCCGTTCTACCTGCTGCTGGCCCGAGGCGTGTCCACTTTTGGACGCGGATTCACGCGGATTTTCGCCGACAAAACGGACAAGATCTGCGTTTATCCGCGCGCATCTGCGGCCCATGTCCTGAGCAGCCTGGCCTTGCTGGTCCTCATTTCAAGCTCTTTCTACGGCCTGGGGCAGAACGCCAACCCCATCTACCGCAAGGAGGACTGGCGCAGCCTGGCCCGGTACGTCCGCGAGCACGAGGGGCCACGCGACGCCGTCCTCTGCGTCGTGGATTACGCCCGCATCCCCTTCGAGTATTACTATCGGGACGGGGGCCGCAGCCCGGTGTTCCACCCCTTTGGCGCCGTCATCGAGAGCGAGGCGGACATCGCCCCCACGCTGGTGGGCCTGGAAGCGTATGACACCGTCTGGTTCGTGGAGAGCCACACGCAGGTGGTGGACCCAAACCACATCGTGCGGGGACACCTGAGCAAGCGCTGGCCGGTGGTCACGGAGCAGTTCCCGGTCGGGGCGCAACTGCGGGCCTATGCCATTCGCTATCGGCTGGACACACTCCCGGCCGATGCCACCCCCGTCGAGGCCGTATTTGGCGAAACGCTGCGGCTGGTGGGCTACCAGGTGGACGTGACCCGGCTCCGCGCTGCCGATGACACCTTTCACCCGCCCAGCAACTGGCTCCACGTGACCCTCTACTGGCAGCCGCTGGCCCGGCAGGAGGCCGACTATATCCCGCGCGTGGAGTTGAGCGGCCACGGCGTCTGGGGCGGCAGCCTGGACCGGCCCACCCAGGTGACGCGCTTTTACCCCTCCAGCCAGTGGGCCGTCGGCGAGATCGTCCGCGACGAGCAGGACGTGAACCTGAACCCGGCCACGCCGCCGGGCACCTATCGCCTGGCCGTGCGCGTCCCGGCCCCTGACGGCGCCTTCTTGACCCTGGCGGATGGCCTGGACTATTTCCTGCTCCCCGACGAGATCACCATCGTCCCCTGAGCGTCAAACGTCAGGCATCTGGTGATCTGACGAATGACGAATGACGATTGACGTTTGACGTTTCCGTCAGCCCCGCCCGCCCCAACGCATACCCCAGGATCTCGTTCACAAACGCCTCGTAGCTCAGGCCGGCGACCTGGGCCGCTCGGGGCAGCCAATAGGTGGGGTCAATGCCGGCGATGGGGTTTAGCTCCAGGACGTAGAGCTGGTCATCAGGCCCCAGACGCATCTCCATGCGACACCAGTCCCGGCAGCCCAGGGCGGTAAAGGCCCGCAGCGCGGTCTGCTCGATACGCTGGCGCAGGTCGTCGTCCACCTCCGCTGGACAAACCGGGTAGTGATTGGAGGTTTTGAGAAGCCGCTCGACTTCCGGGTCCATGCCGCGCGCTTGCAGGATGAGGGGCACCACCGGCTCATCTGGCTCGAACAACACGATCCCCCGGGGGTGGTTGAACATGATCTCGATGATCGGAAGCACCCACGGCTCGCCGTTGCCTCCCAACACGCCCACGGTGAACTCGCGCCCGGCGATGAACTCTTCCACCAGGACCGGCTCGCCATAGGTCCGGATCAGGTACGCGATCTGGTCGCGCAGCGCGGTCTCATCGTCCACCACCGAACGCTCCGAGAGGCCCATGCTGGAGCCTTCGTGGAGCAGCTTGACGATGAGCGGAAAGCGCAGGGAATTGTTTGTCTCGTCGTGCGGCGAACGAAAGACCTGGAACGGTGGGGTGAGGACGCCGTACAGGGTGAGGATCTCTTTGGTACGGGCCTTGTTGAGGCAGAGGGCCAGGGTCAGGGGGCCGGAGCCGGTATAGGGCAACCCCAGCATCTCGCAGATGGCCGGGACGTGGGACTCCCGGCTCTCGCCCCGCAAACCCTCGGCGATGTTGAATACGATCTGGGGCCGGGCGGCCTTGAGCTTCTCGGCGATGCACTCATCGGCTTCCAGGGGGATCACCTCGTGCCCGCCGGCCTGGAGCGCATCGGCGAGAACGGTGATGGTCTCCGGGCTATCGTATTCGGCAAAGCGGTCCAAAGGACCGTTTTTGAGCATATTGATGCGGATCAGGTTATACGTCAGGGCAACTCGGGCCATCTATACTCCTTACTCATCGGGTGGGGGCAGCTCGGACAACCGGCCCAGGCCGCTGGCGAGCTGCCCCCCGTGAATGGGGCCATAAACCAGTTCCAGGTACACGCTCGTACTATGCGGTTCGGTGCTCATGGTGACCTCCTTGTTCCATGTCGTCAAGTATCAATTGACCAGATCGTGCCAATGCGCGGTGCGGCTCTCGATGAGGAAAAGCAGGGTGCTGGCGCGCCGGGCGGGCAGGCCGGCCAGCGCCTCCTCGCGGGTGAACAACTCGTCGGATGCCATGCATCACGCTCCTACATCACGGCAACCGACCCTGACTGGCGATCACGTGAATGGCCTGGGCCAGGATCGCCACGCCATGCTCGATGTCGGCCGGCGGCACGAAACTGAAGGCCAGCCGCAAGTTCCGCTCACCGCCGCCCGCGGCCAGGAATCCTGGGCCGGCGGAAAAGAATACGCCGCGCGCGCCGGCAAGCTCTTGCAGCGCTGCCACGTGTGTCCCCGCTGGCAACGTCAGCCAGAGGAAGAACCCACCACGTGGGCGCGTCCAGCTCACGCCGGGGGGCATGTGCCGCGCCAGCGCGGCCAGCATGACGTCGCGGCGCTGGCGATAGACCTGGCGCAGCCGGGCGATGTGCGGCTCCAGGTGGCCGGCCCGGCAATACTCGGCCACGACGTGGGCCGTGAAGGGATTGGCCCCGCCGCCCATCTGCGACGTGCCGCAGTCCACGCAACGCCGGACGTGCTCCGGCGCGCCGACGAGCCAGCCCAGCCGCAACCCCGGGGCCATGATCTTGGAAAAGCTGCCCAGGCGCAGCACGCCGTCACCGCCGGCCAGCGCGTAGAAGCTGGGCGGGACCTCGCCCTCAAAGACCAGGTCGCGGTAGACGTCATCCTCCACGATGAGGCAGCCGTGCTCGCGGGCCAGCGCCAGGATCGCCTCTCGCCGCCGGGTCGTCAGCGTCACGCCGGACGGATTCTGAAAGTTGGGGATGGTGTACAGCAGCCGGGGCGACTGGCCCTCGGCCCGGAGCGCAGCCAGGCGGGCAGCCAGGACCTCGACGACGATGCCATCATCGTCCAGGGGTATCGGTTGCAGGGCCACGCCATGGTCCCGGAAGACGTGGAGCGCGTCGCGGTACGAGGGCGCCTCCACCAGCACCACGCCGCCGCTTCCCGCGTAGAGCCGGGCGATCATGTCCAGCGCGTGGGTGGCGCCGGCCACGATCATCAGGTTCTCGCGGGTCAGGCCCAGGCTCTCCTGGCGGTTCAACCGGTCCACCAGGTAGTCAATCAAGGCCGGGGGGCCTTGCTCCGGGCCGTACTGCAGGACCAGACGCGCCCGGCGACCGCTCAGCGCGGCGTCGGCAGCGGCCCGCAGATCGTCCACCGGCAGGGTAGCCGGGTCTGCGTGCCCAAAGACGAATGACACCGTGCCGGGCCGGACGCCCTGGGGCAGTTCTTCCGCGTTCATGGACCGGGTCTCCCTCGAAAATAGACCTCTCCCCCGGCCCCTCCCCGACGCGGGGAGGGGGGTCTTGGGCCTCAGGCTCCCCCTTCCCTCCGCGAAGCGGGGCAGGGGGCCGGGGGGTCAGGTTGCTCCCCCGGCCCACCGGCACCCGTCAGGGTGTCCCCGACGCGGGGAGGGGAGTTTTCCTGCTCGCGGTGGGTAACATACCCGCTGCAAGCAGGACGCGACCGCCGTCCCGTATCCGATCAATACGCATTATACCATCTTGTGTTTAAAAGGCAATAGCCAAATGTCCACAATCTCCATTCCGCAGTTGACAGCCCGGTTCTCGCGTGCTATAATCTATGTGCAATTGGGTGATACCGGCGATTTGCAGTTAGAGTCCAGGGCACGAAAAGGTCAGGGAAAGCAGCAATAACTAGCCAGGATTCGATGGCACCAGGATGGCCGGTATCTTGCGCCAGGCCCGGGTCCACGATCTGCGCGGCGCAGGGGGTTGCTGCAGACACAAATGCGATCAGTAGCACGCCACACATAACACGTCACACAAATCATGAGGAGGTGCGATCATGAGCGGCGGCAACATCGTCAGCATACTGGCGGCGATCTTCTGGGGCCTGGCGTTGCTCTACGGCGGATATTACCTGTACAAACGCTTCGGCAAGGGACAGGAGGCGAGAATCTCGGTGCGCTGGATGAGCGCGCTGCTGACCGCGGCTGTGGGCTTGAGCCTGCTGGCGGTGCTGTTGAGCGGCCTGGCCGCACCGGCCGCGGTCGAGCCGACGCCCATCAGCCCCACGCGGGGCGTATCGGCGCTGCCAGCCCTGCCGGCCATGGACCTGTCGGCCATGCTGCTGGCCGTGGTCTTTCTGGTGGGCATCCTGTTCTTCCTGGGCCTCGTGGTGCAGCGCGCGCGGGCCGGCCAACGTGTCGGGGGCGTGGTCGCCGGCGCTATCGCCTTCCTGGCCGTCATCGTGGGCCTGCACGCGCTCTCCTCGGCCCTGGTGGTCATCGGGACCAACGAGGTGGGAGTGATCTTTAGCGCGATCGGCGGCACGCGCCCGGCGTCGTTGCCGCCGGGACTGCACGTGATCGTGCCCTACGCCGAGACGATCTACCGCTACTCCATCCAACAGCGCACGTACACCTTCAGCAGCACCGGCGATCTGCTCGCCGGCTCTACCGGCGAGGGCGCGCTGAACGTGGTCACATCAGATGGCCTGGCGGTGGGGATTGATTGCTCCGTGCGCTATGCCATTGACCCGGCCAAGGCCGTCCAGGTTCACCAGAACTTCCGCGACGCCTACCCCCAGATCCTCGTCTACCCCACCGTGCGCGCCGCCGTGAGCAACCACATCGCCCAATATACCCGCACGGAGGTCTATGGCCCTGAGCGACAAAAGATCCAATCCGATATAGAAGCCGACATCCGGGCCACCCTGGAAAGCGAGGGGCTGATCCTCCACAGCTTCAGCATCCACAACGTCGCCCTGCCCGGCGACTATGCGGCCTCCCTGGAGAGCACCCAGATCGCCAAGCAGGAGGCGGCCCGGATGCAATATCTGCTGGAAAAGGAGCAAAAGGAGACCGAGCGCAAGAAGGCGGCAGCCCAGGGCGACAAGGAAGCCGCCGTCATCCGGGCCGAGGGCGAGGCGGAATCGCTGCGGCTCATCAGCGCGGTGCTACAAGCCAACCCGGATTTGGTGGTCTATCGTTACGTGGAGAAGCTGGCCCCCAACGTCCAGGTGATCCTGCTGCCCAGCGGCACGCCGTTCATCCTGGACCCCAAGGGATTTGCCCGGCCCACGGTCGCCGCGCCCACCACCACCGTTACGAGCACAGTCGGCGCAGACGTGACCCCCACGCCGGCCACCACCCCATAGAGACGCGGCCATGCGCGCCTATCGCGCCATCCGCTACGTCATCCTGGTCACGCTGATCCTGCTGATCACGCTGCTGCTGAACCTGCTGGTGGCCGGGGCCAAGCTGTCCACCGGCCTGCTGTCCGGGTCCCTGAGCCTCACCGCCGACGGCCTGGACTCGGTCTTTGACGCGGCGATCAACGTGGTGGGACTGGTGAGCCTCTTCGTGGCGTCGCAGCGGGCCGACGCCCGGCACCCCTACGGCCATCGCAAGTTCGAGACCATCCTGGCCCTGGGGGTGGCCGGGCTGCTGTTCGTCACCAGCCTGGAGGTCATTCGCAGCGCGATCGAGCGACTGATCCATCCCCAGCCCCTGGACATCAACGAGTGGGGCTTTCTGGCCGTGCTGTTCAGCATCGTCGTCCACGGGGTGCTGGCGGCCTACGAGTATCGCTGGGGCCGCCGGCTCAAGAGCGACATCCTGGTGGCCGATGCCCTGCACACCCGCGTGGACGTGTTCGTCTCCCTGGGAGTGCTGGGGGGCCTGATCGTCACCAAACTGGGGTTCCCGGTGGCCGACACGATCCTGGCCCTGGGGATCGCGTTGCTCATCGCGGACATGGGCCGGGACCTGGTGCGGGACCACTGGCCGGTGCTCACGGACGAAGCGGTGGTGGAGCCGGCCCGCGTGGCCGCCCTGGTGCTGGGGGTGGACGGCGTGCTGGGCTGCGGGCGCATCCGCAGCCGGGGCCATCCCACCCACGCCTTCATTGACGTGCAGGTGGTGGTGTCGCCGGACCTGGCGGTGGCCGAGGCGGACCAGGTGGCTCAGCAGGTGGAGCGGCGGCTGCGCCGGGCGCTGGCCGGCGTGCAGGACGTGAGCGTGCAGGTGCGGCCGGCCCAACGACGGGTTAGTCCATTCACAAAACAGGAGGCATAGATGAACACAAAGACCGGGAAATCGCAAACAATGGATATGGTGATCGCTATCATGGTGCTCGGCTCCCTCTGGGGCCTGTCAGAGGTGGTCTTGAGCAGCGCGCTCCGCGCGGCCGGGCTGCCCTTCCGGGCCGGCATCCTGACCGGGATCGGGGTGGGGCTGCTCGCCGTCGCGGTGGGTCTGTTCCGACGCCCGGCCCTGCTGGTGCTGATCCCGCCGATCACGATGTTGTGCAAGCAACTCGTCGTCCCCATCCTCCATGTGTCCGTGCTGTGTCAGGCCAACTCCTGCCTGGCGGTGCTGCTGGAGGGACTGGCCGTGGCCGGCGCGGCATATCTGGTCGGGCGTCGGCTGCAAAGCCGCCTGGTCCAGACCGCGAGCGGCGCTTCGGCCGCGCTGGCAGCCGCCGGGGCCTTCTACGTCCTCGGCATGAGGGTCGCGCCCTGCAACTACCTGCTATCGTTCAACAGCCCGGCCGGGTTCGTGAGCTTTATGCTGGTCGAGGGGCTGGTCTGGGCGGCCTTCTCTGCCGTATTCTTCCCCCTGGGCTACGCGGCGGGCGCGCGGCTGCGAGAGGCCGTCCTGGTGCCAACGAGCAAGCCATGGCTCTACTACGCCACGTCAGCCGCACTTGTGGCCGGTAGCTGGGCCGCGAGCGCCCTGACCATCGCCGCCGGGTTTTAGGATGGGCAGATGTCCATCCACATAGACATCCCCGGCTGGCGAACCCTGGACCTGACGCACCTGGTCCTGGACCTGAACGGCACGGTGACCCGGGACGGCCAGCCGCTCCCCGGCGTGGCCGAACGATTGGCCGCGCTGTCGGCGCGCCTCGCCATCCACCTGGTCACGGCCGATACGCAGGGCCGGGCCGAGGCGCTGGGCGCGGAGCTGGGCGTGCCATTGGCCCTCATCGCGCCGGGCGACGAGGCCGGCCAGAAGCTCGCCCTGGTGGAGCGATTGGGCGCAGGGCGCGCGGCGGCCATCGGCAACGGCGCCAACGACGCTCGGATGCTGGCGGCGGCCGCCCTGGGGATCGCCGTCGTGGGGCCGGAGGGCGCGGCCATGGTCGCGCTGCAGGCTGCGGACGTGGTCGTGAGCCGGATCGAAGACGCCCTGGACCTGCTGCGCTACCCCCGGCGGCTGATCGCCACGCTGCGGAGGTGAGGGGGATGCCGCCCCGGCTGAACCCTGGGACAGCAGGGCCAACAGGTTGAGAAAGCCCCCTACCGACACATTGTCCGTTCTCCAGTTTCGTGTTATAATTACGCCGTGACGGGAAAGAGAGGTGATCGAAATGGCGGCGGACATCGTGGTGGACAGCAGGGGAGTGGTCATTCCCGCAGAAGTGTTCCTCGCTCAGGATGAGGGAATCGCTGTGCTCACCCTGACCCGGGGGGCTTATTTGCTTATACGTGCCGGGTTGTTGGCTGCCTATCCTCCACAGCGTTTGCTAGAGCTCAGCCAGGCATTGCAAGCACTGGAACGCGCACGTTCCGAAGAAAGCATAACCTTCACACCGCGGAAACAACGCGCGCTCCATCATCTGACCAGCCAGGGCTACCCGGTCTCCGACGGGCTGGAATATGGCCTGCAAGCGATGGTGCAACCGGCAACCAACCTGGAACAGGTGCGGCAGGGCCTGTCCACCATCGTCGGTTCTTTGGCCCAGGAAGTGCTCGCCGAACGGGAAGAGCGGTAATGGTCTTTTACTTTTTCGACACCAGTGCCCTGGTCAAGCGGTATCACTGGGAGCCTGGCTCTGATCAAGTAAACGCTATCTTTGAGGATCCAGATAACGTTCTGATCATCTCGGAACTGGCGCTTGTGGAGATGGCTTCCGCGTTGCAGCGCAAGCGGAATCGGGGCGAGATCACCCCGCTGGTCATGAACGAGGCCCTGGCCCAGTTTGCACACACAGTCTTGAATGATCTCGTCGTGGCTGGCTTTCGCAGTGGTTTCATACAGCAAGCCAGGAACTTGGTGCTACAGCATAGTATCAGGACGTTGGACGCGCTACAACTGACGTCTGCATTAGGGTTCAGGGCTTTGCCAGTGGTATTTGTCTGTGCGGATGATAAGCTGCGTCAGGCGGCTTCTCGAGAGGGGTTAGCTGTGCTGGATCCGGAGGCTAACCCGTAAATGCGTATGCGCCAGTCAGTCTGCTCTGGCAACATCCAAAGGCCACCCATAGTGGGTGGCCTCACTGTCTGGGATGAGGACGTTGCCTACCAGCCCCAAGGCGGCTGATCGCCACGCGGCGGAGGTGAGGGGGATGCCGCCCTGGTTTGACCACTTTCGCCTGGCCGCGCCCTGGTACGACCGCGTCTTTGGCTTCCTGGACCCGGGCCGGCTGCGCCAACTGCTCGCATTGCCAGCGGCCGGCTGGGCGTTGGACGCCGGCGGCGGCACCGGCCGGGTGGCGCAGACCGTGCGCGATGCGGTGGGAAACGTGGTGGTGCTGGACGAGTCAGCGGGGATGCTGCGGCAGGCCCGGCGCAAGGGCCTGCCGGCCGTCCAGGGCGAACTGGAACGCCTACCCTTCGCCGATGGCGTCTTTGCCCGCGCTCTCATGGTGGACACGTTCCATCACCTGCGCGATCAACAGCAGACCGCCGGGGAGTTGCTGCGGGTCTTGGCGCCGCAGGGCCGGCTGGTGGTGGAGGAGCAGAACGTAGAGTTGCTCTCGATCCGGCTGACGGCCCTGGCGGAGAAGCTGATCCTGATGCGCAGCCACTTCCACCCTCCCCAGACCGTGCAGCGGATGTTCGAGGCCGCCGGCGGGCGGGTGCGCCTGGAACGGGACGGGATCAACTTTTGGGCGGTGGTGGAGAGAGGCGACATACGAAAGCCATGAGTGACGTTCGCGTGGTTCGTGGCAAGGAGGCAGCGATGTCCAGGCAGCGAGTGGGATCATGATCGCTTTCGGGCCAATACCCTCCCGTCGCCTGGGCCGGAGCCTGGGGATCAACCACATCCCGCCCAAGGTCTGCACCTACTCTTGCGTGTATTGCCAGTTGGGCCGCACCCGCAAGATGCAGACCGAGCGCGGGACATTCTACGAGCCGGCCGACGTCGTGCAGGCCGTGCAGGACAAGGTCGCGCAGGCCCGGGCTATGGGCGAGCCGATTGACTACCTCACCTTCGTGCCCGATGGAGAGCCGACCCTGGACGCTCACCTGGGTCGCGAGATCGAGTTGCTCAAGCCCCTGGGCCTCCCCATTGCTGTCATCACCAACGCCTCCCTCATCTGGCGCGAGGACGTGCGCGCGGACCTGATGAAAGCGGATTGGGTCTCGCTGAAGGTGGACGCCGTGACTGAGGCCGTCTGGCGTCGGATTGACCGCGCGCCCCGCACCCTGTCTCTGCGCACGATCCAGGAGGGGATGCGCCAGTTCGCGCCGGGCTACCCGGGGAAGCTGGTCACGGAAACGATGCTCGTGGCCGGCGTCAACGACGGGACCGAACATCTCACCGGGTTGGCTGACTTTTTGGGGCGGTTGCGGCCGGCCCGGGCCTATCTATCCATCCCCACCCGGCCGCCAGCGGAACCGTGGGTTCGCCCTCCCGATGAAGAGACCCTCAACCGCGCTTACCAGCTCTTCAGCGAACGCGTGGGGTCGGTGGAATACCTCATCGGCTACGAGGGCAACGCGTTCGCGGGAACGGGCCGCGTCGAGGACGACCTGTTGAGCATCACGGCCGTACATCCCATGCGCGAGGAGGCCGTGGGCGCGCTCCTGGCGCGGGCCGGGGCGGACTGGACCATCGTCCACGGCCTGGTCGCCCAGGGCCACCTCGTCGAAACCGCGTACCAGGGCCACCGGTTCTATCTGAGAAAGCTCGCCGGTCGGTAGATTGGGGGTTGACAAACGGATTCTCGTGTGGTATAATCTATATGCAAATCGAACATAGATGTAATCGGTATGTATTCGCAACCTGCCTATAACGCAGGGAATTGAGGGATACAGCTATGCCACGCGGACATTGCTGGCGCAGGGGGCAGGCTCCCGGTGAACCCCAGCCGCGTCGCATCCGGCGGTTCCTGGAGCCGGCCCTGCTGCTGCTCCTGCACAAAGGCCCCAGCCACGGCTACGACCTGATGAACAACCTGCACGAACTGGGGCTGGAAACCTATCCGGCCGACGCCAGCGTGATGTATCGGCTGCTGCGGGACCTGGAAGCCCAGGGGATGGTGACGTCGGCCTGGGAGACGGACTCGGCCGGCCCGCCCCGGCGCGTCTACCGTCTGACGGAGGCCGGCGACCGCCGTCTGGCGGAATGGGTGACCGAGTTGCAGGAGACGGACCGCATCTTGCACCATTTTCTGGCGGCCTACCAGGACCACATGGTGCATGGGGAAGGCGAACATCACGAGTGATGTGAGAAATGAGAGATTAGAAATGAGAAATGGGAGAAAGGAGGTGATGCACATGCCTAGATTCGATGGTACAGGACCAACGGGCCAGGGACCGCGGACCGGGCGGGGCCTGGGGAACTGCACGCCGCAGCCGACCACGGCTCGACGGTTCCCGCTCCTCGGCAACCTGGGCCAACGCCTGGGGCTGGGCCGGGGCGCCGGGCGGGGAACCGGCCGGGGCCGGGGTCGTGGGGCCGGGCGCGGCCGCCGCTGACAAACACGCACCACGAAACACGCACCGAGAAAGGAGGTGAACGCGATGCCACGAGGAGATGGAACCGGACCGCAGGGCCTGGGGCCGATGACCGGGCGTGGGGCTGGCTATTGCGCCGGCTACGATGTGCCCGGCTACGCGAACCCGGGCTTTGGCGGGCTGGGCCCGCAACGCGGCCGGGGCTGGGGCGGCGGTGGCCGGGGCTGGCGGCGCATGTTCTACGCCACCGGGCTGCCGGGCTGGCTCCGCTTCGGCTATGGCCCGGCCGCCATGAGCCAAGACCAGGAAGTGCAGATGCTCCGCGGCCAGGCCGACGCGCTCAAGCGGCAGCTTGACGCCATCAGCCAACGCCTGGGCGAGATCGAAGGCGAATCATAGGACGCTACACAAACATCGGGGCGGGTGTACAGAACCTTGCCCGGTCGTCACCCGCCCCGAACCCCCAACCGGCCGGCGACCTGCACACCGCCGGCCCGGTTGGATAGGGCCATTATACCGCGAATCAGGAGGAAACGCAAATGAAGATCGTCGTGACCGCGGCCGGCGCAGACCTGGACGCGCTGGCCAGTCCCGTCTTTGGTCGCTGCCCCGCCTACATCTTTGTGGATACCGAGACGCTGGCCGTGGAGGCCCGGCCGAATCCAGCTATCAACGCGGGCGGCGGGGCCGGCATCCAGGCTGCCCAGTACGTCATCGGGCAGGGCGCCCAGGCCGTGCTCACCGGCAACGTCGGCCCGAATGCCTTTGATGTGTTCCGGGCCGCCGGCGTCCCCGTCTACCTCATCCGCGAGGGGACCGTCCGCCAGGCCGTAGAAGACTTCCGGGCCGGCCGGCTCCAGCCGGTGGAAGACGCCAACGTCGCCGCGCACGCCGGGATGGGCGCTGGCCTGGGCCGCGGCCGGGGTATGGCTTCGGCCCCCCCAATCCAGCCGGAGCCGTCAGTCGCCCGCGAAGCAGAGTTGGCGCAACTCCGGGAGACGCTCCAAAGCCTGCGCCAGCAACTGGCCCAGACCGTGGACCGGATCGAACAGTTGGAAAAGGAGAAGTAAACGATGCGCATTGCCGTATCAGCCGATAACAACAACGGGCTGGACAGCGTGGTCAGCCCGCACTTTGGCCGCTGTCCTCATTACGTCTTGGTGGACGTGGCCGGCTCGAAGGTCCAGGGAGTGTCTGTGATGGACAACCCCTACTATGGCCGGCATGAACCCGGCCAGGTGCCGGCCCTCATCCACAGCTATGGCGTGGACGTGATGCTCACCGGCGGCATGGGCGGCCGGGCCGTGGCCTTTTTCCAGCAATTCGGCATCGAGCCGGTCACCGGGGCCTATGGCACGGTGCGCCAGGCGGTGGAACGCTACCTGGAAGGCCAGCTCAAGGGCGCAGCCCCCTGCAAGGAAAGCCAGGAGCACGCGCAGCGTCCTGCGGACGGCCACGGCGACATCCCGACCGGAGAGTACGAGAAAGACGATCTCGGCCGCCTGCGCGAGGAGGCGGAGCTGCTCCGCCGGCAGTTGGACGAAGTGACGGGGCGATTGAATCAGCTCCAGTGAGAGGATCGCCGATGATCATCGCCGTCGCCAGCGGCAAAGGGGGCACCGGCAAAACGACCGTCGCCACCAGCCTGGCGTTGAGCCTGGCAACCAGCGGGGCCGAGGTGTTGTTCCTGGACTGCGACGTCGAAGAGCCGAACGCCGCGCTCTTTTTGCGCCCGGTGCTCGACCACCGCGAGGAGGTCGGTCTGCTGGTTCCCGAAGTGGACTATGATCGGTGCACCTTTTGCGGCCGCTGCGCGGAGGTGTGCGTCTGGCACGCCCTCGCCGTGGTCGGCCGCCGGGTGCTCGTCTTCCCGGAGCTGTGCCACGGCTGCGGCAGTTGCACCCTCAACTGCCCGGCCGGGGCCATCCGCGAGGCGCTGCACGTGCTGGGCGTCCTGGAATCGGGCCGGGCCGGGCCGATCGAGTTCGGCCAGGGTACGATGGACGTGGGGCAAGCGATGGCCGCGCCCATCATCCGCCAGTTGAAGAAAAAGCACCTGCGGAAGGATGATGACCGCGTGGCGATCCTCGATGCATCGCCCGGCACCGCCTGTCCCGTGGTCGAGGCGCTGCGCGGCGCCGATTTCGTCCTGCTGGTCACTGAGCCGACGCCTTTCGGTCTGCACGACCTGCGGCTGGCGGTGCAGGTGGCCCGCGACGAGCTGGGGCTGCCGGTGGGCGTGGTGGTCAACCGCGACATGGTCGGGGTTCACCGCGATGGCTGTGGCGACGCGGGCGTGGACGCCTACTGCGCGGCCGAGGGCATCCCCATCCTGCTGCGCATCCCCCTGGACCGGCGCATCGCCGAGGCCATCTCGGATGGGACGCCATTGGTGGCGGCGCGGCCGGAGTATCGCCCCCGGTTCGTGGCGCTGTACGAGCGGATCGCCCAAGAGGTCGCCGCCAGGCAGGAGACCGCATGAAGCGACTGGTGATCCTGAGCGGCAAGGGCGGCACGGGCAAGACCTCGGTGGCGGCGGCGTTGGCGCACCTGGCCGCCGAGGACCGGCCCATCGTCCTGGCCGACGCCGACGTGGACGCGGCCAACCTGGAGCTGGTGCTGGCGCCCACCAAACGGGAAGAGCACACCTTCATGGGCGGGCAGGTGGCGGTCATTGACCCGGCCAGGTGCACCGCTTGCGGCATCTGTGTCCAGGTCTGCCGCTTTGATGCGATAGTCGAGACGAGGGGACAAGGGGACAAGGAGATAAGGAGACCCCGTCCTCCTCTCCCTCTCTCCCCCTCTCCCTGTCTCATGGTAGACCCCCTGGCCTGTGAAGGCTGCGCCTCGTGCGTTTATCAGTGCCCGGCGGAGGCCATCCACATGGAGGAACAGCAGGCCGGGCTGTGGTTCCGCTCCGATACCCGCTTTGGCCCCCTGTTCCACGCCCACCTCTTTGCCGGCCAGGAGAACTCGGGCAAGCTGGTGACGATGGTCAAGCAGCAGGCCCGGCTGCTGGCGCTGGACGAGGGCCGGGAGCTGCTGATCGTGGACGGGCCGCCGGGCATCGGCTGCCCGGTGATCTCGGCCTGCGCCGGGGCCAACCTGACGCTGGTAGTGACCGAGCCGACGGTCTCTGGCGTGCATGATCTGGAGCGTATTCTGGGGACGGTGCGCCACTTTCGGGTGCCGGCGCTGGTGCTCATCAACAAGGCCGACCTCAACCCGGCGCACGCGGCCCGGATCGCCGCCTACTGCCAGGCGCGCGGGATTCCGCTGGCGGGCCGGTTGCCCTATGACGACGTGGTCACTGCAGCGATGATCCAGGGCCAGCCGGTGACGGTTTATGCGCCAGACAGCGCAATAGGGCAGGCGCTCCGCGACGTTTGGAGCCAGGTATGGGCCAGGATCATCGCCCCGGCCCCTTGAAGCGACCATCATGGGGGGAAATCCACATGGACAACAGCAGTTACGGGGGAAGCCAACACGCGCATGGATCGCGCAACTGGGCAGCGAAACAAATCGCCAGGTGGTTGGCGGCAGGGGGATCGTTGCTGGCTCTGAGCGCCATGCCCTGCCCGGATTGCGGCGCGCCCCTGGGCGTGCACATCTTGCCCTTGGTGGTGCTTTTCCTTCTGGGTCGCACGGCAGCCCGCGCGGCCCGGGGCGTGCGGAAACAGAGCCACGCGGACACACCTGACTGTTGCAGAGAGGGCGAAAGATGAGCCTGGAGCAGGCGGTCGTCGAGCGGCTGCGTGAGGTGATTGACCCGGAGACCGGCGCAGACGTGCTGCGTATGCGGCTGATCGAGGACCTGCAGGTGGACGAGGAGACCGGGCAGGTGCGCTACCGGTTCCGGCCGTCGTCGCCATTCTGCCCGCTGGCCGTGACGCTGGCTTTGCACATGCGCGAGGCCGTGGCCCAGACGCCGGGCGTCGCCGGCCAACAGATCGAGGTCGTGGGATACGTCGGCGCGGCGGAGTTGAACGCCTGGCTGCGGGAAGGGGACGCGGATGAAACCCTCCTGCATTGATGACCTCCTGGCGGCCCTACCCGGCGACGCCCCGGTCCAGCAGGTACTCATCGGCGCGTTCTGGACGGCCGTGGTCGTGGAGACAGACGCGGGGCCGCGCTGTGGGCTGGCCTCCGCGCTGCGGCCGGCCGCCCACGATGATTTTCCGGTGCGCGACGCCGGCCGCCTGACCGAACGCAGCGCCCACGAGCTGGCAGCCCTGCTCCGCTCCGACAGCCTCCTGGAAGCCAGCGTGGGCCTGGCGGCGGTCAACGCCCTGTTGCCAGTTGATACCACACGCTGCACGGAGGCCAATGCTCAAGACCTGGTGCTGGAGCGGGGGGCCGGCCGGCGTGTGGCGGTGGTGGGGCATTTCCCCTTCACGCCGCAACTGCGCCAGACGGCCGCCCACTGCGACGTGCTGGAGCTGCGGCCCCGGCCCGGCGACCTCCCGGCCGACGAGGCCGCCCGCGTCCTGCCCCCGGCCGACGTGGTGGCCCTCACCGCCGCCAGCCTCATCAACCACACCATTGACGACCTGCTGGCCCTCTGCCGGCCCGACGCCTACGTGGTGCTCATGGGGCCGTCCACCCCGCTCTGGCCGGGGTTGTTCGAGCGGGGCGTCCACAGGACACTGCGTGTGGACGTGCTCGCCGGCTCGCTGGTGACAGACATCGAGACCGTGCTGCGCGCCGTCGGCCAGGGGGCCACCTTCCGGCAGCTAAAGCGCGCCGGCATCCGCTTGGTGACCATGTTTGACCGCTCATTGACTTCCTGAAAGGAGCCTGCCATGTCCGATCCGCTGAGTCGCCTGGCGTTCCAGATGACCGTGCTGTGGTTCCGGCTGCGCGACTGGCGTACCCCGCCCCAGGGCTTCCTGGCCGAAGCGGGCCTGGAGCCGGGGTTTCACGTGCTCGACTACGGCTGCGGGCCGGGCAGCTACACGCTGGCGGCGGCCGAAGCGGTTGGACCCACCGGCCAGGTGTACGCCGCCGACATCAACCCGTTGGCGATCCAGCACGTTCAGCGTAACGCAGCCAAACGGGGCCTGCGCAATGTGCAGGCTATCCACACGGATTGCGCCACCGGGCTGGCAGACGGCCGCGTAGACGTCGTGCTGTTGTACGATACGCTCCACGACCTGGCGGACCCGGCCGGCGTCCTGGCCGAGCTGCACCGGGTGTTGAAGTCCAACGGGGTGCTGTCCTTCAGCGACCACCACCTGCAAGAAGCAGAGATACTGGCCCAGGTCACGGCCCAGGATCGGTTTCGACTGTCGCGGAAGGGCCAGAGAACGTACCGTTTCCTGAGCAACGGCTGGCGGCCGGGAGAGGCGCGATGACGTTCGTCTACCGGCCCATCGGCGTCGTCCACAGCCCGTTCAAGGAATTGGCGGGGATGCCCATCCAGCCGGCCGGCGCGGCCGGCGTGCGCGGCGCCATCGAGGTCTGGCCGGAGTTCGTCGCCGGCCTGCAAGACCTGGCCGGGTTCTCCCACATCATCGTGCTCTACCACTTCCACCAAGCCCAGGGCGCGCAGCTCATCGTCACACCCTTTCTCGATGACCGGTCCCACGGCGTCTTTGCCACCCGCGCCCCCCGGCGGCCTAACCCGATCGGCCTGTCCGTGGTGCGCTTACTCGGCATTGACCAGAACGTTCTGCACGTCGAGAACGTAGACATCCTGGATGGCACGCCGGTGCTGGACATCAAGCCCTACGTGCCCGAGTTCGACCACCACCCGGCCGACCGGATCGGTTGGCTAGAACAGGCGAAAGAGCGCGTGGAGAACGTCCGCGCCGACAAGCGTTTTGAATGAATTGGAGGAGTTTTATGCTGACAACCGACCAGGTACGCAACGTCTTACAAGGCGTCGTGGACCCGGAGCTGCACCGGAGCATCGTGGACTTGGGCATGGTCCGAAACCTCCAGGTGCAAGACGGCCAGGTGCGCTTCACCCTGGCCCTCACTACCAAAGCCTGTCCGCTCAAAGGCCAGATCGTGGACGCGGCCAAGGCAGCCATCCAATCGTTGGACGGGGGCCTGAACGTGCAGGTACACGTCGCGGAGATGACGCCGGCCGAGCGCGAGCGGCTCTTCGGCCCGGCCAAAGGAGACGAACCCCTGGCCGCCCGCTTCAACGACGTCCGGCAGGTCATCGCCGTGATGAGCGGCAAGGGCGGCGTGGGCAAGTCGTCGGTGGCCGGGCTGCTGGCCGTGGCCCTCAAGCGCCAGGGGCAGAAAGTGGGCGTGCTGGACGCCGACATCACCGGCCCCAGCATCCCGCGCATGTTCGGCGTCCACCATTTTCCTATGCGCGGGCCGGTGGGTATGATCCCCCCGGTGAGCCGCACGGGGATCGCCATCATGTCCATCAACCTGCTCCTGCCGGACGAGGACGAGGCGGTGATCTGGCGCGGCCCGCTCATCGGCGGGGCCATCCGGCAGTTCTGGAACGAGGTGACGTGGGGCCAGTTGGACACGCTGGTGATTGACCTGCCGCCGGGCACGTCCGACGCCTCGCTCACGGTCATGCAGTCCATTCCTCTAAATGGCGTGGTGCTGGTCACGTCGCCGCAAGACCTGGCCGGGATGGTGGTGCGCAAAGCGGCGCACATGGCCGGGCATCTCCACGTGCCCATCCTGGGCCTGGTGGAGAACATGGCCTACCTGGACTGCCCCGGCTGCGGCCGGCGCATCCACCTCTTTGGCCCCAGCAGCGCCGAGGACACTGCCAGGCGCCTGGGCGCGCCGCTCCTGGGCAGCCTGCCGCTGGACCCGGACCTGGCCCTGTGGTGCGATGAAGGCCGCATCGAGGACTATCGGGGCGCGGACTTTGCGCCGATTGCCCAGGCGATCATGGCGCTCGCGCCGGCGATCCAGACCACGCCGATCATGCCCTAAATGGGGGGAGCGCCGTGCAGTACAGCGACAAAGTATTGGACCACGCCCGCAACCCCCGTCACGTGGGCTTTATCGAGGATGCCGATGGCATCGGCGTGATCGGCGACCCCGCGTGCGGCGATTTCGTGGTGCTGACCATTCGCGTCCGCGACGGGCGCATCGCCGACGTGCGCTACCAGATTCGCGGCTGCGGCGCGGCCATCGCCACGTGCAGCGCAGCCGCCGAGCTGGTCTTCGGCCAACCCCTGGAGATCGCCGATACGCTCACGGATGAGGATGTGGTGCGGGCGCTGGATGGCCTGCCGCCAGAGAAGCTGCACTGCTCCAACCTGGCGGCTTCGGCCCTCCACGCGGCCCTGGACGACTATCGGCGGCGCCAAAAGGTAGACCTGCACGACTGGCGGTCCCTGTACACGCGCTGACAGGAGGAGGAACCCATGCCCATCTACGAGTATCAATGCGCCGGTTGCGGCCGGCGGGTGGAGGTGTGGCTGCGCGCCAGCGGCGACCAGCCCCACTGTCCCGTTTGCGGCGGCACAACCCTGGAGAAGCGATTCTCGCCGGCCCACGCGCGCGTGAACGACGGCGGCCGCGGCGCGCAAACCACCTGCTGCGGCCAGGAGGAGCGTTGCGACAAGCCCCCGTGCGGCGACGGAAGCTGCCACCGCCGATAGAGTGTCAGCAACCAGCAACGAGCAACCAGCCACTAGAGAGGAGGTCACCCATGGGTCGAGGACAAGGTCGAGGATCAGGCCGGGGACAAGGTCAGGGACAAGGCCGGGGCGGCGGGCGCGGTCGCCAGGGCGGTACCAAGGCCGGCGCCGGTCCCGGCGGCAACTGCGTCTGCCCGGCGTGCGGGCACAAAGTGCCCCACCAGGCCGGCCAGCCCTGCTACGACGTGAAATGTCCCCAATGCGGCACCCAGATGGTGCGCGAGTAACCGATCTACCCATTCCCAATCGTAACTACCTCGACAATGTTAGATTAAGCCATGTCGCACATTAACAATCAGGCACTCTATGTTGGCGCACGGTTTCGCTGCTGTGCCTGT
>FWPV01002054.1_pt1 | contig 51011 bp, 36 predicted proteins | sample 2228371 | NCBI WGS metagenome assembly FWPV01 (sample SAMEA103939776, study PRJEB20133) | metagenome
GGGTGTCAAGGTAGCCCAGGGGCCGGCAGATGCGAACCCGCGGCGAGAGGGTCAGCCCCTGGTGATCCAGGGCCACCCGGGTGCGGGGGTGCACCGGGAAGACAATGACATGCTCTTCAGCCAGCGCGTTGATGGCGCGCACAATCCCGGGCAACACGTCGGGGGTGGTGTTCTCGGCCCGGTGAATGGTCAGCGCCAGGTAGGTTTGGGGTTGCAGTTCGAGTTGATCAAGGATCGGCGACTGCTCGGCGCGCGCTCGGTGGCGCTGCGCAGCGTCAATTGCCGTCGAGCCGATGATCCTGATTCGCTCCTCCGGCAATCCCTCCCGTCTCAGGTTGTCGGCGGCAATGTCATCGGCGGCCAGGAGCAAGTCGGCGATGTGATCAACGATGATCCGATTCTGTTCCTCCGGCATAGCCCGGTTGAACGACCGCCCGCCCGCCTCCAGATGGACGACCGGAATACCCAGCTTGGACGCGCAGAGCGCGCCGGCCATGGCAGTGTTGGTATCACCCTGCACCAGCACTGCGTCGGGGCGCTGCTCCAGCAGGATCGGCTCCAGCCGCGCCAGGATGCGGGCGGTCTGTTCACCGTGGCTGGCCGAACCAACACCCAGGGCATGCTTCGGCGCCGGCAGTCCCAACTCCTCGAAGAAGATGGCGTCCACCTCATACGAGTAGTGCTGGCCTGAATGTACCAGCACGTGCTCGAAGCGCTGCTCCAGCAGCGGAATGACTGGTGAGAGCTTAATAATCTCCGGGCGCGTGCCCAGAACCGTCAGAACAGCAGGCATACGTTAATACCTTTCTACATATTCCAGTTGAATACCATAATAGCGTTTGAGGAACAGCATCAACTCAACATAGATGTGATCACGCGTTGCAATCATGCGCTTGCGATCCAGATCCAGCCACAGATCCGGTTTCGGGGGATGCCAGTCAGGGCGGTTGACCAGCCAGATGGTTCGCTCGCCGGGGACGGCCGGCGTCGGCAGCGGTCCCTGGGCCGGCACTATGGCGATCCGATAGGCCTGCCGATGATAAGTAAAGCGGAGCGCATTTCGCTCCTCCCGTGGGGCCAGTCCCAGACCGTCGTTAAGGATCAACTCGCTAAAGTGGCGCAGCATCTGCAATACGGCCGCGTCGCGCTGGCGCGGATTCAGCGTACGCCGCATGCGCTCCATCGGGCTAATGACCCGGGCAGGGTTGCCGTCGGCGACGCTGCCGGGGGGCAGCGCCCCGCTCACGACCGCGCATGAGTTGACAAAACTGTTGTCGCCCACTTCGGCGCCGGGTTGAAAAAAAACCCCGGCTGCGCACCACACATAGTCGCCCACGGTTACCCTTCCGAAGCGCGCCCAGTAACCCTCGGTGTAGGGCAGAAACGAGCCGTGCGTGTAGACCATGCAGCGGGCGCCCAGCGCGCTCCAATTGCCGATGTGAACCTCCTCTTCAGTGTTGATCAGACATTGAGGGCCCACGTAGCTATGGGCGCCCAGACGCAGGCCCCTGGCTCCGTAGACCAGCGTGAAGCTGCTGACAAGGGCGTAGGGGCCGATGATCACGTCGCCGTCGCAGCGAATGAGGGTCAGCGCCCGGATCGCGCAGTGATCACCCAGGCTGATGTGGCGGCCCATCACGCTGGCGAACCAGCCGATCTGCACGTGGCGCCCGATGCGGGCGCCGCAGCACACCCGCAGCACCCATGGCTTCAGCGCCGGCGGGAGGACGAAGAGCAGGGCAAAGACCAGGGTACGAACACTCATACCATTTCAGCTTACAGATTGCGCCAGAATGGACTTAATTTTTTCCTGGGAGGGCGTCGCCCTCCCAAACCCTCCCGGTGGGGGCTTGCCGCCCCACAGGCACGGGCATGGGGAAACCGGGTTTCCCCGATCTTCACCTCAGCCGTCTATGCGGCCGCGCCGCACAACGCCAGAATGAAAATAGTTGTTCTTGGGAGGGCTGCGCCCTCCCAGGCCCTCCTGCGGGCGGGCTATTTTCACCTCAGTGTTGATTGCCGACCTTCTGGCGCCACTGTGCCAGACATCACCGGTATGGCGAACGGGTTAAGCCCGATGCTGGCATGCTCGATCGTAGCCTGGCGATCTGCCCAGTGGGTTGCGATAGCGCCAGGGGTGGCAAACCAGACATCGCCACGGGCAAAGAGGTGCTCCCACAACTCGCAGTACGCTGCTGCCCAGCCCGGAAACAGAACGTCGTCATAAACATAATCGTGTACGTCTACCAGGAGCAGGCCGCCCTGGCGAGCAGTGGTATCGGCGAGCTCTTGCAGCAAGGCGTGGCGATCGCCGGGGTTATCGGCGCGCTGACCGAACAGGTGATCGTCCATCCAGGCCGTGGGAAGTTGCAGGGTGCCCAGGGGCCGGCGCTGCCCCTGATGCCAGGGGTAAAACGGCCAGTTCGAGCCGCGCCGCCAGCCCAGGTAGCGATTATGCGTCAACGAGGCGTCGTAGGCAAAGCCAACCCGTTCGTGGAGCAGCAGCGTATCTTCCGGGTTCTGCAGGTCGAGGCGCCAGTAGTGGTGACGGTTGCCCTGGATCGGCTGGCCGCTCACCTCGGCGAGCAGTGCGCGCTCGGCGGCAAACTTTTCGGCGCTGGTGTGGGCCAGGTAACTGGCGTGCAGTCCGATTTCCCACCCCTCGGCAGCCAGCTCGCGGAACAGAGCGCGAAAGCGTGGCGCCCGAATATCATAGAAGCTGTCGGGCAAGCCGGTGGCGTACTCGAGCAGAGAGCCCTTGCGCGCCACAAAGTAGAAGGCCGAGCGCGCGCCGAAACGGCTTTCGAGGTCCATCCAGGAGCGAAAGTGCCAGTGGCTGTGCTTGCCCAGCGCCACCGCGGCGGCAGTGCGCAGGCCCCCTGACCCCTGGCGCGCCAGAATGCGCAGCGGCTCCAGCCAGCGAATGATCTCCGGGTAATCCACATCGTGGCCGCAGGCAGCCGCCAGGCGCGCGCCATGGGGCCAGCGCGGCACGCCTGGCCTGTGGCCCAGGTCAGCAAGTTGGGCCTCAAGACGCTGCCCGATGGCCGAAGCCAGGGCCTGCCGCAGGACATCGAACTCCAGCGTTGCCGTGCCGCTAAGGTCGAGATAGCCGTGCTTGCCCCGCGGGCGCTGGTACTCCTCCTGCCCGCTCAGCAGCCAGAAGACGTCGAAGACCACGTCACGCTCGATGATCACCTGTCCGCGTTGTACGGTGATCAGCGGGCCATGTTCGCTCAAGCCGGCGAAGCGTGGTCGCGTCCATCCCGAGCTAACTTCTACACCGTCGAGAACCTCTCTCACAGGACATGCCCAGCGTTCAGGCTCTGCGCGTATGAGCAGGCGGGCTGGCGGGGCCAGAGCCGGGTCCGTAGTGTACACAATGTCCACCGGGCCGCTGTTCCACGGCTCCTCGATCCAGGCGTATCCCATACCGACAAGCAGGGTGCGCCAGGCGTAGGTTATTTCCGGCCGGAACGGCTCGAGCGCCGGGTCCAGCGCAATAAAAAGAGCAGGTGGCATGGTGTACCTGATTTCCAGTTTGAATGCTGCTGACAATCCTGACAAGGATGCTTAGAGGCGCTTCCGACAATTGCTTCAACGGAAAGTACCGGAATGGCAACGACATCCTGAAAACCCTTATTCCCGAACAACGCATATCAGCAAGGTTCGTAGGCGAGTTACTGTTCACAACTCTCCGCTCCCCTCCCACTCTCCTTGCAGGTTGAAAGGGGGATCAGAGGCGTTTTCTGGCGTTGTGATGGCGCTAGCACCTGCGTCAGTAATTTGCCGCATCACTACGCGCTATACTGTCTCCCTCTCAACCTCCCCCGGCAGGGTGAGGCGCCCGGTTCTCTCTGGCGGAGCACGGTGAGACAGCCCTGCGCGTCCCTCTCAACGGTCAGACTGTCGGGCAGGCGACGAGTGGCAGGTAGACCCTGAACGGCGCGTTTGCCGTTTCCCCGAAGGTTTCTGGCATCGAGGCGACCACAGAACCGCCGTCCGAGGAGACGTTTGCTCGACCATTTACGCAACCGGCGGGCGGTGCAGGTGAGGGCGACGGCCCCGGCCCCGGTGAGGGCGACGGCCCCGGTGAGGGCGACGGCCCCGGTGAAGGATCTGGCTCGGGGCTGGGACTCGGTCCCGGTGGTGGTGAACCGCTAAAGGGCGTGTCGGTGGACCAGTGCTGCGCAGGGCCGCCGGGACGCGGGTTCAGGGCGCCGGGGCTGGGGCCGCCCGGCGCTCCCGAGCTGTCGCTGATGTTCGTGCCAGCGCCCTCGTCAAACCGGTAGAGCGCCACGGTACTGGCGTCAGCCGGATGTGGCGCATTCGGGCGCGTGAACGAAGCACTGTAGCGCACGCTGTTCGAGATGCGCAGGTCATCGAGCAGACCAGTGTAATAGCGGCTGCCCTCGAAGTCGTGCTTCTCGGCGGCAAGCACCAGGTACGGGTCACTGTCGGGCCAGGCAGTCGCACGGTTAAGCCTGTAGTCAATCCGTCCCGCCGGACCCATCCGACTAGCGTCGAGGGCGCCATCAACAAAGATGCGCATCTGGCCGTTATTCGAGCGTGTCACGGCGATATGGCGCCAGGTGTCAGTCGTGACAATCGCGTTGCCGACGAGCAGCCGGTCATCGTTCCCGACGCTCACGCCAAAAACGATGCGCTGGTTACAAATGGCAATGCCGTAGTCTCCGTAGTCACCACTCCCGAAAACATCACGGTCAATGATGATGTTGCCGTAGTACCAGCCGTTCGCCGTGCAATCCGGGGCGGTGTTGTCAGCAGCAGCCGCGCGCATCCAGAATTCGATCGTAACATCACCGCCAACGTTCACCGGGCGCGAAGCAGTAATTTGCCCATTGCTGATCGGCCCCAGGGGGATCTTTACCCGGTCGAGATCGCTTGAACCGGTGCCGAAGAAGCGCAGCGAACCGCCCTGGGACGCCGGAGCCGGCTCAGGCGCTACGGCGTCCCAGGCAACCAGTGCAAGGAGGGCTACGATCGTGAGCGCGGTACGTTGAACCGATTGAAGTTGAGGCATAGGTTTTCTCAGTATCGATACTGAACTGATGCGAACATCGGGAAACCCGAGCTTCTCCAGGTGGTGAGCTACGAAGGCTTATACTAGTGGTTTGTCAACCAGGTTGTGATGGATGGCTTTTTGCGGGGAGGGCTTCGCCCTCCCGTGCCCCCTCCCACTACGCTCATCATAATAATTATCGTGGCCGACCACTAGTTTCACTTGAACACTCCGCGCGCAACGTTCCGTCAAAGCGCATTCTGACGCCTTGCGTGGACAATATGCTATCCAGAATCTACAATCTAAAATGGTATTACATGCGCCGCGTGCGCTGGCGCAGTCGCACAGCGATTGCAAGGCCGATGATAACGGCCGCAGATATCCACGCGAGCACCAGAATGGTGATGCCGCTGGCCGGAGGTGGCGCCTCAGTCATGGTTCTGCCGCGGGCATCAGCCGCTGCGGAAGCCGGTGGCGCGACAGTTGCCACTGGCGCCGGCCGTTCTGTTGGCGTAGCCGACACCGTAGGATTCGGATCCTCTGTAGGAGGCATTGGCGCAGATTGAAGCGGTACGACAGTAACGATCGGTGGCGCGGGCGTAGCCTCGATAGGTGCAGCGGTCTCCACCGGCGCGCCGCTCTCCGCAGACGCCGTCGCGACCGCGCCGGTTGCAGTGGGTGTCGCTGTCGTAGGGGTGAAGGGCGTGTCGGTTGACCATACCGGTCCGGCCGGGCTGCCGGCGACGATAAGGATGCCGTGCGATGGCCCCCCTGCAGCGCCCGAACTGTCACCGACGAAGGCGCCGGAACCTTCATCGAACCGGTACAGGGCGACGGTCTGGGCATCGACTGGATGTGGGGCCGAGGGAGGATTAAAGGGTCCGCTATAGCGAACTACGCTGGAGATGCGCAGATCATCAAGAAGGCCGGTATAGTGATACGAGCCGGGGTAACCGTGTTTCTCGGCGCCCAGCACCAGGTACGGATCGCTGTCGGGTTGGCCGGTCTCCCGGTTGGGACGGTAATCAATTGGTCCTGCTGGCCCATCGGCACCGCCGGCAGGCATACCATCAACGAAAAGCGCGATCAGCCCGCCGTCGCTGCGGGTCAGAGCGATATGGCGCCATTCGCCATCGGCAACCACTACGCTGCTCAGCAGTTGCCGGTCATCCTCGCCCACACTCACGCCGGCGGCGAGCCGTCCGTCGCAGAGTGCAATGCCATAGTCGCCATAGTCGCCCGGGCCGTCTACGTCGCGGTCAATGATGATGTGGCCGTAGTACCAGCCATTCGGACATGCTGGCGCCGGGTTGTCAGCGGCGGTAGCTTTCATCCAGAACTCGATCGTGAAGTCGCCAGATACGTTCACCGGCGCCGAGCTGCTGATGCGTCCGTCGGTGAGTGGCCCCAGCGGTATGCGTACCCGACCGGGTTCTTCGGCGCCTGCGCCGAAGAACTGGAGCGACGTTTGTCCCACCGCGCGGGCGGGGGCGCTACCGTCTACGCCGGAGACAAGCCAGAGCAGCAGTCCTGCTAGCGTAAGCAACCAGATCCGATAGTTCCTCAGGCATATGAGGGTTGTGCTGTGAGACCGATGCATCACTGATGTGAACATACGGGGAAACCGGGTTTCCCCATCCCCTTGCCTGCGGGGGCGCCAGCCGCTCCCAACAGCGGTTGGGACATGGGGAAACCAGGTTTCCACAATCCCCTCCCTGCGGGGAGGCGCCCGGTTCACTCCCCTGGCGGGGGAGGGCCAGGGAGGGGGCGGCCCTCCCGAAGACGCCCCATGGTCATCGCGGCGTTGTGCGCCCTGCGCATGGGGCCTGACGTGCAAAGACGGGGAAACCGCAGGTTCCTCATCTCCTGTAAAGAGGGTACCCTTTCATCATAAATGTCCTCTTAATCCCATCCGGTGATGGGTGACAAGTGTTTAACCGCAAAGAGGTTGGATTCGGGTTGTGGTTGACGCCACCGCTTTGTTTGCGCGGGTGAAGCAACCAGGTTCTGTCGGGGAAACACGGTTTCCCCACCTCCACAACCGGCTGCGGATCCGCATAACGGTCCTGTCACTTGATGTAAACATAGCCCGCGCGCGGGAGGGTTTGGGATGGCTGCGCCCTCCCAAGAACAATAATATTTTCATGCTGGCGTTGTGCGCCTCGCGTATGGCGCCTGACGTGAACACATGGGGAAACCCGGTTTCCCCATACCCCTGCCTGTGGGGGCGCCAGCCGCTCCCAACAGCGATTGGGAAATGGGGAAACCGGGTTTCCCCATACCCATGCCTGTGGGGGCCACAAGCCCTCCCCAGCGCCAGAGTTTGGGAGGACGCAGCCCTCACAGGAACGAGTGTGTTCATGCTGGAGTTGTGCGACGCAGCCGTATGGACGGCCGAAGGAACGTTAGCGGTCAGGCCCGCAACCCGGCTCAGAGGATGGATTTGGGAGGGCCCGTCCCTCCCAATCCCTCGCCGTTGTCTGCCAGCACCTGGAAGTCCCCCTGGTATCAGGGTCGCAGCAGTGGCACGTACACGCGAAACGAAACACTGTCAACCGGGTGGACTGGTGTTGCGGTAGGTGTCGGAGTACTGACAGGTGTGCTGGTCGGAGTAGCTGTGCTGGTCGGAGTAGCTGTGCTGGTCGGAGTAGCTGTGCTGGTCGGAGTAGCTATGCTGGTCGGAGTAGCTGTGCTGGTCGGAGTAGCTGTGCTGGTCGGAGTAGCTGTGCTGGTCGGAGTAGCTGTGCTGGTCGGGGCGGGTGCTGTGGGTGATGGTTGAGGCGTTGCCGTGGCTGTCGGGCTTGGCGCCGGGCTGCTGCTGGGGAGGGTCGTCTCGCCGTACGCGATGACCTCGCGGCTATTGAACACCTGGATCAGGGCGCTGCTTCCATCTGGCGCCGCCGAAGTCACGGTAAAGCTGACGCTCTTCTCTCCAGCGCTCGCGCCGTTGGGGAGGCGCGCGACCAGCGCTCCACGCGCCACACCCTGCGCCACCCCATCGGTGACCGCCGCCGGGTCGGCCTCCAGCGTGGCGCCTGGACCGAAGCCGCTCAACGTGCCGGCGCTGACACTGCCGAAGTCAATCTCCGGCGGCAGGGTGATCAACACGCTGCCCCCCGGCGGAATGCCTGGGGTGGTAAAGCGCAGGCTGTAGAGGGTTCCGGCCCGCTCGGCAGTGACGCCAGCGAGCGGGCTGCCGGGCGTCATCTCGGCCAACCCGAAGCGGAAGGAGTTCGGGCGAGTGCTGGTGGCGTAGTACATCCGGTAGCGAGGCCCTTCCTTCAGCCCGCGCACCGCCCACACTTCGTCCGGCGGGCCAGTTGCAATCGTGTCGCTGGCGCCGGTGTACACCGGCAGGTTCGGGCTGGGTCGCACCCAGGTGCGTCCGTCGGTGGAGACCGCGTAGCCGGTCGTGTAGCCCGCCGTGTAGCCGTTGGCCTCGTACCACATCCGGTAGATGGCCCCGTCCTTCATCACGAATGGCACCCCGACGTTGTTGTCGTCGAACGTGCCGAACGGCCCGGGGCGGAAAATCGAGCCATCGCTGGAGTTGCTCACCCGGGTCCAATTCACGCCATCGGGCGAGAGGGCGTAGCCGATGGCAAAGCGATAGGCAGGACTGGTGCGCACCCCTTCGTACCACATCCGGTAGCACGGGCCGCTGGTCCGGTTGCCCTCACACGGCGCCGTGGCGCTGGCCTGGTCGAGAATGACGCTGGGGGCGACGATGTAGGTGGTGTCGAACTGCTCCGGGTCGCCCGAGTGACGCAGGACCGCCCCGCCGCCCGCCGAGCCGGGCACCCGCGTCCAGGTCATCCCGTCCGGCGACTCGGCCAGCCCGATGCCGGCGATGGTGTATGGGTCGCTAAAGCCGGAGTACCACATCCGGTAGACCGCCCCGTCGCGAATAATGTTCATCGTGGAGACGCCGCTGCGGTCGAAGGCGCCGGGCACGTCGGAGCCCGCGAAGACCGCCCCGCCGCCAGCGCCGCCGGGAACGCGGGTCCAGGTGACGCCATCGGGCGAGACCGCGTAGCCAATACGCCGCTCCTGGAGCGGGGCGGGGCCGGTGCCCACGTACCACATCCGGTAGCAGAGGCCGGAGGTACGGCCATTCTCACACGGGGCCGTGGGCGACGCCGTATCGCGCAGGACCTGCGGGGGAAAGATCTCGGTGACATCAAAACTGGTGCCCCCGCCGCCGCACGCGTCGCCCACTCGACCGAACACCGCGCCGCCAGCGCATGGCCCGATAACCTGCTGCCAGGGCTGGTTGTTGGCCTCCGGGGGTGAACCAGACTGGTTTTTGACTGTGGCGAGCGCCTGGTCCGGGCGATAAGGGCCGGGAAGGCTGGCCTCAGCCGGCGCAGGGACGATCAATACGGAGAGGACCGTAAGCGCGCTTGCCAGAACAGTGATAATAAACAGAGATGTTCGAAATGATGCTGCCACGATTCGATGATCCTTCCAATAAACAATATTATTCCTTGCATCCGGTCGAAACGTGAACGGCTGGTCTGATAAAACGAAACTCTCCTGACCTCCTCATTTTCCGGCGGCGAGAGCCGGTGCAGTCGCTGGACGCACCACCTGATTGGCCATTGCGGTGCGTAACCATGCCACCAGATGCGCCATCGCGCCGCGGTGGTAGCGCCCCACCCAGGCAGGGTCACTCCAGTCAATCGGTCCGTCAGTAATGTCGAAGAGCGTATGCTCGGCTCCTTCGGCAATGTACAGCTCGGCGCCGTATGGCAGCGCCGCCCTGTGAGCAGCCACAGCATCCGGGCCAATGCGGGCCAATTCCGGTTCACTGTCGGCAACGATGACCAGAATCGGCGCGGCGACAGCCGTGATCTCCTCAGGGCCAAGCAGATTGGAGAGCAGTGCAACGCCCTGCGGTGGCTGGATCGCCTGGAATGCGGCGAATTGCCCGGCCAGGTGTTGCGTGCCGATGCTCTGGGCCACAATCAAGACCCGCTCGCGGTCGATCCCCGCCTGGCTCACGGCGGCCCGGTAGGCCGCCACGGCGTCGTCGGCTTCGCAGCAACCGTACTCGCCTGCGCTGCGCCCGGCGCCGCGCTTGTCAAAGCGGAACACCGCAAAGCCTTCCGGCAGGAGAATCTCGGCCAGGTAGCCATAGGCATCGCGCGTGACCGGCCCGGAGTGATGCATGATGAACACCAGTGGCGCCGGACTGATGCCAGCCGGCAGATCCAGTTCGCCCGCGAGTCTCACCCCGCCGCTGACGAAACCCACCTCGCGCCGCTCGGCGGCGATGCCCGCGAGCTGCGGCGTGGGCATAGCGTCGGTCGGAGTAGGCGGGAGAACCTGACTTGCAGGCTCAGGAGCGATTACGCCCTGTGCGCACGCGCTCAGGCAGATCACAAGGGTAAGCAGGATGGCGCTCACTCGTATCTGCTCTGGTCCATACGCCCCATTCTGTGCGCTACAAGAATTAGCCGTCACATCATCGCCTGTAGGTGCATCTGGATCGATTGTTCAGTCATTGATAAACCGGCCCTTCTTACCTTTTTCAATGAACAGAAAATTGTGTGTGGCAAAAGTATCTAAGCCGCCCCTGGCAATACGGTCCACTTCATCAGGGCACACAGGGCGGCATTGCCTGTCAGCCGTCCAGGCTTCATACTGACAAAGCAGTGCTATGGCCTGGACCCGAGCGAGTCCATCCGGACCCGGTAGATCGATACGGTTGCATTCTCGTAAACCGAGACCAGATCTGGCGCCGCGCTAGCCGCAAAGGCGGCCCGCGGGCCATCCTGCTCGCGCACGATCACATAGCTCACAGCAAACTCGTCGAGCAGCGCCTGGCGCTCATCCCGGGGCGTCGCCGGGTTGACCACCCGCTCGGCGTTGGCGCGCTTGGTGAAGAAGTCCAGCGTGCCGGCCCAGTGAGCCACATAGGCTCGCGCGTCAGACCAGACTGGAACATGCTGGTTAATCTCCAGCACCCCCAGTACCACGTCCTGAGCAGTCGCATTGGCGCCTAGCCAGCGCAGCGCGGCTACTTCGTCCCGGCTCAGAAAGTACGGCTGGCTGTAGCGTGATAAGTCGTAGAAGCGCCACAGGAAGATGTAGACGTTGGTCACGACGCACAATCCCAGGATGGTCACCAGTGCGGGCCGAGCCAGGCGTGGCGCGCGCGTGCGCAGCCATGGCCAGATGTTCTGGTGGACGGCCCGGGCGGCGAGCACGGCAATCGGCGCCTGCCAGCCCAGAAGCAGGTGGATCTGGAAGCTGAGCGGCAGATAGGCCAGGACGAAGTGGGCTAGAAACCACACCGCCACCAGCAACTCGGCGTCGTTGCGGCTGCGTAGCATCCGGGGACGGAATGCGATCAGCGCTAGGAGGAGCGGAACACCGAGGAGGAGCGGCAAGTGCAACGGGCCGGGCGTCCAGGCCCCGGCGTTGTCGAACTGCGCCAGCTTGCCGCCCCAGGTGCTGTCGGTCAGCACGAGATAGGAGAGGTACGCTGCCGGCGGGAGCGCGAAGGCCGCGATGATCAGGCCGGCCTTGAACAAGAAAGTCGGAAAGCGGCGGTCGCGCCACCAGATCAAGAGCCACCACAGGCCGAGCACGACCCCGACCGTAAGCAGGTCGTAGGCATGCTGTAGTCCGATCAGCGCTCCTACACCCCCAGCTAGCGCGGCATAGCGTAGTTGCCGGCGCTGCTGAGCATAGAGCGTCAGGCCGATCAGCGCAATGATCAGCGCCAGGGCCATGCCGAAGTGCGGGAAGGCCAGGGCGATGAAGAAACTGTTTGGCTCAGCAGTGTAAATATCGAAGGGGAAGGGTGCTTCGGGCAGGCCCCGCGCATACTTGACGCCGATCCAGACGACGCCCAGGCCTCCACTGAATGCAAAGATCAGGAACGCCAACCGCTGCTGGAGGTGGTTGGGCACAGTGATCCGCAAGAAGCCATAGGCGCTTGCCAGGAAGGCGATGGTTGCAATCAGTCGCAAGGCCCCGAACACGGCAGCGTACTCCAGGCCGAGAAGCGCCCCCACCCGACCGGCGACCCACCAGAGTAAGTGGAAAAGGGCCGGCTCGTTTGGCTCGGGAGTAAGCCGATTGGCAGCCAGACTCTGGTGGCTCAGGTCGCGCATCCAGGCAAAGTACTGATTGTGATCGGGAATGTTATACATGACCCCGGTAAAGTGGCGTGTTAGGGGGACGGTGGTGTATGCGAAGATGAAAGGCAGGCTCGTCAGAATCAAGACAACCGCTACGACCGCTGCACAGAAGCGCCAGCCAGGAACTGCCGCCTGCTTCGTTTCAACCTGATCAGCAACAACCAGTCGCTCTGGCAGAGATGGATGTACCGACATGCTTCAAGCCTCCTGCGCGGACGTTCCTGAGGTGATGACGCTGTGCATGGATCTCTCAGCCATCTGCCTCACCACAATCAGCAATCCGAGAAAGAGCCAGTTATAGAGCGCGTAACGGAAGCCGACAATGCTCTGGTTGTAGACGAAGGGCAGGACCCAATCGCCAGAGACCATGGATACCAGAGCGGCAGCCCAGCCGGCAGTGGCGACAATGGCCACTGTGCGTAACAAGCCGGGTGGCGCGATTCGAACCGTGCGCCAGCCATACCAGAGGCTGGCGCCCATGAACCAGAGCCACAGCCCGGCGCCAATCACCCCGAACTGGGCCAGAATGTCAAAGTAGTTATTATGGGTCGAACGCGCATCCCAGGGAAAGTAGGTCATATTGTAGGGCGCGTAGCCCCCTGGACCGGTGCCGAACAGCCAGTGCTCGCGCACGATTCCCAGATTACGCTCCCAGATGTCCAGGCGTTCGCTACTGCCTTCTTCGATATTGTCCGCCGTCACTCTTTCGAGATAGCTACGCCCGGGACCAAGCGCCCCGAAAGGGATGGCGACAATCAGCAGCAGCACGAATAGTTTACGCGAGTGCAGAAAAACCAGTGCAAACAGTCCTGCCAGGGTTGGGAGCCAGCCGGAGACCCAGAGCGAGTTGCGGATAACAGCCAGTTCCAGATGCCAGCCGAGCAGCACTGCGCCTATGAGTCTCCCGTACCACGGTGTATGGGGGTAAACGACGACCAACCCGGCCAGCGGCAACGCGAACCATAAACCCCAGAGGCCCTGATCGCTCAGAAACCCCTGGGGTATGCTGAACGACTGAGCAGCGGTCATCATAGTTCCGCAGACGATAAACGACCACAGGTAAAACCAGATCTTCCAGGGCCGGTCAATAAAGCGCGCCACGAGGAATGGCGTCCCCATCAGGGCCAGCAGCGAGAGCAGCGAGGCGGCCTGTATCATGCGAAAGTTGTCCATAATTTGCCAGTTCAGGATCGGGTCGGCCCACACGATGCCCCAGGGCATAGACAAGATGCAAACAGCCATGAAGGCCAGCAACACCCGATTGAACGGCGTGGGTATTACCTCCCATCTGCGCCTGATCAGCATACCGGCCATCCACATCCCGCCAAGCCCCAGCGTAATAACCATGCTGATCGGCATTTCACTGGCATTGCCCACTGGTATGTTGGCCATGCGCAGCATCAGCGCCGTCAGAGGCAGGATCAGAACCAGGGTCGCAAAGTAGCGTGAGGCGAAGCTCGCAGCGAGCACAAGGAGCGGCAGGGCCACCATAGCCAGGGCCATGCGCATGCTCCCACGCCCGAGGGCTAGCCCGATCAGTGCGCTGTATCCAACCACGGAGCCGAGCGTTGCCGCCGCAAGCAGCCAGCGGGGTAGCTTCGGCAGCGTCTCGGGGCGCTCAAGCATGTCAAGCCATTGCAGCATAGGTTCACCAGCAGTGGCGCTCCAGCCCTCGCCTCACAGATATTCGCCGCGCGGCGGGTCCCAGATCTGGCGTCCCAGCGCCGCCAGGAGCAGCCCGCCGTCGCGGGCGAATGCGCGGCCCACGGGGTGCCGCGCCGCCGTCGCCGCCAGCACGGCCCCGCCAATCGTCGCCTTGCTGAGGAAGATTATCTGTAGTCCCAGCCCGAGCAGGGTCGCCACAGGCCGGCCGTAGTGCTTGTTGAAGAAGCGCAACTTGCTCCGGTACAGCTCATACTTCATGCGCGTCGCCGCCTGCTTGCTGCTCTGGCCGCCCAGGTGCACAACCTCGGCGTCGGGAAGGTAGCAGATCCGGTAGCCTGCCTGCCGGGTGCGGTAGCACCAGTCCACCTCCTCGCTGTACATAAAGTAGCGCTCGTCCATAAGGCCCACCCGGGGCAGGATGCTGCGCCTGATCATCAGCACCGCGCCGTCAATCCAGTCGGTGCTGTAGGCGCGGGAGCCGTCACGGGTGGGATAGCGCCAGCGCAGGCGCAGCTTTTTGCCGACCAGCTCGGTGAAGATGCTCGGAAACATCGCCCAGGATGGTTGGAGTGAGCCATCGGGGTTGAGCAGGCGTGAGCCGACAATGCCGACCTCCGGGTGGGCGTCGAGGAAGCGCACCAGGGTCGCCAGCGAGCCGGGCCGGGCCACAGTGTCGCTGTTCAACAACAGCACATGCCGGCTGGTACTGAGACGAATGGCCTGATTATTCGCACTGGCAAAGCCCTGATTCTCCCGATTGGCGATGATCCGCACCTCGGGGTATTGCTCGCGAACCGCTTCTACGCTGCCATCGCTGGAGGCGTTGTCTACCACCCAGGTCTCGGCGGTAATGCCGGGTGTGGCGGCCGGTATGGCCGCCAGGCAATCCAGGAGCAGTTGCCGGGTGTTCCAATTGACGATGATAATGGCGAGATCAGGTTGTGTGGATGCGTGTGCCATAGGTAATCTGTTTCTGAGTTGCTATCGTCTCCACCAGGGCCACAAAGCGCGCCCCGATGGCTCGCCAGTCGTACCGTTCGGCCACCACGCGGCGACCGTTGGCGCTTAATCGCGCGCGCTCGTCGGGGTGGGCAAGCAGGCGCACGGTGTTCTCGGCGAAGGCGGCAGGCGTATCGGCGATCAGGTAATCCTGGCCAGGTGTCAGATCAAGCCCTTCGGCGCCTTTGGTGGTGCTGACCACCGGGGTGCCCAGGGCCAGGGCTTCGAGGATCTTCAGGCGCGTACCGCCGCCCTGGCGCAGGGGCACTACCTCGACCGCGCTGCGGGCGATCAGCGCCCGTATGTCTTCGACATAACCGGTGTGCTCTACCCCTGCCGTGGCCGGCAGAGCTGCCCGTTGCGCCGGAGTGCTGTGCCCGGTGATGCGCATGGTGGTTGCCGGGCGCGCCTGACGGATGCGGGGGAAGATCGCGGACAGGAAGTAGGCCATGGCATCGAGGTTAGCCGCGTAGCTCAGCGCGCCGGGGTAGATCAGCGTGTCGGGGTCGGGATCGTAGCGATAGGGCCGGCAGGTCGCCACGTCGGCGCCATTGGGTATCACCGCCAGCTCAAGCGAACGCCCGCGAGCCAGGCTTCGTACGAGGGCGGCCTCGCGCTCGGAGACCACCGTCACCGCCGTGAAGCGACTCAGGAGGCCCGTCACATAGCGCCGGTACTGAAGTGCAGTGAGCAGAAAGCGTAGCCGTAGCCGGAGGTTTGGCTGCTGGCGGTGGTGCTCGAGTATGTATGCAAGTTCAAGTTCTTCCAGAATACGTGGTACGCCCGGCACCCTTAGCGCGTAGGGCGCCATGTCGATCTGAAACGCTATGACAGCATCAGGTCGCTGCTGTCGCGTCGCTGCATCCACAGCGCGGGCCAGCTCCGGGTGCCAGGTCGCCCGCACCGAGGCCGGCTCGGGCACTACCAGGCTGAGCAGGTGATCGGGCAGGCGGATCGGGCGCGTGGGGCGCTCAATCGCCCTCAGCGAGGCGCAGAGCTGGCTGAGCTCGTCGCGGCGGACTGCACCGGCCGGCCCCTGGGTGAGGGCGATCAGGTGCAGCTCGTGGCGCGCGCCTAGCTGGCGCAGCAGTTGCATGATCCGCATCCGCGAGCCGTTATCGGCAGGCTCGGGCCACCAGGTTGAGAGGGCGAGAATGCGCATCAGAATGTTTCCTCGTGGCTCTGGTACGGGACTGATGTCGAAGATCGGGTCGGCGTTGGGCTTACCGTGACCCTGACGCTGCCGCTCGCTCTGTTGCGGAAGCGAACGTACTGCGCCAGCGTGCGTTCAGCCGTGCTGCGCCAGGAAAACTGGCTAGCTCGAGCATAGCCAAGGTTGCGCAGCCGTTCCGCTTCTTCCCGATCACGTAACACGCGCGTAATCAGCCTTGCCAGCGTCTGGTCATCCTCGGCGTCGCAGATTAGCGCGGCGTCCCCGGCCACCTCGGGAATTGCTCCCCGATCGGAGGCGATCACTGGCGCGCCGCAGGTCATTGCTTCCAGGATGGGAATACCGAAACCTTCAATCCACGACGGAAACACAAACGCCTCCGCCATGCTGAAGAGGGTGATCAGGTCTTCACGAGGAGGGCGCAGGAGCAATCGAGCATATCCGGCTGCCACAGCTTCATGAACGATGGGCAGGGGCTGGTGACGGGCGAAAAAGACGATCGTATAGCTTGAGCGGATTGCGTCTGGCAAACGCCGCCAGGCGCGCACGATAACTGCCGGGTTCTTCAGACCATCGGCGAGTACGTAGGGACGCTGCAAATCGTAGCGCTCCCGTACTGTTGCTTGAGCCTCTGGATCATGCACCGGGCGCAAATCGGGGGCAGGTGCGTGGTGTATGGCGGTGATCAGCTCCGGATCGACCCGACAGTAGCGCAAAATATCGCGGCGGGCATGCTCAGAGACGGTCAGGATCCCGTGGGCTTGCCGAACCGCTGCCCGGCTCATCAGATGCAAGTAGGTCATCATTCCTATGGTACGCATATCTTTGCGATGGCCGGCAATAATCGCGCGGAGGGGCATAACGTTGATTGCGTCATGCAGCGTAATTACAGTTGTCGTACCGCGAGGCCCGAAGCCATAATTTGCCGGAAAGTGCGCGATGTCGAGTCGGTCATTCGCCATAGCCCGGCGCAGGATGGCCAGATCGTTGACCACACTCGATGGCGCCCAGCGGTACGGCAGATAGCGTACTCGCGTGTTGGCCGGCACATCGCGCAACTCGAAGGGCGCCTTGGTATCGGCGTAGAGCACAAACTCGTGCTCCGGAGCTGCCCTCAGCAACGCCGGCACCAGTTGCTTCACATACGTATGCACGCCGCCAACCAGGCCGTGGGAGAGGTAGCGAACGTCAATTCCAATGCGCATTGTCGGCACCTTAAATCGTCGTCTCCAGCCGCCCAAACTTCCCCCGCCAGAAGTCTATCCAGGCCAGGCGCATCCCCACGCGGCCCCGGCGCGCGCGCCACTTCGGGCGCAGGCACAGGCTCAGGTAGGTGCGCAGATCCTGCAGTACGAGGGCCTTGAACCAGGTCCGCGGTCTGGCGCCTGTGGCTCGCAGGAACAGCAGCCGGTTGCGGGTCATGTAGTACGCCAGATACTCCTTGTCAAAACGGGCGTTGAGGGGGATCTTGTGCCAGAGTTTTGCCTGTGGCGCAAAGAGGATGCGAAAGCCCGCCCGGCGGGCGCGCACGCACCACTCGGTCTCCTCGAAGTACATAAAGAAGCGTTCGTCGAGCAACCCGGCACGCTCCAGAGCGGCGCGCCGCAGCAGCATCGCGCAGCCGGTTACGAAGTCTACCTCACGGGTTGCCGTGAACTGCCCTTGATCCTCAACCTCACCTTCCATCCGGCTGATGCCCTGTTCCCAGTCGATCCAGCCGCCCGCCGACCAGACCCGTGTCGGCGCAGCGTGGTAGTGGATGATCGGTCCAACCGCACCTGCGCGCGGGTCGCTTTCGGCTGCGGCTACCAGCGCGCTCAGCAGGTTGGGCGCGGCCTCCGTGTCGTTGTTGAGCAGCAGGGCGTAGTCGAAACCCTGCGCCAGGGCGTAGCGCAGGCCGACGTTATTACCCGCCGCAAAGCCGAGGTTGGCCCCGTTTTCGATCACTACCGCCCGGGAACAGGCTTCGCGCACCGCTGCAGGCGTTCCGTCCTGCGAAGCGTTGTCTACCACCACGATACAGTAGTGCTCACGAGGGTAGTCCAGGCGCTCCAGCGACGCCAGGCAGGCCAGGGTATCCTCCACCCCGTTGTAGGTCAGCACAATAATGGCGACACGCGGCGGCATCAGACTACCTCCATCGGTCGCGCGGCCCGGCGCTGTTCGACCACCAGACGATAGAACTCTATCAGTTCCGCCATCTCATCATCAATGCTGGGCGGCGGACGCACCCCGGCGCGCAGGCGCTCGAGCAGCCCCGGCTCATTGCGCAGGCGCTGGATCTGCCGCGCCAGGTCGCCGGCGTCGCCGGGGGCGAAGTGCAGCCCGTCCACCCCGTCGCGCACCAGTTCGGCCATGCCGCCCATTGCCGCAGTGATCACCGGTCGCCGTGCGGCCTGAGCTTCCAGGATCGTGAGTGGGCTGTTCTCATACCAGATCGATGGCGCCACCACAACGTCCACTGCGGCCAGAATATCGGCCAGCCGCCCGTGCGCGAAAGGCCCGGCGAAGCGGATGCGCGCGTCATCGCCGGCCAGCGCCCGCAAGCGACGCTCATAGCCGGGAGCGGTTGCGCCGCCGTGCAGTTCCAGCGCCACTGGCCGGCCCTCCGGCGGCAGCTGGCGCACGGCGCGTACCAGCAGATCGACCCCCTTGTGCGGTGAAACCTGACCGATAAAGGCAAGCCGCAGTGTCTCGTCGCCGGTAGCCGGCGCTACGGCTTGAAGGCGCTCAGTGTCGATCCCGAGCCGGACCACGCGCAACCTCCCGGCTGGCACGATTGCGCTGAGCTTCGTGGCAAGGAAGCGCGTTGGCGCAATCAGCAGGTCAGCCAGGCTAAGGGCATGGCTCAGATACGCGCGTCGCGCAGCCTGCTCATCGCGCCCGGCTCTGCCGGCCAGGGTGATCCAGAGCCGGCCCGCGACCCCATGGCTCACCTGCTCAGGCAGGCGGTAGCGCCGCTGGTCGAGGTTAAGACACCAGGCGCAGCCGGCCGGATCGGCGGGGATCTCGGCGCAGACCTGTCCGTCGCCGCGCAGCAGGGTGAAGCGCGGGCAGAGGAACCAGTAGTCGTGCAAAGTCACGATACTCGGCACATCGAGACGGTAAGCCTCCTCCAGCACGCCCGCGCCGATCAGGTAACCGCTATGCAGGTGCAGCAGGTCGGGGCGCGCCGCGCGCATATGCTCGGCCACCCAGCCTGCCACCATCGGGTTAGCATACGTCCAGTTCGCTAGCGCGCCGCGCAGCCCCAGGTGCAATCGCCAGACCGGCACACCCTCGTAGCTATCGTGCTCGGCTTCGACCCCCGCTGCGCGCTCCGGGTCGAGCGTCTCAACGCAGACTACCTCGGCCTTGTGCCCATGGGCCAGGAGCCAGCGGGCCAGACGGAAGGTGTACAGCTCGGCGCCGGCGCTATAGCGTGGCGGGAAATGATGGACGGCGAGGAGGATCTTCATCCGTGCGCTCCTACGATGGCTCCGCCGTAGCCCGCCGCGCAGCGATCAGACCGCGCACGAAGGCAGCTTCATCGGGACCGATCACCCGCATCGCCAGCAGCAGACCGGCATAGAGCGCCCCGCCCATCGCCACGGTCACCAGCACCGGTAGATCCTGGAAAGCGTAGACCAGTGTGGCCATAGCGACGACTGCCGCGGCTGAGCGTGACAGGGCGCTCCAGCGCATCTGGCCGAGCAAATCGCGCATGAGCCAGAGGTACTGCCCAACCAGCACCAGTTCCGTAACCACAGTGATGATCGCGGCGGCCTGCACACCATAGCGAGGGATGAGCAGCAGATTGGCGACAATATTGACACTGCTGCTGACAACGATTGCCCGCGCGACCAGGGCCTCCCGTCCGGCAATCACCACCACGTAGCCCAGAAACTCCGACAGGAACATCAGCGGAACGACCCAGATCAGAATGGCGAGGAGCACTGCTGAAGGCCCATACTCAGGACCGAAGAGGAACCCCACCAGCGGATGGGCCAGGATGAACCCGCCTACAGCGATTGGCAGGGCCACCAGCAGCAGGTAGCGCAACAACCGCTCATAGATCTTCGGCAAGCTGTCGGGGTTGGTCACAGCCTGGCGCGAGAGCGAGGGGTAGAGCGCTGTGTTAAGCACATTCGATAGCGTCACCAGGGCAAACACCAGATTGTAGGCGGCGTTATAGTGGCCGGTGGGCGCATCGCCGCTGAAGATGTTGAGCAGCACCGTGTCAAAGCGGTACGAGATCCCCAGCGTCAGGCCGATCACGCCAAAGGGGAAGGCGGCGCGCAGCAGGGGGAACCAGCTCTGCCGGGTCAACCGGCCCGGGCGGATGCCAAGCTTCCAGACTGCGCGAACAACCAGCGCAGTCATTACTGCAACGCCGGCCATCGTGGCGATAATCAGCCCGTAGTAACCCAGGCCCAGCCAGAGGGCCAGACCACCCAGACAAACGAAGACAAGCTGGTTGACCACCTGCACGCCGGCGGTCAGGTCGAGGCGCTCGTGGCCGGCGAGCACGGCCTCGGTGCTGCCGTGGACGGCGTAGACCAGTAAAGTCAGCGCATTCAGCGCAATTGCGCCGATCATCATCGTGGGGCGACCGGTGAGGATAGCCGCGCCTGTCACCAGCAGCCCGGCAACCAGGGCCAGGATCAGCCGCAGGGCCAGCACATCGGCGTACAGATCCCTGATGCGCGCCTGACCATCGGGCGTGTCACGCAGGCGCGCCACCTCGCGCACGGCGTAGGGCGCCAGCCCCAGATCGGCAATGAACAGAAACACTGTGCCAAAGCCGATCACCGCCGCATACTGGCCAAAGTCACCGGCCCCGAGCTGGCGAATGATCAGCACCGAGAAGGCGAAGGAGAGCAGTTTGATCGCTATCTGAGCAACCAGACCGGCGATCGAGTTTCGTAAGACGGTGTTGGCGAGTTGCTGCATCTTAATGGTCCGTATCGGAAGCAGGCGTGACTCTGCTCTCCCTTTCACAAACGGCACAGTCGCTCTGGCTCAGGCCAGCGCTGCCGCTGCGCCAGCAACACACCCGAAGACGCTCAGGTATCTTACTCCTTGCCCCGCCACCTGCCAGGCCAGCGACTCGACACGTCGGAGCCACGCATCGAGCGAAAAGTTCTCCTGCATCCACTGCCGCCCCTGGCGGCCCATCCGCACTACGCGCTGCGGCTCGTTCCAGAGCGTGTCTATTGCCTCAGCCATGGACCGGTCATCACCCTGATTGACCAGCAATCCTGTTTCACCTTCGACGACATACTCGCTCAGGCCAGGCATACGTGTTGCCACCACCGGTTTACCCATAGCCTGCGCAGCCTGCACCGAGGTGCAGCCGGCGCTCCACTGCGTCGTTGCCCGGATCGGCACAATAATAAACCGGCTCGCGGCGTAACACTCGCGCAGGCGATGGGGATGCACGAAGGGTTCCACGCTGATGTTCGCTGGCAGTGGCTCCTGCTCGTGCCCGCCGCGCCCCGAGACCCACGTGCTGCCGACGCGCAACTGGCAGGGGATGTGCGGCAGGCGGCGCATAGCCCGAATGAGCGTCGGGTAGTCGCGGTAGGAGAGGCCGAGACTCTGGATGAACCCTTCGACACCACTGGAAAGCCCGTCAGGTTGGTAGAAGCGCGTATCCACTGGTGTGTGCAAGGCAACCACGCGTTCTGGCTCCAGGTCCAGCGCCGCGCGCATACCCTCAGCCTCGGCCCTGCTGATTGCTGCAATGATATCCCAGCGCTGCTGCAGCCTCAGGGCTTTAATCAGCCGTAACTTCTTCGGCGACATGCCGTGATGGAAAATAACAATGTGACGGACCCGCCGGTCGAGCAGCAACGCGAGTGGCACGCCGACCCGCTCTGAGAGGCTGATAACACAGTCATAGCCCTTCTGGCGAACCAGGCGCGCAGCGTTCGCCGCGAGACGCAGGTCGCTACGCAACAGATCTTCAAATCTTTGTACGAGCGGGCGAGCGGGTAGCCGGTTGTAATCGAGATACTCTGAATTGAAGCGCTCGGCCAGTTCCAGGTAGTCAACACGTTGATGCTTGCCTGCGCGCACCTCTGCAGCCAGACCGACAGGGGTTGAATTCGTGGCGATAATCAGCACTCGCATGCCAACACCTTTTGTTTGATTGTGGATTTCGGATTGCAGATCGCCGTGGTTGTGCTGGATTGCGCTCTGGCTGTGGCGCGCACCCGGCTTGTTCAATTCCAACTGGCATCACGTGCAGCAGGTTCGTGGGAGCGGCGCTGGCGTTCGTCGTTACCTGGCACTGCACCCCGATAGGGGTGACACAGGACAGTGTAGCGAGTTGAGCTAACAGGGTGATAACAGTTCAGTTCCCGAAAGATGACAGTTCTGTACTCTCACGGGAGCAGAGAACGCAACACGATACGGAGAAACCCGCGGTTCCCGATGATCCGCGGTTCGGCTCGCAGCGCCGCTACGATGTGTCGGCGTAGATGACGCCGCCGCCCGTGCTGGTGATGGAGAAAAACCATCCCGACGTGGTAGCCGCCGTAGACTCGGCGGCGCAGGTGGCGCGGTAAGGGAACATCGGCGGGCAGGTGAGCGAACACCCGGTCGAGAAAGGCCCCGGGATCGGCGGTGCGTGGGTCGAGGGCTGCGCCCACAATGCAATTCCGAATCCGCTCGCGCTCCAGGGTTGGGCAGTGCCGCCAGGCCAGGCGCAGGTGCTCTTGCCCCTCGGCGACCCGGCCAATGCGAAAATAGCGCATCGCCGTTTCATAGTGCAGAATGGCGTAAGCCTCGGCCTCGAGCGCTTTGATAGCGGGGGGTAATGTGGGATCGCCGAAGAAGCGGGCGAGGTGGGTTTGCCAGCTTACTATCTGCCGCGGGTCAACCCGCGCAGTGATACTGTTATCGTGAAAGCGGTAGACAAACAACGGCTCATCAATATAGCCGAAGGCATAGCCGGCGCGTGCAAGGCGGATCCAGAGGTCGGCATCCTCGGCGCCATAGGCGGTCTCGTCGAAGGCCCCGACAGCGTCGAGGCACGCGCGCCGGAGCAGAGCCGCGCCGGGAAAGAAAAAGAACTCGCGCCGCAACAGCGCCGCAAGCACCTGCCCCTGGCGGGCGGGATGCACTTCGCCAAGCACACGCCTGCCGTCGCGATCAACCTGCCGCCAGGCCGAATAGACCAGCCCGTACTGCGGGTGACGTTCCAGAAAGGCTACTTTCGCCGCGATGCTCGTGGGAACCAGCAGGTCATCGCTGTCGAGGAAAAGCAGATATGCACCTCTGGCGACGCGCAGACCGGTATTGCGGGCTGCTGCCGGTCCGCGATTGGCCTGGCGCAGGCAGGTGATCTGCGAGTGGTAAGGCGCCAGCGCGTCCCGGGTCGCGTCGGTTGAGCCGTCGTCAACCACGATCACCTCGATTGCAGCGTAGGTCTGAGCCAGCACGCTCTCTACCGCCTGACCGATGTATGCCGCGCTGTTGTAGGCAGGGATAATAACCGAGACGAGCGGTGATGCCATGGGCGATTGCAGCTTTCAGGAGGAATGTGCTATGCGCCACCCTCCAGGGTGGCATGCGCCTCCGGCGCCGCCTGGAAGGCGGGTGAACCGGCTTTCCCTCGCTCCCTGTCCGGCGTTCAGGGGCGGACAGAACGTATGAGCGCCGACGCGCGTTATGGCGTTGGGATGCGCTGGTTAGTCCTCACCCCCTCCCCCTCTCCAGTTTCGCTGGAGAGGGGAGACCAGAACCGTGCGCGGGGGCGTTCCAATGCGGTACAAGCCACGTTGGCTCGGATGTTCTATCCGCCCTTAAACTGCCCGGCGGGAGGATTTGGGAGGGTGTAGCTCTCCCAGGAAACAGCCGGCCAGCAGGGAGGGTTTGGCAGGGCGTAGCCCTCCCGGAAAAACCCATTTTGTATTGTGCGGCGCAGCGGCATGTTCTATCAGCGCCCGGTTGTCAGTTGGCGTCCCAGAAAGGCGGGCAACGATTTCACAGCGATGGCCACGACGCCGCGGTTCAGCAGGCCTGAGGGGTCGTAGCGCAGAGCCGTGGCAAGGTGGGGAATGACCCGATGCCGACGGCCAGCGTGGTAATCATCAAACGCTGCGGCGAAGCGCGCGGCGCTCACCAGCGTAGCGCGGAGCCTGAACAGCGAGCGCGCTTCGGCTGGCAGGTGTTGCAGGACTGTTTCGACGAAGCGTTCCGGGTCAAGATCGGGCTGTCTGGTGGCAGAGTGACGCATCCGGTTGACGAAGGCGTCAGGCTGGTTGAGCAGGGTCGGTTGGAGCGCCAATGCCTGCCGCAGATGATCCTGCGCCGCGCCGATCTGGCCCCGTCCGTAGAGGCGCAGGGCCACACCCAGGTGGGTCTGCCCGCGCATGTACGCCGCATAGCGCTCAAGACGGCGTACCGCTGGGGGGAGGTGGGCGAGCATCCCTTCCACGAACCCCAATGGGTCGGTGATATACGCGCCGAAGGCCCCCTCTACCAGCAGGTTGACCAGAAACATGTCGTCGTTGTTGAGTTGCGGGATGAAGCTCAGGGCGCGTTCCAGGCATCGCTGCGCCGCTTCCCACTGATGGCTGTGGTAGTAGCGCCAGCTTAACCACAGACAGGTGGTGCCGTAGGCGTCGTTCCGGCGCGCCTGCACCGGGGCGGGCAATGCTGGATCGGCGAACAGGTCGTCGAGCATGGCCATCGAGTCGCGTTCAACCCGCGCCACATTCGACATAATGCTTCCCGCTGTCATCCGGTAGGCGCCAAGCGGCTCCTGGACGCAGGCGAAGGCGTAGCCGGCCAGACTGATACGCAGCCACAGATCCCAGTCTTCGACCACCAGTGGGCGGTAGCCGCCAACCCGCTCGACACACTCCCGGCGCATCAGTGGCGCTCCTGACCAGATCGGGTTCAGGACGATCAACTCCTCCAGCGTTCCATCTGGCAAAAAGGAGACCTTCTCCAATTTCCGGCCGGCCTGGCTGATCATATAGTAGCCGCAGTGCACCAGACCAATCTCCGGTCGGCGCTCGAGCACCTGTACTTGCTGCTCGATCTTGGTTGGCAGCATCAGATCGTCGTCGTCGAGGACGTTGATATACGCGCCCCGCGCGGCCTGTAGGCCGGTATTGCGCGCGGCAGCGCCGCCCCGATTGGCCTGCCGGATGTAGGTGACCCGGGGAGCAAACGCCGCAGCGACCGTCGGGGTGTCATCGCTGGAACCGTCATCAACGACAATAATCTCGATTGCCGGGTATGTCTGGGCCAGCACACTCTCGATGGCCAGACGCAGCAACCCCGAGCGGTTGTAGGTGGGAATAACGACTGAGACGAGCGGCGGGTCAGATGACTGGCGCATAGCAGTATCCTCTATCGCAGTACTGGGAGGAGCGACCGCGCAAAAATTGCGATAACCCCGCGGTTGGTGATGCTTGACGGGCAATGGCGCACCCCCTTCAGCACATTGACGATCGTCTCGACAGGTCGTCCAGCCGCATAGCTGTCAAAGGCGCGCTTGAGGCTGAGGGCGCCCAGGATGGGGGAGCGCTGAGTTTTCAGACCGCTAAGGTGTGGCGGCAGGGTTTGCAAAATCCGTCTGGCGTAGGCTTCGGGGTTGGGCTGGAGAATGGCCGATTGAACCACGATATGCCGGAATCTCCCCGGATTGACGGCGAGACCCGGTTCGCGAGTCGGTCGGTCTGTCAGGTCTTCCCGAGTGGTGGGCGAGGCGCTGGCAGCATCAGCGCTCTGTGCGCTCTCCAGATAGGTATGGAAGCGCAACCGTTCCAGCATTGGCAGGTGCAGCAAGCGCAGGGCTTCAGCCTCAGGAGGGAGGTTCTGCATCACCTGGTTGATGTACACCGCTGGCGGGTCGTCCGACAGGCGTACAGCGTGATACAGCACCAGATCGATGAAGCGATCGGTCTGCAAGGCCAGATCAGGGTCCAGAGCCAGGGCGCGAGCCAGATGCTCGCCCGCGGCGGTACTATCGCCGAAGCGATACAGGCGGAGCGCAAGAGTCTGGTGGACGCGCGCCTGGACCCAGGCGCGGTAGCGATGCACCCCTTCAGCCTCAGGGGGCAAATGGGCGAACACCTCATCGAGGTAGCGGAGTGGATCGGGACTGCGTCCACACACCGCGTGGTTGCCGATCTGCGTGGCAAGCTCCCGTGGATGGACCACCTCGGGGGCTTCGGAAGCCAGGGCCATGCTGAGGTGGCGCTGGGCGTCTTCCCACTGGCCAACGGTGTAGTACTGCAAGGCGAACCAGGTGTGCCAGGTCGCGTAGGCGCGGCGCTTCACCAGGCGCACCGACGCGGGCGCGCCGGGGTCGGCGTACACCGTGTCCAGGATCGTAAAAATGCGCCGGTCAACCACAGCGACGTTTGACGACAGCGCATTAGTGTGGAGCCGGTAGGCGCCGATCGGCTCACGAACGCAGGCAAACGGGCACCCTGCCAGGGCCAGGCGCAGCCACAGATCCCAGTCATAGCTCCACCGCTCCCAGGCAGCGCTGTAGAGACCCACGGCATCAAGCCACACACGGCGCATCAATGGCGCTCCTGACCAGACAAAGCACCGGCAGATCAATTCGCTGAGCGCGTCGTGTTCTGGCATGTCGGTCATCATGTCCAGTTTCCGGCCGTGCTCATCAATAGTGTAGTACCAGCCGTGACACAGACCCACCTCCGGGCGCGCGGTGAGCACCTGTACCTGCCGTTCGATCTTCAGCGGCAGCATCAGGTCATCGCTATCGAGGAAGGTGACATATTCCCCGGAGGCTTGTTGCAACCCGCGCTGGCGAGCCAGGGGCACACCCTGGCGCTCCTGGCGCACATAGACGACTCCTGGGCTGTAGCGAGCCATCACCTCAGCCGTGGCGTCGGTTGAACCATCATCCACTACAATGATTTCGAGATGCGGATAGGTCTGCGCCAGGCAACTCTCGACGGTTTGAGGCAGGAGATCGGCGCGATTATAGGTGGGAATAATGACCGATACCAGAGGCAAGACGGGGGCCATCGCTGCCCTCCTCTCCGCATCTTTAGGGTCGGACAGAACCTATGGGCGCCGACGGGCGTGATGGTGTCGGGATGCGCTGGTTGGTCCTCGCCCCTGGCACCGCTCCAGCTTCGCTGGAGAGCCTGCGCTGAGCCTGTCGAAGCGGGGAGGCCAGAGCCGTGCGCGGGGGCGTTCCAATGCGGCATACGCCACGCTGCTCCGATGTTCTGTCCGCCCTTAAACTCTCCGCATCATGCCCGGGTGCGCCACGCCGGATCGACCTGGCAGGATTGATGCGACCACGTGACGCGGGGCTGGAACACGCCACCGACCTCAGCGCCCTGAAGGTAGCCCTTCACGTGGAAGATGTGGCCGCTATCGGCGGCATAGATCAGCGCCCGTCGCCGGTCTTCAAGGCGCACTTCGATGGAATACATATCCGGCGCAAGTTGCAACGGATCGATGCGCAATGTAACCTGACCTTCACCGCACACTCCTGAAGCAATATCAGCCGCCGAACTTTTGATAAAACAACAGATGACCCCATCGGCGCGCCGGATCTGCACAACGAACGCTGGCGCTTCAATGGGCTGAGGGGCAACGTAGGTGATGCGCAGGATCAAGGCCTCATCAGGGCCAAAGGTCTGTTCTGGTCTGCCCTCGACATTCAGCAGTTCACTCTTGACAACGGGCGCGACGCCTTCCTGATCGTGCGCAGGCTCGAACGGCTCACCCTCAGCGGCCTGGTCTCGCAGACGCAACAGTGCCGCTTCTCGATCCTGCTGGCGGTAGATCTGTATCACCTCAGTGGGATGTCCTTCGGCCTGGATCCGCCCTGCGCGCAGCAACAGAGCCCGGCTACAGAAGGTGCTGACGCTCCACAGGTTATGCGAGATAAAGACGATTGTCGCGCCGTCGCGGTGCAATTCGTGCATTTTGGTCAGGCAGCGTTGTTGAAACGCCGCATCGCCGACCGACAGCACCTCATCAACGAGGATAAGATCTGCGCGCACGTGAGCCGCCACGGCAAATGCCAGGCGCACATACATCCCCGAGGAGTAACGTTTCACCGGCGTATCAATGAACTGCTCCAGTCCGGCAAACTCGACAATGTTGGCAAACTGGGCGTCAATTTCGCGCTTTTTCAGGCCCATAATCGAGCCATTGAGATAGATATTTTCGCGACCGGAGAGATCGGGATGAAAACCCGCCCCCAGTTCGATCAGGGCTGCCATGCGTCCGCGGGTCTCAATGCGGCCACTGGTGGGAAAGGTGACGCGCGAGAGCAGTTTCAGGATGGTGCTTTTGCCGGCGCCATTGTGGCCGATGATGCCCAGGATTTCGCCCTGTTCGACCTGAAAACTGACCTCGTTCAAGGCCCAGAACACCTGCCGCTCGTGCGCTGCAATGCGCCTGCCGATCAGGCGCTGCGCCTGTCGGGCAAGCGCCTCGCGCAAACTGGTCTGGCCTGCCCCGAGGTGGTAAGCTTTTGAAACCCGGTCAAACTCGATCATGCGCATAGGCGGCGGGAGCTAGTGGTCTGCCACGATACTTGTGATGAACGTGGCGGGAGGGGGCGTGGGAGGGCTTCGCCCTCCCCGCAAAAAACTATCCATCACAACCTGGTTGACAAACCACTAGATCAGATCGGCAAACAGGCGCTCAGCGCGCTTGAAATAATGATACGATACGATGGCAACCGCGATGGTTATAACCGTGGTAATGCCCAGGTGCAACCAGTCAGGCGGCTGATTGAAGAAGATAACCCGACGATAACTTTCAATCAACGTTGCCATTGGATTCAAGAAGTAGAGAGGTTGGAAACGTTCCGGGACGAGGCTTGCCGGATAGATGACAGGCGAGAGATACATCCAGATCTGTAGCGCCAGGGGGATAACAAATCGCACATCACGATAAAACACATTGATCGCCGAGATCGCCAGACTTACGCCTAACGTAAACACCACCTGGATGATGAGAAGCAAGGGCAGGAAGACTATCGTCCAACCAACCGCAATCTTGTATATCATCATCAGCAGGGCAAGAGTAAGGGCGGCGATCACAAAATCGATCATTGAGACCAGATTGGCGGCAATCGGCAGGATCTCGCGCGGAAAATAGATTTTACTGACCAGATTGATGTTGTTCACCAGACTGGGCATTGCCGTGCTGAGAGAATTGGCGAAAAACGTCCAGACCAGCAGGGCGGTGTAGGCGAACACCGGGTAAGGCACCCCATCAGTCGGGACACGAATAAACAGAGTAAAAATCAGACTGAAGACAATCATCAGCGACAGAGGTTGCAGAATGGCCCAGGCTGCGCCAAGCAGCGACTGGCTGTAGCGGACCTTGAAATCACGGAGCGTCCAGCTATAGAGCAGTTCGTGGGCGTCGGCAAGTTCACGCAGATGGGTCAGCATACACGATGAGCCTGTATCATATGGCCTCTGCGTCAAGACGCGAGTTTTTTTGCGGAGAGGGCTTCGCCGTCCCACGCCCCCTCCCGCCACGTTCATCACAAGTATCGTGGCAGACCACTAGCCATGCGTTGTTCCGTAGAGCAGATGGATCAGGCTGTCACGATCCATCGCGAGGATCGGTTCAGCGGAGCGCATCAGGCGCGTGGCCTTGAGGGCGCGCAGTTTGCCTCGAATGTTGCTCCATTCGATCAACAGCCAGAGGCGCGGCACTTCCGCCTCATACGGGCTGATTCGCCCCCGCATCAGGCGCAACCGGCGCACCAGCGCAGAGAGCATATAGCGCGGGAGCGCGGCCATCTGGCCCAGGATGCGCCAGCATTGAAAGTTGAGATCGCGTGGGTAGCCATCGTACTCGCGGTACAGGGTATCCAGCAGGATCTCACCGAACCCGTAGTGCTGATAGAGGCGTGCCAGCCCCTGCTCGGTCGTCCGATGATGGTGATAGACGATCGCCTGTTCGGCATACGCCAGCCGCGTCCGAGTCTCAAGCTGGATTCGCCAGGATAGGTCAACGTCTTCGGCCGTAATCAGCCGCTCATTATAGCCTCCGATCTGTAACAGCAGGCGCCGGCGGTAGGAGGCGTTGGCGCCCAGCAGGTGCGGCAGGAACTCGTGATCGCCACTAATGTAATTGACCAGCGGAGCGCATTCTTCGAGAAATAACTCGACTGTGGAGCGATCGTCGTGCGCATAGGCGCCAATGTAGCCCCCGACTCCTCCAACCTCCGGGTCGGCGTAGGGGCTGACCAGTTCGCAGAGCCAGTCAGGATGGGCGACACAATCGGCATCGGTCGTGGCGATGATCTCGGCCTCGCTGCGCTTGAGGCCATAGTTTCGCGCTGCCGCCAACCCGCGCGTCGGGTTCTGGTAGAGGCGCACCGGGTACTGTCGAACAACCTCTACGGTGTCATCGGTAGATCCGTTTTCTACTACAATAATATCAAACAAATGAGACGGATAATTCTGGTCTAGAAGGCTCTCCAGACATTTCCCGATCATCTCGGCGCCATTATAGACGCCGATCACGACACTTACGCTGGGCAGCGATTGCATAGACATCATCCACGCTGAGGTGAACATACGGGGAAACCGGGTTTCCCCATACCCTGCCTATGGGGGGCCAGTCGCTCCCAACCGCAGTTGAGACATGCGGAAACCGGGTTTGCCCAACCCCCTCCCTGAGGGGAGGGTTTGGGAGGGCGTAGCCCTCCCAGGAACACGTATGTTCATTCTGGCGTTGTGCGGCGCAGCCACATAGACGGCTGAGGTGAAAAAAGCTCGCGCAAGGAAAGATCGGAGAGGGTGCGGCCCGCCCGGATCCCTCCCAAAGGGACCGTGGCGAAGCCAGATTGCCCCTTAGCACTCCCGGCGGAGCGGGTTCGCAAGGGCGCAGATCTCCCGGACAACCTCGTTGTACGGCGTGGTTGTGGAGCGAAGCCCTGCTGGGCCCGAGGTGAAAAGAGGAGAGCGCAGGGTTTACCGCGCCCCTGCGCAGGGAGGGAATTTGGGAAGGCGCAGCTCCCTCAAGAGAACCCTCTTTCATTCCCGTGATGCGCGGCGGAGCCGCAGAGGTTCTCGATGCTCAGCCGGGCGTATTCTTTGCCAGGCGCCAGGTCTGTAGAAGTGCCACCTGAGAGATACGAGGAAATGTGGCAGCAGTAGTATACTATGCCCCCTCGGCTGCTTATCGGAGCGGGCATGGTACTATGGTCCTGTTACGACTGGCCGTAGGCATCGAGCCTCGGGGGTGAGCTGGCTCGAGTGGGGGTGCCTATTTCACCATAAGCCGTGGCTTCGGCAGCTAACGTTGCGCGGGAGGGTGTGGGAGGGCGCAGCCCTCCCAGGAGAATCTCTTTTCATTCCTGGCGTGTGCGGCGCAGACGCGCGGGCGTCTAACAGAGTATCATACCAATTTCACTTGAAAACTCCGCAAGCGGCGTTCCGTCAAAGCGCATCCGGACCCCTGCGCGATAATCTGCAATCCAAAATCTACAATCTAAAATGGCATTATAAGTACCCCAGCACCCGCGGATAACGCTTCCTGATCTCGCGGTACCACCGCCCCAGCGGCAGTAGAACTGCCAGGCCGACCAACCAGGCGACGTACCCCCAGACGATCCGTGGTCCAGGCAAGCTCACCAGCCCCGGTACCTGGGCCAGCAGGTTATAGACGATCAGGTGCATGACGTAGAAGAAGAGCGACACCTGGCCCACCAGGACCATCCAGCGCAACGGTCCTTCGCTCGTCAAACGCGGCCAGGCGTAGAGCCCGGCCAGGATGAGCGCGGCCAGGCCGAGGTTAAACGCGAAGTAGGTGAGGCTCGGCGGCGCCTTGCTCATCACCAGAATGTGTGCCGGACTGCTGCCAACCGCGCCGAACGGTCCCAGGTCGCCGAAGCCGCCTGCCAGGCGCAAGCCCAGCCAGAGACCCAGCAGGCCGATCCCGCCTATGACCCACGTGCGGGGTCGCTGCATAACCGGGCGACGTTGCAGGTGACCAAGAGCGTACCCCAGCCACAGCAGCGGTCCCCAGCCCAGCACGGCGAAGTGCGCTGCCGGGTTCGTCGTATAGCTGTAGGTCAGCCAGAAGGCTTGCCAGAACGGCTGCGGCGCGCCGGCCGCCAGCGCTCCGGCCATGGCCCCCACCAGCGCCTGGTGGATCAGCAGGGTTGTCAGGGCAAGGCCGGCCAGGCCTACAGCGGGCAGGAGGCGCGCCAGGCTCAGGATCAGCATCGAGGCTGCCAGGGCCGTCAAGACGTGGGCGTAGGGCGCATCGCCACGCCAGAAGTAGCTGCAAATCGTCAGGTCGAGGGCCAGAATAACGCCCGCTCGCACCACCATGTAGCGCGTTGTGACCCATTCGGGGTTGCCTTTGCGTCGCTGCGCCGCGGCGTAGAGCGCCAGGCTGTAGCCTCCGAGCAAGAAGAATATCGGCGAGGCCAGATTGGTGAGCAGCCCGCTCAGCCAGTAGGGCGCGCTTTGCAGCGCCACCGGCTGCCCGCCATACGATTCGGCCTGGAGCCCCGCGCCCACAAAAAAACTGGCGTGGTCAAGAGCCATCAGCAGCAAGGCGATGCCGCGCAGCGCATCAATAGCGACGATGCGCCCGGTCGAAATCACCCGCTCGCGCGGAAGGGCGATGGTTTCATGAGCTACGCTGGCGCCTGATGCCATGGCTCTGATCCTTTTTGCTTCTGAGGTAAACATATGGGGAAATCGGGTTTCCCCATACCCCTGCCTGCGGGGGCGCCAGCCGCTCCCAACAGCGGTTGGGAAATGGGGAAACCGGGTTTCCCCACGCCCCTCCCGGGGGGAAGGTTTGGGAGGGCGAAGCCCTCCCGGGCCTCCCGAACTTGCTGGAAACGCTACTGATCGGTCACCCTCCGGCTCTCACCGAGCAACGTCTCGCCTGCCGGAGCGCGGGTGTAGACCACGCTCGTTTGCCAGAGAGACGCGCAAACCGCTACGGCAAGCGTATAGCACACGGCGCCGCATGCCAGTGCAACAGTGAAACTGCTGACCATGCTTATCAGAATTACCACTACCGAGCCGACAACTGAGAAGACGCCGTTCATACCCCAGGCCCAGGGCACCAGTTGCGGCGCCCGGGCGCCCAGTTGCCGTAATCCGGTCGGAAAGGGCATCCCCATCACGGTTCCCAGGGGCGCCATCAAGAGCACACTTGCCACAATCCGCTCCAGATCTGAGAGCCGCAGCAGCGCGCCAAAAATCGGCGGTAGCGCGAATATGTAGGCCAGGATCAGGCCCGCGACCAGTACAAGCACCACTTGCAGGTGGCGCGCCCCGTGCAGGATGCGCCTTCCAAGCAGGCTGCCCAGGGCCGAGAAGGCCAGCATGCTTGCGATTGTGATAGTGACCGCGTGGATGGGGTAGCCGATAAAGAGTGTGAAGCGCTGGATGAGCACGATTTGCACAAAAATATAACCAGCGCCCAGCAGACTGAAGTAGGCCAGTACCGGCATAGCGCCTGAGGCGCGCAACCCGTCGCGCCTGTAGCGCGCAAGAGGGACAATGATGAACAGGATCGCGGTCGCCACGGACATGCCGAACAGGGTAAGCAAGATGAGATTACCGATCGGGAAGCGGTTCAGCCGTCCCTCGTAGGCATTATTGAAGTGGAGATTGCTCCACTTGAAGTAGTTGTAGAAGAACGGATTGTCATCCGTAACCGGGAAGATATGGAAGGTGTAGGCCCGCTCGAAGGCGCGAGGGTCCTCGGCGTACAGGTATTGGGTAAAGGTGTTATTCAGGCGAACCAGAGGGTCCTGCAGCATGCTAAAGTTATTCGCTGTCGCCCAGGCGCGCAGCCGCTCCATCTGCGCGGCGGTGAACGGCGCGCGTGAAACAAGGAGTGTGGCGTTCTGGCCGCTCTCATTGGCCACGATGGCGATATGGTCGCCGGGGCGTTCGACGCCCATCCGGCGCAACGCCTCGGCGGCCAGGCCCGTGAGTCGCAGTATCTCACGGGGCGGTGTGTTGACATCCCGCGTCCAGGAGAAGACGCCGCGCGGACTCAGTGCTCTGAGCGACTGCTCGAGCGACTCGACGGTATAGATGTACGACTCGGCCAGCACGTAGGCCCCTCCAGAGAGGGCCGCCAGATTGTCCAGGCCGATTCCCTGGATAATGTCGTACTGCTCCTCGGTGCGGCTGAGGAAACTGCGTCCCTCGGCGATGATCAGCCGGGTGCCGGGGTGTTCGGCCAGGCGGCCTGTATAGTCCGCATACGGTCCGGTGAGCAACTCCACGATGCTCGGGTTCAACTCAATCGCCGTAATAGCGCTAGCGCCGTAGAGCCGGGCCAGCAGGATGTCGAGCCCGCCTCCCACGCCGATCTGCAACGTGTTTGGATTTTCGACACCTAACTGGTAGACCGCGCTGATCACTGCGTGGTCGAGGAAGCGGAAGCGCTGTAGATCCTCGTCGCTGCCATCGAATCGGTACATGCCCGTCATCGAGGTGCCGTCGATGGTGACCAGGCGCAGGGGCAATTCAGGGCGTCCTTCGAGAGCATAGGCCGAACTGACCGCGCCTACGATCATTGGCTCGGTAATCACGATTTCCGGCATCACGTCAACTCTACCCACCGGGTCCCAGCGCGTGTACTCGGGGCCGGTTCCCTGGGCGCGCATGGCCCAGCCGAGTTCTTTGGAACCGGGAACGGGCAGCGCCAGAGGATGCAACAGCAACGCGATCAGCAGGGTGAGTTGTCCGAGCACTGTCACCGGGAGCGCCCAGCGTCGGCGGCGGGGCAGTTCGATGCCGAACAAGACCGCGGCTACAACGCCGAGGACAGCGATGAGGACGATGGAGGCCGGACCGCCGAGCCGTTCAATCAGCGCCAGAATGCCGATGGTGGCAATTCCTGCGCCGAGCATATCAGCAAAGTACAGTTTGTGAGCGCTGGCGGACCAGCGGCTAAAGGCTGCGGCAATGGTCAAACCGCCGGTGAAGAACGTTGTGAAGAGGCAGGCAAAGTAGATCGCCAGCCCTACTACCGTCCACGCAAGTTGCGCTGCGCGCAGCGGGTCAATAGCAACGAAGCGAATCGCCACCAGGTTGATCAGGCTGGCGAGGCTGAAGCTCAACGCCAGCAGTCCGAGGCGTCGCTTGAGGGTGGGCCCGTCCCACTGATGCACGGCCAGGAAGGCGCCCGCGGCGCCGCCGCCCAGGAGGGCCACGCCAATCACCAGGTAGGTAAAGTGGTGCCAGATCATGAGCGAGAAGATGCGGGTGAAGGTGATCTGGAGCGCCAGCACCCCGCCCGAGACGAGCGCGAGACCGAGGTACTTCCCCCCAGCGGCGAGCGATCCGTTCATGTAAACTTCCTTTCAGTGAGACCTCGGGTTGCTGTGGGCCGAAACGGCTCTCCCAAACCCTCCCACCAGGGAGGGGGTTGGGGAAACCCGGTTTCCCCATGTCCCAACCGCTGGTGGGAGCGGCTCGCGCCCCACAGGCAGGGGTATGGGGAAACCTGGTTTCCCCGTATTTTCACCTCAGGTGTACAGCCTTACCTCACAGGGGGCCATAATCGGCTTCGATCCGGGAATGGCCTGCTGGCGCGGCTATCAGAGCGTAGCGCCGTCCGGCCAGGCGCCGTTCCGTCTGCCGGGCAACACTGCCGTTGACGCGCACTTCGCGCAGTGCGGAAGGGCCGTGGCGCAGCGGTAGAAGTACGGCTGCCGTGCCCCCAGGGTTGGCCGGGAAGCTCAGTTCAAAGCCTAGGCGGCGGGTGTTCGCCTCCCAGGCCAGGCGCTGAACATCCGCGCCAACCCTGGCCTCGGTGAAGGCTAGCCAGCGTTCTGCCGAGAGGATCGGCATGCCGTTGCCGACAGCGTAGTCCAGGCTCTCACTGAGCCAGTGCCCGACATTCCGGGCCTTCTCGCCGCCGAAGAGGAACGGATCCACGTGGCACTGCAACCCTAACGCTGCCGGGTAGCGACGCACGCTCTCAGCAATTTGAGCAATGGTGACGGTCGCTGCTGTCGCGCCGTCAAACCCGGCTTCGTGGCCGGTGTCAAAGACGCTCATTAAATGCTCGTCAACCAGGTGTGTGGGTTGCTGGTAGACGCTCAGCAGCGCCCCGCTCTGGTCAACGAAACGCATTGGCAGGCCGGTGCCGCTGAGGTAGCCGGCAGCCCAGGTTCCGTCGGCGCGGCGCACGACTCCGCCGGCGTGGTAGTGATCCAGGTTCATACGCACGCCGTAGCGCGCCTGAACGAAAGCATTGTCCACCCACCCGTGCCAGAGAATGCGGTGAGTGCGCACCGTGGGCGGCAGCGGCCCATAGCCGTACTTGACAAACTCGCTCCAGTACAGGTTGTAACCGCTTTCGAGACCGTCCTCCACATAGGGATGCATCCCGAACTCGTGTCCGCGCTCGCGCCAGCCTGCCAGGGTCGCCGGTGAGGGAATCGGGTCACTGTCGTTGAAAAGGTCCTTCAGGACGGGGATCTCCTCAACCCTCCAGCGGGCCTTGCGGGCCAGCCGGCGGGCAGTGCTGGTACGTGGTGGCGTGTAGTAGATCGAAACCGTGCCCCCGCGTCGCTCGACGGGGCCGATCAATTGCTCGATGTGCCCGACGCGGCTGCCGTGCGCATCGCCGGTAGCGACGATCAGCGCCGGCGCGTTGCCGGGGAAATACCAGAGACGCGGAAGGGGCGGTCCACCTGCGGCAAGCTCTTCGATCATGCGAGCGAGCAGGCGCTGGTGCTCATCAGCCTGGGGAATGCCGATACGCTCAAGGTCAATCCAGTCTACGAACAGATCGGTGGCGCGGAGACCTTCCATGTCATCGCGTTCCTGCCCCGCGGCCGCCGGGTTGCCCTGCCGAATGAGCGCCACACAGCGGGCCAGGTCGAAGGCCCACAGGGCAGTCATTCCCGCACCAGAGCGGTGCAGGGTCACCAGCGGGTCGCCATTGGCGCTGCGTGCGACGGCGCGCGCGCCATCGAGGGCCAGGCGGTCGTAGGGGCCGTGGAGTTGCAAACGGGTCTCATTCAAGCCGTCGAGTTCCTCCAGGCCGGTGACGATATGTAGATAATCGCCGGATGCTGTCGCGCCCAGCGAGCGCACACCGAACAGGCCAGCCAGCTTCGCGTCAGGCCGGATGCCGAGCAGCGAGCCGCCCTGCGCGACGTAGGCGCGCAGCAGGGCCCCCTGATCGTCCCGTACCGGCCCGGGCGCGAGGACCACAACGGAGAACCCGGCCAGCTCTGCTGCCCCGACCTGCTGGAGAGGCGCGCTGCGCACAGGCACAAAACCCTCAGTACGCAGGATCTCAACCAGGTAGGAACTGAAGTCGGGATCAGCAGCCGGGTTGTTGAGCACCAGCAGTGGCGTATCGGGGGCAGGAACGCTCGATGGCAGGGGGGCTGCCAGCCCGCTTGCCCTGGCGAGGGGGGCGTCAAGCCGACGCTCCTCCAACCCGTAGGCGAGCGTGGCGCCGCCGAGCGTGGCGCTGGTAGCGGCAGCAGCAGCGGCGCCAAGGAACTGGCGACGGGTCAGGCGGCGAGTGGCGAGCGGCTGTGGCATACAATGTCCCTGCGGGCGATGGGCTTACGTTCCGCAGGAGAGGATACCAGAAGCGTCTAAGCAGCAGGTAAACTTGCAATCTCTCCTGACTAACACGTTTGTTATTTTTTTATCCGATGTCCATGCGGCTGCGCTGCACCCTGCCAGGGTAAGAACAGGTTTTGTCCTGAGAGGACGCAGCCTGCTACACTCTCTCCACAGGCAGGGGCATGGGGAAACCCGGTTTCCCCATCCCCCAACCGCTGTGGAGGGCGCCTGGCGCCACCGGGTTTGTTCCTGGGAGGGCGCAGCCCTCCCAAACCCTCCCCTCAGGGCGGGGATGGGGAAACCCGGTTTCCCCATGTCCCAACTGCTGGTGGGAGCGGCTGGCGCCCCACAGGCAGGGGTACGCTTCGACAAGCTCACCGCCTGTGGGGAAACCCGGTTTCCCCGTATGTTCACCTCAGTCGCCATGCGCGGGGCGCAGAACGCCGTGGTGAAACGAGAGATTCCCGGGAGGGCGCAGCCCTTCTGATCCTGCCCGTAGAGGGGCAATATACACTTCAGCCCGACCGGCTATTGCGCCTGAACCACCAGGCCACAACAGCGATGATCAGTAGCACCGGTATGAAGGCGATGAACAGGATCTCAAGGCTTTCGCCTTCCCAGCGGGGCGGTCCCTCGATGACGGGCTGGTTCCGGCTTTCATCCGGCAGAGGGGTTGGGATGGGGGTGGGTGTTGGTATGGCAGTGGGTGTAGGAAGGATCTGCGGGACGGGGGTAAACGTTGGGAGAGGCGCCACTTCAGGAGCGTCTACTGAGGCGCTGGAGTACCAGATTGTCTGGTATACGCCCTTGTCATCGTCAACTTCGGTGGTTACCCAGACAGCATGGAGCCGGTTGCCGCGCTCCACTGCGAGGCGTGGATCGCGGGGAGCCGTCCCTTCGACTGGCAGCGGCTCGGGCGATGACCAGTTCCGGCCATCCCAGGTGAGGCGCCACAACTGCTGCTCGGTGCTCCCTGTGATAGGTGCTGCTCCCACCGCGAGCAGATGAAAGCGCCCGGCGCCATCAACGGCCATGCTGAAGCGTCGCCCGGATGTGGGGGGTTGAGCGGGGCTGATCACTTCGGGTACCAGCCCCGGCTGCGACCAGGTTTGCCCGCCGTCGTTGGAACTCTGGAAGAACAGCGTGCCGGAAGTGGCGCTGGCGTAGAGCGCAAGCAACTGGCCGGCGCGTCCAACGCCAAGGATGGCCTGGGAGAGCTGCTCGTCCGGAACGCCCAGCGGGATCGGCGCCTCCCAACGTTGCCCTCCATCGGGGGAACGACGGTAGATCGGCAAAGTTGCTTCGCCAGGTTGCCCGGAGCCTTGATATTCCCAGAGCAGGTGAATCTGGCCCAGGTCATCGGCGCCGATCTGAGGAGCCAGGTTTGTCCCATCCAGCAACGAAAGGTTCTCGGCGCGCGTCCAGGTAAGGCCGCCATCGGTTGAGCGGCGGTAGCGCACGTCCTGGCATGTAGCGCAGGGTTGGGCGCCGGGCCCGGAACGTTGCGCGGGAGCGGCAAACACAACGTGCAGTGTTCCGTTCGGATCGCTGGCAATCGCTGTGGCGTTCCCCGTGCCAAGTTCGACCGGTGGAAGCAGGAGGGCCATGCGCACCACCTCGTTCCAGGGGGCATGCAAGTACTGCTGCCTGTTCTCAGAACTGGTGACAATATGTAGCCTGGCATCAGGTGCGCTTGTGAGGCTGCCGCGCACGGCAAAGCGTGGATTATCCATCGCCGCATCGCTAACCAGGGGAGAAGAGGTGTCACCTCTGGACCGACGTTCGCGCAGCACGATCGGCTCGAGTGTAGACCAGACCTCATCAACGCGCGCGCGGTACATCAGGGTGTCGGTGAGCCTGGTCCGTTCATTCGTGCGGCTGAGGACGCTGGACCAGATCACGTGGATCCGGCCATCGCCATCTACGGTAAGGTCAGGAGCGAAGGCTATGGTGCTTGTAGCCGGGTCAGAAAGACGTAGCGGAGGTTCCCAGGTAGACAACGGACGGGCCTGTGCCGCTGACAGCGGAACGAGCGCCACGAGACCGAGCAAGCAGCAGAACAGTTGGAGGCGGAGGTGAGCCATATTGTTCTTGGGAGGGCGAAGCCCTCCCAATCCCTCCCGGTGGGGAGGGCTTTCCACCCCATGGGCGGGGGCATGGGGAAACCCGGTTTCCCATCTGATCACGTTAGCGGTTATGGTTGCGGCGCGACAGCATGAGTGTAAGAACCACGATGATCAGACCAACGACTGGCGCAAGGGCGAGTCCGTGGATGAGCAGCGAATTGGCGCTCGCCATAACGTCGGGTGGTGGCGTCGCGCGAATCTCATCGGGCAGCGCAGAGGTAGCCGCGGGCATTCGGGCTGTGGGCAACGTTGATGGGCTTGCCGGCACAGCCGGAGAGGACGCGCCGGCTACCTCGGATGTCGAGAGGGGCTCGCTGAATGGCGTCGGCGCTATGGCGGGCGCATCAACGGTCTTGCTGCTGTGCCAGACCCGCCGTTCCCCCCAGCCGCTCGCGTCCGTGTAACTGAACCAGACGGCGTGGAGCTGGTTCCCCCCGGCGATAGCCAGGCGCGGCCACATGGGCCAGTTCATCGTTGCTGTCACCACCTCTGGCGCCGACCAGGTTTCGCCGTTCCAGGTGAGATGGAGCAGCATCGGAATCGCCGCGACGCTCCCTTCGAGAAAACCGGAGACCAGCAGGTGAACGCGACCGGCGCTGTCGGTAGCCATCGTGTAACTGTCGAGAGTAGTGTTTCCGCCACCGTCGCGGGCGCGTATCCCCGGAATCCGCCGGGGTTCGCTCCAGGTATCCCCGCCGTCACGTGAAACCTGATAGTACACGTCGGCGCCAAATCCGCTGCGATAGACCACGATAGGATTATCACCGACCAATCCCAGAGTTGTCTGTGCGACCGGGCCATCAGCGGTTATGAAGAACACTGGCTCGCGCCACGTTTCGCCGCCATCATCGGAGCGTCGGTAGACGCCATACCCGGGCTGACCCAGACCCAGATACCAGTCACTCCCATTATCCCAGACCAGATGCACCCGGTCGCGCCCATCCACTTTTACCTGCATGCGCTCATCGCCGTCGGGCAGTTGGGCGAGATTGGCCCGCACCGTCCAGGTCTGGCCGCCATCGGTCGAGCGGCGGTAAAAGATCTCGCTAAGCAGCCGATCGCCTTCTTCGACGCCGAAGGCCCCCTCGTTGTAAAAGGCGTGTAGAACGCCTTTCCCATCAGCAGCGATGGCATTGTAGTAACTACTGCCCAGGCGTTGCGGCCCGGTCCACGCCCTGGCAGACCAGGCCTCTTGTGCTGGAGCGCGGACCGCACTTACGTCGGTGCAGCTACGGAAGAGCACATACAGATAACCGTCAGGGGTAGCGGCAATGCTGTTGCGCACCGTAAAACCGCCCACACAGGTGAAGGCGATATCGTTCATCGGTGACCAGCGGCCATCGCGCAGCATCCGGTAGCGTAGCAGGTCGCGCGAGGAAAGGTTGGGATCGTTCGGATCGGGACTGTCGCTGAGTGCGCCGCTGCCCCAGATCACATGAACTGCGCCCTGCACATCGGCGGTAACATCAGGAAACCAGCCGAACTGGTCATCGGAGATGTCGAATGGCGCGCTCCAGCCCCCGGACGCGAGGGCAGGCCGTTCCGTCCCGTGTATTCCAAGCAGGAGGATGCCAAGCAGCAGCACCGGCAGGAGCGACGGTAGCAAGCGCAAGGGTCCGGTGGCGTGATGCAACTCGGCGGGTGAGACGTCCCGTGCTCGGAGATGTCCGAGCACGGAACATCCTCGCTCCCACGTCGCCTGGAGGCTGCGGCGCACTACGCAGGGTTTTCGGGGCGCTGAGAGACGCATCGGATTGCCATCAGGCGCCAGGTGCGCCGGGTTGTTCATACGTCGGCTGAAGGGCCCTGGTTCCCGTCGGTACTGGTGGTCCGCCGACGAGCACGATCGGCCGGTTGGGCCGTATAGCGCCCGTTCGCAATCCGGATGCGGCGCTGGCGAGAGGGATGCGTTGTGCTGCGATAGCTGCCATTACCGACGATACGCGCCGGGGGCGGCTCATCGGGCGGTGGGGTAATGATGATGTGTGGTTTCAGGTCCCAGGCGCTCGAGAAGTCTGGGGGCGCGTCTGCGGCGCCGCGCTCACGTTCGAGCAGATCCTCCAGCGTAGTGCTTTCCGACGCAGGGTTGGTTGAAGCGGACGCATTGCCTTGGGCCTGGCTGGCGCTCGCCGGTGTTTCGCTTGCAGTCAGGAGCCGTGTATTTGGAACGCGCGTCTGGTCGTGAGATGAAGCTGGTGTGGTGGCCTGATCGCCGACCAGAATTGTAATGCCAGTACGGTTAACAGAGACCCGGACGCCACCTTGCTTCGCGCTGGCGGTAGAATGACCCTGGAAGGGGTGGGACGCTGCCGGTATCGCGATTACGGCGCCGAGGAAGCGCGTATCAGGCTCGCCGGTCAACCGTTTACGGGCATCAATCACTATCGAGCGACTATCGGAACGGCCGTTGAGCACGAGCACCACCCCGTCCACCAGGGGGGCGAGCAATCCCGCCTCGGGCCCTGCAAGTGCGGCTGGACCGTCGAAGATCACCACATCGGTTGCCTGGCGCAAATGCTCCAGCATCTCGGGCCAGAAGACGAGTGGAACGAGCTCGGAGATGCGTGAATAACCGGCTTCACGCCCCGAGAGCACCAGCAGATTAGGCGTACTGGTTCGGTGAATGTAGGCCCACAGGCTGCCCGGCACCCCGACTGGCTTGCCGTTGGCTTCGTTACCGTTGCGCGAACTGGTGCGCTGATCAAACAGCCGCGGTATATGGGTCGTATCGCCCTCGGCATCCACCAGCAAGACGCGGTGACCCGTGCGAATGTACATCCCGGCAATATCAATGGCGACAGAGCTACGCGCTGTGTTGTTCTGCGGACTGCTAATCAGGAGCGTTCGCGGCAGTTTGCTGCGCGCCGCGTGAACTATGTTTGAATACAACCTGTTCAGGGACTCCTGACGTTTGCTCTCAACCCGCCAGTTCTCGGCCGTGTGTGGTGGCAGTTCCGAAAGTTCACCGAGACTCCTGACGCCAGTGCGGCTCTGCAATTCGCTGCTGGTGCGCCAGCGTTCATCAAGCCGATCAAGGACCAGAGCAGCCACGATTGCCATCAGCAACCCACCAAGACCAGCCGTCGCCAGGGTCAGAGTGCGCTTCTGGGGCAGCGGACTCAGGGCGGGGCGAGCCGTCTCGAAGAGGGTGAGGCTATTGGCCGAGGTCTGGTTACTGAGATTAATCAGGTTGGTGTACTCATCCAGATAGCGCTGGCGGGTCAGTTGGAGCGCCTGGAGCTGCTGCTGAACGTCGGATATATCAATGGCCGAACTGAGGTTCTTGAGACGTTCCTCAAGCTCGGCAATCTTTGCATCCACCGCTTGCATGCCGGCCTGGGCTTCCTCCAGCCGGCGGCTGATCTCAGCCTGCTGGGCGGCGATCTTTTCGGGAGCGTTAGGGGTATAGGCGATCAACTCCTCGGCAATAGCATTAGCGATAGCAGCAGCGCGATCTGGATTAGTGTCGGTAATCTTGATTTCGAGCAGATTGGCGCCGCGGTCAATGCGGGTGGACAGCATACGGTCGCGAATGATCTGCCACGGAAAGGTAAGCTGCAGGCGCTCGACAACGGGGGCGAGAATGACCTCGCGTTTGGCCAGGGCAGCGTAATAGCCGGCCAGCACATTACTCAAAGCCACCTGCGCCTCAGTGGGCGCGGAGACTTCGAAGTTATTGCCCACCATCAGCGTGGCCTGCGAAAAGTAGATATCCGGCTGCCGGCGCAACATGTACCAGGCTGTGCCAACAGCCAGCGCCACCGCCAGGGCGAGCACGAACCACCAGCGCACGAAGATCCGTACATATGTTAGAACATCTTGCCAGGTAAGCATAGGCCTGTTCCTGTCAGATCATTCGCAGAGGCGCCGGATGATCCAGCGCGTACGGATCGCGTTCCTGTCGTACAGCCGGAGAGGGAACCCGCGTCGTCCGCGCGCACAACCAGCGCGCCGCATCGAGCAAGTTCGCCGCAATGTGCATCGGTGGATGCTCCTGGATTCCGGGATGGTCGAGTTGCGTGCGCCCGCTCAGTACAAGGATGGTTCGGCAGCCTGCGGCCTGACCGGCTGCGATGTCGGATGGCGCATCGCCGATCATGTACGCCTCAGCAAGATCCACCTGGTGCTCCCTGGCCAGGTCCAGCAACATACCGGGCTGAGGCTTTCGACAGCCGCACGCCTCGTCTGGGCGGTGCGGGCAGAAGCGCAACCCGGCGATCGTGGCGCCATGAGCTGCGGCGATGGTGATCATACGCTGATGGATCTCCGCCAGATCAGAACGTGTGATCAGGCCGCGATTAACAGCAGCCTGATTGGTAACAATAAAGATACGAAAGCCGTGCTCGGTCAGCAAGCGCAACCCTTCCAGCGCTCCTGGCAGCCAGCGAAACTCCGCCCACGTCTTGACGTGGTCAACGCGGTTTTCATTGATGACGCCGTCTCGATCCAGGAACACGTTGCGCCATCGCGTCAAGGGTTGGTAGTTCATGCTGTGTTGATCATTCAGGCGCTGGCGTGGCGGCCGCGCGCCCGACCCGGCCACAGTGGCTGCGGATGCTCTCGATGCGGATAGTATCGTGCTGCCGTAGCGCACATACCACAGCGTAGCGGGGGTTCCTAAATATTGCCTAAACGTGCACTGCACAGGTTTTACAGAAATGTTACAGGGTATCAGCATCGAGGCCGGCCTGGTCAAGGCGCTGTGCTCACCTGAGCGAAAAACTCGACCCGGGTAGCCACCTGGCTGGTAATGACGGGAATGCTGAACGGCGCCTGGCCCCTGGCCGGCGCGAAAGGCAGTTCAATTGTTCCGCCGCCGATGATCCCGACATCATCGTAGGCGATCCCAACCACTCGAAGGTTGGCGAGATCGCGACTCAAGGGGTTGGAGAGAATGGCAGTGATATTTGGCGGATCGCCCTGAATAAAGGCGGTGTTGGATACAGGCAGTTCCTGGAGCGGCGGCGCCTGTGCAAACTGACCGGGTCGGATCAGGACTTCGATGCGGGCGATGGCAAGACCTGAGGGCAGGACTACTTGTTTGGCCGCGCCCATACGCTGGCCCGGGCCTATCTGGGCAATTGTGTCAGTATCGGTCAGCAGCACGATGCCATCGGCATTGTAGGCGGCGACCTGATAGCGCACGTTCTGGGCGAGAAGGTCAGGATTGGGATTGCTAACTACGAAGGCGTAGCTGACGCTAGCGGCGCGCTGCCCGAACCCCTGGGCAACGACTACCAGTGGATTGCGTGCTGGTGTCGGTTCGGGGGTGGGTGGTTGAAAGGGCGTAGAGGTAGGTGGCCGCAAGGTCGGCTGCGGAGAAGGGACGGGCGTGTCGGTAATGGCGACAGCCGGCGTCAGGGTGTCGGAAGAGGACGGTGTAGCCTGGGCCGCAGGGCTGGATGCCGGCGATGTGGTCAGAGCCGATGGCGTTACCACACCGGGCGGATTCGTCGGCGCCAGGGTGGCAGCGACAGGAGTGAGAGCCGTGCTCTGCGTAGGGGCCGGGCTGATAGTCATGCCAGTCTGCGCCTCCGATGTCCAGAGCCGTGAGGCGAAGCGGAGCAGTAACACCACGGCCATCAAAAAGATAACAACGGCCAGTAACGCTTTCCAGGAGATGTGTATCCGCATTGCTCTCAAGCCCGACTGAAGATGGTTGCCATAGGCAGATTATACCTCAGAACCTCTTGCGGCTTCACCGCATCTGGAGTTGAGGTGAAACCAGGGAAACCCCGGTTTCACCTCTCCCTGCCGATGGGTGGCAAGCGCTACCGACACAGCGATTGTAAATGGGGAAACCTCGTTTCCCCATCCCCCTGCCTGTGGGGGCGGCAAGCCCTTCCCGCTGGCGGGGAGGGTCCAGGAGGGCGGCGCGCGCCCGGGAGAATCTCTTTTCATTCCGGTGTTGTGCGGCTGCGCCGCATGGGAGTCTGGCGTTATGCGGCGCGAACGCATCTGTTACGATGTCGTATGCGTGTAGAGAGGCGGCCAGGAGGTACTTAAACCAGTTGTAACCTCGGAATGCACGTGGTTGACAGTATTCTTACAATGTCATTTCGGGGCTTCCAATTGCGCCAGGAAGGATTATAATGCGAATGCCGGGAGTCTGCCGGTTGGACGCGAATCGGTCCGTGGCGCCACATCGAACCATCAAGGAATCATATCGGACCGTGGAGGAAAAGGAAAGACAATGATTATTTCTCGTACCCCCTTGCGGATCAGTTTTGTCGGGGGCGGAAGTGATCTTGCTGCGTTCTATCGGCACGAACCGGGGGCCGTGGTGAGCGTGGCGATCAATAAATATATTTATATCACGGTGAATGCCAAGTTCGATCATCAGATCCGCGCGAGCTATTCGGTCACGGAGATTGTTGATAATGTGGACGAGCTGAAACACCAGCTCATCCGTGAGTCGCTCAAACTGGTTGGTTGCAGGCGTGGTATCGAGATTACCTCAATCTCCGATATTCCCTCACAAGGCACCGGCCTGGGTTCGTCCAGCACCTACACGGTTGGCCTGCTCAACGCATTGCACGCTTACTACGGACGGCACGTCGGGGCCGAGCGTCTGGCCCGCGAGGCCTGCTGGATCGAGATCGAGCGTTGTGGCGAACCAATTGGCAAACAGGATCAGTACATCGCCGCCTATGGCGGTTTGCAGTTCATTCAGTTTAACCCCGACGAGAGTGTGTTTGTCGATCCGGTGATCTGCAAGCCCGAAACCAGGCGGCAACTCGAGGCGCGTTTGATGATGCTCTACACCGGGGTAACGCGGAAGACTGCGGGGGTGCTCCGCGAGCAGCGCGCCAACACCGAGCGTGATAATGCACGACGCCTGGCCCTGCGCGAGATGGTGGCCCTGGCCCACGATCTGCGCGCCGCCCTGGCGGCGGATGATCTCACGGCATTCGGCGAGATTTTGCACGAGGGCTGGATGCGCAAGCGCACCCTGGCCTCGGCGATCAGCAACCAGCAGATCGACGTCTGGTACGAGCGGGCGCGAGAGGCGGGGGCGCTCGGCGGCAAGATCCTCGGGGCCGGCGGCGGCGGCTTCCTGCTGCTCTACGCTCCGGAGGAGCGCCACGCGGCCATTCGCGCTGCGTTGCCGGGCCTCCGGCAGGTGCCGATCCTCTTTGAACCCCAGGGAAGCAAGATTATCTACGTTGAAGAGGCCTTTCCCCACTCGTATGGAGGCTGACCCGGGGAACGGCGACTCTGCTTTGCCCGACAGTCACCCTTGCGGCTGCCCCGCACAACTCCGGCATGAAACGTGTAGAGACGCAGTGCCGCTGCGTCTCTACGCCCAAACTCTTCCGGTGGGGAGTCTGGGCGTAGCTCTTCAAAGGGTTACACCTGCTCTGGTGATTTGTCAACCAGGTTGTGATGGATGGTTTTTTGCGGGGCGGGCTTCGCCCGTCCCCTCCAGCCAGGTTCATCATAATTATCGTGGCAGACCACTAGAATGGGCTTCCTGATGAGGGGGGAAATGCGCCAACGAATGGGAAACGAATAAACGAATGCGAACGGCGCGCCTGACGGCGGGTTGGTTCCCGGCAGGACATAGCCCTCCCAGACCCTCTTCTCAGGGAGAGGCATGGGGAAACCTGGTTTCCCCATGCCTCAACCGGTGTTGGGGTCGCCTGGCGCTCCGATGGACGGGGGGCATGGGGAAAGCCGGTTTCCCATAGTCAATACAGCGTGAACATACGGTGGCCCTGGGGGGCGAACGACCAGAGGTAGGAGGTTCGAGGACCAGGAGGTGACTGACGAGATGCCGGGGCGGGGGGGTTAAAGGGATGAAGCCTCGTCCGGGGTGTCGGACCAATGGGCCGGCGGCAGCGCGGCAAGCCGTGCAACCAGCCGCCGGCGCCGCCGCTCAAGCTCAGGGTCGTCCGGAGTCTCGTCATCAGGGAGATCGATGAACTGCATCACAGCGAGCAGCCGGCGCTCGTTGGGGGTGCAGCGTTCGATCTCCTCTCTGGTGAAGTACAGAAGCAAGAGCGCTTCTGCGCTTCGCTCCCAGGAAGTCTGCTCCATAGGTCACGGTCCTCGTATGCCGGGCGGGTGTCGGAAACGGCTGCCGCCGATCCCTATGCTCCCCGCGGCATAGAATGCGCCTGGCCGGGTGGGTAGGGAGAGTTCCCGGCTTCACTGGCGACTGGGCGTGGGCAGCGCATACAGGTGTTGTGGCTGGCCCTTCTCCTCCGCATGACGTAGAACAACGAAATCTGTCCGGCCAGGGTCGCGCTCTCCGCCCCGGTGGGGGAGGCAGGAGCGAGCGACACGGCCGGTGGACAGGGGTAGGCTACGGATGCGCTCACGAAGATGCCGGTGTTGTTGCCGGAATGCGGCGACGCGAACCAGATCCGGACGCGATCCGTGCCAGCCGGAACATTGGCGAGCATCACCTCCTCAATGAACAGGGTCGGGCCGGCGTCTGGCCCCGTTTGTGTATGGATAACCACGCCGCCTGCCTCAGCGCCAAAAATGAGCGCCGGCCTGTCCTGCGTGGTGGCAAAGAAGGCGCCGCGCACCCGCAGGGCGCCGGGTTGTGCCAGTACGGTGGGCAGGGGTACATCTATTGCTACTGCTCCATTATACACCTCCGCAATGGGGGTGCTGAGAACGCCACAAACCCCTTCATTCGCCACGCTGCCCGTAGTGATCACGATGGCGCGCGCGGTAGCGGCGCCCCGCGCCTCGCGCACGTAAACGCTGGCCAGACCTGGATGACCCGGCGCCTCAAAGACATAGCCAGAGTCGTTCACCCGGGCCGGTGTGTGTCGCACTACCTCCGTCCCATCGGCAAAGCGGAAACGGACCAGTTCCGGCACTGTGCGCGCCCCGTCGGCGAAGCGCCCCACGACCTGCACCGTTGACCAGCGCGACTCGGGAATGACGATGGTCTGCTCGGCGCGATAGCCCATCTCGGCGCCGCTGATCGCCGCCGCTTCCTCCTGGCACACCTCCGGTGTCGGCGTGGCGCTGGCCGTGGCGGTGGCAGTGGGGAGGGGCGTGGCGCTGGCCGTGGCGGTGGGGAGGGGCGTGGCGCTGGCCGTGGCGGTGGCGGTGGGGAAGGGGGTGGCGCCGGCCGTGGCGGTGGCGGTGGGGAAGGGGGTGGCGCTGGCCGTGGCGGTGGCGGTCATTTCGGATTCGGGCGCAGTCGTCGGCTCGGCCGCTTCGGTCGGCGCAGCCGGGATTTCCTCCAGCACCGGCGCGGGCGCGCGGATCGGGGTGATTGACAGTTGCAACTGCGGACGGGCCGTTGCAGTAGGTGGCAGAGGACGTTCGCTGCGTGGCGGCGCTATCGTCGGTGAGGGGAGCGTTGGCAGCGTCGCGGTTGCCAGCGGCGTCAGACTTGCGGCAGGCGTTGCCGTTGCGGACGGCGTAGCCAGGACCTCTGCGGGTACGGGACTGGAGGTCGGACTGCCTGGCTCCGCTGTGAGCGGAGGAGGCGTAGGAGTAGCCGGAAGCGGTGCAGCCGTAGCCGTAGCGATCGGTGGCAGGGCTGCTTCCGCAAGCGCTGGCGCGGGTATTGGGCTGGGGGTGAAGCCGGGCGCCTGTGCAACGGAACCAGAACCCGGCGCCTCGAACGACAGGTGTGCGACTACCGGCCCGACTGTAGCGATCAGTAGCACCAGCACAAGCCCCAGTGAACTGCCAAGAATGGCCCGCAGCTTATCCAGGGCGCGCTTTTTCCAGACCCGCAGAGTTCCGGCCTTGACGTTCATCCTGTGCTGAATCTCGGCGTCGCTCCAACCCTCGAAAAAGTGGCGCTGGATGTACAACGCCAGACCGGGGGACAACGCACGCACAGCCTGCTGGAGGCGCGCGCGCATCTGCTCATCGAACTCCGGCGTGCCCTCGCCGAGTTCCCGCAACTGTTCTGCGGCGAGTCGCTCGCGTCCGGCCAGGCTCAAGGCTCTGCGCTCACGGATCAGGTCGAGCATAGCGAAATTGGCCAGCATATTGAGCCAGTTACCAAGACTGCTGAGTTCGGGGCGATACTGCGCGCCGCGTTCCACCGCGCGCACGATGGTATCCTGGGCCAGATCCTCCAGGTCTTCCGCGCTCAGGTAGGGCCCATACTTGCTCCGTTTGAGCGCCGACTTGATACGCGGCACATACTCGAGCAGCAGCACCAGCGCGGGGCGCGTCAGGCCGGTCTGCAAGCAGAAGATCGTCACTCGCTCGGAGACGGATCGGCGGAGTGCCAGAGGCGGCTCGGGGGTAACGACATCGAGGGAATGATTGGCGTCTGCTTCAGCGCGGATCGCCGGAGCCACCTGTACAGCCAGGTCGCCTGACCAGAGATCATCAAGATGCGCCCGCAGGTGCTCGATCAGCCCCGGGGCATAGGCTGCCAGCAGCCGCTGCACGCGCGGGTCGTCGTCGGACACCGGCGGAAAGGCCTGACTCCTCTGGTCGGCGTCAGGCGTGCTCGTCTCGGGGGAGGGGAGCGGGTCGTCCTCGGATTCCGATGGGAAGGCTTGGCTCATCTGGTCTGAGTCAGTCATCCACGACCCCTTCTTGCCGTTCTGGGAAGGGAGGCGCCGCCCACCAGGGTCACGACCATCGCCAGGGGCGCAGTGGGCGCACAAACCCTTCTCATTGATCCATCGTCACGATAGTTACACTCCGCCTGGCCTTCCCCTGCCGGGGAAGGGAACCGGGCGCCTCCCCCCAGCGGGAGGAGGCTGGGAGGGGGCAGAGCGCCCCGGAGCCTCCCGTCGGGCAGGGGCGCGGGGAAACCCGGTTTCCCCATGTCCCAACCGCTATTGGGAGCGGCTGGCGCCCCCACAGGCAGGGGATGGGGAAGCCCGGTTTCCCCATATGTTCACATCAGCCGCTGGACGAAAGTTCAGGACAAGAATAATTGATCAGAAAACTATAAAGATTGCTATGATTATTGCTACAGTGAAGCATGACCCGTATCCTGGGGCGCCTCCACTGATGCTGGCAAGTGATTGAACGACTCTGATGAAGCATCATACAGGGTGGATGGATACCATGCTAAGTATGGCAGTAAATACTTGCAAGATTTCTTTCTGGCAATTTGCTGGCAAAAACCCGGAGAATGCAAGGCATGCGGTTACGTCAGGTCGCGCGCGTGGGGAGAGGAGAGGCGCAGAAGTGGGGAGAGCGGAGGTGGGAGTCGATGGAGAAACCGGCTTTCCCTCCAGCCCCGCGAAGGGAGGGGTGGACAGAACGTATGGGCGCCGACGGACGTTCTGGCGTTGGGATGCGCTGGTTGGTCCTCACCCCCTCCCCCGCTCCAGCTTCGCTGGAGCGCCTGCGCTGAGCCTGTCGAAGCGGGGAGACCAGAGCCGT